>OILH01000715.1_pt1 | contig 5905 bp, 5 predicted proteins | sample 1584501 | NCBI WGS metagenome assembly OILH01 (sample SAMN02674693, study PRJEB24791) | human gut metagenome, SKBSTL018 | isolation source: stool | host: Homo sapiens | place: USA | reverse complement strand
CCTTGCAATTTTTTTGTGCTTGGGTAGCTTGCCAATGGCTTTCCTCTTGGGAGAGCTGGCGCGAAGCGCCTGAGAGGGTCACAGGTGTAACACCCGATCCTTGATCTCCTGCGTCCGGCCCTGGTTCCAGAACTGGGTGCCGATATAGCCGCAGGTGCGGCGAGCGACATTCAGCTTGTTCTGGTCACGGTTGCCGCACTTGGGGCATTCCCACACCAGCTTGCCGTCGTCCTCGACGATCTTGATCTCGCCGTCGTAGCCGCAGCACTGGCAGTAGTCGGACTTGGTGTTCAACTCGGCGTACATGATGTTGTCGTAGATGAACTGCAGCACGCTTATGACGGCTTCCAGATTGTCCTGCATGTTGGGCACTTCCACATAGCTGATGGCACCGCCCGGGGACAGGCGCTGGAAGTCGGCCTCGAATTTCAGCTTGGTAAAGGCGTCGATGGGCTCGGAGACATGGACGTGGTAGCTGTTGGTGATATAGTTCTTGTCCGTGATGCCTTTCACGATGCCAAAGCGCTTTTGCAGGCACTTGGCAAACTTGTAGGTGGTGGATTCCAGCGGGGTGCCGTACAGCGAGTAATCAATATTTTCAGCGTTTTTCCACTCGTTGCACTTATCATTCATGTGCTGCATCACACTCAGGGCAAAGGGCTTTGCGGCGGGATCGGTATGGCTCTTGCCGGTCATATATTTGCAGCATTCATACAGGCCCGCATAGCCCAGGCTGATGGTGGAGTAGCCGCCGTACAGCAGCTTATCAATGGGCTCGCCCTTTTTCAGGCGGGCCAGAGCGCCGTACTGCCACAGAATGGGTGCCGCATCGGACAGGGTACCCTTAAGGCGGTTATGGCGGTACTGCAAGGCGCGGTGGCACAGTTCCAGGCGCTCATCAAAAATTTTCCAAAATTTATCCGGCTCACCGCCGGAGGACAGGGCCACATCCGGCAGGTTGATGGTAACAACGCCCTGATTGAAGCGGCCATAGTACTTCGGCTTGCCCGGCACATAGTTCTGGGCGTTGGCCACGTTGTTCCAGCCATTGCCGGAACGGTCAGGGGTCAAAAAGCTGCGGCAGCCCATGCAGGTAAATACATCGCCGTTGCCCTCGGTCTCACCCTTAGACAGCTTGTATTCCTTCATCTTCTTTTCGCTGATATAGTCCGGCACCATGCGCTTTGCGGTGCATTTGGCGGCCAGCTTGGTCAGGTAGAAATAGGGGGTGCCTTCGCGGATATTATCGTCTTCCAGCACATAGATCAGCTTGGGGAATGCGGGGGTGATCCAGACGCCCTTTTCATTCTTAACACCCTGGTAGCGCTGGCGGAGCATTTCTTCCACGATAATGGCAAGGTCAGATTTCAGGCGCTGGTTTTCGCCCGCTTCGTTCAGGTACATGAATACCGTGATGAACGGTGCCTGGCCGTTGGTGGTCATCAGGGTAACGACCTGGTACTGGATGGTCTGCACACCGCGCTTGATTTCCTCGCGCAGACGGGCTTCAACGATCTGGGAGAGCTTTTCTTCACCGGGATCAATGCCCAGTTCCTTCATCTCCGCTTCGGTATCGCGGCGGATCTTTTTGCGGCTGATATCCACAAACGGTGCCAGGTGGGTCAGGCTGATGCTCTGGCCGCCGTACTGGTTGGATGCCACCTGCGCAATGATCTGGGTGGCAATGTTGCAGGCCGTGGAGAAAGAATGCGGTTTTTCGATGAGGGTACCAGAAATAACCGTGCCGTTCTGCAGCATGTCGTCCAGGTTGACCAGGTCGCAGTTGTGCATATGTTGGGCGTAATAGTCAGCATCATGGAAATGAATGATGCCATCCTCATGTGCCTTTACAATCTCGGCAGGCAGCAGCATACGCATGGTCAGGTCCTTGCTGACCTCGCCGGCCATATAATCGCGCTGAACGCTGTTGACGGTCGGGTTTTTATTGGCGTTTTCCTGCTTGACTTCCTCATTGTTGCACTCGATGAGGGACAGAATGCGGTCGTCGGTGGTGTTATGGGTACGGCGCAGGCTCTGCACATAGCGGTAGGTGATATATTTGCGGGCCACCTCATACGCTTTGGTCTGCATGATGGCGTCTTCCACCAGATCCTGGATCTCCTCCACGTTCATGGCGTGGTTGCGGCTCTGGCATTCCTGCGCCACATCGTCGGCAATGGCCGTGATCTGTTCCTTGGTCAAGCGCTGGTTGGAGGCAACAACGTTGTTGGCTTTGGTCACCGCTGCAATAATTTTGGATATATCGAAAACGGCCTCGCTGCCGTTGCGCTTGATGATCTTCATGAACTGTTATCTCCTTACCTCAATAAAAGCTGCCGGGTTGATTCCCCACGCCAAAACCGCTCCATGATTTTGGCGAGCGTATTTATTTTACCGCATCGACCCGGCAAAGTCAAGCCAATACACCACAATATATTGTATATAATTTGCTAACAGCACCCATATATGCCATATAGCGCGATGGGACGTTCAAAAAGATTGCAAAACAAAACGCCGAAAAAAGCGCTGGCTTTTTGGGTAAAATAGGCACTTTTTTCAAAGCTGCGATGATATGTGATTTTATTGTTCCCTGGCCGCTTGCTTTTGCCCGGCACGGCTGGTATACTGGTGCAAGGCACCTGCCTATTGTGATGATTTGCCGCAGCACTATACAAGATATAGTGTTGCATGTTATAAGGAGGCTCCCCGCGTGAACTACGCAACCATAAAATACTGTGATATTGCCAACGGCACGGGCGTGCGTACCAGTCTGTTTGTTTCCGGCTGCCGCCGCCACTGCCCGGAATGTTTTAACGCCGTTGCCTGGGATTTTAGTTATGGCCTGCCCTTTGATAAAGCCGTGCGCAATGAAATTTTGGGCAGCCTTGCCCCGGATTATATTGATGGGCTTTCCCTTTTGGGCGGCGAACCCTTTGAGCCGGAAAACCAGCGTGCGCTGGTGCCGTTCCTGCACGAAGTACGGGTGTTGTACCCCCACAAAACCATCTGGTGCTACACCGGCAATGTATACGAAACCGAACTTTTGCAGCCCAGCCACGCCCGCTGCGAAGTGACGGACGAGATGCTGAGCCTGATCGATGTGCTGGTGGACGGCGAATTCATCCCCGCGCAGCACGATATTTCGCTGCGGTTCCGCGGCTCCGGCAACCAGCGCATCATTGACTTGAACGCCACCCGCGCCGCCGGGCACACCGTACTGTGGCAGGATGACCCGCTGTTTGCTGACCACAAGATGTAAGGCAGCGAGTTCGCGTTTTTGGATTTTGTGTAACTTTTAACAAATTTGACTTGTATTTCTGCCCCGCAGGGTGTTATACTGACACTAATTTAAGGTTGTGCCAATCGTTCCAGGCACAACCGCCCCAAACAGCTGCCGGGCCAGTTGCCCGCGCACGAAAGGAGAAATTACTATGGCAAAATTTCATCTGATTCCCATTGTGCTGGGCGCAGCCATCGGTGTTGGCGTTTATGTTGTCAGCAAGTATCTGGCTCAGGACGAAGAGAGCGAACAGATTGTGGATGACTCCGCATTTGACGACAGCGAAGCTTCCGAAAGCACCGAAGATGCGGACGAAACCGAAGAAAATGCCGACGAGGAACCCCCCGCAGAAGAACCGGCGGCAGAGCCTGCCCCGGACGAGGAACAGCCCGCACCGATTGAGGAACCTGCCCCCGCTGAGCAGGCCCCTGTAGCGGAGCCTGCTGCCCCGGTGGAAGAACCCGCGCAGGAAGATGACGGCGTTGCCATTCCCATCCAGAGTGGTAACGATGTGCCGAATGTGAACCCGGTACAGGACAAAACCGAACCCGTTAAGCTGACGGAGGACGGCAAGGTGGACCCTACCACCATCGCCAAAGCCGAAGATTTCGGCGACTGGGAAGAAGAAACCGGCTGCAGAGGCTGAAGGCGAGACGATATAAATGACAACGCCGCAGGGAGTGCGTGATGCTCCCTGCGGCGTTTGTTTTTTGTTTTGGGGGTAAATTTGTATTTGGAGGGAGAGCCTTTGCGTGCACGGCAGGGTTCTTCCCACGTTTTGGGGGTAGCAGCGTGGCAAGGCCGCGGCGGGGTGAGGGCACCCCGCTCTACTGCGCACAAACAAGCTCACTGTTATTGATACGTCCGTCGGGGACGCCGCTCCCTACAATCAATTTGTTGGTTCATCACAATTTTTCAACATGCAATGGGGCCAGGTTTCGGTGGGGTCGGGTGACCCCGCCCTACCGAATGTTTTATGTTCTATCACCCACTATAAAATGCTCCGTAGGGAACGGTCTTGACCGTTCCGGAACCATGCGGTAGATGCCACAATAGAATTTTATCGCAAGCCTTGGCTACAACATCCCACAAAGCATATCAAAGGGGACGATGCTTCCGCATCGTCCCCTACTTATTATTTTACGGGTTATGGCCGCCGGCAGCTCTTACACCACCCATTGCAGCAAAATACCGCAGCAGGTGCCGCAGAACCAGAGCAGCCCTGTCATGAACAAGTTCTGTTTCCAGCTGGGGTTGACACGCCACAGCACAGCCAGGCCGATACCTGCGCCGGAGCACAGCCCCGCAAAAAAACTGCCAAAGGTAATAGCCCCGCCCATATACAGCTGGGCCAGCAGCACGCTGGCACCGCAGTTGGGTACAAGACCGATCAGCGCGGCCATCATGGGCTGGAAAATGCCCAGACTGCCCAGGAATGCCGCGGCGGAATCTGCCCCGACAAGGCCAAAGATCAGCCCAATGATAAAGCTGAACACCAAGATGAACACAAAAATTTCCAGCGTGTGACGCAGTGCCGCCAGGAAAATGCTGCTGTGTTCCTCGTGTTCTTCGTGGCAGTCTACCTCATCGGCATGGCCCTCATAGCCGCCATACAGCCCTTTGGGCAGGATGCGGCGCAGCGGAACATCCAACACCAAACCGGCTGCAATGCCAAACACGATTTTGAGCACCAGCAGCAGGCCCAGCTTGTTCCACAGGGTAGGCTCCGCCGCCAGCAGGGGGATGGCTTCATCCGATGTTGCCAGGAACACGGCCAGCAGCGTGCCGGGGGTAATGACCCGGCTGGCATAAAAGTTGGCCGCTACCGCCGAAAACCCGCACTGTGGTACGCAGCCCAGCAGTGCGCCGGGCACAAAGCCCCAGTGGCCGCCGCCAGCCAGCGCTTTTTCAATTCGCTCGCCATGGTTGCGTTCCAGCCATTCGATCAGCAGATATGCCAGATACAAAAACGGCAGCATTTTTACGCCGTCGATCAGTGCATCCAAAAAAGCATCAACAATAATTTCCATAATTCTCCTATCTGTTGCAAAGGTTGGGGTTGCAGAGCATAACATGGCCGCACGGTTCGGAGCAGCTGCCCGGAGCCATGCGGCCCTTTTTCATTTTTTACTGCCTTTGTTGGTTTCAAAGCCGCGCAGCAGCGCTACGGCTTCCCGCACACGGGCGGGGGAAATGCGGGTACGGAACCGCTCCATGCTGCGGGAAGAAAACGGCACATCATAGGTAAAGGAATCAAAGCCCAAAAAGTATTGCAGGTAGGGGCTTTCGCGCACGATCTCCACCGTTTCGCTGTCCGTTGTGCGGCACGCTGCACGAATCACCAGCACACCGAACGCCATGCGGGCCGGAATTGCCACCTTGCCGCCAGCAGCAAAATGGCCGCTGTACTCCTGTTCAATGGCATCCCAGTCAATGGCCTGGGCCAGGCGCACCCAGCGGTTCTCCTGTACCAGCTCGCCTTCATAGGGCGGCAAGTAGTCATCAATGCTCATCTGATGTTGAATTGTGCGGTACATGGTTGCACCATTCCTTTTTATGTCGTTCCCGTTTTTAGGCAATACCGCATAATTCTAAGTGCCGATACGGCGAGCGAGGTGCGGCAGA
>OILH01000677.1_pt1 | contig 6112 bp, 7 predicted proteins | sample 1584501 | NCBI WGS metagenome assembly OILH01 (sample SAMN02674693, study PRJEB24791) | human gut metagenome, SKBSTL018 | isolation source: stool | host: Homo sapiens | place: USA | reverse complement strand
CGCATCCTTGGTAAGGATGAGGTCTCCAGTTCGAATCTGGATAGCAGCTCCAGCTTAACCGCCCTGAAGTCTTAGGACTTCGGGGCGGTTTTCGTTTATCCTTTCAGCCATACTACAAAAATACCGCCGCACAGCTGTGCGGCGGTATTTTTTAATCCTCGTCGGGGATATTCTCTGCGTCCAGCAGATACTCGGTCTCGGTCTGCTGCTCCATCTGCTGCTCTGTCCAGTCCAGCTGCACAGCGCCGCTCAGGTCCAGCGAATAGTCCTCGGTGTATAGCAGACTGCCGGTGTTCAGGCTGCTTTCTGCCGGGCTGCGGGCATCCCATGTAAAGTGCAGATTTTCCGGCGGCACGGTGCACTGCTTTGCCAGTGCGGTCAGGGTGTAGCAATCCCGGGCAAAGGCAGCGGCGCTGTCGTAGGGACCGAACAGCTCCACGGTCAAGGTCAGGTAGACATCCCCGGCGGGCAGGGCGGCGGCCTGCTGCAAGGTTTCGGCCTGCGGGCCGCTCAGGTACAGCCTGCCGCTGATATCCCGGATGGCGATGTCCTGCGCGTCCCGCTTACAGGCGGTGTACAGTTCGTCAATGGCCTGTGTGCTCAGGCGGTTCATGGTCTGTTGGTTTTCGCCGCTCAACTCGTCCCATAGCATGGGCAGCATCGCCATGCAGAAGCAGCCCGCCATCAGCACCAGACAGACCAGCACGGACACAAAATCGTACTTCCAGCGGCCGGGGCGGGCGGCAAAGAAGAGCACCTCGCACCCCAGCAGCACCAGCGCCACCGCCGGGGCAATTTTCAGGGTCAGCTGCACATCAAAGCCCGGCACGAAGAAATACAGCAGGAAGAACACGCCCGCCGCAATGAGACACGCGCCCAGGGTCAGGCTGCCCACCCGGCGCAGGGGCTTTTCAGCGGGTCGTTTTTCTGCCGGTTTCTGCTCCGGCGCGGGCGCACTGCCCGGCTGTGCCGTCAAAGGGGTCTTATTCTGCTCGGTCATCGTCATCCTCCGCAGGGGTCTCGTCCTGCTCTGCACCGGTCACCGGCTCGCCCAGCAGTGCCGAAAGCTCCGGCATGGCAAAATGGGTGTCCGTGTCCGCAGTGTCCTCGGCATCCTCTGCATCCTCTGCCTGCGGCGCAGCCGTGTAGGCGTGGAAGTCCTCGGGTTCCTCCTCGGCGGGCTGCTTGCCCTTTTTGTTTTTCGGGCCGCGCACCAGCCACATACCGCACACGATCAATGCCACGCAGACCACGATCTGCGGCAGGGCGTCCAGCATCAGGTAGATGGCGCGGAAAACCGGGTTATCCTGTCCCCAGCGCCACATCACATCGCCCAGCACCCGCATGATGATGTTGTTGTAGAACACGATGGCGCCCAGTGCGATCAGTCCCCAGCCCACCAGCTTGTGGCTTTCGCCCATGAACTGGGTCATGCGGGCATCGTGCCAATCAAAGTGCACCAGATAATCGTCCTCCGGGGCTTTTTCCGCCGCCAGCTGCGCGCGGAGGTTCAAGGTATCGAAAAAGCTGTACATATACACAACGATGCAGCCGACTACCAGTGCGTCCAGCCCCGTGGTGCTGCCTAGGATGATGAACAGGCAGAACATGGTGATGAGCGAGAGCCCCCGCTTCATATAGCCCTGATACATCTGCCCCGCACCGGGGATGCAGGCAAACAGCAGGGTCAGGATCCCGTTTTTCTTCATAATCAGTTCCCTCATTTCTCAGTGGTGTCTGCACTGTGGTGCAAAAGCGCATCCAGTGCATCGGATAGTTTCTCGGTCAGCTGTTTTTTGTCCTCTATGGGCTTGCCCAGCGGGGCGGTGGATGGCTGCGGGGCTTTGTCGTTCACCGGCTTGCCCAGCAGCTCCGGTTCGGTCTGCTGGGTGGTCTGCGGCAGCCATGTGTTCAGCTGCTGCCCGGTGTGCAAGATCTGTTCCAGCGTACCGGTGCGCCACATGGTCAGCGCCAGCACAGCGGCTACCGTTGCCACGGCGGCGCGTCCCCATGTGTTCTGCATCAGCCGTATCCATATCGTTCCCATCACCGCGCCCCGGGCGGAGCGCGGCGGCTGTTCCAGCACATCGTCGGTCAGCAGAGCGGTGTAGCGGTCCATGCAGCGGTCACAGTAGGCAAGGTGCTCGGCGGCTTCCATCCGCTGCGTTTCGTCCAATTGCCCGCCGACCAGTGCCTGTAAGCCTTCCTCGCTCAGACAGCCTTTTGCGTCAAACAGTTCCATGTACGCTCCTCCTTTCACAGGGTATGCGGTCGTTTTGCAAGATCTGCTGCGCCAGCATCTTTTTGGCGCGGTAGACCTGCGCTTCCACCGTTTTGGGCGGTCGGCCGCACAGTCTTGCAGCTTCGGCCATGGTGTGCTGCTCCAGCAGCACCAGACGGCAGGGCGTGCAGTAAGGCTCGCGCAGGTTCAAGATCATTCCGGTAAGTTCTTCCTCGCCCAGCGCATCCAGCACCTGCTGTTCCGGCTGCATACCGGGCGGCGCGCCCTCCAGCGCCAGCACCTCGTCGCCGGGGGTGTTCATTTTGCGCACCCATGCGCTGCGCAGATAGTCCTTGGCTTTGTTGGCGGCGATGCGCGCCAGCCACTGCTTTTCAAAGCCGGGCGGGCAGCGGTCGATGGCCCGCCACGCCGCCAGAAAAGTCTCCTGCGTCAGGTCCTGCGCTTCCTGCACATCCGGCACCAGCTGGTGGCAGACCGTGTACACGAGCGCCTGATATTTCTGCACCATCGTGCTGAATTCCTGTGTTGTCAACGCGCTGCACGGCCTCCTTTCCGGTTCTGGATGCGGTGCTCTGCGCCGCCCTTCTGTCTTTAATACGAGAGAGCGGCGGCAGTTCCTGCAAAAAAACTAAAATATTTTCAAACTTTTTCTTCTGCCGCAGATATGGTACAATAGCAGTATAGCACACAGGGAGGATTTACGCCATGGCTTCTACCACCCGTCAGGCGCTTTTACAAGCGCTGAGCGCCGCCGAGGGCGCGTATATTTCCGGCCAGCAGCTGGCGCAGCAGCTGGGGGTCAGCCGCGCCGCCGTGCACAAGGCGGCGGCGGCGCTTACCGCGCAGGGCTATGCGCTGGAAGCCGCCTCCCGCCGGGGGTACCGCCTGCTGGGCGGCGACCCCTTCTGCACTGAGGCGGTAGGCCCCTACCCCGCCCCGGTGCAGCTGTACGACACGCTGGAAAGCACCAACCGCACCGCAAAGCTGCTGGCGCTGGAAGGTGCCGCCCACGGCACGCTGGTGCTGGCGGGCGGGCAGACCGCCGGGCGCGGGCGGCTGGGGGGCAGCTTTGCCAGCCCGGCGGGCAAGGGAGTGTACTGCTCGGTGGTGCTGCGCCCGCCGCTGCCCGCCGCCAACGCCCAGACCGCCACCATCGGCGCGGCGGTGGCGGTCTGCCGGGCGGTGCAGATGCTGTGTGGGCTGGAACTTGCCATCAAGTGGGTGAACGACCTGTATTACAAGGGCAAAAAGGTGTGCGGCATCCTGACCGAGGCCGGTACAGACCTTGAAAGCGGCCAGCTGGAATGGCTGGTGGTGGGCATCGGGCTGAACCTGACCACCACGGCGGAGGACTTTCCCCCGGAGCTGACCGCCAAAGCAGGCAGCCTATACCCCGGCGGCCCTGCCCCGGTAAGCCGGGCGGCGCTGGCAGGTGCCATCGGGCGGGAACTGTTGGCGCTGTGCCCGGGCTTTGCCTGTCTGGACGAGTACCGCGCCCGCTGCTTTGTGCCCGGCCACTGGGTGACCGTGTGCACCGGCACCGAGACCTACGCCGCACAGGCACTTTCCATTGACGATGCCGGGCGGCTGGTGGTGCAGCGGGAGGGCGGGCGCACCGAGGCGCTGCGCTGCGGCGAGGTGACCATTCGCCCCACTAAGACGGAATAAACGGATACAAAAAAGCCCGCCGGGCGTTGCGCACGGCGGGCTTTGGTTTACAGTTTACTCTGCCTTGGTCTCGGGCTTTGCCTCAGCCTTGGCTTCCGGCTTTGCTGCGGGAGCAGCAGCGGGAGCGGCGGGCTTCACCACGGGCTTCGGGGGATTGGGATCGTCCTTCAGCGGGAACAGGATGATGTGCTTGGGGCACTTCTGGGCGCACATACCGCAGCCCTTGCACTTGTCGTAATCAATGCGTGCCACGCCGTCCACAACATGGATAGCGTCGAACTTACAGGTGCGCTCGCACATGCCGCAGGCAATGCAGGAAGTGGTGCACAGCTTGTTTGCCACAGCACCCTTATCCTTGTTGGAGCACATGACCACCGGCTTGCGGGGGCCGGCAGCGTCGATCATGATGACCTGCTTGGGGCAGATGTTGGCACAGGCACCACAGCCGGTGCACTTGTCCTTGTCCACCTTTGCCACACCGTCTACGATGTGGATGGCGTCGAACTTACACACCTTGGTGCAGTCGCCCAGACCGATGCAGGCGAAGGTGCAGGTCTTGGGGCCGCCGTACAGAGCTGCCGCAGCAGCACAAGTCTGGATGCCCTTGTAGTCGTAGGCGGGCTTGCAGTGCTCGGAGCTGCCCTGACACTGCACCACAGCCTTCTTTTCTACGGCGCTTGCCTCGCCGCCCATGATCTTGGCAATGGCAGCAGCAGCCTTGGGGCCGCCGGGTGCGCACTTGTCGCAGGGCACGCCGTCCAGAACAACTGCCTTGGCGTAGTCGGAACAGCCGGCGTAGCCGCAGCCGCCGCAGTTTGCGCCGGCCAGACAGGCAGAAACTTCCTCAATGCGGGGGTCTTCCTCCACCGCCATGAACTTTGCGGCAGCCACCAGAACGATAGCACCCACAGCGCCCACGATGGTGCACAGGATAACAGCAGATACAATATTCATAGTCCTGTTCCTCCCTTACAGCGTAACATTGAACAGGTTTTCGACGATGCCGCCGAAGCCCATGAAGGACAGGCTGGTGATTGCAGCTGCGATCAGGGTGATGGGCAGGCCCTTGAAGGGTGCCGGGGGATCGCAGGCTTCCACGCGCTTACGCACGCCGCTGAACATGACCATGGCCAGCATAAAGCCGCAGCCTGCGCCGATGGCGCAGATCAGAGCCTCGATGTAGGCGTAGCCGAAGCCGTGTGCAGCCACATCGGCGCCGTAGTCGCCCACGACCAGAATGGTCACGGCCAGCACGCAGCAGTTGGTGGTGATCAGGGGCAGATAAACGCCCAGCGAGTTATACAGTGCAACGACGTACTTCTTGAGGAAGATCTCGATGAACTGCACCAGCACAGCGATGACCAGAATGAACACGATGGTCTGCAGGTAGCTCAGACCAGCCTTGTCCAGAATGAAGATCTGGATGGGGAAGGTAACGGCCGTTGCCATGAACATGACGAAGATGACAGCACCGGACATACCAACAGCGGAATCCAGCTTTTTGGAAACGCCCAGGAACGGGCAGATACCGTAGAACTTCACCAGCACATAGTTGTTGACAAGGATCATGCTGAAGAAGATCGCAGCGAGTTTGACGAGCATCTTATTCCGCCTCCTTCTTCAGATTGTCAAGATCACAGCAGCTCTTGCGCTCGATGCGGGCGTCCAGCTTGCCTTCCAGCCACACACAGCCGGCCATCAACAGGCCAAAGCAGAAGAATGCACCGGGAGCCTGCGTCATGATGGAAACCTTGGCAACGCTTTCCGGAATGATCTGGAAGCCCAGCCAGGTGCCGCTGCCCAGGATCTCACGGATGGAGGCCATCAGAGTAGCGGTGAGGGTGTAGCCGAGGCCCATGCCCACGCCGTCCAGTGCGGAATCCACCACATTGTTCTTGCAGGCGAACATCTCGGCACGGCCCAGAATGATACAGTTGACAACGATCAGGGGCAGGAACACGCCCAGAGCGTTGTACAGGCTTTCCATGTAGGCCTGCATGAACATCTGCACGATGGTCACAAAGCCTGCAATGATGACGATGTAGCAGGGCAGATGCACCTTGCCGGGGATGACTTTCCGCAGCAGGGAGATCATGATATTGGAGCACACCAGCACGAAGGTGAAGGCGGCGCCCATGCCCAGTGCGCTGGAAACTGCCGTGGTAACGGCCAGAATGGAGCAGGTGCCCAGAACCAGACGCA
>OILH01000673.1_pt1 | contig 6128 bp, 6 predicted proteins | sample 1584501 | NCBI WGS metagenome assembly OILH01 (sample SAMN02674693, study PRJEB24791) | human gut metagenome, SKBSTL018 | isolation source: stool | host: Homo sapiens | place: USA | reverse complement strand
AAAAGGACCATTGGCTGTTAAGCAGAGTAAGGCATTAATAAGAACCTTTAAGAAAATGAAAGATTACATATTAGAAAATCGTGATTTAATCGGTCAGAGAGAATTACTTCAGTTAAGTATGGAGACTGCAAATAACAGAATTGAAATCAGCAAAATCAATTCTGATATGATATCTCTTGAAAAACAGATTTCTGATGTTGCAGAAGGATTGAAGGATGTAGTGACGAAATCTGAACTTGCGGATATGATGAACAGTTTTATTTCAGATGATGATGAAAAATGGCTTATGTTTAATGCAAAATTTAGTAGTGCGGATGAGGTTTACGAGTCTATTTACAGGCAGGCAAAGTCATCAATATATGTGGTTGATAATTACATTGGTTTAAGAACGCTGGTACATCTTAAGAATTCTCCAACAGGAGTAAATATTATTTTATTTAGCGATAATGTTGGGAATAATAAACTTCACAACATAGAATATACGGATTTCCGTAAGGAATATCCAACTGTAAAACTGTCAATGAAGAAGACTGGTGGCATATTCCATGATCGGTTTATCGTGCTGGATTATGGAACGGCGGATGAGAGAGTCTTTCTGTGTGGTGCTTCTTCCAAGGATGCCGGGGCTAGAATAACAAGCATCGTTGAGGATTACGGAATAGCCAAATACAACTCTGTTATTGCAGGATTATTGAAAAATTCGGCATTAGTATTACCGAAATAGGAGTGTGAGATTATTGAAGAAGAAAACAAGATGTTACATATATACTCGTGTATGGATAATCTGGATGCTACAGATATTCATTACGATAAAAAATTTCAGATTTACAGAGACGATTAGATACCCAATATGATAAAATAGATGAAGTGGAAGAGGCAATCGCAGATTTGAAGTCTCGGGTATATGAACTTAAGAAAAATCAGATTGATGCTGAAAAGAAACAGTTTATGCAGGCATTTATTGAGCTTATCGACATCTTTACGGAAAGACGTGAAGATGGTAATTAGATTAGGAATATCAAATTTCAGTTTCCGACACTTGAAACGGTTTGTTTGTTGTCGCGAGTGTAAGCGTAAAATCAACGGTATTAATGAAGAAAAACATATTCCATCTTACGTGCAAATGGTGTAGAATAATACCAATACACGGAGGACAAACATGAGAACGCTATATACATTTGACAAACACAACTATTCCGATGATATGGAGGTATTTGAGCGCTTCGCGGTGCGCGCGGTTATTATCAGAGACGGCAAGCTTGCCATGCAGCAGGCCGGTGAGGGCTACTACAAGATACTGGGCGGCGGCATCGATGCAGGCGAGACCAACGAGGTTGCGTTGGCACGGGAGGTGCGCGAGGAGGCAGGGCTTCTTGTCGTGCCGGAAAGCATCAGGGAGTGTGGCAAGGTCATAGAAAAGAGACGCGATATATTTGAGGCTGACAAGATATATTACTGTCACACCTACGTGTATTTCTGTGATGTGAAGGACGAGCATGTGGCAGCACAGATGACAGACAGCGAGATAAGGCTTGAGTATCATCTGTCATGGGCTACGCCGGATGAGATAATAAAGGCCAACAGCGCTTTTCTTGATAAAGAATGGATAGCAAGAGACACTAAGATTGTTGAGTTGATAAAAGAAATGTGTTAAAATAATGCCTGGATGTAAATCCGGGCATTTAATATAAGGAGAAGCAGTATAAATGGATAAAAATAAAATCAAAAATAAATTAAAGGACGATCCGGCCTTCACTCTTGAGGTGCAAAACCCGGAGGTTGAGGCGCTGATGACACAGTATTCAAGCGACAAAAAGGCGGAGACGCTCAATAAGCTCATTGAAAAATGCACTAAGAGCAGATTCCTGGTACCTGCAAATGTCGGAGAGAACAACAAGCCGATTCCGCTATTTATTAAAAACGGTGAGGAAGAGGCTTTCATGCCGATTTATACCTCAAAGGCACAGCTTTCTAAGGATCATCCGTCACCATGCATTGTAAATATGCCGTTTCTTGCAGTCAACAATATGGTGGCAAATAAAGAGTCAAAGCTTGATGGTATCGCATTCAACCCGTTCACTCACAATCTGATTTTCAAAAAGCCTCTTGTAGAAAAGATTGAGGCAGTGGAAAAGGCCAGAAGAGAGGGACATCCTACATCACCGACAAAGGGCAAGACTGTACAGATGACAGCAGAGCAGTATGTCATCTTTGAGCGTATGCAGTATGAGCATATTTTCCTGCCGGCGAAGATGTTTGAGGGCGGAAAAGAGTTCATGGACCGACTTGCCGATGAGAAGGAAAAGTTAATAGATGAGCTGTACGAGGAGGCATATCAGCAGAAGCGTATGTATCCATATATGGAGGAGGATTTCTCTGTTATGTCTATGCAGATTTCTGATACGCTTAATGTCACCAGAGTTGATTTCCCGACAAGAGATATGGCTCCAAACTGCGCAATCCGTGCTTATCTCGTGTGGGATGATGCTGCATCACAGGGCAGATATTTTGTAATTGATGCGAAGGGCGATAAAACTACTGAGCTGGCTGAGATTACAGAGGATTACAAGCGTCTTGGATATGGAGCTGCACCGGTTGAGGGGGCTGAGCTTCAGACTGTTCTTGACCTGGTTAAGAACAGTGCAGAGGAACAGAATTAGAAAAGTAATGTAGGGCAGGATATATAAAGGAGGTCGTGTATGAAGGAGTTTTTAGGCAGAATAAAGGCTGATTTTCTACTGTCATCAGTGCTTTGCATAGCGCTGGGACTGGTGTTTATCATATGGAGGGCTTCGGTGCTCACGATTGTGGCCAATGTGCTTGCGGTAGTGCTTATCATCATCGGAGTGGTCTATATGTGCAGCTATTTTTTGAATATAGTTACGAATGGTTTTTCAGCGATGCTGGGGCTTGTGGTTTTGGCAGTGGGTATATGGTTTCTGGTACAGCCAAAGGTTGTGGTGAGCCTGATACCTATAGTCATCGGTCTGGTGCTCATTTTTCACAGCATCAGGAGCATTATTGAGGCGGTGGATGCCAGAAAATACGGTTACGGAGGCTGGAGTGTCGGCCTGATTTTTTCAATAATCAGTCTGATTTTTGGAATAATCTGTGTGACAAATGCATTTGATGTAATGAAGACAGCCACTGTTGTTGTCGGTATCATACTGATTTTCAACGGAGTGTCCAATATCTGGATTACAAGCCGTGCTACAAAGGCGGAGAGCGCCTACAACAAGCAAAAGGAGTTTGAGGCAACGTTTGTTGAGGATAGAAAAGAGGACAATTAAGCAGTAACAGAAAGGCGACAGAATGCGTCGGATGGAGTTTAAGATGGAGAGACCCGGACTTACCAAGGTCGGTGACCATCTGAAGGTAACAGAGAGCAAGCTTCCGACTTCATATTATTATACGATAGAGCATGCGATTGCCATGTCGGGAAACTACGTGGTCAGCGAGAGGCTCAAAAGCCGTGAGGGCGATGTCGTGGATGTGAGGGAGACTGAGAAGGGCTACTTTGTCACGATGGAGTTTGATGAGTAATGACCCGGCAAGGTAAGAATGCAATAGATCTGGTGCTCGCTGAGAGCCTTATAGAGCTTTCAGCGAAAAAGCCAATCGATAAGATTACAATTAAAGAGATAACGGACAAGGCCGGAGTTATCCGCCCCACGTTTTACAATCATTTTCAGGACAAGTACGAGCTGATAGAGTGGATTATCAAAAGCGAGCTGCTTGAGCCCATCAAGCCACTGCTCAATGCCGGAATGATTTTTGAAGCGATTGTGCTGATGCTCAATAATATTTCGGCAAACAGTGTTTTTTACAAGAAAGCACTAAAGCTGGAGGGTGCAGTGACGTTTAATCAGATTGCCATGAAGTGCGTCTACGAGATGTTTATGAATATCATAAACGAAAAGAGTACAGGAAAGAAATCCAAATACCGCTGGCTCACACCGGAGGTGATTTCTACATATTATGCGCAGTCGTTGTGCTTTATCACGGAGGGCTGGATAGCCCAGGGCATGGATGATATTGAGCCGAAGGAGATGGCGGAGGCATACATGTATCTGATTACGCGCTCGATGGATGATATACTAAGTGAGCTGTAGAGGACAATTGCCATGGAAAATGACGGCTTAAGCAAGCTCATAAAGCAGAATCATAAAGAGGCATGTGTTCATATAAATATGAAAATGCTGTGAAAAGGTGTCAGAAATCAAATACAATATCATATATGTGTCATATCGGATATACAAATTGATGGATTTGTATATCTCACATGACAAATCGAAGAGATTGAATATTTATTTATTCGGTCTTTTTTTTTATACTTCAATACGAATAAAAGAAAGAGTGGTGAATCTAATGATTAAATTTGGAAAAGGAGTCGTAAAACATCGTGTGCTGATACTGATAGTTGCATTTGCACTGCTTATACCGTCGGGCATCAGCTTTATCAACACGAGAATCAACTTTGATATCCTTTCTTATCTGCCAAGCCAGATAGAGACTATGAAGGGTCAGGATATCATGGTAGATGAGTTTGGAACCGGAGCGTTGTCATTTGTGATCTTAGAGGATATGAAGGATCAGGACATAGAGACTCTGGCGGATGACATAGAGGACCTTAAGGGTGTAAATGATGTCATCTGGTACGGAACAATCGCTGATTCCACATTGCCAAGAGAGGCAATTCCGGATGAGGTGTACGACGCATTCAACAACAAGGATGCAAACAGCCAGCTCATGCTCGTCACCTACAGTGACACAATGGGTTCGGATGAGACAATGGAAGCCGTCAACAAGATGGATAAGATGGTGAAAAACCACTGCTTCGTAGCAGGAATGGCAGCGGTCAACGCAGATACAAAGACACTTGTTATGCAGCAGGCTCCTATATATGTCATCATAGCAGCATTGCTTTCAATGCTTGTCATGGGAATTACAATGGATTCAATAATTGTTCCGATGTTATTCCTCCTAAGCATAGGAATGGCTATTATCTATAACCTGGGAACAAACTTTATACAGGGACAGATTTCATACCTGACACTGGCACTGACAGCAGTATTGCAGCTCGCCGTAACAATGGATTATTCGATTTTCCTGTGGCACAGCTATCAGGAGCAGATAGACAGATATGACGGAGACAAGAAGCGAGCCATGGCACATGCCATTTCCCACACAATTGTCTCAGTAACAGGAAGCTCAATCACAACAATCGCAGGCTTCGTAGCCCTCTGCTTCATGAGCTTTACACTTGGACTTGACCTGGGAATCGTAATGGCAAAGGGCGTTGTATTCGGAGTTATCGGATGTGTAACAATTCTCCCTGCACTGATTCTTGCATGTGATAAGGCAATCGAGAAGACAAAGCACAAGATTCTTATGCCGGATGTTTCCAGGATTGCAAGCTGGGTAACAAATCATTATAAGATACTTGCAGTGATTTTTATCGTAGTGCTCATCCCGGCAATATACGGATACACTCATGATCAGGTCTACTATGACCTTGCAGGAACCATGCCTGACAGTGCATACAGTAAGCAGGCCAATGAAAGACTCGACAAGGAGTATGCTATGGGTGCCACACATATCATCATCGCACCGAGCGATATGTCAAAGGCAGACAGCATAAGCATGATAGATGATATCAAGAAGGTCGATGGAGTAAAGCTTGCAGTATCACTTGACTCAATACTTGGACCTACAATACCGGATGATATGGTGCCGGATGAGGCAAAGGAGATATTCAAAAACGGTGATTACCAGATGATGCTTGTTTCATCAAAATATGAGACAGCATCTGATGAGGTAAACAACCAGATTACAGAGATTAAAAAGATAGTAAAGAATTACAGCGAGGACGCAATGCTTATCGGTGAGGCACCTTGTACAAAGGATCTTATCACTATCACAGATACAGACTTTAAGCGTGTAAGTGCAGTATCAATCGTATTGATATTCCTTATCATCCTCATAGTATTCAAATCGGTATCGCTTCCAATCATACTTGTAGCGGTCATCGAGTTTGCAATCTTTGTAAACATGGGAATTCCGGGATTTACAGGAACAAAGCTTCCGTTTATCGCGAGCATCGTAATCGGAACAGATCGGAAGAGCGT
>OILH01000616.1_pt1 | contig 6459 bp, 4 predicted proteins | sample 1584501 | NCBI WGS metagenome assembly OILH01 (sample SAMN02674693, study PRJEB24791) | human gut metagenome, SKBSTL018 | isolation source: stool | host: Homo sapiens | place: USA | reverse complement strand
GCCCTCAACATAGATGGGGGTCAGCTCGGCCTGGATCAGCGGCATAGCATAAGCCAGGAACTCCGGCAGCATGGCAGTGTGGTCGGCGTTGACCCATTCCAGCGGAACTTTCTTTTCCAGGTTGGCAACCTCGCTGATGGGGTGCAGGCTGGTGGTACACTGGTACGGTGCGTTGGAAATGCGGTCCAGTGCGACCATTTCGCCGGTGTGGCCCTCAAAAGCGGCCTTGGCGGCAGCACCGCCCACCTGGTATGCCTCGGTGATATCGGTACGGCTGGTCAGGTGGCCAGCGCAGCGCTGCAGGGTGGAAAGCTCAATGCAGCGGGTCTTGGTGTCCAGACGGCGGGCAACGGTGTTGGCCAAAAAGCGTGCCGTGCCGGTCAGGGCTTTGTGGCCGAACGCATCAACTGCGTGTACATCGTCGGCCAGCTCGCAGACATAGCGGCCATCAGCCAGTTTAACGCCTTCGGAAACAGCAATCACGATGGAAGGCTTTTCTTTCTGCATCCGCTCCACTTTTTCCACAAAGCGGTCTACATTAAAGGGAACTTCGGGCAGGCAGATCATATCCACGCCCTCGCAGTCCTCACCCTTTGCCAGGGAGGCAGCGGCGGTCAGCCAGCCGGCATTGCGGCCCATAATCTCCACAATGGTAACGTACTTGGTGCCATATACGGTGGCATCGCGGATGATTTCCTTCATCACAACGCCAATGTACTTGGCGGCGCTGCCGTAACCGGGAGTATGGTCGGTCACCATCAGGTCATTGTCAATCGTCTTGGGAACGCCCATAAAGCGGATATCGCTGCCAATATGGGTACCGTAATCAGCCAGCTTGCCGATGGTATCCATGCTGTCATTGCCGCCGATGTAGAAGAAATAGCCGATATCCAGTTCGCCCAGGATCTTGAACAGCTTCTGGTATACGGCTTCGCCCTCGGCGGTGTGCCAGTCGGGCAGCTTGTAGCGGCAGCTGCCGAGGAAGCTGGAGGGGGTGCGCTTGAGCAGCTCGATGTCGAGGTCATCGGTCAGCAGGGTGGACAGGTCCACGACCCGCTCCTCCAGCAGACCGGCGACGCCGTTGCACATGCCGTAGACGATGCCCGCGCCGCGGCTCTTGCAGCTCTCGAACACACCAGCCAGACTTGCGTTGATGACAGAGGTGGGGCCGCCGGATTGGCCAACGATTGCATTTTTACCCATGATGATTTCTCCTTTTTTGTTTTTCTGTTTCGGCTTTATCAAATCGTGCAGGAGCACGAAAACAGACGCGGGGAAGGGGAGAAGCGAGTTTCCTTACAGGCAGATGTGGCGGGGAGTACCGTTGACGTAGACAGGGGTGACCTCGTCGAGGATGAGCGGGCGGGCGTATTCCTCGAACGCCGCCGTCACCTGCATCCCGTCGGGGGTGATCCAGTCCAGCGGCACCTTCTTTTCGAGGTTTGCCACCTGCTGGACGTCCACCGCTTCGGTGATGCACTGGTAAGGATACTCGGAAACGCGCTTGAGCGCGATCATTTTGCCCGTCTCACCGGCAAAGGCTGCGGCTGCCGCTGCGCCGCCCACGGCGTAGGCCTCGGTCACGTCGGTGCGGCTGGCCAGATGGCTGGCGCAGCGCTGCAGCGTCGAGAACTCGATGGCGCGGCTCTTGCAGTTCAGCTTGTCGTGGATGAGATCGGACAGATAGCGGCTGGTGCCGCTGAGGATGGCTTTGTGGCCGAAAGCGTCCAGCTGGCCTGCCGTGGACACGAGGTCGCACAGATAGGTGCCGTCGGCGGTCTTGACGCCCTCGCTGGCCGCGATGATGACGTTGGACTTCACCCGCTGCAGCTCATCCACTCTGGCGAGGAACTTATCCTGTTCAAAGGGGACTTCCGGCAGAAGGATGAGGTCGGGGCCGTCGCTGTCGTCGCCGCCTGCGAGGCAGGCCGCACCGGCCAGCCATCCGGCGTGACGGCCCATGATCTCGGCCACAGTCACGCTGCGGATGTCGTAGACGGAGGAGTCACGGATGACTTCCTTGAGGATGGTGGCGATGTACTTGGCCGCAGAGCCGTAGCCGGGGGTGTGGTCGGTGAGGCAGAGGTCATTATCGATGGTCTTGGGTACACCGATAAAACGCACCGCACTGCCTACCTGTGCGCCGTAGCGGCTGAGCTTGGCGATGGTGTCCATCGAGTCGTTGCCGCCGATGTAGAACACCGCGCAGATGTCGTACTTGTCAAACAGGGTGAACAGCTTGACGTAGGGCGTGGAGTCCGCCTCCGGCTCGGGGAGCTTGTAGCGGCAGCTGCCCAGATAGCTGGACGGCGTGCGCTTGAGCAGCTCAATGTCCATGGCACTTTTCAACTTGTCATCCAGTACGCAGATGCGGCGCTCCAACAGGCCGGCCACGCCGTGCATCATGCCGTACACCTTACCTGCACCGCGGCGCTTGCAGCTTTCATAAACGCCGGCCAGGCTGGAATTGATGACTGAGGTGGGGCCGCCGGATTGACCGACGATCGCATTTTTTGCCATAAAATAATCTCCTTCTCTTCGGCAGTGCCGTGCGCACTGCTGTTTGTGTGCCGTGCGGCAGGCGGGCCGCCCTATGCACAATTATGTCATAATTAGTGTAACATTTTTTAATATGGGATACCATTGCAGGGGTTGACAAAAGTAAGAAAGAATATTTAGCACTATTTTTGTTCCGCTTGCCGGAACCTGCAAAGCGTTGCGCTTTCCGTATTGAGGAAAATCATTCCATACAGCGGAATTGCATAGCCTTGCGAAAGAAATAACTGCGAGAAAACGCCTAAAAACATTGCAAAAATTGCATATACGTGTAAAAATAACGAAAAAACGGCAGGTGGAAAGAACACTTTTTGTACCGTAATAAGTGCAAAATTTGTATGTAGGCGGCAATAGACAGGCGCTTTTTATGTAAAGAGAAATTTCCGGAACAGAAAAGTGGAGAGTGAAGAAGAAACAATAAAGACCGGAGGAAAAGGTCCACAGAGATCCGAAGCCAACCATGATTTATATGGATCGGTTTGATTGAAAAGATAGCATGTCCCCAAAGTGAAAGAGGAAGGCTCCCAATAAGAAACAAAATATCCCGGAATGGGAGCCGCCCACAGCAGGCGGCACACCGTTCCGGGATGTTTTAATGTTATTTGATAAGATCCGGAAAAAACGCTCGCTTAGTTCTTTTCAACAATCAGCATACGCATGGCGTTCAGCACGGCAAGAATCATAACGCCAACGTCGGCAAAGACAGCCCACCACATATTGGCAATGCCAAAGGCTCCCAACAACAGGAAGATGGCTTTGACGGCAAGGGCGAATACAATGTTCTGGTACACAATGTGCATGCACTTGCGGGAAATCTTCATAGCCAGGCTGATCTTGGCCGGGTCGTCATCCATCAGAACAACGTCAGCGGCCTCAATAGCAGCGTCACTTCCCATGGCGCCCATCGCGATGCCGACATCGGCGCGCATCAACACGGGGGCGTCGTTGATGCCATCACCGGCAAAGGTCAGGATATCGTTCTTGCCCTTGGTGGCCAGCAGCTCTTCCACACGGTTGACTTTATCGGCGGGCAGCAGCTGGGCATGGTATTCATCCAGCCCCAGCTGGCCGCTGATCTCGCTGGCAACGGCTTCACTGTCGCCGGTCAGCATGATGGTACGCACGCCCTGGGCTTTCAGGGCGGCAATGGCCTGCTTGGAGTGTTCCTTCACTTCGTCCGCAATCAGAACAGAGCCAAGGAACTGGCCGTCACGCGCCACATAAATCACAGTACCGGTGCCGGTATTTTTGGTGTAGGTAATCTTGCTGTCGTCCATCATGCGGGCGTTGCCTGCCAGCACCACATGGCCGTCCACCATAGTGCGGACACCGTGGCCAGCAATTTCCTGAGCATCGGTCGCACGGCGGGCATCCAGCTCGCCGCAGGCTTCGCGCAGACTCTTGCTGATGGGATGGCTGGAAAAGCTTTCGGCCAAAGCAGCCTGTTCCAGCAACTCTTTTTCGGTGCAGCCGTTGGCCGGGCTGACCTGGCTGACGGCAAAAACGCCCTTGGTCAGGGTGCCGGTTTTATCAAACACAGCAATGGAGGTGTTGGCAAGTGCTTCCAGATAGTTACCGCCCTTGATGAGGATGCCGCAGCGGGAAGCGCCGCCGATGCCGCCGAAGAAGCTCAGAGGAATGCTGATGACCAGCGCGCAGGGACAGCTGATAACCAGGAAGGTGAGCGCACGGCTGATCCAGGTCAGCCAGCCGCCGCCCAGCACCAGCGGTGGTAAAATGGCAAGTACCAAAGCGCCGATGCAGACGGCGGGGGTGTAATAATGGGCAAACTTGGTAATAAAGTTTTCAGCGCGGGCCTTTTTCAGGCTGGAATTTTCCACCATGTCCAGGATCTTGGCAACGGTGGATTCACCGTACAACTTGGTGGTGCGCAGCTTCAGCAGGCCGTCGCCGTTCACGCAGCCGCTGATGATCTCGCTGCCGGGATGCACAAAGCGAGGCTTGCTTTCGCCGGTAAGGGCGGCGGTGTTCAGCGTGCTTTCGCCAGAAATGACCTCGCCGTCAATGGGAACTTTCTCACCGGGGCGCACGACCAGCACAGAGCCGATGGGCACATCGTCGGGATCAACGGTACTTACCGTGCCGTCGGCAGTTTCCAGGTTGGCGCTGTCGGGGCGGATATCCATCAAATCGCTGATGCTCTTGCGGCTTTTGCCGACGGCGTAACTCTGGAACAGTTCGCCAATCTGGTAGAACAGCATAACGGCAACGCTCTCACTGAACTCACCCAGGCAGAGCGCTCCCACAGTGGCAACGGCCATCAAAAAGTTTTCGTCAAAAACTTCGCCGTGAACAATGCCCAGCACAGCTTTGCGCAGCACATCGTGGCCAATGATGAAGTACGGTACCAGGAAGAGCACCAGCTCCAGATACCAGGGTATAGCCACCAGTTTGGAAGCCAGAATAATGGCCAAATACAGCACCGCTGAAATAATGATGCGTTTCAGCGTCTTTTTCTGCTTCTTTGTCATAAGATAAGACCTCTCTTTTGGGTGTTCGTCAGGAAAAAAGGGGCAAAAATAAGGGCGGTTGGCAACCGCCCTGAGCGTGTCACAAAAGCTCCACGCTACAAAGGTGGGGTTCGCCGCAGTGTGGCTGCGCCACGCTCCTGCACCCCTCCTTTGGAACCACCCTGCCGCAAAGAAGCATGTTCTCATGCCTGGACGGCACTCGGACCTGCTTTTTTGCTTGCAAGGTATTCCAAGCGTCGGCACATGTCCGCCGCTTGGAATGGATTCCGAAACTTTCAGGCGGTTGGAAACCGTCCGAAAATGCTGATGCAAGGAGCTTACAGTTCGATCTCAAAGTCCGGCTCAACACGCTTGGCGGTCTTAACAACATCCTTCAGCACGGCATCGAACTTATCATCATCGACATCCAGAACCATCTTTTGGGCCATAAAGCTGACGGAAGCGCTGTTCACGCCGGGCAGCTTTTTAACGGCATCTTCAATTTTGGCGGCGCAGTTTGCACAATCAACTTCGATTTTGAATTTCTTCTGCATGATAATATCTCCTTTGGTTTTATGATCAATATTTTTTGAAAAATAAGGGGTAACAAGAGTTGGGGGCGTTTTATTCCTCCACATGCTCCATGCCAAGCGCAATCATGCTGCGCACATGATCATCATCTAGGGAGTAGAACACCGTTTTTCCGTCCCGCCGGAACTTGACCAGTTTGCTGGCTTTCAGCAGCCGCAGCTGGTGGCTGACGGCGCTTTGGGAAACATCCAGCAGCTGGGCCAAATCGCCTACGCACAGCTCGCTCTCAAACAGCGCGTACAGGATCTTGATGCGGGTGGTATCCCCAAACACACGGAACAGCTCCGAAAGGTCATACAGAACCTCGTCGTCCGGCAGATCGCTGCGCAGCCTGGCAACGATATCCGGCTCACCGTGGCAGTCTGGGTCACATACCGGAACATCAGGCAGGGCGTTGGCTAAGCCATCCGGTGCTGTGGCGGGCTGCGGGAACTTTTTGGTATCAGGCATTGGGAGTATCACCTCGGTATCAAACATTTTATCATATGAATGAGTGCTCATATGTTAACATTATAATACTGCCAACAGGGGCGTTTGTCAATAAGGGAAGGCAAAAAATATCGGGAAATTTTTTATGGAAGGAGAGGGGCCAGGGATGGGGGATGAGAAAGAATAATGAATAAATAATAAAGAATCATGTCGGTGGGCCGCGGCGCAAATACTCTCCTGCAAAATGAGTCAACCGTGAGCATGGAAACCTCCGAAACAACAAAAAAGCCGCGCGTCTCACCCACCCCCATACAAGGGGCAAAACGCGCGGCACAAATTTATTTTGTTGGTGCTATATTAGGGCAACACCGCACAATTCCCGCCTTGCGGCTTAAGCACCGCTCCGGCAGCT
>OILH01000579.1_pt1 | contig 6814 bp, 5 predicted proteins | sample 1584501 | NCBI WGS metagenome assembly OILH01 (sample SAMN02674693, study PRJEB24791) | human gut metagenome, SKBSTL018 | isolation source: stool | host: Homo sapiens | place: USA | reverse complement strand
GAACAACCTAAGATTGAACCAACTGAATAGAACTAAAGAAGCATATGGGCGTTATCGGAATGTCTATCTGGAAGATTATTCAGAACTGAAAATGGAAATTGCAGAGTTGGATTCCTTGATTGATGACCTTTCAATCTATATGCAGTCTACAGGCAGGAAGTACGCAGACCATGCGGCGACCCTGCGCAGCTGGTCAGCACGGAAGAAAAGACAACAGAAACCGGGAACAGGCATCCCGGACTATACCTACAACAAGGAGGAAAGTTTATGACGGAAACGATCCAGACAGCGATGGACAGGCTTATGACGATCTCTGTGGAACCGCAGGACTATGTTGCAGAAGATGGGCTGTTGTATTGCGGCATCTGCAAAACTCCCAAGGAAGCGTTCTTTCCGAATGGCAAAAAACTGTTTGGGCGTGACCGCCATCCGGCTGAATGCCGGTGCAGGCAGGCTACAAGGGAAAAGCAAGAGAAAGAAGAACGTGCAAGGCTGCATTACGAGAAAGTGCAGCGGCTGAAGCTGCAGGGCTTTACCGACTGGGCGATGCAGCACTGGACATTTGCAAACGATCACGGGCAAAATCCGCAGATTCAGCTGGCGCAACGGTATGCGGCCCACTGGCCGGAAATGCGGGAAAAGAATGTGGGTTTGCTGCTCTGGGGCGGTGTTGGTACAGGCAAGAGTTTTATGGCGGGTTGCATTGCCAATGCCCTGATGGAACAGGAAGTGGCCGTCTGCATGACGAATTTTGCCCGAATCATGAATGAACTGAATAACGCTTTTTCCGGGCGAAATGAAGTCGTGGACAGGCTCTGCGGCTATCCGCTGCTTATCATTGACGATTTCGGCATGGAGCGCGGCACGGAATATGCGCTGGAGCAGATTTATAACATCATCGACAGCCGCTACCGCAGCCGGAAACCGCTGATCGTTACCACGAATCTGACCTTGACGGAGTTGAAAAAACCGCAGGATATCGCCCACGCCCGTATCTATGACCGTCTGCTGGAACTGTGTACCCCGATTGCCTGCACAGGCCCCAGCATGAGAAAGGATATAGGACAGGCAAAATTGGATTTACTGAAAACACTTCTGGCTTGAATGGGAGGAACGCGATTGCAAGAAAACGGCAGAATGAATTGGCTGGAGCAGGTCCACCAGATGAAAGATCGGGACATCCGCACGATAGAACAGCATGAACTGCAGAAACTGCCGCAGGATGCAGTGGAACACGGATTGCCGCAGGAGGAAAGGCTGAAAAATCTGCTGGATAAGGTCCGAAATCCTTATTGCTATCTGGACAACGGAATTATTGTGAAGCTGAATTTCGCACCGAGAGGGAGCAGCACACTGTCTGAGCGCATTGGCAGGTGTTTTCAATCGGCCAGCTGAAAAGGCAGAGAAACTTTCGGCAAGCTGCTGAAAAACACGCAGAAAAATTTCACACTTTAATGCAATAAAGCACTGGACAAAGGATGATGATTCTGGTAAGCTGTTTGTGGGTAAGAAAATAGGAATGTGCAAACTGAGCAGAACTTGCTCGGTAGGCTTGTTCTACATAAAAAATGTGGAGCCTTTCGCTTCTCTGACGAACAGTATTGCCGATTCGTTAAGGAGGTGGAAGGCTTTTGTTATACCCAGATATCAATTCGCAGAAGAGAACACAGCAAAATACAACCCGATACCGTACAGCCTTGTACTTACGCTTGTCTCGTGAGGATGGCGATAAGACAGAGAGCGACAGTATTGCAAACCAGCGCACACTACTGGAAGCCTATGCCATAGACCACCCGGAACTGTGCATCGTGGATGAGTTTGTGGACGATGGTTACTCCGGCTCGAACTTTGAACGGCCTGCGTTCCAAAGGCTGTTTCAGGAGCTGGAGCAAGGAACCATCAACTGCATTCTGGTCAAAGATTTATCCCGATTCGGGCGAAACTATATTGAAGTGGGACGCTATCTGGAACGGATTTTCCCGGTCATGCGAGTCCGGCTGATTGCAGTGACGGACAACTATGACAGCCAATCCGCGTGGAAGACCAGCGATTCCATCATGGTTCCGATGCGGAATTTGCTCAATGATGCGTACTGCCGGGATATTTCCGTCAAGATCAAGAGCCAGCTTGCGGTCAAGCGCAAGCGCGGCGATTTTGTGGGGAGCTTTGCAGCGTATGGATACCGGAAGGATCCTGCCAATCATACGAAGCTGATCGTGGACGAACTGGCAGCAGAAAATGTACAAAGTATTTTCCGCTGGAAGATCAGTGGCATGAATAATCAGGGCATCGCAGATCGTTTGAATGCGAAAAAGGTATCGTCCCCAGCTGCACGAAAGCTGCAGAGCGGTGCAAAGCTGAGCCTGCATTTCCGCAAGAGCGATGAGCCGCCGTGGTCTGCCAAGGCAGTGGACCGCATTCTGCACAACGAGGTCTATATCGGAAAACTGGTACAGGGAAAGACACGACGACTGGATTATCGCTCCAAAAAGAAAATGAACGTGCCGATGCGGGACTGGGTAATCGTGGACAACACCCATGAAGCAATCATTCCGGCAGAGCAGTTTGAACTGGTGCAGCGGATTCTGGAAACCGAAACACGCAGGCCGAACGATGCCGAAACGGTGGCCCTGTTTGCAGGCTTTCTCTACTGTGGGGACTGCGGCAGCCGGCTAGTGCGCAGGTCGGCCAGCTATAAAGGAAAGCGGTATATCTATTATCAGTGCTCCGGCAGCAAGCAGAACAAGGGCAGCTGCACGAGCCATAATCTGCGGGATGAAAAACTCTATAACGTCGTGCGGAACGCGCTTCAGATGCAGATCCAGATCGTGATGGAAGAAGCCGAGTTTGTAGAAAGCATCCGGCAGGCCCAGCAGGAACCCTACCGTGTGCGGCGCATCGAACGGCAGATTCGGCAGCTGACTGCAGAAAAGGCCCATACACAGGGCATTAAGGAAAAACTGTACGGGGATTATGCAGACGAAATCCTCACACGGGAGGATTTTTTGAACTACAACGAACTGTACAGCAATCGGATCGAAGAGTATGACCGCAAAATCACAGAACTGGAAGCAGAACGGCAAAACCTACAGACTGCTCCAAACGCTTATCCGTTTCTGGATGTGTACCGTAAGTATCGAAAATTGGAAGAAATCACCCGTCCGATGGTCGTGGAACTGATTGAGAAAATCGAAGTGTATGAGGGCAACCGGGTAGAAATCACGTTCCGATTCCACGATGAGATTGCAGACCTGCTGGAAGAACTGCATCAAAAGCAGATGGGGCAGCATGAAGTATCTGCATGAAAGGAGAGTCTGACCTATGGCAAGAGTAAGCAAGAAAGTAAGTGCGGCGCAGCGGGAAGCGGAGAACGCACCGCACCGTATCTGGAAAACCGCAATTTACGCACGACTGTCCGATTTTGATGATGTACTTCGGGATACGGAATCGCTGGAAGTGCAGATTTCTTACATCAAAGAGTATATCAACCACCGGGATGATCTGATGCTGCTGGATGTGTTTGCGGACAAGCGGTGCACAGGGATGAACTTTGACCGCCCGGAATTTGAGAGGCTTCTAAAAGCACTGCAGGAGCGGAAAATCGACTGCATCGTGGTAAAGGACTTCTCGCGTTTGGGCCGCAATTTCGTGGAAACAGGCCAGTATCTGGAACAGGTGTTTCCGCTGTTCGGCGTAAGATTTATCGCCATCAATGATAATTATGACAGCCTGAACAGCCAGAGCCGTGACGGGATGCTGGTGCCAATCAAGAGCATGATCAACGAGATGTACTCGAAAGACCTGTCCCAGAAAATCCAGTCGTGTTTTCGCTCCAAGGAAGCGCGGGGAGAAATCTATACCCCGGTTCCGTTCGGTTACAAGAGAAATCAGCAGAATCATTTGGTTCTGGATGAGGAAGTCAGCGATGTGGTGATGCGGATTTTTCTCTGGAAGAAATCCGGCATGAAAGAGCGCGAGATTGCAAAGAAGCTGTCTGCGCAGGGAATCCCAACACCTTTTACACGCCGCTGTCAGCTGGGTTATATGAGAAATACCTCACGGGTAAAGGACCCTACATGGCAGCCAGCTTTCGTGACAAAGGTTCTGGAAAATCCGGTCTACACGGGAACCATGGTGTATAACCGCATCGCCTACGATGAAACGTATCGAAAAATCGGAGAAAATCCACGGGGAAGCTGGCGGATGGTGCCGGACAACCATCCGGCGATTATCAGCTGGGAACTGTTTGATGAAGTTTCTGCATTGCGGGAAACTGGGCAAGCGGTCAGGGATGAGCGGAAAAAGTGGTGCAGACAGCGCAGAGAAAATAATCCGAATATTTTCAAAGGCCGGATATTTTGCAAAGAGTGCGGCGAAAAACTGGTTTGTCATTGGCAAAGTGATGGTTCGCTGTATTTTTACTGTAAATTTTGCCATGTTTCCATCTCAGAGAAAGACCTCTGGAACGACATTAACAAGGAGTTGCACCAACGGATGGAAGAACACCGTGATTTGCAGAAGTTGGTACGGAAAAGCTCTGGAAAAAGCAAACTCCAATCAAAAGAAATAGCTACAAAACGTGAAATTGAACAGGCGTCAGGCAATATCGTTCGACTGGAATCACAGAAGCGCAGCGGCTATGAGCAGTATGTCTTCGGAAAACTTTCAAAAGAGAAATTCTTGGAATTAAAGCAGAACTTGGAAAATGAAATCGTAGAACAAAAACAGGAAAAAACCAAAAAAGAGAAAGAGCTTGCGTTGATTCAAGAAGAATTACGGCAGAAAAAGCAGATCGCAGGAAACACAGAGGTTCTTTTAACGGCAGACAATCTGCAGCAGTATGTAAAGAAAATTGAAGTGGATCGCAGGAAAATTACTCATGCGGAATTTTTACTGTGATGAAAAAGGAGAACAAAGCAATGAACGAAAAAATCTACGATGCCCGGACTGGGCTGGAATATGTTTTGGTTGATGATTATTACCTGCCAGCCTTGAAGCTGCAACAGACTCGTCCGGTTGGCCGCTGGGAAATGCTGCACAAGGCGTACCTGAAACGGCGAAAACCAGCCTATTACCAGAGCTTGCTGCTGAGCGGAAAACTGGATACTGTTTTCGCAAATGTGGAAGAGCAGGCAGTGGAACGATATGAGGTTTTGATCGAGCAGATGAGCCAGCGGGAGAACATTTCGGAAAAACTGAAAGAAGAAAATCAGATGGAGTGGGTACGCCGTATGAGAAATCTGGAAAATCGTGCAGCAGAAATCGTAAAGGCAGAATTGATCTATACGTTTGAAAGGCGGTGAGCAGCAGATGATCGGAACCTATTATCGGCTTTCTCTTGCGGACGAGGATGTGGGAACAGATAAGACCGAGAGCAACAGCATTCAGGGCCAGCGCGGACTGGTAGAGGGGTACATCATGGCCCGCCCCGAACTGGCTGCAGAGCCGCGTCAGGAGTACGTGGACGATGGCTACTCCGGCACATCTACAAGCCGTCCTGCGTTTCAGCGGCTGATTCAGGATGCACAGGATGGCAAGATAAAAACGATTATCGTAAAGGACTTTTCCCGGTTTGCCCGTGACTATATTGAAGCAGGCGATTATATGGAGCGGATCTTCCCGTTGCTGGGCGCTCGCTTCATCTCCGTCAACGATGGTTACGACAGTGGAATGCAAATCGGAAACGATGTACGTGGACTGGAAGTAGCCATTAAGAACATCATCAACGCATCCTACAGCCGGGATCTTTCCGCTAAAATCGCAGCAGCCGACCATGTGATGCAGAAGAAAGGAATGTATCTCGGAGGATACCGCCCGTTTGGATTCCTGTCGGACCCGAACGATTGCCATAAGCGGATCCTCGACCCGGTAGCCAGTCGATATGTGCGGTTGATTTTTGAACTGGCATTGCAGGGCAACAGAACAGGCACCATCGCAAAAATCCTGAATGAAAAGCAGATCCCGACCCCGGCAGCGTATCATGTGGCGGAAAACCATGTGTACAGTGAGCAGAAAGCATGGGATCTGCAGCGCAGCCATTGGACAAGTGGAACGGTTTACCATGTTCTGAAAAATGAGAAGTACAAAGGAACCTACGTGGGAGCAAAATTTATTATGCCTGTTCCTTGTAAGCATCGGGTCCTGCGCGCTCCCTTGGAACAGCAGGTACGAATTGAGGACAGCCATGCCGCCATTGTGACCCCGGAGGAATTTGAACAGGCACAAATGGTCATCATGCTGCAGCATGGAAAACACCAGGCCGGGAACTACACAAAGCACCAGTATCCCTTGAAAGGCAAGGTCTATTGCGGCTACTGCCAGAAGCTGATGAAATATCGTGTACTCAAGAAGCTTGGCCCCTCGTTTAACTGCAGATTTTCGGCCACAGCGGTGGACAGCCCCTGCAAGCGAATCCCGATCTCCAAGGAACTGCTGGAACATATCGTCCGAAATGCGCTGACAGAGCAGATAAAGCAGGCGGAGCATATATTGGGGATCCTGCACGAGCGGGAACGCAAAGCGTTGATTTGCTTTTCCACACTAGAACGGCAGGAAGAAAAGCTGAGTGCAGAAAAGGAAGAGATCGTAAAACAGCGCGTCGCATTGTATGAGCAGTATGCTGATGGAAACATGAGTAAGGAAGAGTTCATCCGACAGAGAGATGCTTACCGAGTACAGGAAGATGAAAGAATGGCGCAAATCCAACGGCTGCGTACCGAGAAAAATCAAGTTTTCCAGCCTGTGAAGAAAGATACGGATAATTTGCAAGCCGTGATGAATACGGTGAGATCGGAAGAGCGTCGTGTAGGGAAAG
>OILH01000573.1_pt1 | contig 6846 bp, 6 predicted proteins | sample 1584501 | NCBI WGS metagenome assembly OILH01 (sample SAMN02674693, study PRJEB24791) | human gut metagenome, SKBSTL018 | isolation source: stool | host: Homo sapiens | place: USA | reverse complement strand
AGCCACAGAGGGAATCGGTGTTGAGGAAGCTGCGAGGATACTGCGTTATGAATGTTATCAAAAGGCAGCAGAAGAGCTGAAACAGAGTGGAGCTGGCCGTGTCAGCATTGCCCTTGCGCATCATGCGAACGACAATGCTGAGACCGTCTTATTTCAGATGGCGCGGGGAAGCGGTGTGCATGGAATGTGCGGTATGCACCCGAAACGGGTGCTGGGAGATGACATTTTGATTGTGCGTCCGCTTCTTTGTGTGTCGAGGGGACAGATCGAGGAGTATCTGAAAAAGTGTGGGCAGGAGTACCGGACGGATGGCACCAATCTGGATATCAATTACAGCAGAAACCGCATCCGTCATCATATTCTGCCTGAACTTTCGGTAATTAACGAGCAGGCAGTTTCTCATATCAATCAGAGTGCACTGCTTTTGCAGCAGGCGGTCAGTTATATGGAACAGGAAACAAAAAAAGCCGTGCAGACATGCTGCATTGGCGGGGGCGGTGCATATGTTATTTTAGAAAATGAGTGGAAGCAGTATCCGGAGATCATAAGACAGGAAATCGTTCATGAGGTGCTTGGAAAGACTGCCGGCAGCCGGAAAGATCTTGGCATGGTGCATGTGCAGGATGTCTGTGCACTGATGGAGAAACAGACCGGACGGGAGATCACGCTTCCGTATCAGATGACGGCGAGCCGGATCTATGAGGGGGTAAGATTGTGCCGGAGCGGGACGCACAAAGCTGGCACGGGAACATGGCAGGAGAAAGGTGGATGTGAAACAGAAGGTGCAGCAGGTGCTTCTCAGTCATTTTATGAGGTTACGGCAGATGATTTTGCAAAACTTGAGGCAGGAGAAACGGTAAGTATCACACTTCCGGATGCCAATGTAAGCCTCAGACTGCTTTTATTTTCGGGAAAAGTTGACGAAATTCCAAAAAATCAGTATACGAAATGGCTGAATTATGATAAGATAGAATGTGGCTTGCAGTTTCGGAGAAGGGCATCGGGAGATTATCTGACGGTGGATGATGCGGGACACAAAAAGAAACTGAAAAGCTATTTTATTGACGAAAAGATACCGCAGATAAAAAGAGAGCACATATGGCTTTTAGCGCAGCAGTCGCATGTGTTATGGGTCATTGGCGGGCGGATCAGCGCCGTCTGCAAAATAAAAGAAGATACAAAAAAGATTCTGGAAGTAAGGATCGACGGAGGAAATTATCGTGAAGATTAAAAACATTAACGTTCATTTTACGGAAGCAGAGATTGACAAAAAGATCAGAGAATTAGGTGCAAGGATCAGTGAGGATTATGCAGGGGAATCCGTATGCCTGATCTGTATTTTAAAGGGAGCATCTTTCTTTACCTGTGAGCTGGCAAAGAGGATCACCGTTCCGGTAGAAGTGGAATTTATGTCTGTTTCAAGTTATGGCTCCGGTACGGAATCCAGCGGAATTGTAAAGATCGTGCAGGATTTATCAACAAGCATTGAAGGAAAGAATGTCATTGTTGTCGAGGACATTATCGATACAGGAAGAACTTTAAGCTACCTTCTGGAGAATTTGAAAACAAGAAGTCCAAAGAGTGTCCGTCTGTGTACACTTCTTGACAAACCGGAACGCAGAGTTGTGGATGTGAAGGTTGACTATGTCGGATTTGAGATACCGGACGAGTTCGTAGTAGGTTATGGTCTTGATTATGATCAGCAGTACCGTAATCTGCCTTACATTGGATTTGTGGAGATAGAGGAATAAAGGAGAAAAGGGATTGAATAATAAGAGAAGTGGTTTTAGAGGATTTGGAGTATATCTGATATTAGTTCTCGCTGTCATTGCAATCTGGTACTGGCTCGATGGCAATAACGTGACCAACACGTATACAAGACAGCAGTTTGAGACGGCATTGGCAGAGGGCAAGGTAACACAGGTTAATGTTGTGCCGAATCGTGAAGTGCCGACAGGAAGTGTCAACATTACATTCAGTGATTCGAGTACGCAGGTGATGCTTGTCTCAGATGTGGCAGAGATCGAGCAGTATATGCGGGATGCGGGATTTAAGACTTATACCGTGCAGAATCCGCCGGAGGAAAGCTGGCTTTTGACATTGCTTCCATATCTGATCATTTTTGCTGCAATGTTCATTTTCTTTATGATCATGACCAATCAGGCTGCAGCAAACTCAGGCGGCGGAAGCAAGATGATGAACTTTGGCAAGAGCCGTGCGAGAAGAATGAGTGACGATCCGGCAAAACGTGTGAAGTTTTCTGATGTCGCAGGATTACAGGAAGAAAAAGAAGAGTTAGAGGAGATCGTTGATTTCTTACGCGCTCCAAAGAAATATACGCAGCTCGGTGCAAGAATCCCGAAAGGCGTGCTTTTGGTGGGACCTCCTGGTACCGGTAAGACATTGCTTGCAAAGGCGATTGCAGGGGAAGCAGGAGTACCGTTTTTCTCTATTTCCGGTTCTGACTTTGTCGAGATGTTCGTCGGTGTCGGTGCATCGAGAGTCCGCGACCTTTTCGAGGAAGCAAAGAAAAATGCGCCGTGTATCATTTTCATCGATGAGATCGATGCAGTTGCAAGACGCCGTGGAACCGGAATGGGCGGCGGACACGATGAGCGTGAGCAGACACTGAACCAGTTGCTGGTAGAAATGGACGGATTCGGCGTCAATGAAGGCATCATTGTGATGGCGGCTACAAACCGTGTGGATATTCTTGACCCTGCAATCTTACGTCCGGGACGATTCGACCGTAAGGTTATGGTCGGAAGACCGGATATTAAGGGCCGTGAAGAGATCCTCAAGGTACATGCGAAGGGGAAACCGTTAAGCGAAGAGATCGATCTGCAGCAGATCGCGCAGACAACGGCAGGATTTACCGGAGCTGATCTTGAAAATCTCTTGAACGAAGCAGCAATTCTGGCTGCAAAGGATAACAGAGTATTCTTAAAACAGGAAGACATAAAAAAAGCATTTGTCAAAGTTGGAATCGGTGCGGAGAAGAAGAGCCGCGTTATTTCCGAAAAAGAGAAGAGAATCACAGCATTCCACGAAGCAGGGCATGCGATCTTGTTCCATGTGCTTCCGGATGTGGGACCTGTATACACAGTTTCAATCATCCCTACAGGAGCAGGCGCAGCAGGCTACACCATGCCTCTGCCTGAGAAGGATGAGATGTTCAACACAAAGGGACGTATGCTTCAGGAAATCGTAGTAGACTTAGGCGGTCGTGTCGCAGAGGAACTTGTGTTTGACGATATCACAACAGGTGCATCACAGGACATCAAGCAGGCTACAAAGCTTGCGCGCGAGATGGTTACCAAATACGGTATGTCAGACAATATCGGCCTTATCTGCTATGCCGATGATGAGGAGGAGGTCTTCATCGGACGAGACCTCGCTCATGCAAAGAATTACAGCGAGGGTATAGCATCGGCAATCGATGTCGAGGTAAAGCGCATCATCGACGAGTCGTACGACAAGGCAAAGAGCATGATAGCAGAGTACCGCGATGTGCTTGACAGATGTGCAGCACTTCTTCTTGAGAAGGAGAAAATCACAAGAGATGAGTTTGAAGCACTGTTTGACGAGGACAGCAAAACAACAGTTGGACATAATATTTAAAAAATAACTATACTTTTGTGCAGAATCACTATATGAAAAATATTAAATATAACTAAAGTACTATACAAATTGCATAAAAACAAACTACGATTTTTATGCAATTTGTGAACACTTATCGTTATAACCGTGATATTATAATAACCGTAAAAACCCCCCAATACATTATATAGTTTTTGCTATACCCCATAGTAAAAATACCTTCTCCTAAAAGGCAGCCGATCGTAGGCTGTCTTTTTTAATTTCTATATTATAGCTACAAAGTAAGGGATTGTGTGCCCGGGATGGTGCTTTGGTGGTGGATTGATGCCCTTACTGGAGCGCATAGCGAAGTTGCTTAGAGTCTGTCAGAATTATGCTTAGAGGAGCAGAAATGCCCGGCCATGGACGGCTGGGCAAGGCGTTATGCGCCATGGACGGCGCATAAAAGCCGGTTTCGTCAAGCAAAGAAACCCTGCAAGCATAATTTCGTACAGAATCTTGGCAGCGTAGCGTAGCCCACCAGAGCCTGTGAGTGCCTGCCGCCCGGGTTCCGTACTATAGCCAATCCCCCACAGCAATTCAAATGAATTGTGAAAAACTGTGAAAAAAAGGGAAATTCTTCCCGAATTATTTGGAAATTTTTAATAAAACGCAAACAAAAATAAAATAAAACTAAACATCCCCAAAACGCAATAGAAAAACTGCACAAAAATAAAAACATAAATTGTTGAAAATGTATAAAAAGCTAACTAAAAAATGTGAAACTTTGCCAGCCAAACAATATAAAAACGAAACGTTGACTTTATAAAACGATGTGACTAAAATCAAGTACAACGATAGTTGCTTCTTATTAAATCAAGACCAAACAAACATCAAAGGTCAGACAGAAAACATCTTGAGTTATTAAGAAACAATTTGCGTATCAAATTTCATATAGCAAAAAAGAAAGGAGGTAACGCAGATGGATGCTCTGGTAGATGGACTGTTAGAGGAACTCAATTGTGACGTGGTATTCAAGATACCGATATTCGGAGGCATACCCATATACGAGTCGGTAGTAGTCACATGGATAATAATGGCAGCGGTATTTTTACTGTGCTTTTTTCTCGGCAGAAATCTTTCAGTTGAAAATCCCGGACGCAGACAGGTAGCCGTAGAGGCAGGAGTCAAATTTCTTAATGATTTCTTCAGTGAGACACTCGGAGAAAAAGGAAAGGATTACATACCATATCTGGCAACAGTAATCATCTATATAGGAATAGCAAACCTGATAGGCTTACTTGGCTTCAAACCGCCGACAAAAGATATGAACGTCACCGCAGCACTCGCTGTAATGAGCATAGTTCTTATCGAGGTGGCAGGAATCAGGGCAAAGGGCACCAAAAGGTGGCTTAAAAGCTTTGCAGAGCCAATGCCGGTAATACTACCTATCAATATCCTTGAGATCTTTATCAAACCATTATCGCTGTGTATGCGATTATTTGGAAACGTCCTTGGTTCATTCGTAATCATGGAGCTTTTAAAGATGGTCGTCCCGGCAATCGTTCCGGCAGTATTCAGTTGTTATTTTGATATCTTTGATGGACTTATACAGGCATATGTATTTGTATTCCTGACAGGACTTTTCATCAAGGAGGCAACCGAGTAAGAAGACCTGATGAGGCATGAAACACCACATCATTTAATTTCACATCGTAAGCATGGAAAATGTAACCTCGCTTACAAAAGAAACAAAATAATTGCTAACCAAAAGAAAGCATATAAGCAAGAAAAGGAGAACACATTATGTCATCAACATTATTAGTAGCAATCGGAGCTGGAATCGCAGTATTAACAGGAATCGGAGCCGGACTTGGAATCGGTAAGGCAACAAGCAGCGCAGTAGACGCAATCGCAAGACAGCCGGAGGCTGAGAGCAAAATCTCTAAATCACTTCTTTTAGGATGTGCCCTTGCAGAGGCAACAGCTATTTACGGTTTCGTTATCGCATTACTTATCATCCTCTTCCTTAAATAATCAGGCAGCGTAACTGACAGTTACAACCAGATGAAACAGAAAGGAAGGTAGAGCAATGTTAAAAATTGATCCATGGAACATAATATGGACAGTAGTCAATCTGCTTTTCCTGTACTGGATATTTAAGAAATTCCTCTTTGACCGCGTGATGGGCGTGATCAATCAGAGAGACGAAATGATTCAGAAGCAGTTCTCGGAAGCAAAGAAGAGTCAGGACGATGCAGAAAGCTTAAAGAGCGACTATAAAAAGAAGCTCGAGAGTGCAAAGACTCAGGCAGACCAGATAATACTCGATGCCAGGGCAAGAGCCGAGGCTGAGCAGGAGAAGGCTCTTGAGAGAACCAGACAGGAAGCAGACAGTATGCTTGAAAAAGCAAAAGCGGACATTGCTAGCGAGCAGGATAAGGCAACAAAGGCCGCTGAGGCTGAAATTGCAAAACTTGCCATCTTAGCAGCGAGAAAGATTGTAAAGACAGGTGAAGCTAATGACACAGGCAGCAGTAAATAATGCAATAGTTTTGTACAGGCTGGCTGTAGAACGTCGTGATGTGGAGGAAGCACAGAGAGTATATTTTGTGACAGAAAAGCTTGCACAGACGCTTGCAAATCCACTTATACCGCTTACCAAAAAGTATGACATCATAGAAAAGGTATACGGATTTGAGAGTGAGCCAAAGCTTATCACAAGCTTCATAAAGGAAATGGTAAAGCTTGGATATGCCGCTGAAATGAATGAAATCTTTGAGGCATATTACAGATACTGGGATGAGAAAAACCATATCATAAGAGCTGAGCTTATCAGTGCAGAGGCCGCAACCGACGAGGAAGCAAATGACGCCAAGGCGCTGCTACAAAGCAAATATCCGGAATATGAAATATCCCTTACACAGAAAGTGGACGAAACACTTTTAGGTGGATATGTGATTAAGACTCTTAATACAGAGTATGACAGAAGCTACGAAGGAAAGCTTCGTGAGCTTGAAAGAAAATTGACCAGGAGGTGACCCCTGTGGGCGCAATCAGTGCAACAGACATAATCTCCATTATCCAGAGCGAGATAGAGAATTTCGACTTCGATACCGAGAGCCGTGAGACCGGCGAGGTAATCTACGTCGGCGACGGAATCGCCACAATATACGGCATCGACCATGCCATGTATGGTGAGATCGTAGTATTCGATAATGGAGTAAAAGGAATGGTTCAGGATATCCGTCAGAATGAGATTGGTGT
>OILH01000564.1_pt1 | contig 6920 bp, 6 predicted proteins | sample 1584501 | NCBI WGS metagenome assembly OILH01 (sample SAMN02674693, study PRJEB24791) | human gut metagenome, SKBSTL018 | isolation source: stool | host: Homo sapiens | place: USA | reverse complement strand
CGACGCTCTTCCGATCTCGACTGGTTTATTGAGAACGGACGGTTATATATAGACTATGATACCGGGGAATCCATCATTATAGATTATCCGCATGTCAATGGAAACTACTTCTACGGAACAATAGGAAACTTTGATTTCCGGTTGGAATACGATGGAGGCCGCAGCGTCAAAAGACAAGCGGATATCTCCAAATGAAAATAACCTGTCATTAAGTTGTAAGGGAGTATGTCAAAACTATCGTTTAGTTCGTAGGGGCTATGGAATAGCCCGGTTTAGTTTTGGCACACTCCCATGCTGCAAAAAGACCTTGATGTTTTCCAAAAAGATGGTGATGTTTCTTAAAAACATCACCATCTTTTTTAAAAAGCTCGGTATGTTTTTATGTAAGGGAAGATGGAACCACCCTCACCAAGTCGGTCATTCCTTCTTTTCCGTTCATTCTTACATTGTAGTTTGAACAAGCGGATAATCAATCGGTTAAGAATGACAGGACCTCCCCTCATCCTCCTTTCATCCGTGCCTCCCAAGTCCCTTCACAATCTGCCTTCAGCCTTTGTCTCGCCAGAAGAAGTTTTACAAATGAAAGGAGGCTGAAAGGGGGATGAAACGATGTTCTTTCACAACCAAAACCCCCATCGGCAGGACGTTTCAGCAGTAGATGAAAGGAGGAAGGAAGAAACAGGTTTCCGCTTGTAGGGCGAAAAAACGCAGTTATTTTTATGGATTCAGTCATTGCACGACAAGCCATTTTAGGTATTTCACGGTTACTGCTTATTTTCCTCCCCCTCTTGCGGTGGATTCAAAGAAACAGTAGGCAGCAATAGCAGATAGAGCCCCAAAGTTTTTTGAACTCAACATACCGGCGATGCACGATAAGAACGATGCATTTGTCGGATGAACCATACCCTTCTACGTGCGCATACATGCGCGCCCGCAATATAATTATGTGTGTTCCATTTCCTTCCTGTTCTGTTGTTTTCAAAAAGTCTTTGTTCTGTATTGTTGTAAATCAGTATGTTACAAACAAGTTTCAAAAAAGTGTAAGAAAAATCAGATGATATGTTTGGCAGTCAGGTTGAAACCGTGTACTTTTGCATCCGCAATCGAGAGAGATGCGGCACTGAAACAGTGTGTAACTGACTTGGTGAGACAAACGTAGGAGAGTTTCTTCCTTATAAAGGATTCTGCACCCGATATCTTACCTTAGCCGGGCTAAGGGAGCGAGAAGGGATAAGACCTTTTGGAGCATGCAACCAGCCGCCTGAAAAAAAAAGTTCAAAAAAAACTTTCGAAAACATTTGGTGGTTAAAAATAAATCTCTTACCTTTGCATCCGCTTTTCAAACGAAAGCACATAAAGAAGAGTTCTTTGAAACGATTATAGATAAACAAACAAGTAGTACAAGTCTGCATGTTATATAATATATAATGTGTATGAAAACAGAAACCGTCAATTATAGATTATTGATAGATTTGGTTCTTGAGCAGATTATCAACTTAAGTGTTGAAAAATAATATTTTTACAATGAAGAGTTTGATCCTGGCTCAGGATGAACGCTAGCTACAGGCTTAACACATGCAAGTCGAGGGGCAGCATGGTCTTAGCTTGCTAAGGCCGATGGCGACCGGCGCACGGGTGAGTAACACGTATCCAACCTGCCGTCTACTCTTGGACAGCCTTCTGAAAGGAAGATTAATACAAGATGGCATCATGAGTTCACATGTTCACATGATTAAAGGTATTCCGGTAGACGATGGGGATGCGTTCCATTAGATAGTAGGCGGGGTAACGGCCCACCTAGTCTTCGATGGATAGGGGTTCTGAGAGGAAGGTCCCCCACATTGGAACTGAGACACGGTCCAAACTCCTACGGGAGGCAGCAGTGAGGAATATTGGTCAATGGGCGATGGCCTGAACCAGCCAAGTAGCGTGAAGGATGACTGCCCTATGGGTTGTAAACTTCTTTTATAAAGGAATAAAGTCGGGTATGTATACCCGTTTGCATGTACTTTATGAATAAGGATCGGCTAACTCCGTGCCAGCAGCCGCGGTAATACGGAGGATCCGAGCGTTATCCGGATTTATTGGGTTTAAAGGGAGCGTAGATGGATGTTTAAGTCAGTTGTGAAAGTTTGCGGCTCAACCGTAAAATTGCAGTTGATACTGGATATCTTGAGTGCAGTTGAGGCAGGCGGAATTCGTGGTGTAGCGGTGAAATGCTTAGATATCACGAAGAACTCCGATTGCGAAGGCAGCTTACTAACCTGTAACTGACATTGATGCTCGAAAGTGTGGGTATCAAACAGGATTAGATACCCTGGTAGTCCACACGGTAAACGATGAATACTCGCTGTTTGCGATATACTGCAAGCGGCCAAGCGAAAGCGTTAAGTATTCCACCTGGGGAGTACGCCGGCAACGGTGAAACTCAAAGGAATTGACGGGGGCCCGCACAAGCGGAGGAACATGTGGTTTAATTCGATGATACGCGAGGAACCTTACCCGGGCTTAAATTGCAGATGAATTACGGTGAAAGCCGTAAGCCGCAAGGCATCTGTGAAGGTGCTGCATGGTTGTCGTCAGCTCGTGCCGTGAGGTGTCGGCTTAAGTGCCATAACGAGCGCAACCCTTGTTGTCAGTTACTAACAGGTTCCGCTGAGGACTCTGACAAGACTGCCATCGTAAGATGTGAGGAAGGTGGGGATGACGTCAAATCAGCACGGCCCTTACGTCCGGGGCTACACACGTGTTACAATGGGGGGTACAGAGGGCCGCTACCACGCGAGTGGATGCCAATCCCCAAAACCTCTCTCAGTTCGGACTGGAGTCTGCAACCCGACTCCACGAAGCTGGATTCGCTAGTAATCGCGCATCAGCCACGGCGCGGTGAATACGTTCCCGGGCCTTGTACACACCGCCCGTCAAGCCATGGGAGCCGGGGGTACCTGAAGTGCGTAACCGCGAGGAGCGCCCTAGGGTAAAACTGGTGACTGGGGCTAAGTCGTAACAAGGTAGCCGTACCGGAAGGTGCGGCTGGAACACCTCCTTTCTGGAGAGGACGAAAGATCGATAAGGTTTTTGTTCTTGTACTGCTGGTGTTGTTTATTCAAGATATGATTCCGTAATGATACGGAAGAGAGAAAGTAAGAAGCCGGGTCTAATTAAACAGACTAGGTTGAACTTAGTCCTATAGCTCAGTTGGTTAGAGCGCTACACTGATAATGTAGAGGTCGGCAGTTCAACTCTGCCTGGGACTACGAACGGAATCAAGTTCGGGGGATTAGCTCAGCTGGCTAGAGCATCTGCCTTGCACGCAGAGGGTCAACGGTTCGAATCCGTTATTCTCCACTCCATCGGAAACGTAAGAAACGAAGATGAACGATCTATGACATATTGTACAAGCAAACAGTAATTTTAGTAGTAAAGAGCTGAAAGTATATATCATCCCGCTGGCACGCAAGTGTGGGCGAATGAATAAAGAAAGTAAAAAAGGGCGCATGGCGGATGCCTTGGCTCTCGGAGGCGATGAAGGACGTGATAAGCTGCGATAAGCTTTGGGGAGGTGCAAATGACCTTTGATCCAGAGATTTCCGAATGGGACAACCCAATATCTTGAAGAGGTATTATCCAACGTTGTTGGAGGCTAACGCAGGGAACTGAAACATCTTAGTACCTGCAGGAAAAGAAAATAAACAATGATTCCCTCAGTAGTGGCGAGCGAACGGGGAACAGCCCAAACCATCCATGTTACGGCATGGGTGGGGTTGTAGGACTACGCCGTTGCATGAAGACATCAGAGAAGAACTTTCTGGAAAGAAAGACCATAGAGCATGACAGTTGCGTATTCGAATGTTGTCGAAGCATAGTAGTATCCTGAGTAGCGCGGAGCACGAGGAATTCTGCGTGAATCTGCCGGGACCATCCGGTAAGGCTAAATACTCCCGAGAGACCGATAGCGAACCAGTACCGTGAGGGAAAGGTGAAAAGCACTTCGAACAGAAGAGTGAAATAGTTCCTGAAACCGTGCGCCTACAAGCGGTCGGAGCTCGTTAATGAGTGACGGCGTGCCTTTTGCATAATGAACCTACGAGTTGCCTTTGCCGGCAAGGTTAAGTGTGACGACACACGTATCCGAAGCGAAAGCGAGTCTGAAGAGGGCGTATAGTCGGCAGTGGCAGACGCGAAACCAAGTGATCTACCCTTGGCCAGGTTGAAGGCTGGGTAACACCAGCTGGAGGACCGCACCAATAAGCGTTGAAAAGCTTCTGGATGAGCTGAGGGTAGGGGTGAAAGGCTAATCAAACTTGGAGATAGCTCGTACTCCCCGAAATGCATTTAGGTGCAGCCTTGCGGGTTACTGATGTGAGGTAGAGCGACTGATAAGATGCGAGGGCTTCACCGCCTATCAAGTCTTGATAAACTCCGAATGCGCATTAGTTTGAGGTCAGGAGTGAGGGCATGGGTGCTAAGGTCCGTGCCCGAGAGGAGAAGAATCCGGACCACCTGCTAAGGTCCCGAAATGACAGCTAAGTTAAACTAACGAAGTCTGACTGCTAAGACAGCTAGGATGTTGGCTTGGAAGCAGCCATTCATTTAAAGAGTGCGTAACAGCTCACTAGTCGAGGAGTCTGGCGTGGATAATAATCGGGTATTAAGTTGTCTACCGAAGCAGTGGGATCATTTATATGATCGGTAGGGGAGCATTCCAGTCGGCGTCGAAGGCGTACCGTGAGGTATTCTGGAGCGTCTGGAAAAGCAAATGTAGGTATAAGTAACGATAAAGGGGGCGGGAAACCCCCTCGCCGAAAGACTAAGGTTTCCTGATCAACGCTAATCGGATCAGGGTCAGTCGGGTCCTAAGGCTCAGCCGAACGGCGATGCCGATGGCAGAAACGGTTAATATTCCGTTACTACCTTCAGGAGTGACGTGGAGACGCAGTAGTGACAGTGCCGCCATCTGACGGAATAGATGGTTGAAGGGTGTAGGAGTCGATCATGGCAGGCAAATCCACCATGAGATCCGAACCTGATAGTATGCCGCGTCCTTCGGGACAAGGCAATAGTGCGCGTAAGCATGCTGCCGAGAAAATCCGCTAAACTTAATCCTGTAGGTACCCGTACCGCAAACGGACACACGTAGTCGGGATGAATATTCTAAGGCGCTTGAGTGATTCACGGTTAAGGAACTAGGCAAACTGACCCTGTAACTTCGGGATAAAGGGTCCCTACCCTTTTATGGGAGGGCGCAGAGAATCGGTCCAGGCAACTGTTTAACAAAAACACAGGGCTGTGCGAAGTCGAAAGACGCTGTATACAGCCTGACACCTGCCCGGTGCTGGAAGGTTAAGAGGAGATGTCATCGCAAGAGAAGCATTGAATTGAAGCCCCAGTAAACGGCGGCCGTAACTATAACGGTCCTAAGGTAGCGAAATTCCTTGTCGGGTAAGTTCCGACCTGCACGAATGGTGTAATGATCTGGACGCTGTCTCAACCGTGAGCTCAGTGAAATTGTAGTATCGGTGAAGATGCCGATTACCCGCGATGGGACGAAAAGACCCCGTGAACCTTTACTATAGCTTATCATTGAATCTGGGCACGTGATGTGTAGGATAGGTCGGAGGCTTTGAAGCAGGTACGCCAGTATTTGTGGAGCCGCTGTTGAAATACGACCCTTTATTTGTTTGGATTCTAACCCGTGGAACGGGGACATTGATTGGTGGGTAGTTTGACTGGGGTGGTCGCCTCCAAAAGCGTAACGGAGGCTTCTAAAGGTGCCCTCCGGCCGATTGGTAACCGGCCTTAGAGTGTAATGGCATAAGGGCGCTTGACTGGGAGACTGACAAGTCGATCAGGTAGGAAACTAGAGCATAGTGATCCGGTGTTTCCGTATGGAAGGGACATCGCTCAAAGGATAAAAGGTACTCCGGGGATAACAGGCTGATCCCTCCCAAGAGCTCATATCGACGGAGTGGTTTGGCACCTCGATGTCGGCTCGTCACATCCTGGGGCTGGAGAAGGTCCCAAGGGTTGGGCTGTTCGCCCATTAAAGTGGCACGCGAGCTGGGTTCAGAACGTCGTGAGACAGTTCGGTCTCTATCTATCGTGGGCGTATGAAATTTGCGTGGCTCTGACACTAGTACGAGAGGACCGTGTTGGACAGACCTCTGGTTTGCCGGTTGTGCCGCCAGGTGCATTGCCGGGTATCTAAGTCTGGATCGGATAAGTGCTGAAAGCATCTAAGTACGAAGCCGGCCACAAGATTAGATTTCTCAGGGTCGTTGTAGACTACGACGTTGATAGGATGCAGGTGTAAAGATGGAGACATCAAAGCCGAGCATTACTAATTGCCCGTTCACTTTCCTTATATGTCGGATGGTGTATACCTTTGGTTTTTACTACAGAATGAAATTACGATAACAGCTCAACAATATGTCAACCTTATTCAGGTGGCTATAGCACAAGGGTTCCACCTCTTCCCATTCCGAACAGAGAAGTTAAGCCTTGTCACGCCGATGGTACTGCGTAACAGTGGGAGAGTAGGTAGTCGCCGTTTTCAGAAGAAGCCTCCGTGTCTGATAAGGATACGGAGGCTTTGTTCGTTTTTGGCGGTCTCATAAACTTTTCTTATATTTGCGCCGAACTAATTTTATATCAACGTTTAAAGCAAATTGAAAGTATGAAGACTAAAGTTTTATTGGCTGCCGTTGCGGTAGCGTTTTCTTTCGCAGTGACATCTTGTGGCAACAAAAAGGCTGCAGATTCTAATGCAACTGAGGCAGATTCTTGCTGTGCTGCAAAAACAGAACAAGTATGTGACTCTGCAAAGGCATGTTGCCAGGCTGCTGATTCAGCAGCGTGTCCTAAGGCTGCATGTGATGGTGCCAAGTGTGGCAAACCTTGTGAGAAGAAGTAATTCAGAA
>OILH01000557.1_pt1 | contig 6950 bp, 5 predicted proteins | sample 1584501 | NCBI WGS metagenome assembly OILH01 (sample SAMN02674693, study PRJEB24791) | human gut metagenome, SKBSTL018 | isolation source: stool | host: Homo sapiens | place: USA | reverse complement strand
TGGCTGAGTACGGCATCGAGGAGATGTGCGCCGACAGCTGGAACTGGCAGAAGAACAACCCCGATGGCTACCACACTGTGAAGTAACTTATAAAACCAAAGCACCGCATATTCTCGCCTGAGAGTGTGCGGTGCTTTTTTATGTCTATATTCTCTATTGACATCCGCTGTCAGTTAGCCTATACTACATTTGTTAACACAGACTAACACATAAGAACAGTACATATAAAAGAAGGCAACGGATATGACGTTAAAAGAGTTACAGATCGGCAAAAGCGCCATAGTGGAGGCCGTGGGCGGTGCAGGCGCACTGCGGCAGCACTTTCTGGATATGGGTCTGATCCCCGGAGCAGAGGTCACGCTGGTAAAGCTGGCGCCCATGGGCGACCCCATGGAGCTGCGCATCCACGGCTATGAGCTGACCCTGCGTCTGGACGACGCGGCACAGATCACCGTGACCCCCACCGAAAAGACCCCGGCGGTGCACGCCCCGGTGGACGGAAAAATGGTGGAGCACCCGGGTCTTGGTGAGGGCGGCAAGTACCACACCAAGGAGGGGGAGCATCCCCTGCCGGAGGATAAGACCCTGACCTTTGCGCTGGCGGGCAACCAGAACTGCGGCAAGACCACCCTGTTCAACCAGCTCACCGGTTCCAACCAGCACGTCGGCAACTTTCCGGGTGTGACGGTGGACCGCAAGAGCGGTGCCATCAAGGGACACCCGGAGACTGAGGTCACCGACCTGCCGGGCATCTACTCCATGTCCCCCTATTCCAGCGAGGAGATCGTCACCCGGCAGTTCATCATCGGCGAAAAGCCCACCGGCATCATCAACATCGTGGACGCCACCAACATCGAGCGCAACCTCTACCTGACCATGCAGCTGATGGAGCTGGATATCCCCATGGTGCTGGCGCTGAACATGATGGACGAAGTGCGCGCCAACGGCGGCACCATCATGGTAAACCAGCTGGAAGAAACGCTGGGCATTCCGGTTGTTCCCATTTCTGCCGCCAAAAATGAGGGCATTGACGAGCTGATCGAACATGCCATCCATGTGGCGCGCTACCGGGAGCTGCCGGGCCGCATCGACTTCTGCACGGCGGGCAGTGACCCAGCAGACCCCAGGGGCGCGGTGCATCGCTGCATCCATTCTGTCGGACATTTGATTGAGGACCATGCCGCTGCCGCCGGGCTGCCGCTGCGCTTTGCCGCCACCAAGCTGGTGGAGGGAGACACCCTGATTGAAAAAGCCCTGCAGCTGAACCCCAACGAAACAGATATACTGGGCCACGCCATTGCTGAAATGGAAACCGTGACCGGGCTGGACCGCGAAGCCGCCCTTGCGGACATGCGCTTTACCTTTATTGAAAAGCTATGCTCCGCCACGGTGGTGAAGCCGGGCGAAAGCCTGGAGCATAAGCGCAGCGTTGCCATTGATAAGATCCTGACCGGCAAATACACTGCCTTGCCCTGTTTTGCGGGCATTATGGCGCTTGTTTTCTGGCTGACCTTTGGCGTAGTGGGCTCCACCCTTTCGGACTGGATGACCCTTGGCATCGACTGGTTTACCGGCGTTGTGGACCGCGCCCTGACGGCGTATCAGATCAACCCGGTGGTGCACAGCCTTGTGATCGATGGCATTTTTGCCGGTGTGGGCAGCGTGCTGAGCTTTTTGCCCACGATCGTTATCCTGTTCTTCTTTTTGTCCATCCTGGAAGATACCGGTTATATGGCCCGCGTGGCCTTTGTTATGGACAAACTGCTGCGCCGCATTGGGCTTTCGGGCCGCAGCTTTGTGCCCATGCTGGTGGGCTTCGGCTGCTCGGTTCCCGCCATTATGGCAACCCGCACCCTTTCCAGTGAGCGTGACCGCCGCATGACGATTTTGCTGACCCCGTTCATGAGCTGTTCCGCCAAGCTGCCCATTTATGCGCTGTTCACCGCCGCGTTTTTCCCGCGGGTATGGCGTGCACCGGTCATGATTTTCCTCTATCTTTTCGGCATTCTGTGTGGTATACTGTATTCGCTGATCCTCAAGCAGACCTGTTTCCGCGGTGAACCGGTACCCTTTGTGATGGAGCTGCCCAACTACCGCCTGCCTTCGCCCAAAAGCGTCGGCCAGCTGATTTGGGAAAAGGCCCGTGATTTTATTCAGCGTGCCTTTACAATTATCTTTGTTGCAACCGTCGTGATCTGGTTCCTACAGACGTTCGACACCCGCCTGAATGTTGCTGCCACCCCGGATTCCAGCCTTCTGGCTTTGGTTGGCAGCCTGATTACCCCCATCTTCAAGCCCCTTGGCTTTGGCGACTGGCGCATTTCCACTGCGTTGATCACCGGCTTTACCGCCAAGGAAAGCGTTGTTTCCACCCTGACCGTCCTGCTGGGCGGCGATACCGGCGCGCTGAACATGCTGTTCACCCCGTTTACTGCGCTGGTTTTCCTGATCTTTACGCTGTTGTATACCCCCTGTGTTGCAGCCATTGCCGCTGTCAAGCGGGAACTGGGCGGTGGCCGGGCTGCATTGGGTGTGGTACTGATGCAGTGCGGCATTGCCTGGGTTGTGGCGTTTGCCGTGCACTGTGTAGGGGTTTTGCTGGGGTTGGCATAAGGGCAGCGTATTCACCTGTCACTTTGTTTTCGCTTAACCCATAGGGAGGTTTTTTCCATGTCACTTCAAAGTATCCTTGTTCTGGTTATTATTTTTGTTCTGCTCGGCGTTGCCATCGGTTTTATTGCCAACAGCGAAAAGGGCTGGCACGGCGGCTGCACCGGCAACTGCGCCAGCTGCCAGGAACACTGCAATGACAAACAGAAAAAGAACCCGCCCAAGCAGCAGTGATGTCCAGACCGAAGGAGACCGCCGTATGACTGCTGTTCAACAATCCGCCGCTCCGCACCCTGCCGTGCGCCAGCGCATTGACTGGATTGATACCGCCAAAGGTCTGTGCATGATTCTGGTGATTGTGGGGCACACCCTGCCCTACGGCAACCTGATGCGCAATTTCATTTTTTCGTTCCACATGCCGGCCTTTTTCTTTCTGACCGGCTATACGGCCCGCCGCCCGGATACCTGGCAGGGTTTTGCCCGCCGGGTCAGGAAGGACTTTGTTGCACTGATCGTTCCCGTGCTGGGTGTGGTGCAGGTGTTCAACGTTTTGCTGAACTTTTTCCTTTCTGATGACAGAAGCCTGACCAACCTGTGGGATATTGCCCGCTACAATGCCATCACCCTGTTCTGGGCCAGCGGTAACCCTGCCGACGGCATTCCCAGCTGCGGCATGCCATGGTTTTTGTTTGCACTGTTCTGGGGCAAGCTGATCTGGGAGCTGCTGGGGCTTTTGTTCCCCAAAGGGGATTTTGCCGTCAGTTTCATTGTCATGCTGTTCGGGGCATACATCGGGCAGGTACAGTATCTTCCCCAATGTCTGGATGTTGCAATGGTCGTTGTCATGTACCTCACATTGGGGCAGCTGTTCCGCCAGCATCAGGCACTGTTGGATCGTTACCGGGTCCCGCTTTTCCTTGCCATGCTGATCCCCTGGGCATGGTGCTGCCAGCAGGGCATTTATATTGAACTTGCTTCCCGCACATACTCCAATTACATTTTGTGCGCTTCCATCAGTGTATGCGGCATCTGGATCTTCTGCCATCTGTGCCGTGAACTGAACGCCAATAACGCTTTGCGGCCGGCGCTCAGCTTTTTGGGGCGGCACAGCCTGTGGCTGTTCTTTGTGCACCATATGGATGTGTTTACCAGTGCCATCTGGCAAAAAGACCGCCTTCTGTTCACGCTGCCCTGCCGCATCGGGTGGGACATCCTGCTTTCCCTGCTGCTGCTTGGCTGCTGGACATTGCTGCGCACCGGCTGGCGCAGGCTGACCGCAAAATAAACTTTTTGAACCGTTCTGCATCCCCTGTTCCGGGCCTGCAGGGCGGTTTTTGTTTTGGCAGCGCTTTCTGCCACAGTGCAAACATTGTTTTTTACCGCGGATTATGGTACAATGAATTGTCTATAAGTATGTATCGGGGATTCCCCTGAAATATCTATTTTTGAAAGGGCTTTTTATGGCAGAGCAACGCAACCAGACCCCTGCCGGGGATAACACGCAATGGACCACCATCATTCGGCCGCGCACCGGCTGGTTTGATGTGGACCTGGAAGAGCTGTGGCGCTACCGTGACCTGATCGTCATGTTCGTCAAGCGCAACTTTACCGTCATGTACAAGCAGACCATCCTGGGGCCGCTGTGGATCATCCTGAATCCGCTTATCACCACGGTGCTGTTCAACGTGGTGTTCGGCGGCATTGCCGGGCTTTCTACGGACGGTACGCCGAGCTTTTTGTTCTACATGGCAGGCAATACGGTGTGGACCTTTTTTGCCTCCTGCATCAACGGCACGGCCAACACCTTTGTGGCCAACAGCCAGGTGTTCGGCAAGGTGTATTTCCCACGGCTTACCACCCCCATCAGCCAGGTATTGACCAGCCTGATCAACTTCTTTATCCAGTTTGTCATGTACATTCTGTTCTGGGTCTACTTTGCCGTGACCGGGTCCGGTGTACACCTGACGGCCTGGGCGTTTGCCGTGCCGCTGGTGGTACTGGAAGTCATGCTGCTGGGCCTGGGCGTGGGCATTATCGTTTCCGCCCTGACCACCAAGTACCGTGACCTTGCCATTGCTGTGAGCTTTGGCGTGCAGCTGTGGATGTACATTTCCCCTGTGGTCTATCCCCTTTCCAGCTTGGAGGAATCCCCCCGGCTGCAGATGCTGATGCGCTTGAACCCGATGACTGCACCGATCGAGGTGTTCCGCATAGGCACCCTTGGCACCGGCACCGTGGAAGTGGGCAGCCTGATCTACAGCCTGATTGTTACCGCAGCCGCCCTTGTGCTGGGCGTGGTGCTGTTCAGCCGCATTGAAAAAACCTTTATGGATACCGTGTAAGGAGGGGCGCAGATGGAAAACCAGACACATGCACAAAACCAGCGCGTACCCGTCATTCAGGTATCGGGCTTGAAAAAGCAATACAAACTGGGCCAGATTGGCGGCGGCACTTTGACGCATGACCTGCAAAGCTGGTGGGCCCGTGTGCGCGGCAAAGAGGACCCCAACACCGTGATCGGCACGGATGCCCGCCTGTTTGGCAAAACCTTTATGGCACTGAACGGTGTGGACCTGACCGTGTACAAAGGCGAAGCGCTGGGCATTATCGGCCGCAACGGCGCAGGCAAATCCACCCTGCTCAAAATTTTATCCCGCATTACCGCCCCCACCGAGGGCGAGATCCGGCTGCGCGGGCGGGTGGCTTCCATGCTGGAAGTGGGCACCGGCTTTAACAACGAGATGACCGGCCGCGAGAACATCTACATGAACGGCGCTATTCTGGGCATGACCCGCGCCGAGGTCGATTCCAAGATCGACCAGATCATTGAATTTTCGGAGTGCGGAGATTTTATTGATACCCCCGTCAAGCGGTATTCCAGCGGCATGTTCGTCAAGCTGGCGTTTTCCGTTGCCGCCCACCTGGACAGCGAGATCATGGTAATGGACGAAGTGCTGGCCGTGGGCGATATGAAGTTCCAGCAGAAATGCCTGGGCAAAATGAGCGATGTTGCCGGGCAGGAGGGCCGCACCGTCCTGTACGTCAGCCACAACATGAGCACCATCCGCCAGCTGTGCACCCGCTGCGTGGTGCTGGACCAGGGCCGCGTGATCTTTGACGGCGATGTAGAACAGGCCATTGCCGTGTATATGGAAACCACCGATGTGAACGTGGTCCACTATGACCTGCTGGATGTTTCCCGCATGAACGCCAGCGCAGGCAAGCGGATGCGGCTGGAAACGCTGGACTTTGTGGGCAAGGAATCCAGTGTGTTTGCGGACACCGAAAAAATTCTGGTGCGCATTACCTGGCGTGTTTCGGAGCCGTTTACCGGGGTACACTTAAAGCTGAACCTGCATTTCCGGGATTCGACCCCCGTGGGCATTACCCACCCGGTCAACCTGGGCGCCGCCGTGCCCGGCAAGCTGTATACCACCGAGTTTGAGTTTGACCCCAGCCTGCTGGGCGAAGGCCAGTATTTCTTCTATGTGGATGTGTTTGACGGCGTGCTGACCCAGGCTGTCTGCCTGGACAAGCCAGTGACCGAGTTTGCGTTTGAGGTAACCTCCGGCGATTTGACCATGCCGGAATGGGCACCGGGCTGGGGCCGCATCCACTTCCCGCCGGTCAAAGTGTTGGAGAATGGATACGATGGGTGATATTTTCATCTGCCACACGCTGTATCATGTGTTAATCGCGCTGGTGCGCGCGCTGCGCAGCCGCCCCGGCAAGTCCACCCTTGTGCTGAGCACCTGTGTGCCGGAAGCCGAAACCCTGCGCGCTAAATTGCTGGACGCCGAGCCGGATCTGTGGGACGCTGTTTTGATCGTGGACGAGGAAAAGCTGGACGCACAGAACAGCGAAAGCGCCTTTTACCGCCTGCGCCACCCGTTCCGCAAACCGTATTTTACGCTGCCCAAGGGGCATGTGTACATCAGCAATGACTGGAGCGCTTTAGGGCGCTACCTGCAGCGGGAGCGCCGGGTTTATACCCTGTGCGAAGATACCTTTGGCGGCACGTTGGACCCTGACCAGCACCTGCTGGACGAGCAGCGCACCAACCCCCGCGGCCCCTACCGCTACTGGGGCGACAGCCCCTGCTGCCGCACGGTGGAAAGCGAAGACGCCGCGCGGTGCAGCATTTTTGGCGTAGACAAGCTGGTAACGGTATCCAAAGCGCAGCTACTGGAAAGCCTGACGGAGGAAGAAAAAGCCATCATCCGCCGGGTGTTTTTGGCCGTTCCCCTGCCGGAGCATGTGCAGGGTGCCTGCCTGCTTTTGCCCCGCAGCTTTGTGCTGGACGGCAGATCGGAAGAGCACACGTCTGAACTCCAGTCACG
>OILH01000544.1_pt1 | contig 7053 bp, 9 predicted proteins | sample 1584501 | NCBI WGS metagenome assembly OILH01 (sample SAMN02674693, study PRJEB24791) | human gut metagenome, SKBSTL018 | isolation source: stool | host: Homo sapiens | place: USA | reverse complement strand
TCGTTGTATGTGTCGTGGCAAGTGGCATAAGCTGCAACGTGGGAACAGATATCATCTGAATTAAGCGTTTGCGTAAGACTGCTGATGTTACTTCCCCAGCGCAAATGGCAGTTTGTAACCGCCCCACGTTTTTTTAACAACGATACATTAAAGTTATTGTATTTATATTCACCGCCGAAAACATCAACGAGTGAACCGTCAGCACCGCCCATAAAATCACCAAGAGTACAGGGCGTACAGAAGCCAAGCGTCATAGATGATTTTGTGGTAATATCTGATGTAAATTTGAAATAGTGCTCCCACAAGGTTGCCTGTGGGAACAGCGAATCACCCTCAAAATCACGACCTGTGCAAAGTATATCCCACCATTCCTTTGGAGTATGCACAACATCAGTTTGGTTGGAAGTTTCGACCAAAAAATTGTTATACAAATTGTGCTTGATATGCTTTGCTTTAACCGTAATTGATTTCTTGTCTTTGTACTGCAAATCGTAAATCTCAAAATACTGCGGTTCATCGGTTGGGTTCGGTTTTGCCTTAATGAAATACTGCGTGTCGAGTAAATCAGCACATCTGTCCGTTGTCGATAACTCCATTTCAAGCAAATAATCACCGTTTCGTTCCTCAGTAACTTTACCGCTGATTATTTCCGTAATCCGTCCGAGCAGGTTAAATCTACTTGGGCCAATTGTTTTAAAATCCGATTTATACAATAAAGGGAACATTTTTTATAATCTCCTCCAGTTCGGTCTTATTGACAGCAATGCGTTTTTATATGCAGTTACAACAATTTGATTGTTTCCAACCTTTAATCTAGGAGGTATAGTGCTGTCAACAAAATTAGTTGTACCGTCGGATTTGTGTGCTATATACTGCATGGTTTCACCGTCAAGTATTGCGTAGTCATAACCACCTGTGCACTTCAAATCAAGTGATTCGCCGTTTATGCTAACTTTAGCGATAGCCGTAGTATTATTACCACTAACATTTGTGTTAGTTATAATGATAGTAGGCAAGGATTCATATTGTTCGGGGTTGTGCAAGGAAACCGATTTATTAACCTCAAAATCAATAGTCCGCTGTCCAAGCTCTGAATACCACCACGGCTTACGGTTGAATTTGATTTTTGTTGTAAGTAATGTTGGGAGTTCACGAACAATATCGTCAATATTTGAAATATAAGCCTCGGTGAAATATCCGGGATTGTAAGTATCTTTATACTTTTGATAGCCACGATTTAAAGTCAGCCATTCGATAACGGCCCTCGCAAGGTGCTTTGCTGACAGTTCGGATAAATACGGCAAAAAGGAAATTTCACGCTCAAATTCAACATTTTGCCACCGCCCGTTATCAAGCAAAACATCACCGTCTCTGCACGGGATTTCAACCGTTGAAACATCTCTAACGGGGATTTCGTGCTGTGGCGCTTGTGTGATACGACCGCCGAAATACGATAACCATTTACCTCCGAAATAAAAGTTATGCATATGCTCTCTGCCTCCTTGTTATTTCATCGGCGAGCCGATTGCTCATATCTTCGACAAGGCTGTCAATATCCATATCGTTATTAATTGCAACAGAAGGAATATTGATACTGATGTTGTTAATGATATTAGTGGAATCGTTTTCAAACACTGAGCCTCTGCCTTCACGCTTTGATTGACGATACTCCTCAGCCTCTTGAGCTGTGAGAACTGCCTCACCGGCATCAAGATATGCGGCGAACTTATCATGTGGAACATAATCAATGCCGGCACGGAAACGAGGTAAGGTTACTTCCGGAATCGGATCTATCTCCCAGCCAATCATTGATGTTGCCCAGTTTACGCCTTCCAACAATTTATTAATAATCCAAATAATGCCGTTGATTACATTCTCAACAAATGTAGGCAAAAGGTTAAAAACATTCTTGAAAATGTTAACAACACCGTTCCACGCTTGTTCCCAGTTTCCCGAAAAAACACCTTTTACGAAATCTACAATTCCGTTAAAAATCCCCGAAATCGGTTCAAGAATTTTTTTAACTCCTTTAATTGCACCGCCTAAAACCTCCGAAAAGATTTGCGCCAACCATTCAATCACCGGAACAAGCGCAGGAATAAGAGTTTCAAGCATTTCGCCGAGTAAGTCTAAAACAGGACGGAGTGCATCGAAAACCTGTGAGATGACAGGCGATAACTGCTCAAAAACAGGCTGTAAAGTTTCAACGATGGTGTCGCAGAGCTCGCTGATAATCGGGATAAGAGGTGTTAAAAGGTCATTGAGAAATGTTGCTAAATCCTCAATAATCGGAGTGAGTGCCGCTAAAAGACCGTCGAGCAATACGCTTGCGAGCTGAATAAGCATCTCAATAACGGGCGTTAAAAGCTCTACAAGGGTACCAAACAACGGCATAATTGCCGTTATTAGCTGCATAAAATACGGGAGCAAATCCTGAATGATTTGCAGTAAAGGTGGAAACAGCTGTTCAACAATCTGAACAATGATAGGTGCTAACTGCTCCATAAGCTGAGCAATAAACGGTAGCAACTCCTCAATTAACGGCATTATCTGCTCGAGCATTGACACAATTATCGGTGCTACCTCTTCGCAAATGTTGATTAAAACAGGGGCAAGGTTGTTTGCCACACTCTCAATCAATGGTGAGAGCTGTTCGAGGAGCTTACCGCCAAGACCGATAAGAGAGTTAAGGACAGGCTCGGCGACAGCACCAATCTGAGCCATAGTGTCAGACAACTGCTGATGAGCTCTGTTAGATTCCATTACATCGCCATTTGTTTTCTTGTATTGAGCCGACGCATCAGAATATAGCGATGTGAGGGTGGATGTGATTAACTGCTGTCTTTCTTGTTCTGATGAGCATTTTGCAAGTTTTTCATTAAATTCATCTTCTGACACACCCATCCAGTCAAGAGCATCGGCAAGCGGACCTGTTACCTGTCCAACTTTTGCGGTTTCGTTTGCCGCCTCTGTCAAGCCCTCAATAGGCAAGGAATCACCGAATTGACCGTAAACACCTGTGCAAATCTCTGTCCAACTTTGCAGGTCTTTTGTGGAATCGCAAAGCAATGATAAATGATTAGCCGCCTCAGTTGCCTGTCCGCTGTCACCGACTACGGCATACAAGTCAGAGTAAGTCTGTTTTGCATCTGCCGCTGTAAATTTGTTGGTGGTGAAAGCTGTGTCGAGTTTACCCATTTCGGTGCGGTATTCTCTGGTATTTTCGGCAACTGACGATAATGCTCCGACACCTGCCGCCGCACCTCCGACCATTGCCGCTCCCCATTTGCCTGCGGTTTTGATACCGTTACCTAAGGTTTCGGCAACACCTTTACCTTTTTTCTCGGTTTCGGCGATTGATTTATTTGCCTCATCGTTATTAACAAAAATCGAGCCGAATAACTTAAATATTTCAAAAGCCATTAGCTACACCTCCTCCCATTTATAATTGTCAAGGTAGTTTTCAACCGTTTTTTCAATTTCCTCTGTATTGACCGTATCAACAATGTTGTCAGACCGTGTCGAGCCTGTTGCCTTGTTAACGAAATCCGTGTACGACAAGCCTGTGAAATTTCCCACAACAGTCAAAATATAGGCTTTGTAAAGCAATTCGTCATTACGGTCATTTATAGCATTTTTGATAATCTCGACAGCCTCAGAAAAAGACAGCTCATGCAGTACGGCAGTATTACCACAACAATACTGCATGAGCATTCCAAATGTTCTTACTTCAAGGCTGAGAACGAGGTAAAAAAACTTTTAATATCATTCTCTCTGATGATTTTCTTTACATCGCTGAGGACTTCGGGGATACTTAATTTACTCACCTCATCGGAAGTAATGTCGCCTCTGATGTCGGCCAGCAATGAATAAAATTCCTGTTCTGTTTCTTTGTTCGACAAAGAAGTCAACAGCGTAATCACAAATTCAAGGCCGACCGCTTCGGTGTTGACTGTTTCATCTTTACTGTTATTTTTGACAGCAATGCGATTTGCGAAATCTGCAATTTCCTCTTTGATGTCTGCTTTTTTGATAATGCGAGCAAGAGTAAATGCGTCTTTAATGCTTAATTTTCTCATAATTATGCCTCCGTTGCTTCCACTGTTTCCGTTTTTTCTGTCGGTCTGAAAATCTTAAACGGTGGCTTGATTTCCTCGTCCGAATCATAAGCCTCGGGTGAAAGGTTACCGTAAAACTGAGCTTCTACCTTGCCGTTGTCTTTGTCGGCAATTGCAAGTGTAAGACCGTTCTCATTGAAGCCGTTGAACACCTGAATAATACACGGCTTATCCTCCCCGAGGAGGCAGCCTACCCAAGTGATATTCTTAATGTAGTCACCGTCAAGAATAACATCTCTACCCGTGATTACATCGTAGCCTACGACCTTTTCGTCTGTGCCTTTGTCGGCAATTCCAAGGCCATAAATGAAGTTCTGGGTAGTCATCTCAGCAAGTGTTGCCTTGATGTAAACTTCCCAACCGTCAACTACTGTGTCGCCTTTAGTTCTTGTTTTTACGCCGTCAAATTCAAGGCGTCTGAGTGTCGGCTTTGCGGAAAATTCACCGCCTTTGATTGTTACACCAAGACACTTACCTGCCTTTTTGGCACTTGCATATGTGTCCGTAGCAGGATCGTAATTTACAAAAAACGCACCTGCGTCAAGTAACATACGGTCAGCCGTCTTATTGCTGTAACCGCTGTACGGTTTAATCTTTCGTGGCTTAACTGCTGCCATTTCAATCGTCCTCTCTTTCATAAACCCTCAATTCAAGGGTTGCCATTATTCTATTTATTGTTTTGTCCGATTCGGCGACATACTGCCTGTCGCCGTTGTTGTAAAACTTGTAATGCCGTTTACCCTGTGTATAGGTTGCTCTCGCAATATCCGAATAGATTTCATCCACAATATTGTCGATTTTCTCGGTGGTGAACCTATCGTACAGATTAAGCGTAACAAGATATTTCTTGTACGGCTCGTCGGTGTAAAGCTGTTTCAGTTCGTAAACAAGCCTCGGGAAGCCGTCACCAACCATAAAAAATGAGGGGACATACTGCGACAAAACCGCATTTAATAAATTTTTAATGCTATTCACCGCTGTATTCCCCCTCACTGATTTTTCGTTCTGCCTCTTCTGTGCCTACGGCACTGAGGTACTGTTGTTCAATTTTTATGATGTCTTTGATGTTACTTTCGGCGGCATCACTTAACGCTCCGATTTTTGGGTATTTATTCGTGCCAATCTCTTGGTACAGTCCATAGAATCCGCCCGGTTTGAAGCCTACCTGCAGGTCAGGAATTTTTTGCTTTGAGCGTACCCAATACTGTGTGTTTTTCGCTAAGCGTCCCGTCCTGCGTTTTATTTTTTGTCGTGACCGTTTACATACCAACTTGCCAACATCACGCAGAGCGGCTCGTTCAAGCTCTTTGAGCGTATATTGAATACGGTCAACATTGCTGATTATCTCAACGCCGTTTTTTGTGATTTTAACTGCTTTAGGAAGTGACATTGTTTTCACCTACCACATCCGTTAAATACAGCTCCGTACGCTCTGTGCCTTTAATCTCATACGCACGATAAATCTTGAACCTCTTATTTTCGAGATAACAAAATTCTTCATTGTGGTACTCGAACGAGTTGACTTCAAGCATACATTCGGGTTTCAACCCGTTCGCCTGTGCCTGAAAAAATTCAGATTGTCGAACATATTTGCGTTGTGCATAAATCGTTCGGAGTTTTTCCTGATACACAATTTCGCCGATATCATTGGTTGTTTGCCCTGACTTTTCAACAAGTTTAACAAGAGTATCTGCATTCATTCTGTTTGCGCTCCTCTCGCCGCCATTGCATCGCGCAATTCTTCGTAATGCCGTGCCCATTCGCTGTCGGCGGTAACCGAAAAATAAGCACGGCAATAGAATTTGATCGCCTGCATAACAAGTGCAGTTGAGTTTTTGTCGTTGACGTCAACTCCTGCACCTGCCATGTCACTTTTGGCAGAATCAATGAGGGCAGATATTTCATCGTCAAACAGCACCGTATTGATACGGAGCGAAACCTTTACGGCTTCAATTTCATTAGATACTGCCATAATTCAAACCTCTTTTAAGCGCTCTTTTTTACGAGTTTTACAAGGCTGTGAGTATCCACGACCTTACCGTCTGCAAGCATTACGGCTTTAAGGACTGTGTTATCGGTGTCGTCCTCTTCGTACTTCTTGACGCTTAAGCCCATTACCTCGTTGAAGATGTAATCGTTAAGATTGAACATCATCGCAAAGGTTGTGTCGGCTGAAACCGTGTCAGCATACGAATCCATATAGCCGTCTGTTGGGATAACAGCACGACCAAAAAGTGAGAGTGACGGCTTGCCGTTAAGTCCTTCGGACATACGAGCGACAGGCTGACCGTTGCTGTCTGTAATGCCCATAAATGCAAAGAATGACTTCTTTGTCATCAGCCATACAGCATCATCGTATGCAGCAGGAAGAGCCGCCTCAGCCGAGCAAAGTGTTGAATATGTAAGCTTGCCGGTTTTTGCAATCTCGATTGTCTGGCCTTCAGGGGGAGTGCAAGAAAGAATGCCGGTTGGCGAACCTGAACCCGAACCCTTAACGATTGCCATTTCGCAAGCCTTAACAACTGCGGTCTTGATCTGGTCGATAAACTGTGATTCAAAAGTGTCAAGCGCCGTTTTGGTCATAAAGAGCGAGAACGCAACCTTGCATTCAAGCTTATAGCCGGCAAAGACAACCTTGTCAGTAGTTACCTGCTGCTGGTCTGAACCCTTTTCCTCATCAACCCAGCTTGCTGTCGGGCGGATGTTCTGTGTAGGGATAAGGAGTGCTGTCGGATAAGCCGTCTTGAACACTCTTGCGTAAATTTCGCCGATTTTTTCAAGTTCAACGATTAAACGCTGATACATTGTGGTCGGCACAATAGCCGCCGCAGTGCTTGATGTGGTCTGTGATGCCACATTCATAAACTTCTGTGGCACGGGTACACCGTTCTGAATATAGTTAGCGAATGCTTTTCTGTATTCAAGTGTCGCGTAC
>OILH01000520.1_pt1 | contig 7287 bp, 6 predicted proteins | sample 1584501 | NCBI WGS metagenome assembly OILH01 (sample SAMN02674693, study PRJEB24791) | human gut metagenome, SKBSTL018 | isolation source: stool | host: Homo sapiens | place: USA | reverse complement strand
CGACACCGCCGGGATGCTCGGCGACTTCGCGTACGCTCGTTCTGCCGTTTGGCAGGAGCACGTCGTCGCGGTAGATATGCAGAATTTTTCCCTCGTAGATCGTCTCGCGGGAAAGCTGGCGTTCGGTCAGATCCATGATAAAACTGCCTCCTGAGTGCGGCGGATCGCCGCCAAAGCATGGGATAGATACTAAAATTATAGCACGGCGGCGGGCGGAATTCTACTATAAATTAAAGTGGATGGGCAGAATAGAGCGGAATGCGGCGTTTTTTCGAATTGTTACGTTTTTGTGACAGCCCTTGTGCTGGACGAAAAAGTATGCTACACTATCATGGAAGCGCAAAGGAGGCGATGTGCCGTGGCGGAGAAAAAGGGGATAAAAATCGCGGCGCAGAACCGCAAGGCCTATCACGACTACTTCGTGGAGGACCGTCTCGAGGCCGGTATCGAGCTTCGCGGGACGGAGGTCAAGTCCATCCGCGCCGGCACGCTCAACCTGAAAGACAGCTATGTCATCGTCAAAAACGGCGAGGCGAACGTGCTGTCGATGCACATTTCGCCCTACGACAAGGGCAATATCTTCAACCATGACCCCGACCGGCCCAAAAAGCTCCTTCTGCACAAGCGCGAGATAGGCAAGCTCTATTCGCTCATCAAGCAGGACGGCTACGCGCTGATTCCGCTGAGCGTTTACTTCAAGGACGCGCGCGTGAAGGTCGAAGTCGGCGTGTGCAAGGGTAAGAAAAACTACGACAAGCGCGAGGACGCCGCCAAGCGTGACGCCAAGCGCGAGATCGACCGCGCGATGAAAGCGCGGAGATAAGGAGAGAAATTATGGCAAATCCGATCGTGACCATCGAAATGGAAAGCGGCGCGGTGATGAGCGGCGAACTCTATCCAGAGATCGCGCCGAACACCGTCAACAACTTCATCAGTCTGGTAAAAAAAGGCTTCTATAACGGCCTGATCTTCCACCGCGTCATCCCGGGATTCATGATCCAGGGCGGAGATCCTGCTGGCACAGGCGCCGGCGGCCCGGATTACTGCATCAAGGGTGAGTTCTCCCAGAACGGATTTGAGAACAACCTCGCACACACCCCAGGCGTTCTCTCCATGGCACGTACCATGTTCCCAGACAGCGCAGGAAGCCAGTTCTTCATCATGCACAAAGCTGCTCCGCATCTGGACGGCGCATACGCTGCTTTCGGAAAAGTAACAGAAGGCCTGGAAGTCGTAGATAAAATCGCATCTGTCAACACCGACTACAGCGACAAACCGCTGCAGCCGCAGAGAATGGCTACCGTTACCGTTGAGACCTTCGGCGTCGAGTATCCGGAACCGGAGAAATGCTAAGGATGAACGATGAACTGATGTTAGTTGAACCGTCGGAGGAATACTTCGCCGAACTCGCCGCCTACCGGAACGATTTTCTGGAAAACAGCGATTCCATGGACGGCTGCGGACCGCTTCGCCGGTTTGATGATATGAAGGCGTATCTTGAAGATACCATGCGGTATACCAGAGAGGAGACTCTGCCGGAGGGCATGGTTCTCGCAACACAGTTTCTGTGCATCCGCAAATCAGACAACCGCCTTGTCGGCATGATTCAGGTGCGCCACTACCTGAACGATTTTCTGCGCACCTTGGGCGGCCATATCGGCTACTCCGTCCGCCCGTCGGAACGCAAAAAAGGCTATGCCTCCTGGATGCTGAAAAATGTGCAGCCGTACTGCAAAAGCCTCGGCCTTTCCGAAATTCTGGTCTGCTGCCTGGATACCAACGAAGGAAGCCGCAGAACGATCCTGAAAAATGGCGGCCGGTTCGATGGCACCGCTTATCGTGCCGATGAAAACAAAACACTGGAGCGTTACTGGATCACCCTGTGATTTTTCTTCCATTTCGCATGGCTCTGAATAGTTTCACAAATTTTTCTTGACATCCATGTCATTTCACTTTATAATTTGGAACTGCAAGCGAACAATTCTGTTCTTATGCAAAATATATGCCCCTGGTAAAAAACCGACGGACAGGCAGGGGTAGTTGCCGAGCGTGGTTAAGAGCCACATTATTGATTGCGTTAAAAGCGCAAATTTTATGAGTTGATTACTTTATAATCGATGCTCTACGACGAGCACATCATCTTATGAAACGGTCAATAAGAGTACGTGACTATATATTTCTGCATAGGAAAACAGGGGGAAGCCTGGATTTTTGTCCATCCCCTGAAGTTTGCACAATACGATCATGTATAAATTTCGATTTTTAGACAGATGATGCACGTCATCTGTCTTTTTTTCGTGCTTATAGCCAAAGATGAACCCAACACCATTTTCTGAAAAAGGAGAACCAAACAATGTCCAAAGTTATGATCATCGGATGCGGCGGTGTTGCATCCGTAGCCATTCACAAATGCTGCCAGAACAGTGAAGTATTTTCTGAAATTATGATTGCAAGCCGCACCCTTTCCAAGTGCGATGCTTTAAAAGAAAAGCTGGCTCCGACCACAAAAACGATTATCACAACAGCAAAGGTGGATGCCGACTGCACGGAAGAATTAATCGCCTTAATCAAACAGTATCAGCCGGATGCCGTATTAAATCTGGCTCTTCCTTATCAGGATCTTACCATTATGGATGCCTGCCTCGCATGTAAGGTTCCTTACATCGATACTGCAAATTACGAAGCAGAAAATACGGATGATCCGGCATGGCGTGCAATCTACGAAAAGAGATGCGAAGAGCTTGGCTTTTCTGCTTACTTTGATTATTCCTGGCAGTGGGCCTATATGGACCGTTTCAAGGAAGCCGGCATCACCGGTCTTCTCGGAACCGGCTTTGACCCGGGCGTCACCAGTGTCTTTGCAGCCTATGCACAGAAACACTATTTCGATGAAATTCACACGATTGATATTCTGGACTGCAACGGCGGCGACCACGGATATCCGTTTGCAACCAACTTCAATCCGGAAATCAACCTCCGCGAGGTATCCGCTCCCGGCTCTTATTGGGAAAACGGCCACTGGGTAGAAATTCCGCCAATGTCGATCAAACGGGAATATAACTTCGATGAGGTAGGCGAGAAGGATATGTACCTTCTTCACCATGAAGAAATTGAGGCTCTTGCCAAAAACATCCCGGGCGTAAAAAGAATCCGCTTTTTCATGACCTTCGGCCAGAGCTATCTGACCCATATGAAATGTCTGGAAAATGTAGGACTTCTCTCGACCACTCCGATTACCTTCAATGGACAGCAGATCGTACCGATCCAGTTTTTAAAAGAGCTTCTTCCGGATCCTTCCACTCTTGGTCCGCGCACCGTGGGTAAAACCAACATCGGCTGTATTTTTACCGGTATCAAGGACGGAAAAGAAAGAAGCCTTTACATTTACAATGTCTGTGACCACCAGGAATGCTACCGGGAAGTAGAGTCTCAGGCGATTTCCTACACAACCGGCGTTCCGGCCATGATCGGAACCATGATGGTCGTGAACGGCCTCTGGAATAAGCCGGGTGTCTACACCACAGATGAATTCGATCCGGATCCGTACATGGAAGCACTCAACAAGTGGGGTCTTCCGTGGAAGGTCGTAGAAAATCCTGTTTTAGTAGATTAAGCCTATGTATAAGATAAACGAACTGCCAACTCCCTGTTTTGTCATTGATGAAGGCAAACTGGAAGAAAACTTAAAGATCCTGCACCAGGTAGAAGAACGCACCGGTGCAAAAATTCTGCTGGCTCAGAAATGCTTTTCCTGTTTTTCGGAATATCCGCTGATTGGAAAATATATCAGCGGAACGACTGCCAGCGGACTCTATGAGGCGCAGCTTGGCAAGGAAGAAATGGGGCTGGAGAATCATGTGTATTCTCCGGCCTACCGCCCGCAGGATATGGAAGAGCTCGCACAGATCTGCGATCATATTATTTTCAATTCAGAAAAGCAGCTCCGAACGTACCTCCCCGTACTTAAGGCTTCCGGAACCGCAAAAGCCGGACTTCGCATCAACCCGGAATGCTCCACGCAGGAAGGCCATGCGATTTATGATCCCTGTGCGCCCGGCTCCCGCATGGGCATCCGCGCCTGCGATTTTACAGACGAACTGGCCGATCTTGTGGACGGTCTTCATTTTCATACCCTCTGTGAACAGAATTCGGATGATCTGGAAACCACGCTGCGCGCCGTGGAAGAAAAATTCGGCAAGTGGCTTTTTAAAATGAACTGGCTCAACATGGGAGGCGGACATCATATCACCCGTGAGGATTACGATATCGAACGCCTGATTTCCTGTATCAACCATATGAAAGAAACGTATGGTCTTCAGATTTACCTGGAGCCCGGGGAAGCAGTTGCCTTAAACGCAGGCTACAATGTCACGGAAGTTCTCGATATTGTTGAAAATAACGGAAAAATTTTAATTCTTGACACTTCCGCTGCCTGCCATATGCCGGATGTGCTTGAGATGCCGTACCGCCCTCCGCTCAAAGGCAGCGGACTGCCTGGGGAAAAGCCTTATACCTACCGCCTTTCCTGCAATACCTGCCTGGCGGGCGACGTAATCGGCGAATATTCCTTCGATTCCCAAATCCGGATCGGTGACAGACTGTATTTTGAAGATATGGCGATTTATTCGATGGTAAAAACCAATACCTTTAACGGAATCCCACTCCCTTCCATCGCAGTGATGGACAAAGCTGGAAACTGCCGAATGATAAAGGAGTTTGGATATGAAGATTTCAAAAACCGATTGTCTTAGAACCCCAAAAGCCGATGGCTTTTACATGCCGGGCGAATTTGAGCCCCACGAAGGCACGCTGATGATCTGGCCGTGGCGTCCCGGTTCCTGGAATTACGGGGCAAAAGCGGCAAGAGCGGCATTTGCAGAAATTGCAGAAGCAATTGCCGCTTATGAGCAGGTTTATCTTTTCGTCCGGCCACAGGATAAAGCATCGGCACAGGAACTGCTTTCCTCCGACCGGATTCATCTGATCGAAGCCCCGACAGAGGATGCCTGGGCAAGAGATACCGGCGCTACGTTTGTGATTAACGATCAGGGCGGGCGAAGAGGCATTCAATGGGAATTCAACGCCTGGGGCGGCCAGTATGACGGTCTGTACTCCCACTTTGAGCATGACCGTGAGGTTCCGGAACGAATCTGCAGTTTTCTCGGAGATTCCTTCTATAATGCCCGCCCCTTTGTTCTGGAAGGCGGCTCCATCCATGTTGACGGGGAAGGAACCCTGCTTACGACCGAAGAATGTCTGCTGAGTCCGGGGCGCAATCCTTCTCTTACAAAAGCAGAAATTGAAGAAAAGCTGCGTCAGTATCTTTCGGTCGAGAAAATCATCTGGCTGCCTTTTGGTATTTACAACGATGAAACCAACGGCCATATCGATAATATGTGCTGCTTTGTAAAGCCAGGAGAAGTACTTCTTGCCTGGACAGATGACGAAAACGATCCTCAGTATGCCAGAAGCAGGGCCGCTTTTGATCTTCTCTCCCATACCGTTGACGCGAAGGGACGAAGCTTTGTAATTCACAAGCTGCCCATTCCAAAGCATCCCATCTGTATTACAGAAGAAGATCTTCTCGGTTATGATTTTGAAGCTGGCGAAGATCAGCGGGAAGCCGGGGAACGCCTTGCCGCCAGCTATATCAATTTTTATCTTGCCAATCACTGTGTCCTTCTTCCCCGTTTCGGCGATGAAAACGATACCGTGGCTGCAGAAATTCTCGGAAAATGCTTCCCGGATCGACAGATCCTTCCTATTGATGCACGCGTCATTCTGACCGGCGGAGGCAACATTCACTGTATTACCCAGCAGATTCCGGCAAAGAAAAGAGGAAACAGATTATGAGAAATATAAAAATTGCCGCACTGCAGTTTTCATGCTGCAGCCAGGTACAGGAAAATATAGACAAAGCAGAGACCATGGTCCGTGAAGCCGCTTCCAACGGCGCCAATCTCATCCTTCTTCCTGAATTATTTGAAAGACCGTATTTTTGTCAGGAAAAGCGATACGATTATTATGATTATGCCCTGCCTTTGACAGAAAATCCCGCCATCCGGCGTTTTCAGGCCGTTGCCGGAGAACTTGGAGTCGTGATTCCGGTCAGCTTTTATGAAAGAGATGTTCAGCGCCTGTTTAATTCCATTGCCATGATTGATGCAGACGGATCCATTCTTGGCGTTTACCGCAAGACCCATATCCCGGACGATCATTTTTATCAGGAAAAATTCTATTTCACTCCGGGAGATACGGGATTCAAAGTCTTTGAAACACGTTTTGGAACCGTCGGCGTCGGCATCTGCTGGGACCAGTGGTTTCCGGAAACAGCACGATGTATGGCTGTTCAGGGAGCTGAGATCCTGCTCTATCCTACCGCGATCGGAAGTGAGCCGATCCTGAATGTAGACAGCAGCGGGCACTGGCGGCGCGTCATGCAGGGACATGCTGCCGCAAATCTTATTCCGGTTGCTGCTGCAAACCGGATTGGTACCGAAACCGTAACGCCCTGTGAAGAAAATGGCGGCCAGTCCTCTTCTCTTACTTTCTACGGCTCTTCCTTTATTGCCGATGCAACCGGTGAACTTGTGGCATCTGCCGGAAGAGATACCGAGGAAATCCTGTATGCCTCCTTCGATCTGGATGGCCTGCGCGAAGAACGTTTTTCCTGGGGGCTTTTCCGTGACCGGCGGCCGGAAACTTATCGTATCATGACGAAACAGTAAAGCTCTGTCTCTTCCTGTTGTAACTCTTCCTACAGCGGTGCGCTGCATCACATATTCTAACTACAAAGGAGAACCGCTATGCAATATGGAGTTTTATGTCTGCTGCCGCCTGCGGCGATGCTGATTTTTGCATTAAAAACGAAAAAATCTTTCGAAGCTCTGATTTTCGGAACCCTGGTTGCCTATCTCATCATGTACAAAGCGGCTTTTATCGGACCCTGGTGTGATCTGCTGCTTTCGGAGATCAGCAACGCAGATAACCAGTATATTCTTCTTCTCTGCGGACTGTTCGGAGGCTTCATCTTCCTGCTCCGCGAGGCAAAAGGAACACTTGGTTTTTCCAACCTGTTAAGCCGCTTCTGTAAAGATGAACGGATCACCATGATGATGTCGGTATTTCTCGGAATCATTATTTTTGTCGATGATTATCTCAACATCATGACCGTTGGAACCTGTATGAAGGATGTCGGTGACAAACGAAAAGTCCCAAGACAGGCGCTTGCCTATATCATTGACTCAACCGGTGCACCTGTCTGCGCACTGATTCCCTTTTCCACCT
>OILH01000513.1_pt1 | contig 7317 bp, 7 predicted proteins | sample 1584501 | NCBI WGS metagenome assembly OILH01 (sample SAMN02674693, study PRJEB24791) | human gut metagenome, SKBSTL018 | isolation source: stool | host: Homo sapiens | place: USA | reverse complement strand
GTAGAGCACTTCCTTGGTAAGGAAGGGGTCACGGGTTCAATTCCCGTCATCAGCTTATAAAAAAAACCCGAAGCTCAAGATTTTCCAGTAAAATCAAAGGCTTCGGGGTTTTTTGTACTTCATTTTTTCAAATCAGATTTGTGTTTTGAAAGGTAGTTTTCCCAAAAATTTCCCAAGAATTTTCCAATTTAGTTATTTTATATATAGAATGCCACAGACATAAAGCCTGTGGCATTCTATGTATATGAGGAAAAGCATATGCGACGTCAATTCAGTGCACATGAATAATTTTTAGTCGGAACTGAGTGTACCCCAACACATAGTTGAAATACAACAGCTCCTTTTGATGATATTATAGTAACTCTTAATTGTGTCCTAAATATAGCCATGTGATAAATATTTTCTTAAATTCGGTAAATATTTACAAACAAACTCTTAATCCGGCAGAAATATTCTATATTTCAACAATATATTTCTCGTACGCATTGATAACAGTAGTTTCTCCCACCTTGTCAAGCCTGACAAACTGCCTGCCGTAACTCATATGAACATGTCCATGCACAAAATACCTTGGCTTATACTGCTCAATAAGCCTGTTAAACACATCAAAGCCTGTATGACATACATCCTCACCATCATGCAGTCCCTTTGCCGGCGAATGTGTGACAAGCACATCAAAGCCGTTTTTACGTTTAAGCTTCCACCACAGCTTCTTAACACGCTTTGTCATCTGCTTTTGAGTATACTGATTTTCTCCCGGTTTATAGCGGTTTGAGCCTCCCAGGCCAAGGAACCGTACACCTTCATATTCGTAAATCTCATCCTCAATGCATATGCAGCCTTCCGGCGGCTTTACATTGTATTTGTCATCGTGATTGCCATGCACATACAAAAGAGGGACTCCAACCATCGTTGTCAAAAAGGACAGATAGCTCGGGTTTAAGTCTCCACATGATACAATAACATCAATTCCTTTAAAATCCTCTTTCTTAAAGTATTCCCAGTACATTTTCGACTCTTCATCAGCTAAGAATAGTATCTTCATTACAGTTTATTTCCCTCTACACCCTTTAGTTCAACCACCATCTTTGCATTGTCAATAAACTCACTCATAGGTGGGATATTACCCACAATATTATCTACAAGCCAGTCCATTTTCATGATATCAGACGGTTTCATCTCGTGCTCACCTTTGTTTTTAAGCTCGCCCTTCTGGTCATATATATGTCCAAAGAACGGCACAACCTCACCCTTTGTGATATCGCTCTTTAAATGATCCGCAAGCCTTTTCACTCCATAAGGTACATGCTTTGAACAAATCAGGTCAATAACACCGGCAGACATGCCCCACCAGTAATTAAGTGCCTTAACCTGCTCCTGTCCTTCAGCCTTGTAGGAGCCCGCCAGTACGCTCTGCAAAAGCTTCTCATAAAATACTCCCCAGTTCCATATAGGCATGGCGAGATTTAATGTCTGATCACCCTGTATCTTGTACAGACCAAAGTATCTCGATGCATCATTCGGAGTAATAATGTCTTGATCTGATACATAATGCAAATCATTTTCCGTCAGAAATTTATCCCTGTCATAGTCCTTGGTCTTTGACCATGCCAGATACACCTTAGCCCTTGGATTTACGCTTGCCACTCCAAGTGCAAATGCGTTGATATTGGCAATCATGCCATATATCGGATAATCGGCAATATACGCAACCCTCTCATTGTCCGTGACAGCTCCTGCAATCATTCCCGCGAGAAACTTCGCCTCATACATACGTCCATAGTATGTTCTGATATAAGGATGAGGCGCATTCAGCGAACAGTTGAGTATGTAAACCTCCGGATGCGCAACTGCCACCTTTAGGCTGTTTGGCATCATCTGCGGTCCCACACAGAAAACTATATCGGCACCTGCCTTTATGATATCCTCAAGCACCTGCTCCACATTGTTCTCATCTACACCTGCCACATATTCTGTCTCCAGCTTGTCAGAAAAGGTTTCATCAAGATACATACGCCCAAGCTCATGCGAATACAGCCACGCAGATGTTTTCGGCTCTCTCGGATATAAAAATACAACCTTGAGCTTCTTTTGGGTCTGAGGAATAAGATAGTTTAACAGACTCTTTTTTGTCTGTACCTTTTTCGGATCCAGCACCAGATTTATCTTGTGCTTTTCCCCTTCTGCTGCAAACTCCTTCCATGTATTGATGATGTTTTTGTTGTAATCATTCTCAGACATCTCAAGCATGGCATCCATGCCAAAGACCTCCATAAATACTGTAATAGCATCCCCCAGCTTGATGTCCAGCCTGTCACCACCGCGGAAATTATAGACCTTTGAAAAGTCAAACATTACCTTGGCAAATTTTTCCTTGGTCTCATCATCCCATCTGCCCTCTTTTCCAACAAGCGAAAGCAGCTTATCAGCATTGCCAAGCTTCGTAAACTCCACCGAGCAAAGCCCCGTGATTTCATTGAACTTCATATACTCATAATAAAGCCTCACATCATAATCATCCGACAGCTTTGGAATCTTTCTGGTCACAATTGCAGGAATCGAAACGGCGTTGAAGTACTTGAGTACACTGACCCTCTTATTGCCCTCAAGCACATAATACCTGTTCATATACTCAAATGCCTTGATAGGGTCTCTGATGCCCTCATTCATCTGTGCATCTGACAGATTAGACCACTTCACTGCAAATTCGGTTTCCTCGTCCAATATCGGCATAAAATTTGCCGCAAATGAATATGTCCTGCCCATGGTGCTTGTTCCTACAACGAAATCCAAAGGCACCTGGACCAGCCCCATATTCTGCTCTGTCTTAATATCTGCCTCTGATAAGATTTCATCAAGTACTGGCAGATAAGGAAACTGTCCTTTAGCTATCCTTGCCCTGTATTCTTTTTTTCCCAGTTTTAATGCTTCTGAATATTCTGTTTCACCCATATTGTAATCTCCTTATGAAACTATTTTAACATAAATTCAAAAAAATTAAACATTTCCTTTGATATTTTTAAAAACCCTGATATACCGGATGAGTTGTGTAACGGAACAGATATTGTCAAGGTGACATTCAGGCTGACTGTTGGAGATTTAATAGACAGTGATCTCTTACAGTTGTATCCGATAAGTATAGTAGTTGCAAAGTACAATGAGCTCAAGCTAAATAATATTTACATACAAAACAAGGTCTGTCAGTATAGCTGACAGACCTTGTTTTTATTATATTTTTGTAACTGTTCAGTAACTTCACAGCTGCGCAAGACTCTCAATAGCCTTGTCATCAAGAATAACTTTTGCATGCTCCATAAGAAAAGCCCTTTTGTCAGCCCCTGCAATGATATCATCTGCATACTCATCTGCTATGACAGACATCTTTTCAAGCTCATGCTCATCATAGCCCGATAAATCCATGCTCATAAAGTACTCTCCCTCAAACTTAAAAAGCTGTGAGGATGGCATTGGCAGTCCTTTAATCATCTTTGCAAATCTGACAGCCACATCAAATTTTTCAAAAATGAACATTACAACAGACACCATATCCTGCTTTTTTGCAGTTGTCCTGCCTTTTTTATTTTTCTCATTCTCTGCAGCCTCGGCCGGCAGCGAATTAAGCAGTCCATTAACGATATCTTTAAGATGCTCCATCATGCCCTCAGTAGCAGGATATTCAGAAAATGTCAGAGAAAGTGTGTGATCCGCCAAAAAATCTGCTCTCACAGTCTTGATTCCCGAATTAAAATCAGTTCCAAACTCTTCTGAAGCCATGTCAAATATCTGGTTCATGAATTCCTGGGTGCGCTCGCCATTGCTCATAATTTCATCCATTGTATATCCCAGATCATATATTTCTTCTTCTGAAATAACACATTTTATAGTGTGTTCACCTATTCTTGAAAACTCCATAACAAGCTTCACCTACTTTCTTTTTAGCTTTTGTCTGATACGGGATAGTGCATTGTCAATTGATTTGTCTGATTTTCCAAGCATACGCGCTATCGATGTATAATTATTTCCTTCCAGATACAATTGTAGCACTTTTTTCTCCATATTACTCAGTTTATTCCACAATTGTTCCTTAAATTCCTTAAATTTTTCCTTCTCTATGAGAAGCTGCTCAGGACTTGCAATATCATCTTGCAGTATTTCTTCAAACTCTGTACCATCACTGTCACTCTGCGAAAAGGATATATATGTGTTAAGCGGCATATGTTTCTTTCGGTTTGAAGCCTCAAGCGCCGAGCTAAGCTGCCTTGTGATGCATAGCTGTGCAAAGCTGTAGAAAGATGCTTCCTTGTCGCTCTTATAGTCTCTGACCGCTTTAAACAGGCCTATCATACCCTCCTGAATAAGGTCATCATTCTCACCGCCTATCAGGTAGAGTGCATTCGTCTTTTTACGCACAAGCGGCTTATACTTTTCCAATATATAGTCCATGATTTCATTGTTGTCACCATGGTCATTTTTGTCATTATGAATCCTCATAATAAGCTCTTCATCCGTATATGCGCTGTAATCTTCCACTATATGCTTCCTATTCTATAAATATACAATTCATAATATACACCACTCATCCGCGACATGTAATCTACTTTCCACTCTTAAGTCTCTGTCTGACTATCTCATATGCAAGCACGCCTGTCGCAACCGATGCGTTCAGCGAGTCAATATCGCCCACCATAGGAATAGAAGCTGTCATATCACAATTTTCCTTTACAAGCTTGCTGACTCCATCACCCTCATTGCCTATGACAAGACCTATAGGACCTGTGAGGTTTAAGTCATACATGGTAGTGCCACCCATATCAGCACATACAAACCACATGCCCTTTTCCTTAAGCTCCTTTATGGTATTTGAGATATTGGTAACTTTGGCAACAGGTGTATAGTTTATCGCACCTGCAGACGTCTTTGCCACTGTAGGGGTAAGTCCCACTGCACGCCTTTTTGGTATGATGATGCCATGTGCACCCGCCTGATTTGCGGTACGGATTATTGCGCCAAGATTGTGTGGATCCTCTATACCGTCAAGTATGATGATAAAAGGCGGCTCGCCCTTTCTTTCGGCATTTTCCAGTATGTCCGAAACCTCGGCATACTCATATGCTGCTGAAACTGCAATGACACCCTGATGCTTGCCTGTCTCAGACATCTGATCAAGTCTTTCCTTTGCAACATAGTTTATGATTGCATCATGCTTTCTGGCCTCTCTTGTGATTGACTTTATTGGTCCGTCCTGACAGCCGTCAAGCACAAAAAGCTTGTCTATTGTCTTTCCCGAACGGAAAGCCTCCAGCACAGCATTTCTGCCCTCTATATAATTCTCATGAAATTTTTCTTTATTGTTGTTATCCATATTTTCCTCTTATTTTGTGCTATATTTCAATTCCTAAAAGCTCCACTCCAAGCTTGGTGAGTGAAACAACCCTCTCAAAATCATCCTTCAGATAAAGATAGCCCATGACCGCCTCAAGCCCTGTAGCTTTCCTGTAATCAGCCATTGTAGCGTTTTTTGCCATGGAAGGTGACTTGGCATTGCGCCCCCTGTGATACACATCACTCTCCTCCTCTGTCAGATGAGGTAAAAGTGCCTCTATCATGAGAGCCTGCGTATGTGCCTTTACTATATTACTTGTGTGCTTATGAAGCAGATTTGCCTTTGTATTGCCTTTTCCCACCACAACTGAGCGGATGACAATATCAAATATGCCATCACCGATATATGCAAGTGTAAGCGGCGAGTATGTCCTTATATCAACATGCTTTATTCCAAACTGTTCCTTAATATATGAGTCTATCTTCATACTATACAAGCTCCCATTTTACTCCCTCTCTGGTATCCTTTATGGCAACCCCCTTTGCCAGAAGCTCATCTCTTATAGCATCGGCTGTCGCAAAATCCTTTGCCTTTTTAGCGGCTGCACGCTCTGCAATTTTATCATTGATAAATGCCTCAAGCTCACTATCTACAGATGACGATGCCTCAAGTAAGGCCTTTCCTGATTCCCTCAGTCCCAGATCAAGTACCTGCTCAAAGTCATCGATAAGTGCAAGCTTTGTCCTGTCTGAGATATCAGCCTTAAGCACATCATACACTATGGTTATAGCCATTGATGTATTCAGATCATTTGAAACTGCATCAGTAAATTTCTTCTTAAAGTCAGCAAAAGCTGTCTCATCTATATCACCCTCATCCTTAAGCTCTGCCACACGCTTTGCAATCTTATTGTATGCCGCAACTGCATTGTCGAGCGCATCAAACGAAAACTCAAGAGGCTTTCTGTAGTGTGACTGTAAGCAGAAGAATCTGTAGGCAAGCGGATTGTAGCCCTTCTCCTGAAGCACCGAAACTGTGAGGATTGCACCCTTCGACTTGCTCATCTTGCCGGCTCTGTCATTTAAGTGATTGACATGGAACCAGTACTTGCACCAGTCGTGTCCCAGATAGCTCTCTGACTGTGCAATCTCATTGGTGTGATGTGGGAAAATATTGTCCACACCGCCACAGTGGATATCCACGTACTCTCCAAGATGCTTCATGCTGATGCATGAACACTCTATATGCCAGCCCGGATATCCGACTCCCCATGGGCTGTCCCATTTAAGAGCCTGGTCCTCAAACTTAGACTGTGTAAACCAGAGTACGAAATCATTTTTATTCTTCTTGTTTACATCCTCCTCGACATCATCTCGCACTCCAACCTGAAGCTGTTCCTTCTCTACTGCTGAAGAGAACACAAAATAATCATCAAGCTTTGATGTATCGAAATATACATTGCCTCCTGCAAAATAGGCATAACCCTTCTCGATAAGCACCTCCTCCATATGGATAAACTCCGGAATACAGTTAGTTGCAGGCTCTACGACATCAGGCATCCTGTTGTGTACAGCCGTGAAATCCTTGAAAAAGGCGTCCGTGTACTCCTTTGCCACCTCCATGACGCTCTTATGCTCACGCTTTGCGCCCTTTAGCATCTTGTCCTCTCCGGTATCTCCGTCGCTTGAGAGATGTCCCACATCAGTGATATTCATGACACGCTTTACATCATAGCCCACATAGCGAAGTGCCTTCTCAAGCACATCCTCCATGATGTATGAGCGGATATTTCCGATATGTGCAAAATGGTAAACTGTAGGTCCACATGTATACATGCCGATTTTGCCGTCAACACGCGGAACAACAGTATCAATCTGTCTTGTGAGTGTATTGTAAAACTTGAAATTGTTCTCCATTATTTATATCTCCTTTTGGATGATTTATAACTATCTTTTTATTTTAGCATGTTTTCCCTATATATTCAAATCAATCGG
>OILH01000499.1_pt1 | contig 7389 bp, 6 predicted proteins | sample 1584501 | NCBI WGS metagenome assembly OILH01 (sample SAMN02674693, study PRJEB24791) | human gut metagenome, SKBSTL018 | isolation source: stool | host: Homo sapiens | place: USA | reverse complement strand
GCTGGAAGGGGAGCGCATCGGCATCCGGCGCTGCATCGTTTCGGTCACCCTGCAAAAGGCGCAGGTGCTTGTGCGGCTGGACTGTCAACGCGCTGCCCACAGCCCGCTGCCCACGCAGGCGCAGCAACAACAACTTGCGGCGCAGTGTACAGCGCTTTTGCAAAGCTGCTGGCAGCAGGGCGTGGATGTGCTGCATCTGCAAGCCCGGGCAACGCTGCGGGATGGCAGCGGCGCAAGCTTTGACCCAACAAAAAACGCCTGCCCGCAATGGCGGACAGACGTGCATTTCATGCTGTATTAAGAGGCAGTAGGGAAAGTAACGGTAATGGTGGTGCCAACGTCTACCTGACTTTCCAGCTTGATGCGGGCGTTGTGGATGCGGGCAATGTGCTTGACGATGGCAAGCCCAAGCCCGGTGCCGCCGGTGGCCTTGCTGCGGCTCTTGTCCACCCGGTAGAAGCGCTCGAACACGCTGGCCTGCGCTTCCCGCGGGATACCGATGCCGTTATCGGTCACGGTCAGGGAGCAGTGTCCGTCCCGGCTGCAAGCGGTAATGATTTGTACCTTACCGCCCGGGCGGTTGTAGCGGATGGCGTTGTCGCACAGATTCTGGCACAGTTCATCCAGCAGCGCGCGGCTGCCAAGCACCGGGGCGCTCTCGCCCAGATAAGTCAGGGAGATATAGGCGCGGCGGGCGTTCAGTTTCTGGCGCTCCACACACTCCTTGGCAACCTCCAAAAGGTCTACCGTTTCCATTACGGGGGTGTCCCCGGTCTCGCTTACAGTGTCCAACTTGGAAAGCTGCAAAATATCGTTGACCAGCTGGATCATGCGGGTGGCCTCGCTGTGGATCTTGCGGCCGAAATCCGGCACATCCTCCGGCTTTGCAATGCCGGTCTCAATCAACTCTGCATAGCCGGAAATGCTGGTCAGCGGGGTCTTGAGCTCATGGCTGACATTGGCAGTAAACTCCTGCCGCATTTTCTCGTTGTTTTCTCGCAGAATGCGGTCGGAGTGGATGCTCTCTGCAAAGGGGATCAGTTCCCGGTAGGGCACATTTTCCTGAATGTGATCCAGATCCTCAGTCATGTTCAGCACCGGCTGTACCAGTGCTTTGGTCAGCAGGGCGGCCAGCACCGCAGCAGCCAGCATCAGCGCCACGCAGCTCAGCACGATGGCCGGGATGGTGGCATCATAGATGGACAACACGGTCTCGGCGTCCTGTGCCACGCGCAGCACATCCCCGCCGGAAAGCCGGAGCGCATAGTAATAGGTCTCGTAGCCCATGGTCTGGGAATCGCGGATGTCCCGACCCTCGCCGTTTGCAATGGCATCGCGGATCTCCGGGCGGGTCAGATGGTTCTCCATGGGCTGGTCGGTGGCAGATTCAAACAGCACGCTGCCGTCCTGACTGATCAGCGTCACGCGCAGATCATCGGTCACAAAGGCACTCAGCTGTGTGGGGTCTCCGGTCTGCTCGTACCCGGCGCGCACAAGGTCGGTCTCGCGCTCCAAAGCCGACCATGCCTGCGCCGTAAAGGCCTTATGGAACACAAAAATGCACAGCACTGCGGTGAATATAAGCCCCAGAAAGCCCATCAGGAACAACCGGTAGCTGATCTTTTCTTCCATGCTGCGCAGCTTCATTCTTCTTCGGCCTCCTCATCGGTCAGCTTGTAGCCCACCTTGCGCACAGTGCAGATGTAACGCCCCGCATCGCCCAGCTTTTTGCGCAGGGTGCGGATGTGCATATCCACGGTACGGCTTTCCACCGAGATGTCGGTGCCCCACACTACCTGCAAAATGGTCTCGCGGGTCACCACCAGACTGGTGTTTTCCAGCAGCAGACGCAGCAGGCAGTATTCCTTGTAGGTCAGCTCCACAGGGGTGCTGTTTACCGTAACGCTGTGGCGGGCGTTATCCAGCTGGATCTCGTGGAAAACCAGCACATCCGGCCTTACCTCCGGGGCAGAGCGCCGCAGCGCCACACGCACCCGGCTGAGAAATTCCATAATGCCGAAAGGCTTTGCAATGTAGTCATCCGCGCCGCAGTCCAGCCCGCGCACGGTGTCCAGCTCGCTGGATTTTGCAGTGACCATAATGATGGGCAGCTTGCGCAGGGAAGGGGTGTTGCGCAGCTTTTTCAGGATGGAAAAGCCATCCTCGCCGGGCAGCATCACGTCCAAGATCACCAGCTCCGGCTCGGCAGCACGCATGGCCTGCCAGAAAGGCTCGGCACTCTCAAAGCCCTGCACTTCGTAGCCGTTAGATTGCAGGGCATACTGCTCCAACTCGCGGATGGAAGCGTCGTCCTCTACAATATAGATCATAACTCAATTCTCCTCAGCAGTCTGTCCGTCCGGGAACAAATACCGCTCACGGTAGCGGCCCAGACGGCGGTGGAATTCTTCACTTTCCTTGGTGTCGTTGCCGTGGCGCAGATCGTTCAGGTAGGCGTGGGTGTCAAAGCTGTCCTGTGCCACCTCGATCTGTGCAACCGCCACATTGCTGCAATGGTCGCACACACGCTCGTAGTTGGTCAGCAGATCGTCCAGCACAAAGCCGTACTCAATGGAGCAGCTGCCGGTCTGCAGGCGGGCGATGTGGTGTGCCTTGATGGCACGCACCAGCTCGTTGACCACGGCCTCCAGCGGCTCCACCTTGGAGGCAAGGTGCAGATCTCCCTTGCGGAAAGCATCGGTGGTGCGGCTCAGGGTGTCCTGCACCGCATCCTCCAGAACCTGCAGCTCCTCCTGTGCATCCTTGGAGAAGTGAATCTCCTTCTGGTGCATCTCCTCGGCAGATTCCAGCAGGTTGACGGAATGGTCGCTGATACGCTCAAAATCACTGATGGTGTGCAGCAGGGTGTTCACGCTCTGGCTGTCGATGTGGTTCAGTTCCCGGCCGGACAGCTTGACCAGATAAGTGCCCAGTGCGTCCTCGTACCGGTCCACCCGGCACTCCTCGTCCCGCACCTTCTGGGCAAGTTCGTCGTTCCATTCGTGGGTCAGGCTCATGGCCTGCACAACGCCCACCCGGGCAAGCTCGGCCATTTCAGCGGTAGCGGCGCGAGCACGCTCCACAGCCACGGCGGGGGTGTTCAGCAGACGGTCATCCAGCAGCGCAAACTCCTCTTTTTCCGGGGAATCGGGAATGGTCAGGATGGCCAGCTTTTCCAGCCCGGTGGCAAAGGGCAGCAGAATGACGGTGGCCAGAATGTTGAACACCGAGTGCACGATTGCAATGCCCCAAGCCTCGATGGTGGTATTCACAAAGGCAAAGTGGCAGACGGCGTTGAGTCCGTAGAACCCGAACAGAAAGATGGTCACACCGATAATGTTGAAGTACAGGTGCACCATGGCAGCCCGGCGGGCGTTCTTATTCGCACCCACAGAGGACAGCAGTGCGGTCACACAGGTACCGATGTTCTGACCCATGATGATGGGGATGGCACTGCCGTAGGTGATGACGCCGGTGGCGCTCAGTGCCTGCAGGATGCCCACGCTGGCGCTGGAGCTCTGGATGATGCCGGTGACCAGTGCGCCCACCAGAACGCCCAGCAGGGGGTTGGAGAAGCGGGTGAACAGGCTGGTGAACCATGCCTCGTTTTGCAGCGGCAGCACCGCGTTGGACATGGTGGTCATACCGGTCATCAGCACAGCAAAGCCGATGAGGATGGTGCCAACACCTTTTTTCTTCTCACTCTTACACATATACAGCAAAATGCCAATAAATGCAAGCACCGGGCTGAAAGAAGTGGGCTTGAGCAGCTGGATGAGCAGGCTGTCGCCCTGCAAACCGGAAAGGCTCAAAATCCAGCTGGTTACGGTAGTGCCCACGTTGCTGCCCATGATCACGCCAATGGCCTGATGCAGCTCCATGATGCCGCTGTTGACAAAGCCCACTACCATAACGGTGGTAGCGCTGGAGCTCTGGATTACGGCGGTCACGCACAGACCCAGAAAAAAGCCCTTGAGGGGATTATCGGTCAGTTTGCTGAGAATTTTCTGCAGCTGGCCGCCGGCCTGCTTTTCCAGTGCCTTGCCCATGATGTCCATACCGAACAAAAACAGGGCCAGACCTCCCAGCAGCGAAAAGACATTAAAAATGGTCATAAGTGTTTTCCTCACTTTTCTTGACGTGTTTTTCTCCTGTGCTTTAAGTATAGAAAAACAATGTAAAATCTGAAATCGCCGAAATGTAAAACCCATGTAAAGTAAGAAAAATGTAAAAATCCTGTGCACACGCTGCGATGCAGCGTTAGTTTCCCACTGCGGGTACAAAAACAGCAACCCGGGCGTTGTATTTGCCGCCGAATTTTATTATAATAGAAATAAGAGTGCCCGCAGCACAGCGCGGCAAAAGGATACAGGAGGAACCAGGATGGGTACGTTCAATGTTTCGCTTAAAACGCTGACCGACCGCGTCAGCATGGAAGTGGTATACACCCCCCGGGCGCTGGATGAAATCAGCGTAGAGATCGCCGAGGTCAACCGCCCGGGTCTGTTTCTGGCGGGCTATTATGATTACTTTGATAAGCTCCGTTTGCAGATCATGGGTCTGGCAGAGATGAACTTTCTGTCCGGCCTGACGGCAGAAAAGCGCTACGAGGCGCTGGAACAGCTGTTCCGGCAGCAGCCCCCGGCGGTCATCGTCTGCCGCAGCGAGGAGCTGGCGCCCTTCCCGGAGATGCAGGAGCTGGCGCAGAAGCACGCGGTTGCCCTGCTGCGTTCCAACGAGACTACCTGCACTTTGATGGGCAGCCTGATCAGCGTACTGAATCTGGAGCTTGCGCCCCGCATCACCCGGCACGGCGTGCTGGTGGAGGTGTACGGCGAAGGCATCCTGATCCTTGGCGACAGCGGCATCGGCAAAAGCGAGCTGGCCATTGAGTTGGTCAAGCGCGGCCACCGTCTGGTGGCAGATGATGCCGTGGAGCTGCGCAAGGTGTCCAACCGTCAGATCATGGGCACTGCCCCGGAAAATATCCGCCACTTCATCGAGCTGCGCGGCATCGGCATCGTCAATGTGGCCCGCGTGTACGGCGTAGGCGCTGTCAAGCTGAGCGAAAGTCTGGATCTGGTGGTGCAGCTGGAAGCGTGGGACCCCACCAAGAACTACCAGCGCACCGGTCTGGAAAGTGAATACTACGACATTCTGGGCGTGAGCATTCCCAGCACCAGCATCCCGGTCTCTCCCGGCCGCAATCTGGCTGTGGTGCTGGAGACTGCAGCCATCAATAACCGCCAGAAGAAGATGGGCTATAACGCAGCCAAGGAGCTGCTGATCCGGCTGGGACTGGATGACAAAATGGACTGAACCTCTCTATAAAAAGGAGCCTGACCCTATGGAACAACTCAAGCAGCTGCTCACCGCAGCAGGTATTGCTTATAAAGAAAACGAGCCGCTGGCAGCGCACTGTACTTTTAAGATCGGCGGCCCGGCACGGCTGTTCGTGCAGCCGGCAGATCGGGCACAGCTTTGCCGTGCTGTTGCACTATGCAAAGCGCAGGGCGTCCGGTACTATTTGCTGGGCAACGGCAGCAATATCCTGTTTGCCGACGAGGGCTACGATGGTGCGGTATTGGATATTTCTTCTATGCAGGACGCTGTGGAGGTGCACGGCACACAACTCACCGCCGGGGCGGGCGTGCGGCTCTCGGCGCTGTGCAAAACGGCGCTGGAACACGGCCTGACCGGACTGGAATTTGCTTATGGCATCCCCGGTACGGTGGGCGGCGCAGTCTACATGAACGCCGGAGCCTACGGCGGCGAGATGAAGGATGTGCTGACCACGGTGCAGTACCTTACCGCCGAGGGCGAAGTAAAAGGGGCTGCTGCAGCGGAGCTTGACCTGCGCTACCGCCACAGCATTTTTGAAGAAAACGGCGGCTGTATCCTCTCAGCGCAGTTTGCCCTGACTCCGGGCAAACCGGAGGTCATTCGCGCAAAGATGGACGAACTGATGGCAAAACGGCTGGATAAGCAGCCGCTGGATAAGCCCAGCGCAGGCAGTACCTTCAAGCGCCCGGTGGGCGCTTTTGCCGCAGCCCTCATTGACCAGTGCGGTCTGCGGGGCTACCGACACGGCGGTGCCGCCGTCAGCGAGAAGCACTGCGGCTTTGTGGTGAACCTTGGCAGCGCCACCTGCGCAGACGTGCTGGCGCTGTGCGAAGAAGTACGCACCATCGTAAAGAAAAAGACCGGTTATGATCTGGAAAAAGAGATCCGCGTAGTCCGCTGAACTGCGCAAATAGAGGGAGTGTGGAACACAGATGGAGCTGTTGATCGTCAGCGGGCTTTCCGGCGCGGGAAAGTCTGTGGCTATGAATGCGCTGGAAGATATCGGTTTTTTCTGCATCGATAACGTCCCGGCGGGGCTGCTGCCCAGCATTACGGCGTTTTCCAAGGCGGGCGACAACCAGCTGGAGCGGGTGGCGCTTTCCATGGACGTGCGCGGCTGCCGCAGCAGGGAACAGATCGAGACTGCCCTGCAGCAGCTGGACGAGCAGAAAACACCCTATAAGATCCTGTTTCTGGATGCACCGGACGATGTGCTGATGCGCCGTTACAGCGAGACCCGCCGCCGCCACCCCATCAGCATTGCAGAGGGTATCTCTACCCGGGATGCCTTTTTGAAGGAGCGGCAGATCTTACAGCCCTTGAAGGAACGTGCAAACTATACCATCAATACCGGTCTGCTCTCCACCTCCCAGAATAAAGAGCGCATCTGCGATTTGTTCATGAAAAACGGCGGGGCAAAAAATGCCATGCGTCTCACCATTATGTCCTTCGGGTTCAAGTTTGGTGTGCCGCCGGAGGCCGATCTTGTGCTGGATGTGCGCTGCCTGCCAAACCCCTTCTATGTGCCGGAACTGAAGCACAAGACCGGACTGGATCAGGAAGTGGTGGATTTTGTCATGGGCCACCCCGAAGCACAGGAGCTGCTGCGCCGGTACGAGAACTTTTTGCAGTACGCCCTGCCGCTCTATGTCAAGGAAGGCAAAAGCCAGCTGACCATTGCAGTGGGCTGCACAGGCGGCAAGCACCGCTCCATCACATTCGCACGCAAGCTTGCGGAATACTGCACCTCTCTGGGCTACGAGCCCGGGGTGCAGCACCGGGATGCCGTGCGCTGAAAACAGAGGAAATACTATGAGTTTTGCATCCAGTGCGCGGGAGGAAATCGCGCAGCGCAGCCCCACCAAGGAATGCTGTGTGCGTGCAGCCGCCTATGGTATTGCCTGCTTTGCCAAATACTTTGATGCCCGCGGCCTTGTGCTGCAAACCGAGCAACCCCATACGGTGCAGCTGGCGCAGCAGCTGTTTGCCCGCTGCGGCATCCGGGGCGAGATCCTGGAAAAGCCCCGCGTCAGCGGTGTGCTGTAC
>OILH01000493.1_pt1 | contig 7419 bp, 8 predicted proteins | sample 1584501 | NCBI WGS metagenome assembly OILH01 (sample SAMN02674693, study PRJEB24791) | human gut metagenome, SKBSTL018 | isolation source: stool | host: Homo sapiens | place: USA | reverse complement strand
TTTTGCGCTTTTATCAAGCCTTTGCACCGCTGTTTTTGTCAGGGCATTTTGCAGCGCTGCATTGGCCCGGACGACGGAGGCGTTTATGCTGGTTGGCATTTTATCCATTCTTGCTGCGGCAGGCCTGACGCTGGTTGACCAGCTGATCAAACTTTGGGCCACCGTGGAACTGCTGCCGGTTGGCAGCAAACCCTTTATCCCGCATGTGCTGGAATTTTATTACCTGCTCAATGATGGTATGTCGTTTTCCATGCTCAGCGGCGAGCGCACGCTGCTGGTGATCGTTACCGGTGTGATGCTGGCTGTGTTGGCCGGTATGCTGCTTTTGCGCAAAATGCCGCGTTTGGAGCGTGCTGCTTGGATTTTGGTCGTGGGCGGCGGTGTTGGCAACCTGATCGACCGTATCCGCACCGGCGTGGTGGTGGATTACCTGAACTGCCTGTTCATCAATTTCCCGGTGTTCAATTTTGCGGATGTCTGCATCTGTGTCGGCGTGGGCCTGCTGGTCCTCAGCCTGCTGCTGGATATGCGCCGCGAACAAAAAGCAAAACAGCAAAAGGGGAGTGCGCCCACAGATGGAACAGCGTGAACTGACCCTTGCGCCGGAAAGCGTTGGCCTGCGGCTGGACCGCTGGCTGGCGGAACAGTGCCCGGATCTTTCCCGCAGCCAGCTGCAAAACCTGATTGAAGCGGGCAGTGTGACCTGCAACGGCAGCCCCTTGAACAAAAAGGATAAGCTGAAAGCCGGGCAGACGATTCTGCTCACCCTGCCGGACCCGCAGCCCATCGAAGCCCAGCCCCAGAACATTCCGCTGGACATTGTGTATGAGGATGACAGCCTGCTGGTGGTCAACAAGCCCAAAGGCATGGTGGTGCACCCTGCGCCCGGCAACCCGGACGGCACCATGGTCAATGCACTGCTGTGGCACTGCGCGGGGCGGCTGTCCGGCATCGGCGGGGCCATCCGCCCTGGCATTGTGCATCGCATTGATAAGGATACCAGCGGCCTTTTGGTCGTTGCAAAAACGGACGCCGCCCACCAGGCACTGACTGAACAGATGAGCGTGCATTCTATCCATCGGGTGTACCACGCTGTGGTGTATGGCAACCTGAAAGAGGATACCGGCTTTGTGGAAGCCCCCATCGGCCGCGACCCTAAGGATCGCAAAAAGATGGCCGTGACCCAGCAGAACTCCAAATATGCCTACACCGGCTGGCAGGTGCTGGAACGGTTCGGCAACTTTACTTACATTGCATGCAAGCTTAAAACAGGCCGCACCCATCAAATTCGGGTGCATATGGCGTCCATTGGCCACCCGCTGGCTGGGGATGCCGTGTATGGGCCAAAAAATTGTATCCGCAGCCTGAACGGTCAGTGCCTGCACGCCAAGGAGCTTGGCTTTGTGCACCCCGCCACCGGGGAATGGATGCAGTTTGACAGCTCACTGCCTGACTGGTTTCAGGACTACTTAAGCCGTCTGAGAAAGGAAAGCCGCCATGGAGCGTTTGAGTGATTATCTGGTTTTTTGTGATATGGATAACACCCTGCTGACTGCAAAGGAGGGCATTCCCGCCTGCAACCGCAGCGTCATCCGGTTGTTTACTGCCATGGGTGGGCGCTTTACCGTCGCATCCGGCCGTCCGCCGGAGTCGATCCGCGCGGCGCTGGGCGATATCGAGCTTTCGCTGCCAGCAATCTCCTGCAATGGTTCGCTGCTGTATGATTTCCAGACCAACCGTGTGCTGCGTCGCTCCTGCCTGAATCAGGAACAGGCCGCTGCCGCCATTGCCGATATGCTGCAAAAATTCCCGAAGATTGGTGTAGAGGTCATGGCCGGTGCGGGGGAGATGTATGTTGTTCACGCCAGCAGCTATACCCACGCCCACCAGGTGGATGAACACATGGAAAGCGTGGCCTGCCCGCTGGAAAATGTGCCGGATGGTTGGCTGAAGGTGGTGTTTGCCGGGGATCCGGAAACGATCCGCAAAGCGGGACAATACGCCAAAACGCGGTACTTTGGCCGGGATAATTACTTTTTGCCTACCAACCAGATCTACTTGGAAATTATGCCTTCCGGCATCAGCAAAGCAGCCGGAATGGAAGAGCTTTGCCATATCCTGAACGAGAACATCAAAAAAACCATCGTGATCGGTGACTATTATAATGATCTCGAAATCATGAAAAAAGCGGGCTATTCCGTGGCTGTGGCCAATGCGCCGTCCGAAGTAAAAGCAGCGGCCAACGAAGTGACCAACTGCGACTGCACCGGCGGCGCGGTGGGCGAGTTCCTTTACAAGCTGATCAGCAAGGTGGAGGGCGTATGAAACACAGGGAAAGTGAGCAGACACAGCTGAGAGTCAGCCGTTTACTGAACCGCGACAGTGTGATGCTGCATGCCGAGATGCCCAGTGTGCAGACGGCGCTGGAAACCTTGGTGGAACTTCAGGAGAGCAACGGCGTGATCACCAACGGTACCGCCTACTATAAAGCCGTGTGTGAGCGTGAACGCGCGGGCGGCACCACCGCCATTGGGGAAGGGCTTGCCATCCCGCATGCCTGCAATGCGGGCGTTGCTTCGCTTGGGCTGGCCGCGCTGACCCTTACCCGCGGGCTGGACTGGGGCGCAGCGGACGGCAAGCTGGTGGATATGATCTTTATGGTTGCGGTTCCGCCGGACCGCCAGAGCGACCACCTGTTGATTTTGGCTCGCCTTGTCAACCTGCTCAGCGACCACCGCCTGACGGAAAAACTGCGTATGGCGGATACGCGAGAGGCGTTTATCCGCATCCTGAACCAGACCGAAGCGGCAATCTTTGCATAAATGAGGCCAAAACGGCAAGGAACACAAAAGCAATCCAGCACCCGATTGCTGAAACAGAGAAAAATATCATTTTATAAGTCTTATTGATACTGCACACCCTGTGCGAATGCCCCAAAGGCAGAACGCAGGGTGTGCTTTTTTGTTAAAATTGTGCAAAATGTGGAAATTTAGTGCTCTAAAGCGCCGTGATTTGGCGGATTGTATCTTGCAGGGGAATACGATTGATGCTATACTTTAAATCACTAAATCGCTTTTCGGAGAGGACACCCACCCAAGGCTATGCAGCATAGTGGATGCCGGTGAGCGATGCATAGATTTGGGAGGAAGATACCATGAAAAAAGCACTTTCTATTTTGACAGCCGGCTGCCTGGCTGTTTCCCTTGCTGCCTGTGGCAGCACTGCAGCAAGCTCTGCTGCATCGGCCGCGGACAGCACCGCTTCTTCTGCCGCAGAATCCACCGCCGCTACCGATACCGCCGCTGCTGACGGCCAGACCTACAAGGTCGGCATCTGCCAGCTGGTGCAGCACGTTGCTTTGGACGCTGCAACCCAGGGGTTTAAGGATGCCCTGACCGAGCAGCTCGGCGATGCCGTTACCTTTGAGGAAAAGAACGCCCAGGGCGATTCCAACACCTGCAGCACCATCATCAATGGCTTTGTTTCTGATAATGTTGACCTGATCCTAGCCAACGCAACCCCCGCCCTGCAGGCTGCACAGGCCGGCACCAACACCATCCCGGTTCTGGGCACCTCTGTTACCGAGTACGGCGTGGCACTGGGTATTGATGACTTCGATGGCCTTGTCGGCACCAATATTTCCGGCACCAGCGACCTGGCTCCTCTGGATGAGCAGGCAGGAATCATCAAGGAACTGTTCCCCGATGCAAAGACCGTTGGTCTGCTGTATTGCAGCGCCGAACCAAACAGCCAGTATCAGGTTGATACCGTAAAGGCCAGCTTGGAAGAACTGGGCTACACCTGCGAGTATTACGCATTCTCTGACTCCAACGATCTGGCCACCGTCTGCCAGAGCGCTGCCGATGCCAGCGATGTGATCTATGTTCCCACCGATAACACCGTTGCCAACAACACTGAGATCGTCAATAACATCTGCCAGCCCGCCGGTGTGCCTGTCGTTGCAGGCGAGGAAGGCATCATGAGCGGCTGTGGCGTTGCTACCCTGTCCATCAGCTACTATGACCTGGGCGTTGCTACCGGTAAGATGGCCGCCAAGATCCTGACCGGCGAAAGCAAGGTTGAGGAGATGCCCATTGAGTACGCTCCGGAGTTCACTAAGGAATACAACCCGACCATTGCCGAAGCTCTGGGCATCACCATCCCAGATGATTATGTGGCATACGAGGGCTAAACAGCCAGAACGGCCTGCTTTGATTTGATGCAGGTAACTTTAATACAAAAATCGCGGAAAAGGCTTTTCTTTCCCGCGATTTTTTGATATAATTAAAAAGACTATATCTTTTTTGAGGAGTTGACGATCTCTTGAACATTGCAACATTGTTCAATGCCATGCCGGGCGCATTGGCGCAGGGCCTGATTTGGGCCATTATGGCGATTGGCGTTTACCTTACCTTCCGCATCCTGGATGTTGCCGACCTGACGGTAGACGGCACCTTGGGCCTTGGCGGTGCGGTCTGCATCATGTGTATGACTTCCGGCATGAACGTCTGGCTGTCCCTGCTGCTGGCGTTTGGTGCTGGCCTGCTGGCTGGCCTGGTGACCGGCCTGTTCCACACGCTTATGGGCATTCCGGCCATCCTTGCCGGTATCTTGACCCAGTTGTCCCTATATTCGGTCAACCTGAAAATCATGGGAAAAGCTAATCAGGCTATCAACGTGGACAAATATGACCTGCTGGTATCCCTGCGTTATATCAAAGGCGTTCCGTTTTACCGCAATACCATCCTGATCGTGGCCGTTCTTATGGTGGTTGTTATCGCTATTTTGTACTGGTTCTTCGGCACCGAGCTTGGCTGCTCCATCCGCGCTACCGGCTGCAACGCCAACATGGCGCGGGCGCAGGGCATCAACACTAATTTCAACATTGTGCTGGGCCTGATGCTCTCCAATGGTCTGGTGGCATTCTCCGGTGCGCTGCTCAGCCAGTACCAGGGCTTTGCTGATGTCCAGATGGGCCGCGGTGCTATCGTGATCGGCCTGGCTGCCGTTGTTATCGGTGAAGCCGTGTTCAGCAAGATTTTTCGCAACTTTGCGCTCAAGCTGCTCAGCGTTGGCATCGGCAGCGTCATCTACTACATTGTTATGCAGATCTGCATCTGGTTCAAGATCGATACCGACCTGCTCAAAATGCTCAGCGCCATCGTGGTCGCCATCTTCCTTGCGGTTCCATACTGGAAAGCAAAATACTTCACCCGCGTTGCGGTAAAGAAAGGCGGCAGCAGCAATGCTTGAGATCAAAAACGTTTACAAGACTTTTAACCCCGGTACGGTCAACCAGAAGGTTGCCCTGAATGATTTGAACCTGACACTGGAGGACGGCGATTTCGTCACCGTAATCGGCGGCAACGGTGCGGGCAAGTCCACCATGCTGAATGCTGTTGCCGGTGTGTGGCCGGTGGATATGGGCAAAATCATTATTGATGGTAAGGATATCACCCGCCTGCCGGAGCACAAGCGCGCCGCTTACATTGGCCGTGTGTTCCAGGACCCCATGATGGGCACCGCCGCCACGATGCAGATTGATGAAAACCTGGCCCTGGCCGCCCGCCGCGGTGCGGGCCGCACCCTGCGCATTGGTATTACCAAAAAGGAAAATGCCGAGTACCATGAGCTGCTTAAAACCCTGGGCCTGGGCCTGGAGGACCGCATGACCAGCAAGGTCGGTCTGCTTTCCGGCGGCCAGCGCCAGGCAGTCACCCTGCTGATGGCGACCCTGAAAAAGCCCAAGCTGCTGCTGCTGGACGAGCACACCGCAGCCCTGGACCCCAAGACCGCCGCCAAGGTGCTGGAAATTTCCAACAAGATCGTGCAGGAAAACCACCTGACCACCCTGATGATCACCCATAATATGCGCGATGCCATCCGCTATGGCAACCGCCTGATCATGATGAACGAAGGCCATGTGATTTATGATGTGCGCGGCGAAGAAAAGACAAAGTTGGAAGTATCGGATCTGCTGGAGCGCTTTGAGCAGGCTGGCGGCGAAGCCAATGACCGCATGATCCTTTCCTGATAAGATTGCGTACAGGATCGGATTGGATAAGTTTTATACCATTTAACTGCCGCTGTGGGCCGGATTTTACCGGTTTGCAGCGGCTTTTTTGTCTTTTGGAGCAGGAAAGAAGGGGCAAATTATCAAATTTCCGTGAAGTCATTTTCAAACCTTGACAGTTATGATATAATACAACTGTATATTATGACGGAATTGACAGACGGCAGAGTATCGGATCGTCTGTTTTCGGTTCCGTATACACCAAAAGAGAACATAAAGAACCCAGGAGAGTTCATTGTTTTCTCTGCATGGTATGCGGCCAAGGCTCTTGAAATGGATGTAAAGTGAGTGTGCTTTACACTGGGAAAGTAGCCATAAACAACGCGGCCGCAAGCGCCATGGGAAGTTATCAGGACTGTATAAAGGGAGCACCGCCTTTCCGCAGGAGGTATTTTGGATGCAGCGTTACGACGCCGTTTTATTTGATGTTGATGGAACATTGATCCATTCCCGGCCGGGCATTTTTAACTGCTTTGCCTATGCGTTCCGCAAAATGGGCCTTGACCCGGATGCGATAGATTGTTCCCGCTACCTTGGCCCTCCGCTGCGCTGGAGCTTTGCCCAGCACTTTGCAACGGATGCCGAGGTGGAGCAGGCCGTGGAGTATTACCGCGTGCATTACGAGGAAGTTGGCAGCCACCAGTGCAGCCTGTTCCCCGGGGTGCGTCAGATGATGGATACCCTGAAAGATGCCGGGCTGTACATGGCAACGGCAACCTGCAAACCGGTCGAAGTTGTAACACCCATCCTGAAAGAGCAGGGGCTGTTTGACTATTTTGACCGCATTGGCGGGGCCAGTATGGACGAAAGTGTGGACAACAAGACGGACGTACCGCTGACTCTGGACGCTGAAGGACGCGATGCGGTGGCGGGTGATCTGGGCCAGCAGGGTACGGCTGACGCCCTCGATGCCGAAGGTGAAGCTTGCGTGCTCAATGGGGCTGGCGTGGCCCAAATCGCTGAGCATGGTCAGGAAGCGGGCAGTCTTTTCCTCATCCAGCCCGTCCAGCAGGTCGGTGATGTGGGCGTCGGAGTAGCAGAGCTTTGCCGCAGCCGCCACGACCTTCTCCGGCTCCGGCGTATGTGCTATCAATCGGACAGTCATCATTTTTCTCATTCCTCCGTCGTTATCTTCACAAGGGGCGCAAAGTTGGCCATGGTCTTTTTCACGCCCACCTTCTCGAAGCTGATCTCCACGATCTGGTCGCCGGCGGCGGGCTTGACCTTCAGCACCTTGCCGCGCCCGAAGACCTTGTGCTCCACGATGTCGCCCGGCTCATAGTGTTTGGGGCCGGTGGATGCCGCTGCCGGACGGGGCGAAGAGGTCACACCGCCGCCTGCGGGTC
>OILH01000481.1_pt1 | contig 7523 bp, 6 predicted proteins | sample 1584501 | NCBI WGS metagenome assembly OILH01 (sample SAMN02674693, study PRJEB24791) | human gut metagenome, SKBSTL018 | isolation source: stool | host: Homo sapiens | place: USA | reverse complement strand
AGAGAACCCGTGGAACGCCTCGGAGGTGTACACCAACACCAACTCCATTTTCGGCTCGCCCATCAACATGAGCGACCTTGCACTGGTGACCAGCGGCGACTACCAGCGCTACTTTGTGGTGGACGGCAAGCGCTACCACCACATCATCGACCCGGACACCCTGTGGCCGGCCGCCTACTACAACGGCGTCACCGTGCTGTGCCCGGACTCCGGCATGGCAGACTGCCTGACCACTGCCCTGTTCTGTATGCCGCTGGAAGAGGGGCAGAAGCTGGTGGAATCGCTGGACGACGTAGAGGCCATGTGGTGTACGCCTGATAAGCAGGCCACCACCTCCAGCGGCTGGGATAGCCATCTGAAAAAGTAAGCTTTACCGTTTTGCAGGCGAACCGTTTTGAATGGCCTCCGCGTGCGCTCTGGCCATCATCAGCGGAAAATCTATTCTTAATTTCGGAATAGCGGAGCGTCTGCGGACGCTCCGCTATTCCCTTTTCACGGAAATTTTTCTTATGCAAAAAGGCTGCCGCACAAAATGTGCAGCAGCCTTTTGTTTGTTTATACGGTCATCCCGTCTGGCATCACTCCACGATGATGCTCTTGCCGGTCATCTCGGCGGGGACGGGCAGGCCGATATAGGGCAGCATGGTGGGTGCGATGTCGGCCAGGCAGCCGCCCTCGCGCAGCTTCACATCGCCGCAGCCAACTGCCATAAAGGGCACAACGTTGGTGGTGTGGGCGGTGAAGGGGGTGCCGTCCGGGTTCATCATCTTCTCGGCGTTGCCGTGGTCAGCGGTGATGAAAGCGCAGCCGCCGGCGTTCAGCACAGCGGTGACCACCTGATCCACGCAGGTATCCACAGCCTCAACGGCCTTGACAGCAGCCTCGAACACGCCGGTGTGGCCGACCATATCGCAGTTTGCGAAGTTCAGGATGACCACATCGTACTTGCCGCTCTCGATGCGCTTGACGCACTCGGCAGCGACTTCGGGGGCGCTCATCTCGGGCTTCAGGTCGTAGGTGGCAACCTTGGGGCTGGGGATGACGCAGCGATCCTCGCCCTCGTAGGGAGCCTCCACGCCGCCATTGAAGAAGAAGGTGACGTGGGCGTACTTCTCGGTCTCGGCAATGCGCAGCTGGGTCTTGCCGTGGGCAGACAGATACTCGCCCAGAACGTTCTTCAGCTCCACCGGGGGATAAGCAACCTCGCAGTTGGGCATGGTGGCATCGTACTCAGCCATGCAGACGTAGTTCACCTGCTTGCGGCCGCCGCGGCGCTCGAAGCCGGTAAAAGCATCGTCGCAGAAGATGCGGGTCATCTGGCGGGCACGGTCGGGGCGGAAGTTCATGAAGATAACGGTGTCGCCATCCTGCACGCGGCCCCCCTCGCAGGTGACGCAGGGCAGCACGAACTCATCGGTCTTGTCTGCGGCGTAGGAAGCCTCGATGGCCTCGGCAACGTTGGCAGCATGCTCACCCTCGCCGTAGACGAAGGCAGCGTAGGCCTTCTCCTCGCGATCCCAGTTGTTATCACGGTCCATGGCGTAGTAACGGCCGGAAACGCTGGCGATCTTGCCCACGCCCAGCTCATCCAGCTTGGCCTGCAGGTCAGCAAGGAAGCCCTTGCCGGAGTGGGGGTCGGTGTCGCGGCCATCGGTGATGCAGTGGAGGTAGACTTCCTTTGCCCCCATCTGCTTTGCCATTTCCAGCACACCGAACCAGTGGTCAGCGTGGCTGTGGACACCGCCGGTACCCACCAGACCCATCAGGTGGATGGCCTTGCCGGCGTCGATGGCAGCCTTCATGTTCTTGACGAGGACGGGGTTCTTGAGCATCTCACCGTCGCGGATGGACTTGGTGATGAGGGTCAGCTGCTGGTAGACGATGCGGCCGGCGCCCATATTGGTGTGACCCACCTCAGAGTTGCCCATCTGGCCGTCGGGCAGGCCCACAGCCATGCCGGAAGCTTCGATGGTGGTCATAGGATATTTTGCCATCAGAGAATCAAGGAAAGGCTTCTTGGCTGCAGCCACGGCGTTGCCGTAGGTCTCGTTGGGGGTCCAGCCAAAGCCGTCCATGATGCAGAGCAGAACAGGTTTCTTGGACATAAAATAGGATCTCCTTTGAAAATTCAACAAACAGCGCCCGGCTCCCTGCCGGAAATGCGGCGCAGCCGGGCGCAGAGAGAACGATTTTTACCGCTCAGGGCTTAGCCCTTGGTGGCAGCGTTGACGATGACAGCAAAGTCAGGAGCCTTCAGGGAAGCACCGCCGATGAGGCCGCCGTCCACGTCCTTCTTGCTCAGCAGCTCCTCGCAGTTCTTGGCGTTCATGCTGCCGCCGTACTGCACGGTGGTAGCCTCGGCCACGGCCTCGCCGTACAGCTCGCCCACCACCTTGCGGATCTGTGCGCAGACTTCCTCTGCCTGATCGGAGGTAGCGGTCTTGCCGGTGCCGATGGCCCAGACAGGCTCGTAGGCGATGACAACGTTTGCCATCTGCTCAGCGGTCACGTCACGCAGGGCGATCTTGGTCTGCATACGGACCAGCTCCTCGGTAACGCCCTCCTCGCGCTGCTGCAGGCTCTCGCCCACGCAGATGATGACCTTCAGGCCGGCGTTCAGAGCGGCCAGAGCGCGCTTGTTGACGGTCTGGTCGGTCTCTGCAAAGTACTGACGGCGCTCAGAGTGGCCAACGATAACGTACTCCACGCCCAGATCCACCAGCATATCGGCGCTGATCTCGCCGGTGAAAGCACCGGACTTCTCAAAGTGGACGTTCTCGGCGCCAACATGGATGTTGGTGCCCTTGGTCTTAGCCACAGCGGTGACCAGATCGGTAAACGGAGTGCAGATGACCACCTCGCAGGTAGCGTCCTTCACAGCGGGGATCAGCTCGTCCACCAGAACAGCAGCCTCGGAGGCGGTCTTGTTCATCTTCCAGTTGCCAGCGATAATAGCCTTGCGCTTTGCCTTATCCATTGTTATTTTCTCCTTACCTTCGTAACTATTTACAAATTGCCTGCACAAAAAGAAAAGATGCGGCGGCGTAAATGCCGCCGCACCCATTGTGATGCCGGAAAAATTATGCGTTCTGGATGACTGCGATACCGGGCAGTTCCTTGCCCTCCAGATACTCCAGAGAAGCGCCGCCGCCGGTGGAGATGTGGGTCATCTTGTCGCCCAGACCCATCTGCTGCACAGCTGCTGCGCTGTCGCCGCCGCCGATGACGGTGGTAGCATCGCTCTCAGCCATAGCCTTAGCAACAGCCAGAGTGCCGGCTGCCAGAGTGGGGTTCTCGAACACGCCCATGGGGCCGTTCCAGACAACAGTCTTGGAAGCCTTGACAGCGTCAGCAAACAGCTTCATGGTCTCGGGGCCGATGTCGCAGCCCTCCATGTCAGCGGGGATTGCGGTGACAGGCACCACGGTCACGTCCACAGGAGCGTCGATGGGATCGGGGAAGTCCTTGATGCAGACTGCATCCACGGGCAGCAGCAGCTTGACGCCCTTCTCCTTGGCCTTAGCCATCATTTCCTTGCAGTAGTCCAGCTTGGTGTCGTCGCACAGGCTCTTGCCCACTTCGTAGCCCTGAGCCTTGACGAAGGTGTAAGCCATGCCGCCACCAATGATCAGGGTATCGACCTTCTCCAGCAGGTTGGAGATGACGTTCAGCTTATCAGCGACCTTAGCGCCGCCCAGAATAGCGGTGAAGGGACGGACGGGGTCATTGACGGCGTTGCCCAGATACTTGATCTCCTTCTCCATCAGGTAGCCGACAGCGGTATCCTTGATGTAGTCGGTGACACCTGCGGTGGAGCAGTGTGCACGGTGGCAGCTGCCGAAGGCATCGTCCACATAAGCATCAGCCAGAGAAGCCAGCTCCTCGCTGAACTCGGGCATGTTCTTAGTCTCTTCCTTGCGGAAACGGGTGTTCTGCAGCAGAACGACGTCGCCGTTGTTCATGGCAGCCACAGCAGCCTTTGCGTTCTCGCCCACAACGTTGTCGTCGTCAGCAAACACAACGGTCTTGCCCAGCTTTGCGCTCAGAGCCACAGCAACGGGTGCCAGGCTGAACTTTGCCTCGGGGCCGTTCTTGGGCTTGCCCAGGTGGCTGCACAGGATGACCTTAGCGCCATCGTTGACCAGCTTCTGGATGGTGGGCAGTGCTGCGTTGATGCGGTTCTCGTTGGTGATGACACCGTCCTTCATCGGGACGTTGAAATCGCAGCGGACAAGCACCTTCTTGCCGCAGTAGTTCTGATCGTCGATCGTCTTCTTACCTAAACCCATGGTAAAAACTCCTCTCAAGTTATAATTCTGAACCAGAGTCTCGCTCACAATCGGGGCGTTGCCCCGTACAGCTACTATTATAAACAAAAACTGCGCGCATTGCAAGGATATGAGATAGATAATTGTTTAACAAACATTTGCCGTTGTTGCACGGAAATGTGTCTATTTTGCCCGAAGTGCGGTTTTTTCTGCCCGCAGACGCCGGAAATGCTGTTTTCCTTCATGACAAAAGGGGTCGAAAAACGCCCACAGGCGTTTCTCGACCCCAAATAAAAATAATTTTTCCGCTGTTGATGCGTTATGCAAAATATTCCTGTGCGCGGCGAGCGGCATCGTTGATGCAGTCCCGCAGCTGGTCCAGCGTATCAAACTTTTTGCTGGGGCTCAGGTAAGCGTGGAACTCCACCACCGGGTCGGTGCCGTACAAGTCACCGGAAAAGCCCGGGATAAAGGTCTCGCAGGTCACCTTGGTGGCATCATCGTTCACGGTAGGGCGGCTGCCCAGACCGGTGGCCGAGGGATACCACACCCCGTTGATGCAGGTGCGGGTGATATAAATGCCGCTGCGGGGCATCTGGAAGCCCTGCGGGTACAGCTGGTTGATAGTGGGCACACCGAGGGTGTGCCCCAGCCCTGCCCCGTGCTGCACCGCAAATCGGATGGCATAGGGCATGCCCAGCATGGCGTTGGCGGCCGGGATGTCCCCGCCCTCCAGCGCGGTGCGGATGCGGGTAGAGGACACCGGCTTTTCCTCAAACTGAGCCATGGGCACCACCACTACCTCTACCCCAAGAGGGGCACAGAGGGTGCGCAGCAGCTCCGGCGTACCGGCAGCCTTTGCACCAAAGGTGAAGTTTTCGCCACAGAACAGCGCCCGGGCGTGGCAGTTTTCCACGATGCCGCGCACGAACTCCTCCGGGCTCAGTGCCTTGATCGCCTCAAAGTCCGGGGTGAGGTAATACTCCACCCCAAGACTGTGGATCAGGGCGTGCTTGTCCTCGGTGGAGAGCAGGCGCTTGCCCTTCATTTTATTTTCCACCGGCAGGCGGAAGGTGAACACCGCCGGAGCTGCATCATGGGTCTTTGCCCATTGTACCGCCCCTTCGATCACCGCCCGGTGGCCGATATGGATGCCGTCAAAGTAGCCCATGGCCACGGCGGTGCCTTTTTCAGGCCGTGCCAGCGGCAGCGGGGCAAACTGAGAAATGATCTGCATGGGTCTTGTTTCCTTTATTGCTCAATTACGTTCCACGAACAGTTTTTCCACCCGGAGCACCCCGCCGGTAATGTTAGCAAGGCCAAGGAACTGCCCGGCGGCATTGCGCACCCGGTAGCGTCCGTCTGCTGCGGGGTAGCGGCTGGTGGGACAGCCGTTGTACAGGTGCTGCTCCACCCATGGCTCCACCATCAGCAGCGGCAGCGGGGTGAACACGCTTTCCACCGGCAGCATCAGTGCTTCCAGCGCGGCAGTTCCCTGCTCCTTTGCTGCAAGGATCTCTTCCAGCGTGTGGGCATCTGCTTCGGTGTACAGACCGGCAGAAGTGCGGCGCAGCGCGCTCATGGTGCCCTTCTGCCCCATGGCGGTGGCGATATCCTCCAGCAGGGTGCGGATATAGGTGCCCTTGGAGCAGCGCACCGTCAGTACATACTCGTTTTCTGCCGGACTGCCGCCGTACTCGATGCCGTAGATTTCAATGGGGCGCGCCTTGCGCTCCATGGTCACGCCCTCGCGCGCCAGCTTATACAGCGGCTGTCCGTTGATCTTGACCGCCGAGTACATGGGCGGCACCTGCATCTGCGGGCCGATAAACTGCGGCAGCACAGCCAGCAGTTCCTTCTCTCCGGCGGTGACGGGTGCAGTCTCCAGCACCGTGCCGGTGCTGTCGCCGGTATCGGTGCGTGCACCCAGGCGCAGGGTGGCGCGGTAAGTCTTGTCGTGGTTCAGCTGCAGGTCCACCGCCTTGCTGGCACCGCCGCAGAACACCGGCAGAACGCCGGTGGCCATGGGGTCCAGCGTACCGCTGTGGCCCAGCTTGCGGGTGCCGAGGATGCCGCGCAGCTTGGCGATAACGTCAAAGCTGGTCCACTCCATCGGCTTATCTACGATAAGGATGCCCTGCATCAGCTTTCCTCCTGCGTCTCGGGGCGGTCGAGTTCCGCCTCCACTTCGGCCAGAATGGCGCTCTTGGCGTTGTCGAGATTGCCCAGCAGCTCACAGCCCGCTGCGCGGGTGTGGCCGCCGCCGCCCAGACGCCGTGCGATGGCGCAGGCGTCCACGCCCTTGGCGGCGCGCACGCTGATGCGGTAGCTGCCGCCGGGCTGCTGGCGCAGGGTCAGACCGACCTTGACTCCCTCGATGCTGATGGGCAGGCTGGTCAGCTCTTCCAGATCTGCGGGGTCTACCCCGCTCTGCCGGATCTCGTCCCGTGTCAGGTAGATCAGGGCACATCGGCCGTCCAGATAGTACTCCAGATGGTTGCGGGCGATGCGCTCGGCCTCCATGCGGGCACGGGGCTTGGTGTCGAAGAGCAGGGTGTTCAGTTCCTCCACATGACAGCCGGCTTCAATAAGCTTTGCCGCCACCGTGTGGGTGTTGGCTGTGGTGGAGGAGAACTTGAAGCAGCCGGTGTCGGTGGCAATGCCGGTGTACAGACAGTCCGCAATGTGGGGGGTGATGGGCACGCCCATCTCCACGATGACCTGATACAGCAGCTCTGCTGCCGCAGCGGCACCGGCATCCAGAAGGGTGAAATCGGCATAGCCGTTGTTGCCAGCGTGGTGGTCGATGCACAGGTCCACATGGCGTGAAAACTGCGGCACACCGTTATTTTCGCCAAACAGCTGCAAGCCTGCCACGTCCACCGCGATCACGGTGCGGGGCTCGAACTCACCCTTGAACAGCCGTGGGTTCGTAAAGGCGTAGCGGGACGGCACGGTATCGGAGCAGAGCACCGCCGTTGTTTTTTCCAACGCTTTGAGCGCGTAGTACAGGGCGCTGCCGCAGCCGATGGTGTCACCGTCCGGGTTTTTGTGGCACAGAATCAAAATGTTGTCCGCAGTCAGCAGGCGCTGCGCCATCTGCTGCACATTCAGTTGTTCTGTCATCCAATGATCCATCCTTTCCGCAAAGGCAGTCAGTCCTCGGTCTGTTCGGTATCGGCAGGCTGTGCTTCCTCCTCGCCGTTCACGTTCAGGCTGCGCAGCAGCTCATTGATGTGGGCTGCATAGGCGGCA
>OILH01000478.1_pt1 | contig 7545 bp, 9 predicted proteins | sample 1584501 | NCBI WGS metagenome assembly OILH01 (sample SAMN02674693, study PRJEB24791) | human gut metagenome, SKBSTL018 | isolation source: stool | host: Homo sapiens | place: USA | reverse complement strand
TGTGCTTGCCGAGATTTCAGCATACATACGACAGAGTTCTTAATTGCAGAGTAGGAAAATGGTTACGGCCTGCACATAAATGTAACCGGAAACGAATAAGGAGGCAGCAGCTATGGCAGGATTTAAGGATATAGTAGGAAATGAGCAGATAATAGAGCATCTGCAAAATGCCATATCAATGGGAAAGGTCTCACATGCATATATAATAAACGGACCACAGCTGTCCGGCAAAATGATGATAGCCGAGGCATTTGCCAGGGCACTGCAGTGTGAGAAGGAGGGCACAGATGGTTGTGGAGAGTGCAAATCGTGCCATCAGGCAGATGACCACAATCACCCTGATATCATATATGTCAGTCATGAAAAGCCCAACAACATATCGGTTGACGACATCAGGACACAGCTCAACAACGATATAGTGATAAAGCCGTACAGCAGTAAATACAAGATTTACATAGTGGATGAGGCTGAAAAAATGAACCAGCAGGCGCAGAACGCGCTTTTAAAGACCATTGAGGAGCCACCGGCATATGCGGTCATCATGCTTCTCACCACCAATGCAGACAGCTTTCTGCAGACCATCAGGTCGCGCTGCATCACACTCAATATGAAGTCGGTAAAGGACGAGGTGATAAAGGCATACCTGATGAACGAAAAGCATATTCCGGATTATCAGGCAGATATCAGTGCCGCATTTGCACAGGGCATCGTCGGAAAGGCTGTTAAGCTCGCCTCATCAGACGAGTTCAACGAGCTAAAGGAGTCAGCACTGTCGCTTATAAAGCGCCTTGATGACATAGATCTCTACGAGCTGGGCGCAGCGGTAAAGCAGATAGCTGAGTACAAGCTTAAGGTGCAGGATTATTTTGACCTGATTATGGTATGGTACAGAGATGTGCTGTATATGAAGGCGACAAACGATGTTAACGGACTCATATTCAAGGATGAGGTCTATGATATAAAGAAACAGGCAGCAAAGCATTCATATCAGGGAATCGAGGCAATACTTGAGGCACTTGAGAAGGCGAAGATAAGAATTAACGCAAACGTCAATTTTGACCTGGTAATTGAGCTGCTGCTTATGACCATAAAGGAGAACTAATCACATGACAAAAATAGTTGGTATCAGATTCAGGACAGCAGGCAAAATATATTACTTTGATCCGGCTGATTTCGACCTCGACATGGCAATGCATGTTATCGTGGAGACAGCAAGAGGCATAGAGATGGGAACTGTCCTCATTCCGCCGAAGGAGGTGGATGATGATAAGGTGGTTTCACCGCTTAAGCCTGTCATCAGAGTGGCAACCGATGAGGATGAGAAAACGGTTGAAAGAAATAAGGAAAAGGAAAAAGAGGCATTTGCCATCTGCAAGGAGAAAATCATCAAGCACGGACTTGAGATGAAGCTGGTGGATGCAGAGTATACCTTTGACGGAAACAAGCTGCTGTTTTACTTTACAGCGGACGGCAGAATTGACTTTAGAGAGCTTGTAAAGGATCTGGCAGCGGTATTCCGCACGAGAATCGAGCTTCGTCAGATCGGTGTCAGGGATGAGACCAAGATGATGGGAGGCATAGGAATCTGCGGCAGACCGCTCTGCTGTCATTCTTATATGGCGGATTTTGTGCCGGTTTCCATAAAGATGGCAAAGGAGCAGAATCTCTCGCTCAATCCGACCAAGATATCAGGGGTATGCGGAAGGCTTATGTGCTGTCTCAAGTATGAGCAGGATACATATGAGTATCTGAACAGCAGAATGCCGTCGGTAGGAGAAAAGGTCAAGACACCTGATGGAATCATCGGAGAGGTCAAGTCAGTCAGCGTGCTCAGGCAGCTCGTGCGTGTTGTCATTGACAACGGCGAGGAGAAGGAGCTTCGTGAGTACACTGTAGATGATCTGCGCTTAAAGCCGCGCCAGAAAAAGGATGTAAAGCTCACCGAGGAGGAGCTTCGCGAGCTCAAGGATCTCGAGGATAGCGGCGACGAGACGATGGAGGACAAGTCACAGGAGAAACCGCAGAGAAACCGTGGACACCGTGACAACAAAAATGAATATCGCGAGCGCCGTGATAAGCGTGACAACAGAGAAAGACGTCCGTACAGGGCGGACATAGAGGCAGCGGAAGCTTCTGCAAATGAGACAAATGAAGTAAATGCTGCAAATGCCGGCAGAGAAAATAAGGACGGTTACAAAAAGCCGTACAAGGGCGGCAAAAACAGACCAAACAAGCAGAAATACAACCGCAACAAGGATTACAAGAACAAAAACTATAATAAAGAGTATAATAAAGATTACAACAGGGACAAAGACAATGGAAGCACTGATACACAGTAATGAGCGACTAGACGATTTGTGCCGCAAGGGCTATAGGCTCATACAGGATCCAAAGCTGTTCTGCTTCGGCATAGACGCCGTGCTCTTATCTGACTATGCAAAGGTAAAGCGCGGCGAGAGAGCTGTGGATTTGTGCACCGGAAACGGTGTGATTCCGATACTTCTTGAGGCAAAGAATAACGGAGAGCATTACAGCGGGCTTGAGCTTCAGCCTCAGTGTGCAGACCTGGCGAAAAGAAGTGTGAAATATAACCATCTTGAGGACAAAGTGACCATAGAAGAGGGAGATGTGTGTAATGCATCGGAGATTTTCGGTCGAGAGTCCGTGGAGGTGGTGACGGTAAATCCGCCGTATATGATAGGCCAGCATGGTATCAAAAATGCAGACGATGCTATGACTATAGCGCGCCACGAGGTAAGGTGTACACTGGATGACATAGTCAGGGAGAGCGCAAAAATGCTCAAATTCAATGGGCGTTTTTACATGGTTCACAGACCATTCAGGCTGGCAGAGATTTTTAGCACGATGATGAAATATCATATCGAGCCAAAGCGAATGCGCCTTGTACATCCCTACGCGGACAGGGAGCCGAACATGGTGCTCATAGAGGGGCTAAAGGGCGGCAAAAGCCGTATAACCATCGAAAAACCGTTAGTTGTATACAAGGAGCCTAATGTATACACGGATGAGATATATGAGATATACGGCGATAAGCCCCGGAATAACGGAAAATAACAGGAGAATCATATGACAGGAACACTGTATCTGTGCGCAACTCCGATAGGAAATCTGGAGGACATCACATTCCGTGTGCTGCGCACACTTAAGGAGGTAGACCTCATCGCAGCGGAGGATACGAGAAACTCCATAAAGCTGCTCAATCATTTTGAGATAAAGACACCCATGACGAGCTATCATGAGTTCAACAAGATAGATAAAGCCTACCAGCTTGTGGCAAAGCTTAAGGAGGGCAAAGATATAGCCCTCATCACTGATGCCGGAACACCCGGCATTTCTGACCCGGGTGAGGACATTGTGCGCATCTGCTACGAGGAGGGCGTGCCTGTTACCTCGCTTCCCGGGGCAGCAGCGTGCATTACAGCGCTCACCATGTCGGGCAGGCCGACAAGGAGGTTTGCGTTTGAGGCATTTTTGCCGAGGGATAAAAAGGAACGCGCGCGCGTCATTGAGGAGCTTAAAAACGAGACTCGGACAATCATCATCTACGAGGCACCCCATCATCTTATAAAGACGGTCACAGAGCTTTACAATGCGCTCGGAGACAGAGAGCTTACCGTGTGCAGGGAGCTTACGAAAAAGCACGAGGAAAAGGTGCAGACTACATTTTCAAAGCTTTTGGAGCGTTCAAGGACACAGGAGCCAAGAGGTGAATATGTGCTTGTAATCTGTGGCAGAAACGTGGCTGAAATAGCAAAGGAGCAGCAGGAAAGCTGGGAAGCCATGCCTCTTGAAGCGCATATGGCACACTATGAGTCACAGGGCATCGACAGGAAGGAAGCCATGAAGCTCGTGGCAAAGGACAGAGGTGTCAGCAAGAGGGATATATACAAACAGCTTCTGTAAGCTGACAATAATACATTCTGCAGCAAATAGTTAGGATTGGATATGAACGATATAAAACATGACATAAAAAAACGACACAAGAACCTGTCAGAGTTCAGATACATCGCAGTTGGCTTTTTTCTGACAATATTATCAGGGGCAATAATGCTGAGCCTTCCGTTTTCTTCAAGAGACGGACAATGGACCAATTTTCTGGACTCACTTTTTACGGCAACAAGCGCAACCTGTGTGACAGGTCTTGTTGTGTTTGACACCTTCAGACACTGGAGTATCATAGGGCAGCTTGTAATTCTGGTGCTGATTCAGATAGGAGGCATGGGCTTCATCTCAATCGGTGTGGCATTTTCCATGCTTCTGCACAAAAAAATCGGACTTAGACAGAGGGATCTGATGCAGGAGAGCGTCAATGCACTCGAGATTGGTGGAATAGTTAGGCTTTTCAGCGTGATAATAAAGGGAACCTTCCTTATCGAAGGCATAGGAGCGGTGCTTTTAGCAATCCGCTTCATACCGGATTTTGGCATATTAAGAGGCATATATTTCTCGGTGTTCCACTCGATATCTGCATTTTGCAATGCGGGCTTTGACCTGATGGGCATAAACGAGGAGTACTCATCGTTTACAAAATATGCCGCAGACCCATTGGTAAATATCACAATCATGCTGCTTATCATCATAGGTGGTATCGGTTTTACCATATGGAATGAGGTCAGAATCAAAAAGCTTAAGCTTAGCAGATACTCGCTCCACGCCAAGATAGTAATATCAACCACACTGATACTTGTCTTCGGCGGCGGACTGTTTATGTATATTTTTGAAAAAAGTAATACCATAGCAGGCATGGATACACCGGGTGCCATATTTGCATCATTATTCGGCTCGGTTACGGCGAGAACGGCAGGCTTCAATACAGTAGACACAGCAGCACTGACACAGGAGAGCAAGCTTTTGACTATAGTGCTCATGTTCATAGGAGGAAGCCCGGGCTCGACAGCCGGCGGAATCAAAACCACAACCATGGCGGTCATGATAATCTATATTGTTTCTTATATGAGAGGAAGCAACGGCTGCAATGTGTTTGGCAGGAAAATAAGCAGTGAGGTAATCAAAAAGGCCGGAATGGTGCTTATCATCAATCTGGTGCTTGGCCTTACAGCGGTGATAGCTATACTTGCCACATCCAATATGAAGATGGACGATGTACTGTTCGAGGTATACTCTGCAATCAGTACGGTCGGCATGACAACAGGCATCACAAGAGATTTAAATACAGTAGGACGCATAATTATCATAATTATGATGTATTGTGGAAGAATCGGAAGCATGACCTTTGTGCTTTCGTTTGTGCATAGACCGGATAAAGCCAATATAGAGCTTCCGGAGGAAAAAGTTATCATAGGATAAGGATAAGGAGAAACGCAATGAAATCAATTTTAATTATTGGAATGGGTAAATTCGGACACCATCTGTGTGCGGATTTGATAAAAAACGGAAATGACATTATGGTGATGGACAAGGACGAGGCCAAGGTCAGGGATTTAATCTATGACGTGACCAAGGTGCAGATAGGTGACTGTACCGACCCACAGGTAGTAAAAGCACTCGGAATCAACAATTTCGATTTGATTTTTGTATGCATCGGCACCAATTTCCAGAGCTCGCTTGAGATAACAAGTCTCGTGAAGGAGATGGGCGGAAAATACGTCATCAGCAAGGCAAACAGGGATGTGCATGCCAAGTTCCTGCTTCGAAACGGTGCGGATGAGGTTATCTACCCTGACCGCGACATGGCAGAGAGAGTGGCAAAGAAATACAGCGCCAACCATGTGCTTGATTATGTGGCATTAAACGATGATTACTCAATCTACGAGATAAATCCACCTGAAGGCTGGGTAGGAAAGAGCATCAAGGAAAATAATGTGCGCCAGAAATACAATGTAAATATCGTTACAGTAAAGGAAGCCGGAAAGAATCGCGTGCTTCCGCTGCCGGACTACGTGTTCAAGGCAGACGATGCAGTGATGGTGCTTGGACTGAATGCAGATGTGGACAAGCTGGTGCGAAAGCTATAAAAGTGTGGCTCAAAAAATAATAGGCAGCAATTTAAAGAAGAAAGGATGGATACATATGGGTAACAATGACAGCAGTGTAGAAACATTTTTGCAGTGGATAAAGGCTTCGGACAATATTGTATTTTTCGGCGGAGCAGGTGTATCAACCGAGAGTGGCATACCTGATTTCAGAAGTGTGGACGGACTTTATAATCAGAAGTATGATTATCCGCCCGAGACCATCCTGAGCCATACATTTTACAGGAAGCATCCGCAGGAGTTTTACCGATTCTACCGTGACAAGATGCTCTGCCTTGATGCAGGGCCGAACATCACGCATTACAAGCTGGCAGAGCTTGAAAAAGCCGGAAAGCTTAAGGGTGTTGTGACGCAGAACATAGATGGACTGCACCAGAAGGCCGGCAGCAAAAATGTGATGGAGCTGCACGGCAGTGTGCTGAGAAACTACTGTGAGAGATGCTTGCAGTTTGTAAGCGCAGAGGAAATCCTCAACTCGACAGACGTGCCAAAATGCCCAAAGTGCGGCGGTCCGGTAAAGCCGGATGTCGTATTGTACGAGGAGGGCTTAAATCAGAAAACGCTTGAGGATGCAATCTACTACATCAGTCACGCCGATGTGCTCATAGTGGGCGGTACATCACTTGCGGTATATCCGGCGGCAGGCCTCATAGACTATTACAACGGAAACAAGCTCGTGCTTATCAACAAGTCCACCACACCGATGGACGCAAGAGCAGACCTTCTGATACAGCAGGGACTGGGTTCTGTATTTGAGCAGATAGAGGTGTAGTATGAGGGGCAAAATACCTTTTGACCCTCATATCATAGTATATAATATGGCAGATATAGGTAGAGAAGGAATATAGGATGGATAAATACGCAGTAGGAGATATCGTAAAACTGAAAAAACCACATCCGTGCGGCAGCAGCGAGTGGGAAATCATGCGTGTCGGCGCAGACTTCCGCCTGAAATGCATGGGCTGCGGACACCAGGTTATGGTGCCAAGAAAGCTGGTCGAGAAAAATGACCGCGGTCTCACCAAGAAGCAGGCTTGAGTAATAGAAACAGCGCATATCCCGACCTGATAAAAATTAAAGAAAAATTGCAAAAACCCCTTGAAAAGTACCACGATTCATGTTATTATCTAGACTCGTGATATAAAATTCCTTGCTCATAATCAGATTTATGAGCCAGAGACCAAAAGGAGGTAACATTCGCATGAACAAATATGAATTAGCACTCGTCGTTAGTGCAAAGATCGAGGATGATGCGAGAACAGCAGTAGTCGAGAAGGCAAAAGAGTACATCACACGTGCCGGCGGTACTGTTACAGAAGTTGAGGAGGCTGGTAAGAAGAGATTAGCTTACGAGATTCAGAAAATGCATGAAGGCTTCTACTATTTTATTCAGTTTGAAGCAGATTCTCAGTGCCCGGCGGAGATCGAGAGACATGTCCGCATCATGGACAATGTATTAAGATACCTGGTTGTCAAGAAAGAGGCATAATTTTTGCAGCGGATTTTTCGAAAACACCATTAAGAACCTGTT
>OILH01000473.1_pt1 | contig 7557 bp, 7 predicted proteins | sample 1584501 | NCBI WGS metagenome assembly OILH01 (sample SAMN02674693, study PRJEB24791) | human gut metagenome, SKBSTL018 | isolation source: stool | host: Homo sapiens | place: USA | reverse complement strand
CGGCAGCCTCCGCGCCCTTTATCTCTCCGGCTACGTTGCGCATTGTGGCCATCTCGTCATCATTATCTGCCCCCTGCAGCACGTATTTTTCATGGTCAGTCACAAGAAAGCCTCCATAGCCATAGGTGTGTGTGGCCTTGTTGAATGAGCCGTCCACAAACGCATATGTGCTGTATTTTTCATCTGATTCAGATGTACTTTCGCCGGATGCTTTCATACCGGTAATACTTTTCTCTCCGGCAATAATTTTCTCTCCGTTAATAAATTTTTCTGCCTCTTCTATTGTCTTAAAGCTTTTATACACTGCTCCCGGATATCCGTCAACCATTGTTTTGCAATCATTCCAGTTGAAATATATCCCGGGAACCTTTCCCTTTTTTACTGCATAGTATTTTGATGCCATGCTTTATTTCTCCTATAACACTCTTGACAAAAATTCCTGTAATCTCTCACTCTTTGGTGCGCCAAATACTTCCTCAGGTGTGCCCTCCTCAGCTATAGTACCCTCATTGATGAACATCACTCTGTTGGCCACTTCTCTGGCAAAGCCCATCTCATGTGTCACGACTACCATTGTCATGCCTGCCTCTGCAAGCTCCTTCATTACTGAAAGCACCTCACCTACCATCTCAGGGTCAAGTGCCGATGTAGGCTCATCAAACAGTATGACATCAGGATTCATAGCAAGTGAACGGATAATTGCCACTCTCTGCTTCTGTCCTCCGGAAAGCTGCGCCGGATATGCATCTGCCTTATCGAGGAGACCTATTCTGGTGAGAAGCTCATCTGCCTTCTTTGATGCCTCATCCTTCGTCATCACACCAAGCTTCACCGGTGCGAGCATGATATTTGCCTTTATGGTCATGTTGGCAAACAGATTGAACTGCTGGAAAACCATGCCGATTTTCTGTCTGGTCACATTGATGTCTGTCGACTTGTCTGTCAGGTCTGTTCCTTCAAAAAGGATTTGTCCTGATGTAGGTGTCTCAAGCAGATTGAGGGAGCGTAAAAATGTAGACTTTCCACAGCCTGACGGTCCGATGATGGCAATTACATCACCTCTGTTCACCTCTGTGCTTATACCCTTTAATACCTCCTGCTCTCCAAAACTCTTATGCAGGTCTTTTACCTCTAGTATCACGTTATTATCTTTCATTGCTTCTCAGTCTCCTCTCAAGTTTGCTTACTCCGTGGCTTAAAAGCATCACTATAACCAGATAAATAAGGGCTACAGCAATAAGCGGTATAAATGCCTCGTATGTGTTGCTTCGTATGATATCTCCACCCTTTGTCAGATCCATCATACCAATATAACCACTGATTGATGTCTCCTTCAGGAGGCTGATAAACTCGTTAAGCAGCGCCGGAAGTATATTTTTGACAGCCTGCGGTATGATAACAAGCTTCATGGTCTGTCTGTAATTGAGTCCTAAGCTTCGTCCTGCCTCAAACTGTCCTATATCTACAGACATGATTCCTGAACGCACAATCTCTGCCACATATGCAGCTGAGTTGAGGCCGAAAGCAATGACTGCTACAAGTATCTTGTTGGTCACAGATGCAAGCACTACATAGTATATAATAAGAAGCTGTATCATGACAGGTGTTCCCCTGATGATGGTCAGGTATGCCTTGCAAATTCCGTTTAATATGGCAAGACCGCCGTTTCTGTCATGGCTGGTTCTGACTATCGCAATTAAAAATCCCAGCACAATACCAAGCATTACGGCAAATATTGTGATAACTATTGTATTGCCAAGCCCCTTTACGATATACATGTAACGATTGTCCTTGACAAAGTTGTCATAGAGCTTTTCCTTTATACCGATAGAAGAACCCGACTGGCTGTCTTTTACGATAATCTCCTGCTTTGTGGTGATATATGTATCGGTAAAATCAACATTTTTCTGTCTGTCCTCTGTCACTGTAAAGCCTGCTGCCCCGACATCCACCTTGCCTGATGATACAGCGGCAATGATTGCGTCAAACTGCATATCCTCTACCTGCATATCCATGCCAAGCTCATCGGCTATGGCCTGCATGATATCCATATCAATTCCTGTGACCTTGTTGTCCTCATAGTACTCATATGGAGGGAACTCTGCATTGGTTCCTACCTTAAGTGTTCCGTTTGACCTGTCAATGTCCTTCTTCACGTAGGGAGTCTTTCCCACCTGATCCTCAGAGCCGATATAGTTGTCGATGATGCTCTGAACTGTTCCATCCTGCTGCAGCTTTTCAAGCGCAGTGTTTACCTTGTCGCGAAGCTCTGTATTGCCCTTTTTCAGGCAGAATGCATAGTCCTCGTTGGTAAACTCCTCGTCCAGTATCTTAAGCCCCTTGTTTTCTTTTACAAAGGCAAGTGCCGGCTGCTCATCAATAACTACGCAGTCAATCTTGCCGACCTTTAATGCCTGGACTGCATCAGCACCCTTGTTGTATCTCTCTACCTTGGTGCCTGAACCGTCGTTCTCATAATCAGATACATAGATATCTCCTGTGGTACCGAGCTGGACACCTATTTTTGCGCCCTCCAGATCGTCCACACAAGCGACCTTTTTGCTGTCGCTTTTGCCGCATGCGCATAAGCCAACAATGAATGTGGCCATTAATGCTGCCATAAGCAAAATCATAATCGGTTTTTTCTTAATGGATTTCATATTATTCCTCATTTCTGTATAAATATTTATTCACAATTATATCATATTAGTTTATAAAATAAAAGAGCCTGATTTTCTCAGACTCTTTTATACCAAATATTTATGCATCATGCTCCATGTTACTTAACTTCTTCGCCTGGTCGGCTGCGATACAGGCATCAATTATTTCCTGGATATCTCCGTTAAGAATCTTGTCAAGCTTATAGAGTGTCAGATTGATTCTGTGATCTGTCACACGTCCCTGTGGGAAGTTGTAGGTACGAATCTTCTCAGCACGGTCTCCTGTACCGATCTGGCTTCGTCTCTCCTCTGCCTCTGCATCCTGCTTCTTCTGAAGCTCCATGTCATAGAGCTTTGTACGAAGAAGTGCAAAAGCCTTTTCCTTGTTCTGTATCTGTGACTTCTCAGTCTGGCTGTAGATGACAATACCTGTCGGATAATGTGTCAGTCGGACAGCTGAATCAGTTGTGTTGACACACTGTCCACCGTTTCCGGAAGCACGCATTACGTCAATTCGGATATCCTTGTCATCAATCTTGACATCCACATCCTCTGCCTCAGGCATTACAGCAACTGAGCATGTAGAGGTCTGGATACGTCCCTGCGACTCTGTCTCAGGCACTCGCTGCACACGGTGTACTCCCGACTCATACTTTAGGATAGAGTATGCACCTGAGCCCTTTACCATGAACTCGACAGACTTCATGCCGCCGATTCCTGTCTCATCGGCATCAAGTGTCTCCACCTTCCAGCCTCTGTTCTCTGCGTAGTGCACATACATACGGTAGATTTCCGCTGCAAAAAGTGCTGCTTCCTCTCCGCCTGCACCGGCACGGATTTCGACGATTACGTTCTTGTCATCGTTAGGGTCCTTTGGCAGAAGAAGTATTTTAAGCTCCTTCTCAAGCTCCTCCACCTGTTCCTTTGAATCCTTAAGCTCTTCCTTTGCGAGCTCTCTCATCTCTTCATCTGATTCCTCATCCAAAATAGCCAGTGAATCCTCGATATTCTGCTTGCACTCTTTATATTTCTTATATGTCTCAACTATAGGAGCAAGGTCACTCTGCTCCTTCATAAGCTTTTTAAATCTGTTTGCATCATTTGCCACATCCGGCTCGCTGAGCAGATTCATCAGCTCTTCATAATGGTGTATAAGATCTTCTAACTTATCAAACATGTTTTTCCTCCTTGCTGTCATACACTCCCGATACTACCCTGTCGTTTCCCGCCAGGTCCTTTATCACATGTACATCGCTAAATCCGGCAAACTGCATCATCTCTGACACCTGTCTGCCCTGATCGCAGCCTATCTCAAAAAGCAGCCTGCCCTGTGGCTTTAGATTTGCCCTGCAATCCTTTATGATACGCCTGTAAAATAAAAGTCCATCCTCAGAGCCGTCAAGGGCCTCATGCGGCTCAAATACCGACACCTCCGGCATCAGATGCGGTATCTCGTCGCTTCTTATATATGGTGGATTGGATACTATCACATCATACATCTCATCGACATGCTCAAACAGATCGCTTCTCTCAAAATCAACAAACACGCCGTTAAGCCTTGCGTTTTCCTTTGCCACATTGAGCGCCTGCTTTGAGATATCACAGGCTGCACCGTCCACATTAGTCGTGTTCTTTAAGATGCTTATAATTATGCAGCCGCTTCCTGTACACATATCAAGCACTCTCATACCCGGCTCTATCACCTTGAGTGCCTCCTCTACAAGAGTCTCTGTATCCTGACGCGGTATGAGCACATTGCTGTTCACACGGAATTTGAGTCCCATAAACTCCTGCTCTCCGACTATGTACTGGAGCGGAATACGCTCAGCGCGCTTACTCAGCAATGCTTGATATTCCCTTATCTGCTCCTGCGACATTTCCTCATCCATATGCACATAGTAATATGTGTGATCTATCCTGCATGCCATGGCTAAAAGCAGCCATGCATCGTTTTTTGCATCAACTATCTTTACTTTTTGTAATATGCTTTCCCCAAGTAAAATTGCTTCTCTATATGTCATATATACCTTCTATCCGGCGGTCAATGTGCACACACATTGTTTTCCTCCTGCCATTTCTTCCAGTCAAACACGGCCTCAACCGATGCGATGCCAACCTCTATCATTTCATCATCCGGCTCCTTTGTGGTCATTCGCTGCATTAAAAGCCCCGGTACACTAAGCATGTTGACAACCGGATTGTCATATCTGCCCGCAAGTCTGATAAACTCATAAGATACCCCTGCGATTACAGGAATAAGCACAAGTCGTAACAATAACTGCAGCGGCTTTGAATCCACACGGATAAACATGAAAAATAATATGCTTATGAGCATTACTATAAGCAGAAAGCTTGTGCCGCAGCGCTTGTGATGCTTTGAGCTTTTTCTCACATTTTCCACTGTAAGAGGCAGTCCGTGCTCTATGCAGTTGATGCATTTATGTTCAGAGCCGTGATACATAAATGTGCGCTTAATATCAGGTGTCAGCGATATAATTGCTATATACCCCAGAAATATTGCCAGTCTGATAACACCCTCTATGAACGCTATGAGCATCTGTGAGCTTATCACCTTTTTAAAAAGCCCAGAAAGAAAATAAGGTAATGCAAAAAACAGCGCTAGCGCTATGACAATTGACAGTACCACTGTACCTCCTAGCATGGCATTTTCCTGTTTCTTTTCTTTGGCAGCCCTTTTTTCTTTTCTTCCGCTGTGAGTTTTTCTTCCTTTTCCTTTTTCTTTGAAGCCAAGGCACCTTCATCATCCTCGTCCTCGAAAAATGACGCTGAATACATCAGTGTGCTCATGCCCAGATAAAGCGAATCGACAAAGCTCACCACACCTCTTAAAATAGGAATCTTTCTAACTGCATCAAGCGTCTTTGAATTCTTACGCTTTGACACCTTGACATCTATTTCATGGTCAGGCTTCCTCACGGCTACTGCGTATGTGTCCTTGTTCTGCATCATTACGCCCTCCATGACAGCCTGACCGCCAATACCTGAATACTTCATAAAACCTCTCTATATTCCAAAAAAGGTTGAGGTATATTGCAACCTCAACCTTTCAAGTAACTATATGATTCTATTTCATACCATATTTCTTATTGAACTGCTCAATACGTCCACGAGCCTGGTTAGCTTTCTGCTGACCTGTGTAGAATGGATGGCACTTTGAGCAAATCTCTACGTGGATCTCCGGCTTTGTAGATCCTGTAACGAATGTGTTACCACAGTTACATGTAACAGTTGCCTGATAATAATCTGGATGGATTCCTTCTCTCATGATTTTCACCTCTTTTATATTCTTATCGTATTTCTTTAGCTTCACTCTTTATACCCGTATGCCCGATCCGCATATGATACTTGCTGCAAGAGCGACACGTTGCGTCCGTTTACATCCCGATAAACAGCTTAGTTATTGTAGCATATGAATCTGTCAATTGCAAGACATTTTTATAAAATTCTGTTTTTCTTTACAAGATTAACAAATTCCTTGTTGCTCTTTGTATGTGCAAACATGTTGAGTACGTTCTCAACAGCCTCATCAGAGCGCATGCCGTTGAAGGCTTTACGCATATTATCGACTGCTGCCTGCTCATCCTCATCAAGGAGCAGATCCTCACGCCTTGTTCCTGATTTTACTATATCTATAGCAGGGAAGATTCTCTTCTCGGAAAGCTTTCTGTCGAGCACAAGCTCCATGTTTCCTGTTCCCTTGAACTCCTCAAATACTACATCATCCATCTTGCTTCCAGTATCAACAAGAGCTGTTGCAAGTATTGTCAGACTGCCGCCGTTTCTCATATTACGTGCTGCTCCGAAAAATCTCTTTGGCATATGAAGTGCTACAGGATCAAGTCCTCCTGAAAGTGTACGGCCTGATGGTGGAACTGTCACATTGTAAGCTCTTGCAAGCCTTGTTATGCTGTCAAGGAGTATCATGACATCATTACCATGCTCTACAAGGCGCTTTGCTCTCTCTATTACCATCTCTGACACTCTCTTGTGATGCTCAGGAAGTTCATCAAATGTAGAGTAGATTACCTCGACATTGTCCCCCTCTATAGCCTCCTTGATATCTGTAACCTCCTCCGGTCTCTCATCAATAAGGAGAATAATAAGATGCATCTCAGGATTGTTTACAGTGACAGACTTTGCAACCTCTTTAAGTAATGTGGTCTTTCCGGCCTTAGGCTGTGAAACAATCATGCCTCGCTGTCCCTTTCCTATTGGAGAGATGAGATCTACAACTCTCATCGCAACACTTGCTCCGGGTCTCTCGAGACGCAGTCTCTCATTCGGGAATATAGGCACAAGATCCTCAAAGCTTGTACGCTTCAGTGCTACATCCGGTGTATATCCGTTGACAGTGGTCAGGTATAAAAGAGCCTGGAATTTCTCACGCTCAGACTTCACCTTCATATTACCCTTTACGATATCACCTGTCTTTAAATTGAAGCGGCGTATCTGCGCAGGTGCCACATAGATATCATGATCTCCCGGCATATAATTATCACAGCGGATAAATCCAAAGCCCTCCGGCATTACCTCAAGTATGCCTTCTGCCTCTTCTCCACTGTCGAGTGCTGCATAATCCTCTTTAAAAGAGTTGGCGCGCTCCTCGGCTGTACCGTTTTTCTCAGCCTCCTCAACCTCTTTTGCATCCTCCTCGAGCATTCTTTCAATAATCTGTCCCTTTTTCAGTGATGAAACGCCCTTAATTCCTCTTGCCTTCGCCAGATCCTTAAGCACAAATGCCGACAAACTTTCATATTTTTCTCTCATCTGTTCCATTTCGTCTTCTCCTTAAATTTGATAACAGTATTTATTCAATTCGTCTAAACAATATTATTTAACAAATATATATGTGTAGCTATTGGGAAAAGATCGGAAG
>OILH01000467.1_pt1 | contig 7596 bp, 7 predicted proteins | sample 1584501 | NCBI WGS metagenome assembly OILH01 (sample SAMN02674693, study PRJEB24791) | human gut metagenome, SKBSTL018 | isolation source: stool | host: Homo sapiens | place: USA | reverse complement strand
CCGATGACCCTAATTTGATAACCGGACGATATATGGATAATGATTCGTTCTTTCTTGTGCAGTATCGGAACGGAAAAGCTGCTGAAATCGGCATCCAGCGTGATTTGTCTAAAGTGGCATCAATAAAATTGTTCGGGATGGATATGTTTAATACAGCCGCCGAGTGTATTATTGATAGCTTAATGAAAAAGGACAACGTTATTTGCAACGAAAAGGACTTGCAACTGGGAACGGAATATTTTTTTCCCGAAATTGGAGTCCGACTCTGGAGAGAGCGAGCATTTCATCCCAAACTGTTGAAAGACCCGCTATACATGGAAGAAATGCAGGCGGTATTAGAAGATGAATACCAGTATCAGTATTTTCAGATGGTTACCATAATAGGTTGAACTACTAACTAACCATGAGCCCTCTATTTGCAACGACTGCAAGTAGAGGGCTGTTGGTCTGTTTGGAATATTTTAATTAAAGGTCAATCTTCTAACCTGCCATGGTCACAGCCAAGCGAGAGATAATGCTCAATTTCACCACCCAGTACAAGCTGGGCGTATTCCAAGGGCTTGTTGTAGAGCAGCCAGTCCAGTTCCGCCCGCTGCGTTGGAGTATTGCCGTATTCGTCCTCAATAGCGATGCAGATAAACAAAACTGTGATTATGCAACAAATTTTCCATGAATTTATGTGCAGCTATACGATTTTGAAAAATTTTGTAGACAAACGAAATAAATTGGGCTTAAATTTCGTTATTCCAGTAAGAAACGCAAGAGATTTCTTTTAGAGTGTATATAGGAGATCCTTTTATGCTAGAGCAGTTTTTCAAATCGCAAGTCGCAACCGTTTCTGATCCCTACCAAGGCAGTCGCATCACGGATGCGTTGGCGGCTGCGGGAATCAAGTTCTATTGCAAAACTAAAGATGTCAATCGGCGTAATACGTTCGATCAGGCAAGAATTGGAACTCTAGGTATAAAACCAAAGTATATCACAGAGATATTTGTAGACAAAGAAAATGCAGATATGGCACTGCATATTGTACACACGCTAAAGTAAAGTCTGCGATATCATAGTTCTTACAGCGTGATATGTTTTCAGTTGACTGGAGAAAAACATGAAAAGAATTTGCATTGGACTTTTGACCGCACTAGGGTGTATTGCTGTAGCTACGGCGTTGATTGTTCGGCCATTTAGCAAAAAATCCATCCAGTCTTATGTACTGCGAAATCAGAATGAGCTGACAAACTATGCGCGGAAAGTGATAGAAGAACATCCAATGGGACCGCTAGAGTGGAATGGATGGAAAGTATATTATTACGCAGATGATATGGTGGAATTTTGTACAGGCTCTTTCGGGCTCATTCCGAGTACTACATATAAGGGCTTTTACTATTCTGAAGATGATGAACCACATGGCTTTCAAGATGTTCCGGTTGAGTTTGTAAAAAGTGGAAATGGATGGTCGTGGGCAGAATCAGAAGGTGATAATACACAATATACTGAACGAATTGCAGCACATTGGTATTGGTATGAAGCAAAATTTTAGAAGTCGGAGAACCTGAAGTTATGTTGTGCAATATGGAGAAATTTAATTATAAGTTTGGGAGTTGTTGATTTGCAACGCAAAATACGTTACAATAAGGCCGAGGTGATAACCATGGAAAAAACGATGACACTCAATCTTCGTGTCAACCCCACCGTTAAGCAGCAAGCCGAGGATGTGTTGAAGCAGCTCGGCATCCCGATGGCAACAGCCATTGATATGTACCTGCGCCAGATCACCCTGACTGGCGGCATCCCCTTCTCGCTGTCCCTGCCGAAGGCTCCTGCGGCTCTGAACGCTGACACCATGACCGATGACCAACTCCATGCAGCCTTGCAGGTGGGCATTAAGGAGATTCAGAACGGTGATACCGTGGATGCTGCAAGCGCATTCGCACAGTTCAGGGAACAGCACAGATGAAGCAGTATGACGTAAAAATTTCCCATGCAGCCCTCAGCGACATGGAGCAGATCTACGGCTACATTGCGGACCGTCTGCTGGAGCCTGACACGGCTATGGGGCAATACAACCGCATTGCAGAAGCCATCCAGTCGCTGAACATCCTGCCGGAACGCTGTGCGCTGGTGGAAAGCGAGCCGGAGCGCACCCAAGGGCTGCGGCAGATGCTGGTGGATAACTACTCGGTGTTCTACATCGTGGGCGAGGATGCCGTGTCGGTGGCTCGTGTGCTGTACAGTGCATCCGACCTTGTGCGCCGCCTGCGGAGAATGAAGTGAAAGGGGTGTTTGCATGACCGCCGTGATCTACGCTCGCTATTCCAGCGACAACCAGCGTGAGGAATCCATCGAAGGCCAGATTCGTGAATGTACAGCTTATGCCGAAAAGAACGGCATCACCGTGGTCAAGCACTACATTGACCGCGCCCTTTCCGCCAAAACCGACAACCGCCCGGACTTCCAGCAGATGATCAAGGACAGCGAAAAACGGCTATTTGACATCGTGCTGGTCTGGAAACTTGACCGTTTTGCCCGAAATCGCTATGATTCGGCCCACTATGAGTACCAGTTGGAACGAAATCATGTCAAGCTGGTATCTGCCACGGAGCCTATCTCTGACAGCCCTGCAGGTATCATGGTCAAGAGCATGCTCACCGGCATGGCTGAATACTATTCCGCAGAACTTTCTGAAAAAGTCGTGCGTGGCATGACCGAGAATGTTCTGAAGGGAAAGTACAACGGTGGCACGATTCCCATTGGTTTTAAGGTGGACGAGGAGAAGTTCTTTCAAGTCGATCCGCTGAAAGCTCCCTTTGTGGTAGAAGCCTTTCAGCGGTACAACGATGGCGCAACTATGAAGGAACTGATGAACTGGCTGAACGACAGCGGCGTGACCACCAACCGCAACCAGAAGTTCACCTACAACAGTGTTCAGAAGCTGTTGACGAACAAACGGTACATCGGAGAAAACCACTTCAAGGACATCGTAATGCCCGACAGCATCCCGGCCATCGTGGACAAGGACTTGTTTGAAGAAGTGCAGCAAAAAATCAAGAAGAACAGCCGCGCTCCTGCCCGTCACAAGGCCGAGGACGATTACTTGCTCACCACCAAGCTGTTCTGCGGAATGTGCGGCGCGATGATGTTCGGCGAGTGCGGTACGGGTAGAAACAAGGTCGTTCATCATTATTATAAGTGCGCCACCGCGAAGCGTTTCAAGACCTGCAAGAAAAAGACCGTCCGTAAAGAGTGGCTGGAAGATTTGGTCATAGCTGAAACCATGAAGCTGATTCAGGACGATGCCGTGATTGATGCCATCGTTGCAGAAGTCATGGAGTTGCAGGATCAGGAAAACACCACGCTTCCTTTGCTGGAAAAGCAGATGCGCGAGGTGGAGAACGGCATTGAGAATATGCTGAACGCTATCCAGGCGGGTGTGCTGACCAACTCCACCAAATTACGTTTGGAAAAGCTGGAAGCCCAGCAGAAAGAGCTTGAAGTTCGGATTGCCGAAGAAAAAATCGCTCGGCCACGGTTAAGCGAAAATCAGGTTCGTTTCTGGCTGACCCGGTTCCGCAAGCTCGACCCGAACGTGAAAAGCCACCGGGAAACGCTTATCAATACATTCGTGAATGCTGTTTATCTCTACGATGAAAAAGTTTTGATTACATTCAACTACAAAGACGGCACAAAAACCATCACTTTCGATGAAATCGCCGCCAAAGATGCCCCAGAGGGCAATGGTTCGGATTTGGGTTGCTTCGCTCCACCAAAAAACCGCAACGTATCAAAATACGCTGCGGTTTTGTTTTACGATACTTTTTCCTGCTATTTCTGCTTCGCCCTCCCATCAGAGCAGCTGTGCAAGAATGCTGTTTTGCACAATAAGCCCGGCGGGGGTCAGGGCGAGAATGCGGCCATCAAAGGTGGCGTACCCGGCGCGGACACAGTTTTGCACAAAGGCCAGTTGCGCGGTGGAAAACTGCTTGCCGTACAGGGTTTTGTAGGCATCAAGATCGAGCCCCTTGCGCAGCCGCAGCTGCAAGATCAGGTAGTCCTCTGCACCGCAGCTGCCGTCCATGATGGGCGCGGCGGCGTCCTGCAGAAAGGCGGCGGTGTCCGGTGCGTAGCAGAACCGCTTGCCGCCCATGCAGGAGTGCGCCGCAGGGCCAAGGCCAAGATAGTCGCCGCAGTCCCAGTAGATGAGGTTGTGCCTGCCCTCATAGCCCGGCTTTGCAAAGTTGGAGATCTCGTACTGGCGGTAGCCGTGGTGTTCCAGCTGCTCCACGGCGTAAAGATAGAAATCGGCGGCTTCATCGCCGGTGGGCAGCCCCTCCGGCGGGTGCTTGCCAAAGGCGGAGTCCGGCTCTATCTTTAAAAGGTAGGCCGAGATATGGGTGGCACCGCCTTTTTCGATCAGCTCCAGTGTCTCGTCAAACTCGGCCTGCGTATAATGGGGCAATGCCAGCATGATATCGCCGCTGATATTCTCGAACCCGGCGCGCCGGGCAGAGGCAAAGGCTGCCCGCGCCTGCTTGGCGCTGTGGGGACGGCCAAGGGTGCGCAGCTGGGTGTCCCGGGCAGACTGCACCCCGAAGGAGATGCGGTTCACCCCCGCCGCCCGGAAGCCCCGCAGGCTCTCCTCGGTGACGGTCTCGGGGTTTGCTTCCAAGGTGATCTCTGCACCGGACACGGGCTCTGCTGCCCGGATGAGCCGCTTTGCCTGCGCCGGGGTGAGCAGGCTGGGCGTGCCGCCGCCGAAATAAACGGTATCCGGCCGCAGGGGCGCGTTTGGCGCAAAGCGGTGCAGCTCCCGCAGCAGTGCGTCCACATAGGCGTCCGGTACGCCCCGCTCCCCGGGGTGGGAATAAAAATCGCAGTACCGACATTTGGAAAAACAGTAGGGAATATGCAGATAAAGTCCAAGGGACATACAATATCACAGCCTTTTTCATGAAACGTTCATTTCTATGCAGTATACTATATTCCGTAGACCGGAGCAAGAGAGAAATGCTCCGGCAGAATAGACTGGAGGAACCCAGATGAGTTACAACAATTACAACCGTGGCTATGCAGAGCCTACAATGACCTCGGCTGATTATATGACCCGCACCTACCGCTGGATGGCGCTGGGACTGCTGATCACCTTTGCGGCGGCGTTTGTCACCGCCACCACCCCGCTGTTCTATGTGGTCAACTCGCTGTACCTGCTGTTCACCATTGCCGAGCTGGCGCTGGTGTTCGTGCTGAGCGCCCGGGTGCAGAATATGTCCGTGGGCGCGGCAAGAGGAGTATTTTTAGGCTACGCCCTGCTCAACGGCATGGTGCTGAGCTATTATTTCCTTGCCTTTGATCTGGGCACGCTGGTGCTGGCCTTCCTTGCCACATCGCTGTATTTCGGCCTGATGGCAGTTTACGGCACCACCACCCACAAGGATCTGTCCGGCTGGGGTCCCAAGCTGATGATGGCGCTGTTTGCGCTGCTTATCACCGGTTTCGTCGGTGTGCTGTTCGGCATGGGCTTTATGAGCACGGTGCTGTATTCCGGCATCGGTCTGGTGGTGTTCATGCTGCTGACCGCCTACGACACCCAGAAGCTGAGCCAGATGTACTCCTACTACGCAGGGGACAGCGAGCTGGCGGAAAAGGCTTCCATCTACGGTGCACTGACGCTGTATCTGGACTTCATCAACATCTTCTTGTATGTGGTGCGTCTGCTGGGTCTGAACAGCCGCCGCCGCGACTAAGCGTACAGCGCTGCAACATCATTGATAAGCAAAAAATCGGTCAGGCCTGCGGGTCTGACCGATTTTTTTGCGTAAAAAAGGGATAACAGAGCATCCCCGGATGCTCCATTATCCCTAAAATTTTAGTTCGATGCTCAAAGCAGCTTTACAGCCAGCGCCTCGGTGGTGCGCTCCTGCGCTTCGGTGCTGCCGGGCTTATCGTCCAGAATGTACCGCAGCACAAGTACTTCGGCTACATACAGCACCGCCACCTTGATAGGGATGCTGCCGGAATCCAGCGGGCTTTCCTGTGCGCCGCACAGCAGCACGATGTCCGCCAGCTTTGCGCCGGGGGAGTCCTCGTAGTGGGTGATCAGGATGATCTTTGCGCCGTTGGCCTTGGCGGTGCGCAGGGTCTCCATCAGGTCCCGGGTAGCGCCGGAGTAGGAGACGAACAGCACCACGTCCTGCTCGGTCATCAGGCTGGCAGCCATGACCTGCATGTGGCTGTCGGCAACGGCGCGGAACTTGTTGGTGATGCAGGCGAACCGGGCACAGATCTCTTTGGCGGCGGCCATGCTGCCGCCCTGTCCCATGCAGAACACCTGCCGGGCGCTGTGCAGCAGCGCCACAGCCTGATCCACCGCCTGCGGTGAAAGGGCATTCTGGGTGCCGTTGATGGCGGTCATGAACAGCGCCGAGGCGTGCTCGCACAAAGTAGCGGTGTCGGCGTCCGGGGCGGGCTCCTGCTGGTTTACCAGCACACCGGTGGCGTTGGCCTGCGCCAGCGCAATACGCATTTCGTGGTAGCCCTCAAAGCCCAGCGCCCGGCAGAACCGGAACACCGTGGCCTCGGCCACCTGACACTCTCTGGCCAGCGATGATATGGACAGATACTGTGCCTCCGCAGCGTGCTGCACCAGATATTCGGCCACCGTGCGGCCGGATTTTGTCAGGTCGCCCTGATGCTGCTGCAGCAGCTCCCAAAAATTTGTAGACATTCTTCCCTCTCCTGACTTAGGCCGCCGGCGGGGGCCGGTGCCGTGTTCGTGCTTACCTTCTTATATAAAAGTATAAGAGAAACCGCGCCGCTGTGCAAGAGGCGTAATGAACACATTTTACCCGCCAGTTCTGTGCAGAGGGCACAGTTTTGAAGGAAAAAACGCTCCAAATAGTGAAAATGCTTTTCATTTTTACAATTTCAAAGCTGAAAGCGATTTTCAGAACAACGGGGGAAGGCGTACCGTTTTGTAACTATTTTGACAAGTAAAGTGGATGAAAATATTGTGTTTTTTCTGATATCCCACAATTTTGTGCAGACTGCCGGGTTTGAAAATGAAAATTTATGAAAAGAACGAATAGACAAAATGAAAATAATTTTCTATAATTAGGCTACAAACAACGGCTGCGGACACGAGCAGCCGCTACGAGCAAAACGGAGTACGATCCCCCGATGGGTCGAAGAAGATGAACAAGGAGAATCTACCATGAAAAACTGCATTTCCCGCCGTTCCTTCCTGAAGGCTGCCGGTATTCTGGGCGCTGCCGGTGCACTGGCCGCCTGCGGCGGTTCCTCCTCCACCAGCACTGCTGCTTCCTCCACCGCTTCCTCTGCTGCTGCAAGTGCAGCCAGCACCGGCGCAAGCATCAAGCTGTGGACATACCCCATCGGCGGCTGGGGCAATGACGAGACTGTCCAGAACCTGGTCTCCAGCTTCAACGCAAAGTACCCCGACATCAAGGTGACCGTGGAGTATCTGGACTACACCAACGGCGACGATCAGGTGAACACCGCCATCGAGGGCGGCAGCGCACCCGATCTGGTCATGGAAGGCCCCGAGCGTCTGGTGGCCAACTGGGGTGCCAAGGGCGTTATGGC
>OILH01000465.1_pt1 | contig 7605 bp, 6 predicted proteins | sample 1584501 | NCBI WGS metagenome assembly OILH01 (sample SAMN02674693, study PRJEB24791) | human gut metagenome, SKBSTL018 | isolation source: stool | host: Homo sapiens | place: USA | reverse complement strand
CGCCAAGGTGGGCGATGCCCTGAGCACGGGCAGCGACCTGTGCACCATCTACGATCTGAGCTACCTGGAAATGACCATCAATGTGGATGAGCTGCAGATCGGCGCACTGTCCGTGGGCCAGAAAGTCCAGCTCACCGCTGACGCTGTGACGGACAAGACCTATGTCGGCACAGTCACCCGTGTGTCCATGAAGGGCAGCTCCAGCGGCGGCACCACGACTTACCCCATCACCATCCGCATCGATGACACCGACGGCCTGCGCCCCGGCATGAACGCCAACGCTGAGATCGTCGTGGCCGAGGCCAACAACGCCCTCGTCGTGCCGAATGCTGCCGTTATCCGCGGCGGCTATGTGCTGGTGAGCAAGAAGTCTCCCAGCGCAGCCAATGCGGTGGAAGACATGGACGCACCGGAGGGCTATGTCTACGTCAAGGTGGAGACCGGCGTCAGCGACGACAGCTACACCGAGATCAAGAGCGGCCTGCAGGAGGACGACACGGTGGCCTACGACACCAGCTCTGTGTCGGATGACTATTACAGCGACAGTATCTGGTAAGGAGGTGCCCCATGAGCGCTCTGATCGAATTTGAGCAGGTGTGCAAGTATTATCAGATGGGCGATACGCTGGTAAAGGCCGCCGACCACATCACGATGAAGATCGAGAAGGGAGAGTTCGTGGCCATCGTGGGCCAGTCCGGTTCGGGCAAATCCACCTGCATGAACATCATCGGCTGTCTGGATGTGCCTACCTACGGCACCTACCGGCTCAATGGCCGGGATGTGGGTAAGATGAACCGCAACGAGCTGGCCGCTGTCCGCAACGAGATGCTGGGCTTTATCTTCCAGCAATACAATTTGCTGCCCAGGCTGAACCTGATGGAAAACGTGGAGGTGCCGCTGGTGTATGCGGGCATCTCCCGCGCCGAGCGCCACATCCGCGCCCGGGAGGTGCTGGAGCAGGTGGGGCTTGGCGACAAGCTGAAAAACCGCCCCAACCAGCTTTCCGGCGGCCAGCAGCAGCGCGTGTCCATTGCGCGGGCACTGGTGCGCAACCCGCCGGTCATTCTGGCGGACGAGCCCACCGGCGCGCTGGACTCCCATACCGGCCGCGAGGTGCTGGGGCTTTTGCAGCAGCTGCACAAGCAGGGACACACCGTAGTGCTGATCACCCACGACAATTCCATTGCCGTGCAGGCCGACCGCATCATCCGGCTGGAGGACGGTCAGGTGGTGTATGACGGCGACTCCCACGCACCGGAGGCCATGGTGCAGCCCACCCTGCTGCCCGAAACGCCGGAAAAGGAGGAACAGGCATGATCTTTGAAACCTTCCGGCAGGCCATCCAGAACGTGTGGAGCAACAAGCTGCGCACCTTTCTGACCATGCTGGGCATCATCATCGGCGTGATGGCGGTCATCGTCATCGTGGGTCTGGGCAACGGCATGACCAAGAGCATGCGGGACAGCTTTTCCGCACTGGGCACCAACACCCTCAGCATTCAGGTGTGGGGCTACGGCTCCCGCTCCGTGTCGGTGGAGGAGATGTATGATATCTGCCAGCGGCATTCCGACCTGATCAAGGCGGTGTCGCCGCAGGTCAACTTCAGCGGCAAAGCCAGCGGTACGCTGAAGATCGGTACCACCAGCTACCGCTGGTCCAACATGAGCGGTGTGGACGAAAACTTTACCGAAATGAAGAATTACCAGATCGTTCAGGGGCGCGGCCTGCAATACATGGATATGCAGGACAACAAGCAGGTCTGCGTCATCGGCGATTACCTCAACCGCGTAGCCTTTGGCGGCAACGGTGTGGGGCAGACGCTCAAGATCGGTGCCAACAAGTTCCGCGTCGTAGGTGTGCTGTCTGCCAAAGTCAGCGACCCCACTATGCAGCAGGGCAGCGATGACGATTGCGTTTACCTGCCCTACACCACCGTGATGCGGCTTTCCAGCCAAAGCATGGTGGACTGCTACACCGCCATGATGGCCGACGAAAGCCTTGCCAACGAGGCCAAGAGCACGATGGAAGAGGAATTGATGTCGATCCTCAAGACCGAAAACGGCTACTATGTGTACAGCGCCAGCGAGTGGCTGGAGGAAATGAACAAGATGATCAACATGGTCATCGTGATACTTACCGGCATTGCCAGCATCTCGCTGCTGGTGGGCGGCATCGGCATTATGAACATCATGCTGGTGTCTGTGACCGAGCGCACCCGCGAGATCGGCATCCGCAAGGCGCTGGGCGCAAAGGAGCGCACCATTCTGGCGCAGTTTGTGGTGGAAGCAGCCACTACCTCGGCGCTGGGCGGCGTTTTAGGCATTGCGCTGGGCTATGCGGTGTCCATGGCGGCAAACAAGGTGCTGCCCATGTTCATGACCGATACCACTGTTACGGTAAGCCCCTCCTTCAACTCCATTGTGGTGGCCTTTGGCATCTCGGTGGGCATCGGCGTGCTGTTCGGCTATCTGCCGGCGCGGCGCGCAGCCCGGCTGAACCCCATTGAAGCATTGCGCTACGATTGATCGCGGCGGCGTGATAAACAAAGAACAAGAGGTACGACCAATGAAAAAACGGATTCTCGCATTTCTGCTGGCGGTCAGCATTGCGGTGTCGGTGCTGGTGCTGCCGGTCTCGGCGGCCAGCATCAACAACACGGCCCTGCAGACGGCTATTACTCTGGGCGCTGTGCCCACCGGTCAGGAGCTTAGCGCCAACATTACCCGCGGCGCTTTTGCCAAAATGCTGGTGTCCTTTTCCACCTACCGGGAGAGCGTAGGCGCACAGGGCACGGTGGGCACTTTGTACCGGGATGTGCCCGGCAGCTCCCAGTGGGCACCCTACATCCGCATTGCGGTGCAGCAGGGCTGGATGAACGGTTACACCGACGGCTCCTTCCGCCCGGACAACACCGTCACGCTGGAGGAAGCCTGTGCGGCGGTGCTGAAGCTGCTGAGCTATAAGACCACCGACATGACCGGCTCCTTCCCGCAGGCACAGCTGAACAAGGCGCAGCAGATCGGTCTGCGGGATCAGCTGACCTGCACGCAGGGACAGGCCATGACCTACGAGCAGAGCACCCTGCTGCTGTACAACGCCCTGCGCGCCAACACCGCCAGCGGCAGCGCTTACGGCAGCTCGCTGGGCTTTACGGTGTCCAACGGTCAGGTGGATACCTCTTCGGTGCTGCTCAAGAGCCGCAAGGGTCCCTTTGTAGCAGAAGAGGGCACCCAGCTGCCCTTTACGCCGGTGAGCGTCTACCGCAACGATAAGGCCTCTGCTTCGGCAGAGCTGAACAAGTACGACGTGTACTATTACAGCGAGAGCCTGCAGACGGTGTGGATCTACACCCGCCGCGCCGCAGGCCGCATCACGGCAGTATCGCCCAGCGCCAGCGCGCCTACCGCGCTGACCGTGGCGGGCAGCAATTACACGCTGGGCAGCTCTGCCGTGGCGTCCAAGATCTCCTCCCTGAACGGCGGCGGCGTGGGCGAAGTGGTCACCCTGCTGCTGGGCATGGACAACGAGGTAGCCGATGTGATCACCGGCGAGGAAGCCGACAGCGTGTTCTACGGTGTCGTGCAGACCGCCACCCGCAGTCTGGTGGAAGAGAACGGCGCGGATGTTCTGCAGAAAGTCTCCGTCATGTGCACCGATGGCATTGCCCGCACTGTGAACGTGGACAAGAGCCTGAACTTTCCCAAGGGCTGGCTGGTGGAGATCAGCGTGACCCCCGAGGGAGAGCAGGTGACCGCCATCGAGTCCAAATCGGTCAGCGGCACCATCAACGACACCGCCACCGCGCTGGGGGACTATGCTCTGGCCGATGACGTACAAATCTTGGAAACGACATCGGAGGGGTTGGCTGGGACGGTTCGTCCCAGCCGAATAGCGGGGACAAAGCTGAACGCACTGGCCGTGCGTTACTATACGCTGAATGAGCAGGGACAAATCGACCGCCTGATCCTGAACGATGTCACCGGTGATCTGTGGAAATACGGCGTGCTGGACGATGTGAAGAATCTGGCCTTCAACGCCAGTTCCATTCTGGGCACCCTGACCGGCAGCGGCTCCTCCGGCTCGGGGGATAGCTCTTCCGGGGACAGTTCTTCCGGCTCCGGCAGCGGTTCCACCGGGGACGGCTCTTCCGGTTCCGGCTCTACCGGCGGCACCACCAACACCACCACGGTGGTGGATGATCTGCGCAGTGTGCTGGTGCCCACCACCAGCGAGATCCTGTGGGGCGTCATTGACGGCTCGCTGCTGAGCACGGTCTGGAACCGCATCACCAGCAGTTCCGGCTCACTGCTGAGTATCGGCCTCAAGCAGCTGGCCAACATTACCGGCCAGCCCATGAGCACCATCCTCAACTTTGTGGGCGGCGGCGCTACCTACATCTGCTACGTCAACGGCAGTCAGGCCAGCTTTTCCACCTCCATCAAGTATCCGGTGCTGGCGGGCGGTCTGGCAGTGCGGCAAAACGTGAACGGCACTGTAAAGGCCATGATCCAGCTGATGCCCATGAAGATCGATCAGGTGGGTGCAGCCTCGGTGATGAGCAACGGCACCCGCTACGAGACGGCTGACGATATGCAGGTGTACCTATGGTACAAGGGGCAGTATTACGCCACCAAGCTCTCTGAGGTGAACTCTGAGGGCTACTACCTGACCGGCTGGTACGATAACTTTGGCTGCGCAGCAGGCAAGCGCGTGCGGGTGATCGTGGCGGTCAAAAAGGACTGATGGACTACTATGACCCCCGGCGCAGGGCGCTGCGGGCGGTACGGCAGCTGCTCTACCCGCGCGAGTGCCCCTTCTGCGGCCGGGTGCTGGGGGATGTACGAGATTGCCCGGACTGTGCAGTGCAGCTGGAAACGCTGCGTCGCAAGCCGGGCATCCGGCTGGACCCGGCGCAGCACTATATCAGCAATCTGGCCGGTGCGGCTGCGCCCTACCGTTACAGCGGCTGTGTGCGGCGCGGCATCCTGAACGCGAAGTATCAGGGCAAGCCGTGGCGGGCTGTGGAGATGGGCAACCGTCTGGTACAGCTGGCCTTTGGCGGTGAACTGACCGTGCAGTACGGCGAGCTGCTCCCGCAGCCGGTGCCGTGGGCGGCCATCGGGTACGACCTGATCGTACCGGTGCCGGCCTCCGGTAAAAGGCGCGGCTACAATGTGCCGGAACTGATGGCGCTGCCGCTGGCCAAGGCTATGGAGGTGCCGTTGGCACCGCAGGCACTGGAGCGCACCCGCGCCAAACGGCATCAGGCCGGTCTGCCGCTGGAACAGCGCATAGCCAACGTGGCAGGTGCTTTCCGGGCGGCACAGCCGCAGCAGCTGGAGGGCAAGCGCATCCTGTTGGTGGATGACGTCATCACCACCGGCACAACGGCTGCTGCCTGCGCGCAGGCACTGCTTCACGCTGAGGTAGACAGTGTATTCGCGCTGGCCTTTGCTACGGTGGAGTTTGGCGCACCGCCGGACGACACCACCCCCATCCATGAGGACGATGAGGAAGATGTGTATCGCGATTTTTGAAAATAACGCTCTTTCGCGCATCCTTTTGGCGGGCAAAAGCCGGGACAGTAAAATGTAAAAACTGCATCAGAAATTTGGAAAAAGCGCTTGACAAAACGGGAAAAGTCGGGTATACTAATCAAGCTGTGAGCGGCAAACGCAAACAGATATCCGGGTGTAGCGCAGTTTTGGTAGCGCGCTTGAATGGGGTTCAAGAGGCCGTGAGTTCGATTCTCGCCACTCGGACCAAACAAAAATAATCCGAACTTGTTTCCGATAGGAGATGGGTTCGGATTATTTGTTTTCTTCGGAAAGTTCAATGCAGGTGTCCGTGGAAGATGAAATCCGAAATCATAGATTGGTCGATATGCATTACGTTTTTTCGGGACTTCCGGCTAATCAAGATTTGAATGAAATGGTTCCCCAGTATGAGCAGATGTCACTGTTTGGACAAGATAAAGCTGTGCAGCAAAAAGCCGAAAAGCCCTTCGATGAATTGGAGCAAGCAGTAGACGGTGAAGTCTTGAGATTTGGAATTTTAACGTACCGCTTGGATTTAGCTCAATTGATCAGAAGCTGTACATTGGAAATTTTGAATGCAAATGGTTGCATCGTTGATGAAATGAATTTGGATTCTGCAATTCCGATGAATTGGAAAGAAGCTGTTCCGGAAGATGAAATTACTAAGTTTAAGGAAGAAACTGGTAATGAGTATGGCGTTCAAATCGACAGTATTCCGGAATTCAAACCGCGGAAAAAATTTGTACGGAAAGATGGGTAAAAAATGGGTGCCATTGTTACATCCGAGTTTAATGGAATGCGGCTGACATTGGCTCGTGAAATCCAAAATATTTCCAGTCCTAAGCTAGCAGAAAAGATAGGGGTGACAAAGCAAACTGTCTCTCAGTATGAAAATGGTTTAATCAAACCAAGTGCCGATAAAGTATTAGCAATTTCGCAAGAATTGAAATTTCCACCGAAATTTTTCTTTGAAGGTAGCAGCGATAATTTTAGTCCCGGAGTTGCATATTGTAGAGCAACTACAACCACGACAAGAGCCGTAAAACTACGGCAAACAAACATTGATGTATTGAAATCATATATTTATGACTTTTTTGCAGAATATATTGAATATCCATCAACCGAACAATTGATCGATTGTATGAAATCTGTAGCAGAGTGTTCTGACATGGAACTAATCGCAAAAAAAATTCGGGAAAAATTGGACTTATCGGATAGGCCCATTCGTAATATGAGCTATCTGTTACAAAATCTTGGAATTGTGGTAACTTCTTTCTCGGAAAACGTAGGGCATTTGGACGCAATCAGTCACATTCCGGTCCTTGCCAATAATGGAGAAAGCAAGAGGTTCTATTTCACAACATATAATACAGATAAAACAACACCTGCAAGATTGAACTTTACGTTGGCTCACGAACTAGGACACTGGATACTCGGTCATATTGTTTCGGATGTAAAATCGCAAGCAGATGCTGAGTATCGAAGTAATGAATCAGATGCAAATCAATTTGCATCGGCATTTTTACTGCCCAAAGAAGCATTTTTGAAAGACCTTCAATATCCAACAGTTTTAAATGAATATTTAAGACTAAAAGAAAAATGGCATGTCTCAATTGCGATGATGATTCGTAGAGCATATATGCTAGAGGTACTGTCGCCAAGTCAATATCAATATTTGTTTAGGCAGCTTGGAAGTCGTGGATGGCGAACATTTGAACCGGGAGATATGGTTGAAGTTCCCACAGCATCTCTTTTTTCAGCGTCTGTAAAAATTCTGGATGACAACGGAATTATCGAAAAAAGAAATTTGCTGAAATACCTGAACGAAAAATGTTTTACGGCACAGCAAAAAACATTTGAAGATTTGATGGGACTAGAACAGCATACGCTTGATCCGGCTATGTCGAGTTCTTTTAGGAGAGTTGAGTTCAAACTAAACTAACAAATCCCTTTATACAGAAAAACAGGGTGCGCCCCTGAATAGGACGCACCCTGCCAAAGACCACATGCGATAGCGATATGTACAACAGGGCGTTCCCCGTCGGGAACGCTCTGTTTCTCTTTGCTG
>OILH01000436.1_pt1 | contig 7822 bp, 6 predicted proteins | sample 1584501 | NCBI WGS metagenome assembly OILH01 (sample SAMN02674693, study PRJEB24791) | human gut metagenome, SKBSTL018 | isolation source: stool | host: Homo sapiens | place: USA | reverse complement strand
TATTATGTATATATGTGTTTTCCTGATTTCCCCCATCTACTTCATCTGAATGTCCTATCTTCCGCTGTTTCAGCTCACTACCCATATGGATATCTGCAACACGTTCTCCTACCCTTATCATCAATCATCTCCTCCATTTGGTTCTTTTCCATTCCAATAAGGATAATAATATTTCATGGTATAAGGTCTGGTAAAGGAAAGTCTATAATTTAAGTTCTCATAAAAATAATTGTACCATTCAATATCTATCACTTTACCTGTATCCGGATCAATATATAAATTTGCCATGTTCAAATCTTTCCAGCATGTCATGTCACTGGAACTTCCTGTCCCTCTAACATGAATCCAATAACAAGGCGTACTCCAGTCAAATACCGATAATGTTAAAACATACTTATCTTTTATTCCTGAAAATGATGAGTTTAAAACATATACCGCATCAGGAATTACCTGCTGATATTCTAATGGCAGTGATGTTCCTTCTGTTTGTAAAAGACAAACATTAAAATTTGATGTTCTTCTCAAAGAAATATCATAATTTACCGAGCTTGAACTTCTCTTGTAAGAATATGAGAAATCTATCTCATTTCCATTTACATAAAAATTTGTTCTGGCGGCATTAAATTGAAAAACTATATTTGCCCTATCACAAACGGCGTAGAATTTTGCAGTTGTATCTGTTGATATTGGCGCAATATTATGTATATATAAGGTATAACCTCTTGTTGCCGAATAACTGCCATCCGTACTTAAAACAACAAAATAATGAGTTCCTTCATCTAATGCGTATAGATTATCCTTGACTGCATACAGTGCATCGCCAGAATAATAATAGACCGCATACTTATCTGAAGTATATTTTAATTCGAACCTTACAGCACTAGCCTCTGAAAGAGTAATCTTATAAAAATCAACATCATATGGACTGTCAATAACACCGCATGTTCCATTTAAATCAAACACACCTGAAACTTCCGTTGCAGTTGAAGGAGAATCATTAAACTCATAGTCCACATCTCTTGTACTGGTATAAAGACCTAATGAAAAATTGCCGCTGCCTTCATACCCTCTTACCGCAATAAAATAAGTTCCTGCTTCAATCTTTCCAGCGATTGCCTCATCAACTCCAGTTCCTTCGTTCAAACTGTTTCCTATGATCGACAATTCTCCACTATCAGCATTTAAACTAAGCAAATATAAATCTGCATCAATTGTATCGTCCATTTCTAAATATATCGTTAATTTGCTTAATTGTTGTATGGTAAAATGATACCAACGAAACTCGTCTGTTATTAACGAATTTGTTTTCTTTTCACCATTCAGTATCTCTACCGCATTATTCGGATCAGTATTGTCCTCCTCATCATTCGTATCCAATGTCTGAATCCCTTCAAAGAAAAAGGTCTGTTCACATTTTTTATTTCCTTCAGCATTATAAGTAATTTCCGGCACTTCAACTGTCGGTATCTCGATTTCTTCTTTTTCAAAATTCTCAAATGTAGTTACAGGAGCTACACTTTCATCATTTTCTGTTGCTTGAACATTCATACTGCTACTAATACCTACTGTAAAAAAAACCGCTGCTGCCATTAACATTGCTAAAAGTTTTCTTTTTACCATTTTGTTTCCCACCTTTCCACTAAATTATTGATAAAGTAATTAAAATTTCAATTTTACAATAGCAAATTCAAATCGTATTTACAATGTACCTTGCAGAAAATGACCTGTCTTTGCAGAAAATGACCATCCAAATAAAAAATCCCCTTGAATCACCCATAAATCAACCCTAAAGTTCAATCAAGGTATTTTTTACAAAGCAAATAAATCTATTGTTTTTAGTCCATTCTGGTTATTTCTTGAAACATCCTCCAGATCATAAACTGTTTCAGACAAATAAAAAGGACGCAGGATTTTACTCCCACGCCCCTAAACTTATCTGGCTTTATCTTCCCTGACTTTTGGCAGCTCCTTCCCCACCGTTTCCTGCTTTGCTTCCGATGTCTTTCTTGCCTCAAAAGCATCTGCATTATACTTGTACTCCTGTGGTTCAGCTACCATCGGTGAGTAGATGACCTCTCTTTCTGTATCCGGTGCTTTCTGTTCCTTATCCTTTGTGTGCTCCATACGCTTTTCCTTATCAAACTGCACAGTCATATCCAGATTATCCAGCTTATCAATCGAGGCGTCCAGATGCATCTCCATTGATACAAGCAGTTTTCTCACTGCTTTCATAGGGGCAAGTACAGCCTTTGTGAGATGGTGTTTCTGTTCTTTCTGTGAATAATCCACCTCCGGCTTATCTGCAAAGGTACGGAACGCATTGTTTACGGTCTGCCCGGCTTTTCGGAGTCCCTTTGCAAGAAGTGCTGTCCTTGCAATATCCCTGTCTGTAGATACAATCGTATCTTTTACCACTGTTCTGACATTGAGAAGTCTTTTCTTAATTCCTACAAATTCTGTCACCCTGTAAAGTGCCGCCCTGCCCTTTGCCTTTGTTTCATCAACAATATTCTTGGCAGTAGATTTTACCTGTACCTTTATCTCAGATACCTGTGACTTTATCTGCTCACATCTGGCATTGAGTCGCTCCTGTGCTTCTGTTAATGCTTTTTTTGCATTATTGATAAGGGTATCTTCCTGCATTTTCTTGATCTGGTCCTGCATACTGGTAAGTTCTTCTGTCATAGACACAATCTTTTTTTCCAGACCATCCACATAGGTGCATATCTCAAATACATCATTTGCCTGTTCTTTCATAGTATTCTTTTTTAATAAATCGAGAAGTTCTCTTATGATCTCCTCATTAGTAAGTGTCTTTTCTGCTTCCATCTGCTTTTCCTCCTTATAAACGGGGCAGCATATGCCGCCCCTTAGCCTTAATTATCGAAAAGGTGTATCCTTTTTATCCCTGTCGGGATTTCCGTGGTTCTGTCCGGCATTCTCCCTTGCTTTTTCGTTGCTCTTATCCTTTGCTTTCTCATATTCTGCAATAATCTCATTATAGAGCTTCTCCCTGAAATCCTTTGTGACCGGATAGCAGACATCCTGATAAATCGGTTTGCCGTGCTCGTCCACCTGCTTTGTTTTATAAGAAGGCATTGATACAAAGATTTTCTCTTTGCCCTGAAGGATGTTTACATTATTTACAATGAAGCTGTTTTCAAAGTAAATACGGGCAAGTCCCTTGATATTACTGCCTTCCCTTTCATAAGGTGTTACCGTCACAGAAAACTCCGGCATTTCCTGAGTTTTTCCCTGTGTCTGTGTTTCTGCTTTCTCCGGCTCCCTGATTTTTACATAAGCCTCAAGGATATTAGTATAGAGTTCCTCACGAAACTCTGCCGTGATAGGATTCCACGGGCAATCGACATGGTGCATTGCAACAAGGTGTGTCTGTACATTAACTCCGGTTCCGCACTTATCTGTCGAACCGATAAGGACTTTTTTCTTACCTGTCCTCATTTCCTTAAAGAGTGCATCCCTCTGTGCGTCTGTTTTTGCATCGTGAATAAATGCTATCTCCTCCGCAGGGATACCATACTTGATAAGTGACTCCTTCAGATAATCATAAATCGTAAAGTCCTTGTCCGGTCCCGGTGTTCCAATATCTGAAAAAATAAGCTGACAGCCTATATGACCATCAGCATTTCCTTTTACATATTCTTTCCAGACATTTTCCGCTACCTTATTGAGCTTTCCGTCCGGGTTGTTCGGTGCGTCCTTATCAATCAGTCTTGCGTCTGTTCCAAGAAGTCTTGCTTCGTGCGTAATCTTTAAGAAGTTGTCAACACTTGGATCAACACCCCCGCCCCTTATCCTTTCTGCCCTTACAACAAATTCTTCCATTACCTGCTTCACATACCAGTCCGGCTCCGACTCCACGATAATAGGCTTGCCACCACGAAGTGCAGGCACATCAAGGTCAAGCATGTCTGCGGTCTGCACATCTGCTACCTCACGGAAGATATTCATAAGCTCCGGCAGATTCGTAAACTTATTGAATCTGCTCTTAAAACGAAATCCGCTTCCCTCTACAGTAAGCTCCAGTGCTGTTGTCACTTCACCAAAGTTCGCTGCCCATGAATCAAAGTGATAAATTCCCATCTCTTCAAGTGCTGATTTCTGCAAGTAAAGCTGCATGACATACATCTCACACATTGTGTTGCTTATCGGTGTACCTGTTGCAAATACAATGCCTCTGCCATCATTTATCTCAGACAAATACTGGCATTTAAGCTGCATATCCGTTGACTTTTTAGCCCCACTACTGCTGATTCCCGCCACATTATTCATCTTGGAAAAAATCGCAAGGTTCTTAAAATTATGTGCTTCGTCTACCATGATAGAATCTACACCCAGCTCCTCAAAGGTTATAAGGTCATCCTTCCTGCTCTCATCAGATAGAGATTTCAGCTGTTCCTCCAGCTTTTTCTTCTGGCTTTCCATCTGTTTTACAGTCCATCGCTCTCCATTACGTTCCTTCATCTCATCAATCGCATAGCTGATTTCATCTATCTGCTCGTTAAGCATTCTTTCCTTTCTCTCTGCGGAGATTGGGATTTTCTCAAACTGCGAGTGGGACATGATAATACAGTCATAGTCACCTGTTGCAATCCTTGATACAAACTGCTTTCTGCGGCTCTTTTCAAAATCACGCTCTGTGGCAACTAAGATATTTGCTGACGGATAAAGCCTTAAAAACTCTGATGCTGTCTGACCGATAAGCGGCTTTGGAACAACCATGATGGTCTTATTGGCAAGTCCGAGTCTCTTCTGCTCCATGCAGGCAGCCATCATCTCAAAGGACTTTCCGGCACCAACACAGTGTGCCAGCAGGGTATTTCCTCCAAGAAGGATTCTTGCCACTGCATTTTTCTGGTGAGGCTTTAGCTCAATCGCCGGATTCATTCCCGGAAACTGTAAGTGGCTTCCGTCATATTCACGCAGACGGATGTTATTAAATGTCTCGTTGTAATACTCCACATACTTCTGTCTTCGCTCCGGCTCTGCAAACAGCCACTCCTTGAACTTCTCCTTGATCATGTTCTGCTTTTCCCTTGCAAGCATTGTCTCATTCTTATTGACTTCGTAATGATATTTGCCATCACCGTCATCAATCCTATCCCTTACTGTTACAGTTTTAAGATTCAGCGTATCCTCAAAAATAGAATAAGCATCCATGCGGCTTGTACCATAAGTCTTAGTAGCTGCCACTGAATGCTTATCCATGCTTTTATTCTCAATGAACCATTCCATGCTCATCTTATTTAAGTGTACCTGAATGCCTGTATTGTAAAACTGGCTTCTGACTTCCCTTGCACGCCTTGTAGAGTAGGCGGATGAAAATTTCATCCGCCCCTCATCAAACCGTGCATGAGGTTCTCCCTCACACGGCTTTCCGACATTCTTCTTTCTACAGCATTACGTCATGCTCTAGCCATTTTCTTTAATCCTTTTTCGTAAATGCTATTTCTAACAAATCCCACTCTTGACATATGTTTACGCCTTTGGTGTTTCTTGTTATACCATCTTGTAAAGGTGCAGATAATATACCAGTCTAATTCCTGCATCCATGTCTCATTTGTTTTGGTGGAATAATAATTCTTCCAACCTATGATTTTCGGATTTAGATTCTTTATTAAATCCTCTTCCTTTGCAACTAACAGACTTCGACCGTTTACATTCTTTTTGATTTCTGCTTTCATCTTCTTCATGGCTTTCCTGCTCGGGTACTGATAAGTTTCTTTATACAATTGTCCTTTGCTTGTTTCCGTTGTCATTCTTCTGTGGTGCATTCCAAGAAAGTCAAATCCCTCTTTTCCGTCCCACATGCTGACAATCTTTGTTTTTACTGGGTGTAGCTTTAAATCCAGTTTTGCCATGATGTACTGCAATAAGTTCAGTGCGTGATTTGCATTTTTCTTATTCTTGCAAATGATGACTGTATCATCTGCGTACCTTACAAGAATACCGTGAGTAAGTCCATACTTTTCCCACAGTCTGTCCAGTGTATTTAAGTAGATGTTTGCCAATAACGGAGATATAACTGAACCTTGGCTTGTTCCCAGTTCGGAAATTGTCAGTACATTTCCGTATAATACTCCTGATACTAACCATTGTCTTATCAGCTTCAATATCCTACGGTCTGATATTCTCTGCTCTGCCAGTTTCATCAGTTTATCTTGGTTTACGTTATCAAAAAACTTCTCAATATCTGCGTCTACTACATAATAGCCCTTGTTGTTACACGCTTTCCTTACCACTTCCAGTGCTTGCCTGGCACTTCTTTTCGGTCGGAATCCATAGGAACAATCTCTAAAGTCAGCTTCGAATACTGGCTCTATTGCTATCTTGGTAGCCATCTGCACAATTCTGTCCTTGACTGTTGGTATTCCAAGAGGTCTTTCACTTCCGTCTGGTTTTGGTATCATAACTCGCTTTACTGGGGATGGTTTATACTTTCCATCCATCAGTTCCGATTTGATTTCTGACAGGTATTTTTCAATTCCCATCTCTTCAATATCTTCGATTCCGATACCATCTACACCACTGGAACCCTTGTTAGCTTTTACCCGTTTCCATGCTTCAAAAAGTACATCATCACGATATACCTTATCGTAAAGTGCATGAAATCTTCGGCTATCACATTTCTTGGCTGTCAGATATAGTTTGTTTTGAAGTTGTCGAACTTTTTCCTTGGAGTTGTTAGTCTGCATGACATTCTCTCACTCTTACCCTCTCTACAAACATGAATGAAGCAAGGAACCTTCCCATAGACTGCGTTTTCTTGCACAGTCATTATTGGTACTATGTTCCTCTCCGACTCCCTCCCATCAGAAATACGATTTCGCCAAGCTTATACGCTTTCTTTTTACCTTTCGGTGATGGGTAGGGTCTCTCCAGTTCCGAACCACACTTTTCATACATACCGTTTCCTATATACCGAGGGATTCCTCCGTGCTGCTTTCCAGTTTCTTCGCACGTTCCATGGCTTTCACCCATACGCCCAAGGTTCAGCTTCCCTTTGCTCTCTTTTCAGAGACCTTTCTAACGATACGGCAGAATTCACTTTATGTTACGGTCTGCATAATTGCTCGCCCCTCTTACCGAGGTTACTTTATCCACTCGCTTAGTACCCTGCATTACTGCAACGCACCGAGTTTAGCTACACGGCTCACTGGCGATTACCGTGACCGGACTTACACCGGCAAGTGTAGTCCAGCTTTGCTGGACACACGTAAAAGAAAAGCCGCCCCGGTGTTGGCGCACCAGAGCGGCAATCGATCATCCAGAAAATGGACAACCCTCCAAACGATATATTGCCTTTTTCTGGAGCACCAAACAATCAGAAAGTTTGTTCGGTGTTATTTTTGTACTCATTTTTAGAGAAAATAAAGAAGAATGGTTATGGCAAAGAAAAAGGCAGCAATATCATCACCGCTTCCAAGCTCTGACCTGGTTGATCTTTATATTAAAGTTTCTGTGCCACATTGGGGTCTGACCCCATATAGCACCTTTAGGTAAAGTACGACTAGTAACTCATGAGAGTCTCTCTCGGTGCTTTGTTGTAACGCGTTTCAATTCCTTTTAGGTAAAGTACGACGGAGGAACTCAACATGAAGCAGAAAGTTTTAAACAATGGAGAACGGTTTCAATTCCTTTTAGGTAAAGTACGACAAAAAAAAGAAAGTGACTGTAACCAAAAATAATCGTTTCAATTCCTTTTAGGTAAAGTACGACAACAGCATTTCCGCTGTTTTCAGATTCTATTAAATCAGATTTTTCTCATTTTTGCAACCATTTTATCGAAAAAGTCGGTCGA
>OILH01000421.1_pt1 | contig 7961 bp, 4 predicted proteins | sample 1584501 | NCBI WGS metagenome assembly OILH01 (sample SAMN02674693, study PRJEB24791) | human gut metagenome, SKBSTL018 | isolation source: stool | host: Homo sapiens | place: USA | reverse complement strand
TCTTCAGGCTGCGGCCCATCAAAAACTCCATGGACATATAGTAAACAACCTTTGGATCGTCCTTGTCCATCACTCTCTGTGTGGCAATCCACTCATCCATGATGACATCCTTTACGGCCTCTGATACAGCCTGATAAAGTTCCTGCTGTGTGGCATCATCTATAGTCTTACGATATTTATTTTTTAAATTGTCTGATACAGTCTTAATAAACACCTTTTTGCTAAACGTATTATCTCTCATCTTTTCCTCCTTATGGCACTAAAAGGGAGCAAATTAATGCTCCCTCTCGTGCAGAGATTATTGTTTTTCAACTGCAAGCTTAACAGCCTCGCCATTAATCTTCCAATCCTTTTCATAGCCCTTAAGTTCGCCTGATTTAATTGATACGGCAAGAACCTCGGTCTTGATTTCATCACCAAACTTTTCAAATACATTTGAAAGCTTCTCATCCGCCTCGTATGTCACAGCGATGTGGTCCATAACCTCAAAGCCTGCGTCCTTACGCATTGTCTGGATCTTACTGATGATTTCTCTTACGAAACCTTCCTCTATAAGCTCAGGAGTGAGGTTGGTGTCAAGAACAACGGTTATATTGTTGTCAGACTGTGTCACATAGCCCTCCATCTGAGTCATCTCGATAAGTAAATCCTCTTTAGATAATACAACTTCATCGCTAATGCTGTCAAGCTTGAGAGAGCCGGTGCTGTTAAGCTCCTCCATGGCCTTATGACCATCAAGCTCAGCTAAAACTGCCTTAATCTGGCCAAGGTATTTACCATACTTAGGACCCACTGTTCTAAGCTGTGGCTTGAATTTGTATGTGGTGTAGTGTGATACATCATCAGTGAACTCAACCTCTTTTACGTTGAGCTCGTCTGCAATGATATCCACATAAAATTCATCCAGTTTTTCCGGAGCCTTTACAAACATTTTTCCGATTGGCTGACGGTTTTTGATATTTGCCTCGTTACGGCATGCACGTCCGAGTACTACAACCTTTAGTACCTCATCCATATCAGCTTCGAGCTTTTTGTCAATCAGCTTCTCATCAACTACAGGATAGTCGCACAGATGAATTGACTCCGGTGCGCTCTTGTCGATAGAGCAGACAAGATTTCTGTAGATATCCTCTGTCATGAAAGGAATCATAGGTGCTGCTGCCTTTGATATGGTGACAAGTGCTGTATAAAGTGTCATGTATGCGTTTATCTTGTCCTGCTCCATGCCCTTTGCCCAGAAACGCTCACGGCTGCGGCGTACATACCAGTTACTCAAGTCGTCTACGAACTCCTGAAGGTACTTTGCCGCCTCCGGAATCTTGTAGTTTGACAGGCACTCATCCACTCCTGCCACTGCTGAGTTGAGCTTTGAAAGAATCCACTTGTCCATTACTGCAAGCTTATCATACTCAAGGCTGTATTTTGTAGCATCAAAGTTGTCGATATTTGCATAAAGCACGAAGAATGCGTATGTGTTCCAGAGTGTTCCCATAAACTTACGCTGTCCCTCAAGCACGAGCTTTCCTGAAAACTTCTTTGGAATCCATGGAGCTGATGCTGTGTAGAAATACCATCTGATGGCATCTGCACCGTATGTCTCAAGTGCATCAAACGGATCTACCGCGTTGCCCTTTGACTTGGACATCTTCTGTCCGTTCTCATCCTGTACGTGTCCAAGCACGATGACATTCTCATAAGGAGCCTTGTTGAAAAGGAGTGTAGACTCAGCCATGAGTGAATGGAACCATCCACGTGTCTGGTCAACTGCCTCTGAGATAAACTTAGCTGGGAACTGCTTCTCAAATACTTCCTTGTTCTCGAATGGATAGTGGTGCTGTGCAAATGGCATGGCTCCTGAATCAAACCAGCAGTCAAGTACCTCAGGTACACGGTGCATATCCTTGCCACACTCAGGACACTTGATTGTCACAGCGTCGATGTATGGTCTGTGAAGCTCTACCTCTGCTGCCTTTGGATCTCCTGCTTTTTCGGCGAGCTCTGCACGGCTTCCGATACACTCTCTGTGTCCGCATTCACACTCCCAGATATTGAGTGGTGTGCCCCAGTAACGGTTACGTGAGATAGCCCAATCCTGTATATTCTCAAGCCAGTTTCCGAAACGTCCTGAACCGATAGACTCAGGAATCCAGTTTACTGTATTGTTGTTTCTGATAAGGTCATCCTTTACTGCTGTCTCCTTGATGTACCATGACTCTCTTGCATAGTAGATAAGAGGCTTGTCACATCTCCAGCAGTGTGGATACTCATGCTCAAATTTCGGAGCATCGAAGAGCTGCTTTCTGCCGCTTAAGTCCTTTAATACCTCAGGATCTGCATCCTTTACCCACATACCGGCAAACGGAGTCTCTGCTGTAAGCTCTCCCTTGTCGTTTACAAACTGTACAAATGGAAGGTCATAATTTCTTCCGACATTGGCATCATCCTCACCAAATGCAGGAGCGATATGAACAATTCCTGTACCATCTGACATAGTAACATATGTGTCACATGTCACGAAAAAGCCCTTCTTGCCCTGCTTATCGGCAACCTGCTTAGCGCAGTCATAAAGCGGCTCATACTCCTTGTACTCAAGATCCTTTCCTTTGTATGTCTCAAGCACCTCATATGCCTTCTTGCCTGCTTTGGCGTCCTCTTTTGAAAGAAGCTGTGAGAGCACCTTGTCTGCAAGTGCCTCTGCCATATAATATGTGTAGCCATCAACAGCCTTTACCTTTACATATGTGTCATTAGGGTTCACACAGAGTGCCACGTTGCTTGGAAGTGTCCATGGAGTTGTGGTCCATGCGAGGAAATATGCATCCTCTCCTACTACCTTAAAACGTACTACTGCTGATTTTTCTTTAACTGTCTTGTAGCCCTGTGCCACCTCCTGTGCAGAAAGCGGTGTTCCACAACGAGGACAGTAAGGAACAATCTTGAAGCCCTTGTAAAGAAGTCCCTTGTTCCAGATTTCCTTGAGAGCCCACCACTCTGACTCAATGAAATTGTCGTCATATGTGACGTATGGATTGTCCATATCAGCCCAGAAACCTACTGTGTTGGAGAAATCCTCCCACATACCCTTGTATTTCCATACAGACTCTTTACACTTCTTGATGAATGGCTCAAGTCCGTAGTTCTCAATCTGATCCTTGCCGTCAAGGCCGAGAAGCTTCTCCACCTCGATCTCAACAGGAAGTCCGTGTGTATCCCAGCCTGCTTTACGTGGCACATATTTGCCCTTCATGGTCTGGAATCTTGGAATCATATCCTTTATGGTACGTGTCTCAACATGTCCGATGTGAGGCTTTCCGTTTGCTGTAGGAGGTCCATCATAGAATGTGTATGTCTCTCCTTCTTTTCTGTTTTCCATAGATTTTCTGAAGATATTGTTCTCTCTCCAGAACTGCTCTGTCTTCTTCTCGCGTTCAACGAAGTTCATATTGGTGTCAACTTTGTTGTACATGACTATCTCTCCTTATTCTATATTGTTCGTGAACATCCCAACATGCACCTCAAATTCGGCTCTTACGAGGCTTCCTTGTGGCTTACGCTACTACAATTTTCGGTTTATGGAATATTCACAAAAAAAGGCACACATTCCTGTAATTAGGAACGCGTGCCTGATACGTCTATACCACCTATTACAATGTACTTAAGGGAAATACCCTTGCATACCCGCCCCTGTAACGTAGGGAATACGTCAGAACCTACTCTCGCAACGCTGTATGGCGATTTTAGCCTGCGGCTCAGAAGTGATTTTCAAAACGGCTCTACTCATACCGGCTCTCACCTGTCCCGGCTCTCTTTGACTTTCCTGCCATCTCTACTGTCTTCGTCACTGCCTTTTACTAACTGTGTTTAAGTATATAACTGAAAAGCCACTGTTGTCAAGATGTAATTGATTCTGTAATAATTTGATAATAATTAACTCTAATAAATGCCATCATACTCAAAATTCTGATAATCAAAATCGTCATAATCAAAAGAATCATAATCGTAATCCTCATAGGAATCGTCATCATTATAATACTCATAACCATTGTCAAAGCCCCTCATGAACTCCTTTTCTAAATCTGTGCTTACATTTGAGCCTGCCACAACCCAGAATATGATGCTGACTATAACTGAGATGGCTGCTGTTGCTATACCAACTATACCAAACACCTTGTTGTTGCCCTTTATGATATGTATAATACCAAAAATGATAGCAAGCAGAGCTGTCACATAATTGATGCATGTACAAAACAGTACAATAGATGCGATTCCAAGTACCAGAGAAGCTATACCAAAGCCATTGCTGTTCTTTGGCGGCTGGTTGTATGGATTAGCTCCATACTGTGGCTGATTGTAGACTGTCTGTCCGTATGCGGTCTGATTGTAGCCACCCTGTCCGTTTGGCTGCTGGCCATACTGCGTCTGTCCGTAAGCTGACTGATTAAATGAGCCCTGAGCATATGTGTTCTGGTTGTATGTACCCTGGGCATTTGGATTCTGGTTGTATGTACCCTGGGCATTTGGATTCTGATTGTATGTACCCTGATTTGCATAACCATATGCACTGCCCGGATTATTGACATATCCGTCTGTGCTGCCTGTCTGGTCTGATGACTGTCCATATGCATATGCATTCCCACTTTCCTGCTGGGATACAGACTGATTATATGTGTCTGTCGGCTGACTATATGTGTCCTGCGGCTGGCTGTATGTGTCCTGCGGCTGGCTGTATGTGTCTGAGCCATTTGCTGTTCCTGAAGACTGACCGAAGACATCTGTATTGTCCGGTGTGCCTGACGACTGGTTGTCATTGTTCATATAATTGTTATCGTCCATAACTTCCTCCATATATCCTATTGTTTATGTAGCCATTGTGTTTCGTATTAGAAATATTTTATCATATATTACGATAATGTAAATATTTTTATCATAAAAATTGGTGATTATTGTCTTCCGATCTTTGATTTGCGCTTGTTTTCATACATCCTGTCATCAGCAATACGATATACGGCACGCGGGCCAATCTGCCTTAAGCTTATTTTTTCTCATTTTGCTCCTGGTTTGAAGAAAATTCTCCTTTCAAATCAAATAAACATTTACACCAAAACACCCGGCAGTTATCCTGCCGGGCATTCTGTAAAAAAATATTTATTCTTTAACTCCACCAAGTGTAAGTCCTGTAACAAAGTATTTCTGTAAAAACGGGTAAATACATATGATTGGAAGCATTGTTATAATTGTTGCTGCGGCACGAACTGAGGTAGGTGTAACTGCGCCTACAGCATTTTTCAATGTTTCTGCTGATCCTCCCTGATTTGTTACAGCTGAAAGAAGCTTCATAAGCTCATACTGTAATGTAGTAAGCTTTGTACTCATACGGTTATAAAGCATTGCATCAAACCATGAGTTCCACTGTCCTACTGCTACGAATAAAGCTACTGTCGCATATACCGGTTTGCAGAGAGGGGAATAAATCTTCAGAAAAATGGTGGTATATCCTGCACCGTCAAGCTGCGCTGATTCCTCTAAGCTGTCAGGGATTCCATTCATATAGGTCCTGATAACGAGCATGTTAAACGCACTGACCATTCCAGGGACTACATAAACCCAAAAACTATTGGTAAGCCCAAGTCCCTTGTACAGGAGGAAGACAGGGATTAATCCACCATTGACATACATTGTGATAACCCAAAACAGGGATAAACCTCTTTTGAACAAAAATCTTTTTCTGCTGATTATAAAAGCAAGGATTGCATTTGCCACCAGTGCTAAGACTGTTCCAATTATTGTTCTGGCAACAGTAATATATGCTCCTGTTATAAGATTATCTTTTTGTAAAACCGTTATATAATTCTTCCAGGTAAACTTTCTTGGTAAGAGGTAAATTCCACCTCTTAATGCATCTGTACCATCATTAAGCGATATCGCAAGTGTATTAAGCACCGGATAAAGCGTTATGATCACAAACAGTACCATAATGATGCCATTTACAATTGGAAATATACTTATCTTCTTTTTCTTTTTGCTCTTTACAGAGCCTGCTGTTATATCTGCCATCGTACAAGACCTCCTTAAAACAACTGCTCTTCACCATTATGTTTGGCAATTCTATTTGCAATAAATATAAGAATTATACTTACCACACTCTTGAATATACCTGCTGCGGTACCTATTGCATAATCTCCCTGGCTTATGCCCCATTTAAGTACATAAATATCAATAGTCTGTGATACATCCTGTACCAGGCCGTTTCCTAAGAGATACTGTATCTCAAATCCTGCATTTAAAACATTACCTACATTCATAAGAAGAAGGATTATGATAGTTGGTTTGATTCCCGGCAGTGTTACATACTTGATCTTTGCCCAGCGTCCCGCTCCATCAATAGATGCTGCTTCGTAAAGTGAAGGATCTATTGATGTAATGGCTGCAAGATATATGATTGCATTCCATCCTGTTTCTTTCCATACATTGGCAAATGCCACTATCGGCCAGAAATATCCCGGATGTGCGAAAAAGTTTATCGGTTGGTCTATAATATGCATATTTACAAGGAACTCATTTACAATACCTGTTCCTGAAAGCATATCGTGTAAAATACCTGTTACAATGATCCATGAAAGGAAATGTGGAAGATATGATATAGTCTGTACTACTTTCTTTCCACCCTTTGATGCAATCTCATTCAGTAAGATTGCAAATACAATGGCTGTGACAAAAGTTACAACCAGATTGATAACACCCATTGCAAGTGTATTTCTTATAACACGGATAAATGTCATATCCGAGAACAGCATCTTGAATTTGTCCAATCCAACAAATGCAGAATGGAATATACCAAGTCTTGGTTTGTAATCCTGAAATGCCATTGCCCAGCCAGCGAGTGGTAGATAATAGAATACAACTCCATATGCCACCATTATTGCTGCCCAGAACAGCAGCACTTTCTGACGTTTGACTTCTTTCCATGTAATTTTTGTTCTAGGTTCTCTGACCTTTTCTTTTTTGTTTTTTCTCGTTAATGACATGACACCACTCCTTAAAGGCAGCAGGCAGATAAAACGCTATTATATCTGCCTGCCTTAAATTTCATTTAAGCTTTATTTGAATTTAGCAGCCTGCTCTAATCTTGTATCAAGCTCGGTCTGTAATTCACCCAGGAAATCCTGTGGATTGCATGCATTGTATTCATCCATGTATGTATTCCATTCACTGTCAAAGTCTTTTGCCATAACAACCTTTGGAAGAGCCTTATGCTTAAGTTCGCCAATCTTTGTCCAGGCTACTCCACCAGGAGTGCTTGTGTTAAAGTTGTTAGAGAATGACCACATCGGATACCAGTCTCCAGGTGCATCGTTTGTTCCAAGCATTTCAACGTATGTCTTAACACCATAGGCATCGAAAGCCTCTTGTACATCACTGTTAAGACCATCATAGAACTCTCTTGCCTGTCCATCAGGTTTGTTGGCATTGATTCCATCATCACTTGTTCCACTGTACTGTGGGAAGTATGAGTATGAGCAAAAATGAGAGGCCTTGTATGCTGTATCAGAAGCCTTCTTTCTCTCATCTGCTGTTTTGTAAAACTCACCATTCTCATCTACTTCATAGTCAGTACCCTTGACACCCCAGAATCTGAGATTGTGGATATCCTGATCAAGAAGATCATTTACAAACTTCATGGCCGCATCTACATCATCACAGGATGTTGTAACAGCAAGACCTGTTGACTCGTTGAAAGCGCCGCCTGCATTGTGCCACTGATTTGGACGGCCGTCGATTGTTACAGGTACCGGAATGTAATCGCATCCCTGCTCATCAAGACCTGCCTGTTTAATTGCATCACCTGCTGTGTATGCAAAATCCCACCACTGGTCAATCATTCCAAGTACACGTCCTGTAGAAAGCTTAGAGATATATTCATCATATGTCTGTGTGAATGACTCAGGATCTACAATTCCCTT
>OILH01000420.1_pt1 | contig 7965 bp, 8 predicted proteins | sample 1584501 | NCBI WGS metagenome assembly OILH01 (sample SAMN02674693, study PRJEB24791) | human gut metagenome, SKBSTL018 | isolation source: stool | host: Homo sapiens | place: USA | reverse complement strand
ACCCGGTAATATGGGTGCCGCTTTTGCTGTCACAAAATGTGAGGATGGCGTGTTAGAGAAGTGAAAGGCCTTTCTGAATAAAGGAAAAAGGAGGGAGAAGAGAATGTTCTCGGCAGATACCTTGCAGCAGGCATTGGTGCAGGATTATGGCCGCCTGTGTACATTGGCAAATAAAATTTTGCAGGACAGCCATCTGGCGCAGGATGCTGTGCAGGAAAGCTGGCTGCGGCTGAACCGGGCACGGCCCGATACGACCGATGCGGAAAAGCTGCGCCATTTGTTGCTGGTCACGGTGCGCCATACGGCCCTGAACATGCGGCGGAGCCGGCGGGCCGAACCGGCGGAAGATGCAGTATTTGCCGCCCTGCCGGATGCTGGCCCGCTGCCGCAGGAAAAGCTGGAACGCAGCGAGGCCGTGCGCTGCCTGCTGGCGGCAATGCAGGCGCTGGAAGAAACCGACCGCGCCATCTTGCAGCTGCAATACGGGCAGGGCATGACCGGGGCACAAATTGCGGCAGCACTGGGGCTGCACGCCGCTACGGTGCGCCAGCGCAGCCGCCGCGCCCGGCAAAAGCTGAAACAATTACTGGAACAGGAGGACTTGACCTTATGAAAGAACCATTGGATGAACTGCTGGTGCAGGCGTGCGCCGCCCAGCAACGTGCGGATCTGGCGGCGCTGGAACAGCTGGAACCAGCCAATGTGCCAATGCCATTTGTGCCGCAGGTGCGCCGCACACCCCGACGGCTGCTGAAAACGGTTATCATAGCCGCCGTCTGCGCAGTGCTGGCAACAACCGCCTATGCCTTTTGGCCAAGAGTTGCCGTGATCCTGGAGGGCAGCCGGGCATACCTTGCCGTGCAGGAAGCACCGCAGAACAGCATCCCCATGGAACAAATGCAGCTGACCTGGCTGCCGGATGGCTGCACCGTGACATGGGATGACAGCACCTATCAGGAATACGGCGCGTACTCCTGCCTGATCGATAACGGCAAGCAGAGCAAAGAACACCAGGTGCTGGGCATTGCCCAAATGCCGCTGGAAAACAAAGTCAACATTCAGGGCCGCGGGCCGGATGATGCCATTACCGAGGAAGATAAAGCGAACATAGAACAACAAATCATGATTGTGGATGACATTGCTGCTTTGACTGCGGAGCAGATTGAGGATTGCAGTGTGGTGGCATGGACAGCAGGGGACAGCTACTATGTGGCATCGGTGTACCACTGGCAGGATAAAGCGGAAGTGGTGGAGATTTTGCAGGGGATACGGTAAGAGCAAACGGCCCCTGCGCCCTGCCGTACTGCCAGCAATAGAAAGTGTGATATGCTCTGCCTTTCTGTAGGGCGGGGTCACCCGACCGCGCCGGGGCCATGGTCGGAACTGTACATTAAAAATATAAGATGAACCAACAAATTGTTTGTAGGGGGCGGCGTCCCCGACGCCCCGGAAGGAGCCTGGTCATAAATCCCATGATAACAGATAAGCAGGGCTCCGGAACGGTCAAGACCGTTCCCTACAGTGCACGATAAAAGCCCACCAATCTTGTTCCACTATCCCGCACCCCCAAAAAAATTCTGAGCGGCACGCCCGCGCCGCGGTCCACCACAATTATTCTTTATTATTTTTTCTTTTTTAATTAACCAAAAAATCCGCCCCTTTTCTGCAAAAGGAGCGGATTTTTTAGCTTAGTTCAGTTTTAGGCGCTTGAGCTGGAATATAGGTGCAATTACAGCAAGCCTTCGTTGCCCAGAACTTCCTTGGTGTCGCGGGCAATCATCAGCTCTTCGTTGGTCTCGATGACCAGGGTGCGAACCTTGGCACCCCAAGCGGTGATTTCCACAACATCTTTGTTCTGCTTGTGGGCGTTGGCGTTCTTGTCGGTATCCACGCGGATGCCCAGCCAATCCATGTGGTGGCAGATCTTGGCACGGGAGTCAGCGTCATGCTCGCCGATACCGCCGGTGAACACGATGGCGTCAACACCGCCCATAGCGGCAATGTAGCTGCCGATGGTCTTCTTGATCTGGTAGTTCAGCATATCGCTGGCCAGCTGTGCGCGCGGGTTGCCGGCGGCTGCTGCTGCCTCAACGTCACGCTTGTCGCTGGAAACGCCAGAGACACCCAGCAGGCCGGACTTCTTGTTCAGAATCTCGTCCAGCTGGTGGCCGGTGATGTTCAGGGTGTACTTCAGGTAGTTGACCACAGAAGGGTCGATATCGCCGCAGCGGGTGCCCATCATCAGGCCGGCCAGCGGGGTCATGCCCATAGAGGTATCCACAACCTTGCCCTGGTCAACTGCAGCAATGGAAGAACCATTGCCCAGATGGCAGGTGATCAGCTTCAGGCGGTCGATGGGCTCTTCCAGATATTCGGCAGCGCGGTAGCTGACGTACTTGTGGCTGGTGCCGTGGAAGCCGTAACGGCGCACGCCGTACTTCTCGTAATATTCATACGGGATGGCGTACATGAAAGCCTTCGGCGGCATAGTGGAATGGAAAGCGGTATCAAACACGGCAACATTGGGGATATCGCCAAAGACCTTTTTGGCGGCCTCGATACCCAGGATGCCGGCAGGGTTGTGCAGCGGGGCCAGGGGGCTCAGCTCGCGCAGGGTCTCGATTACTTCGGGGGTGATCAGGCAGCTGGCCTGGAACTTTTCGCCGCCGTGGACCACGCGGTGGCCGATGGCGTTGATCTCGCTGACATCATCAATGACCTTGCCATCGCCGGTGGTCATCTTCTTCACAACCTCAGCAAATGCTTCGGTGTGAGTGGGGAAGATGGCCGGGGTGGTGGCTTTATTGCCGTTGGCTTCATGGGTAATCATGCTGCTTTCCATGCCAATGCGCTCGCACAGGCCCTTGCACAGCACCTTCTCGCCTTGCATATCAATGAGCTGATATTTCAGGCTGGAAGAACCACAGTTGATAACAAGGATCTTCATTGGATTTGTCCTCCTTCAAAATTTAAGAACCATGCCGGGCGGGACCCGGTTTTTGTATTGGCCCTTTTGTATCAGACAAATTTATTATATAATGAAGCAGAAAACATTGCAAGGCTCTTTTCGGCACAAGCGAACAGAATTTGCGAAGAATCAGGGGTAGACGATATGAATTTTGTCGGCATCATTGCAGAGTATGACCCGTTCCACAGCGGCCATGCATTGCAGCTGCGCATGCTGCGGCAGCGGGGGGCCAGTACCATCGCGGTGTGCATGAGCACCGGCGTTGTGCAGCGCGGTGGGGTACCCATCCTGCCGGAAGCTGTGCGGGTGCGCGCAGCGCTGGTTTCCGGGGCGGACCTGGTGGTGGCGCTGCCTGCGCCCTATGCCAACGCCAGCGCAGAACAGTTTGCCGCTGCCGGGGTACATCTGCTGGCCGCGCTGGGGTGCGATACCCTTGCGTTCGGAGCCGAAACCCCGGAGCCCGCCCCCTTGCAGGCAGCGGCTGCCGCGCTATGCAGTGCGGCGTTCCCGGCGGCGCTGCGCAGCCAGCTGGAAAGAGGCCTGCCCTTTGCCGCCGCACGTGCCGCAGCCGCCGAAACATTGTGCCCCGGTGCTGCGGATTTGCTGCAAACGCCCAACAACATTTTGGGGATCGAATACTGCAAGGCCATTCTGCGGCAGGGGGCAGCCATGCAGTTGCTGCCCCTGCCGCGTCTGGGCGCAGCTCATGGCACCGCCCAGACCGGCCAGGTGCAGGGGCAGGCACTGGCTTCGGCTTCCCATATCCGGCAGTTGGTGCATACGCAAGGGATCAAGGCTGCCAGCCCCTTTGTGCCGCAGGCAGCCATGGAGCTGTACCGCCAGGCCGCGGAACAAGGTCAGCTGGCGGACCCGGAAAAGTTCAGCACCGCAGTGCTGACTTTGCTGCGCACCAAAACGCCGGAGCAGCTGAGTACCTTACGCGGCGCGGGCGAAGGGCTGGAAAACCGCCTGTATGCCGCAGCCCGCGAAGCAGAAACGGTAAATGATCTGTATGACCGCCTGAAAACCAAGCGCTACCCCACGGCCCGCCTGCGGCGACTGGTACTGGATGCTGTGCTGGATGTGCCCGCCGCGGGCCTGCCCGCGCTGCCGCCGTACCTGTTGGTGCTGGGGGCAAAGCGCAGCGCGCTGCCGCTGTTAAAGCACGCAAAAATTCCGGCGGGCACCAGCCTTGCGGGTTTGGCAGGGCAGGACCAAAAACTGCAAATTGCTGCTGATATGCACAGCAAAGCGGTTGATTTTTCGTTACTTTGCCGGTACAAAATACAGCCCATGGGGCATGCGTACACGGCGCATGTAGTGCTATTATAATATAAATATGGATAAAAAGTGCGCGAAGTTGAAACTTTGTTGCAAAATGAGGAAAAACAGTGGCACTACATGTCATGGACGAAGCCAACCAGTGTCTGGGCTGCAAAAAGCCGCGCTGCCAGCAGGGGTGCCCCATCCAGACCAATATCCCCGAAGTGATCCGCCTGTTGAAAGCCAACAAGCTGGACGAAGCAGGCCGCAAGGCGGGAATTGTGCGGTGTTGCCTTAAGGATAGTGGATAAGGGGGCGTTATTCCGTTCCGCACAGCTCAAATTCGTTTTTGCGGCAGCGGATCAGCCCATCGTCCCGCATTTTGCCCAGCTCCTTGGAAAGTGCGCTGCGGTCCAGGTTCAGGTAGTCCGCCAGCTGCTGGCGGTCAAACGGGATGGAAAAATGCGTGCTGCCCGCCCGCACTGCCTGCGCGGAAAGATAGGTCAGCAGCCGCCCACGCGCACTTTTTGGTGTGGTGCACCGGATGCGTTGGGAGAGCGCCAGGTTTTTCTGCATAGAAAGCAGTAACAGGTTGTGCAAAAACTTGGGGTACCAGCTGGCGGCAGTGTTTTGCTGCTGCAGCATGGGTACAAGATCCAGCCATAAAATTTCGCACGGCTCCGCGGCGGCCACATCCACCATCAGCGGCTCGCCGCACAGGGCATAAGTTTCGGCAAACGCCTGCCCGACTTCCACATGGCTCAAAATGCTTTTGTTGCCCCACAGGTCGTTGGATTCTACGTTTACGCTGCCGCTTTGCACAATGCCGATCTCATGTACCACACGGCCCGCATGGTAGATCAGAGCGTTTTTGTCATAACGCTGCACACGGATGCAGTGGGCGGCGCGCAGGGCGGCAAGTTCGTCCGCCGTCATGCCACGGAAAAGCTGGATGGGGGTGCTGGCTGTTTTTTCCATGGGATTCCTCGCTTTTTGTGGTTATAACCACAGATTTATTGGCCTGATGGCATTATAATACAAGCACAACAAAAAGAAAAGAGCAGCGCGCCGCACAGCAATGCACGGCATTGAACGGCGCGGAGAAAGGAACACCCTCTATGATTCGCAAAATTATCCAGATCGATACCGATAAATGCAACGGTTGCGGTGCCTGCGCCAATGCCTGCCACGAAGGTGCTATCACCATGGTCAACGGCAAGGCCAAACTGATGCGGGATGACTACTGCGATGGCTTCGGCGACTGCCTGCCCCATTGCCCCACCGGCGCTATCACCTTTGTGGAGCGCGAAGCCGCCGCTTATGATGAAAAGGCTGTGGAGGAAAACAAGCGCCAGAAAGCCGCAGCCGCCCAAAAGCCGCTGGGCGGCTGCCCCGGCAGCGCGGCCCGCAGCGTGTTCCACCAGCCTGCGCCGCAGATGCACCACGGCTGCCCCGGCAGCCAGATGCGCCAGATGCAGCATAAGCCGGAACCGGCAGGGGAGGACATGCCGGTGTTGCGGTCTCAGCTTTCCCAATGGCCGGTGCAGATCAAACTGGTTCCGGTCAACGCCCCCTACTTTGATGGGGCCAAACTGCTGATTGCAGCGGACTGCACGGCCTATGCTTACGCCAACTTCCACCAAAAATTCATCCGCGGCCATATCACGCTGGTGGGCTGCCCCAAGCTGGACGATGTGGATTACAGCGAAAAGCTGACCCAGATTATCCGCGAAAATAACATCCAGAGCGTGACCGTAGTGCGGATGGAAGTGCCCTGCTGCGGCGGGCTGGAACGCGCCGCCAAGGTGGCCTTGCAGAACAGCGGCAAGTTCATCCCGTGGCAGGTCATCACCATCTCCATTGACGGCAATATCCTCAGCGAGCTGTGAGATAAGCCCGCTTTTGACAAAAAACAAATTGGATAAAAATAAAACTGCCTGGATCGTTTGCACACTGCAAACAGGTTCAGGCAGCTTTTCTATTCTTTTCAGATACACCCTCGTGTTACCGGCGGGCAGACGACCGGCAGAGGCTTGCCCTTTGCGGGAAACAGCGCTGCGGGCAGCAGCAGAATGAAGGGGTCGGCGGAGAACAAAAAGCATTTGTTTTCCATCAAAAAGTAAACCAGGATCACCGTCAAAAACAAAGTTTCGCCCGTGCAGTGGTTTTGGCACAGCCGCCACATCAACAGCAAAAAGATGACCCCAATCACCACGGCCCCCAGCACACCCTTGTTCATCGGGATGGCAAGGAAAGAGTTATCAATGGCGTGGTGCTCGTCTCCATCAGTGGCAAGGCCACCCAAAAGGGTAACGGCCTTGGGCATGGCATCATGGTACCAGCCGGGCACCCCGTCCTGCTCCGGGTGGTAGAGGGGATACCCCCAGAACACATGGTGCCAGATCTCGAACCGGCCGGAAAGCAGGCCGTTCAGTTTGTCCAGCAGCGGGGTGGCGGTGGGATGATCCGGGTCAAACAGCCGCCCGGCCAACAGGCTGAACCCCAGCGCCAGCGGTGCGGCAGCCAGCGCCATGCCGTGCCAGATGCAGCTTTCAAAAAAGGCGGGCAAGGCACGCTGCAGCAAAAACAAAACCAGCAGATAGTATTCCCCGCGGGTAGGTTCCAGCGTAAAGGTGTGCGGCGCGGCCATCTCATGGATGGCCTGGGCGTTCAGTCCCGCCGCATTGACCACATAGCGGGACGCAAAGCTGCCGTTTGGCGTGGTCAGCTGCCAGCCGCCGTCAATCTTTTCAATGTTGGTTACAGGAGTGCTGCGGTACAGCTCTACCCCGTTGCGCACAGCCACCTCCGCCATGGCCAGCGCAAACTCCCACGGACTGACGATGGCTGCGCTGGGGGCAAACAGCGCCCCGGCCACTGTGGGGGCAAGCTGCGGCTCCATCGCCAGGGTTTCCTCCGCTGTCAGCAGCCGGATGCCCGGCACGCCGTTTGCCACGCCGTTCGCGTACAGCTTTTGCAGGTGGGGCAGCTCTGCCTGGCTCAGCGCCAGCACCAGGCTGCCGCACTGGCGGTAGGGCACATCCAGCCGGGCGCAGATTTCCTTTGCCAGCGCCACGCCCTGCACATTCAGGCGGGCCATTTGGGTACCCGGTTCCGGGTCATACCCGGCGTGCAGGATGGCGCTGTTTGCCTTCGTTGTTCCATCCGCCACATCGTTTTCTGCTTCCAGCACTGCCACATGCAGCGGATAGTGCGACAGTTCATACGCTGCAGCTGCACCAACCACACCACAGCCAATGATTGCTACATCCAGCATAACTACCTCCCAGTTGTATTGGTCATTCAGGATGCAAAAATCCATCCTGTCAACATGGTTTCCATTGGTTTAATCATAGCGTTAAATGCACAAAAAATCAAGTTCAAGTTGATTTATTTTGCGCATTTCGTCGCCATTGTGTAGACAGCGGAATAGAGGCCCGCTGCTTTGTTTGCTGCTGCCTTTCTATGCAAAAAGCTGCCGCACCTGGCTTTCCCGGTGCAGCAGCTTTTTGTGTTTTTATGGGGTGAATAATCGTACTATCAGGCCAAATAGTCACGCAATAACCGTTCCAGTGTGGGACGGGATACACCAACAGCGGCGGCCAGCTGGGTTTTATTCAGGGCAATACCGCATAATTCTAAGTGCCGATACGGCAAGCGAGGTGCGGCAGATGCTAAACCAAAAGCGCAGATAATACTGGATGCTGCAAAGGTGAGCGCCGCCAGTGGCGGAA
>OILH01000396.1_pt1 | contig 8325 bp, 14 predicted proteins | sample 1584501 | NCBI WGS metagenome assembly OILH01 (sample SAMN02674693, study PRJEB24791) | human gut metagenome, SKBSTL018 | isolation source: stool | host: Homo sapiens | place: USA | reverse complement strand
CGCTCTGCTTTTCAATATAGGGAACAATATTACCGGTATCCGGGTTATATACAAAGTAATCACGGTAGCTTCCGTTATCGCTGAACAGATATACAAGATAGACATCTGTTACAGTGTTATGCAGAACGCGGACCTGCTTTCCCTGGATCTCTATCTTTTCATCATCATATCCATCTATCCCCGGAATATGATGAGTCAGGAAGGTTCTTCCGTCGATGACCCAGGTCGCACGATCTGCATCATCTTCTTCCTCTTCCTCATCACTGTCATATCCATTAGAAATAAGATAATTAGCTCTAACATGAGAAATTAATATAATAAAACAAATAGTAATAAGTAATATCAAATCAACACTTTCACTCATATCAATAGTATTTAAATTAATAGCATTAAGATTAGTAGAGCCACTACGCTACGCTCCGTGGCGACCCCCCGTAGAGGAATGGAAGCAAGCTAGTCATCAACTTTCGCTTTAATATTATCATTAAGTTTATTAAGTTTATCAATAATATGTTCAAGAACTTCTTTATTATATTGACTATCATTAATAATAAATTCAATATTACGATGAAATTCTATATCTTTAATTTGAAGTTTATTAATATCTATATTAATTCGTTCAATCTTTTTATATAGACTAAATACTTCATAAATAAGATATAAAATACATCCAATACAAACTCCAAGAACATATTGAGTAACATTTTCAATCATAAAAATAATAATAAAGTTTACGAATAAGTTCAAATCTAGTATCAGTAATATTATAAATTTTAAATGCTTTAGCAACAAAATTAAAATCACCATATTTAAGTAAAGCATCTATATAATCTTTAATATCACTAAGCCACATAATAGCACTAACAGAATATCTATCACTATCAGTATTAGTAATATATTGACCAATACCTTTAGCAATAGTATCAGCAGCTATATCATTAATAATAAACTTATCAGTAAACCAATTATCTTTTATATAGTGTTTATCAGTATATTTATCACGAAAGACTTTAGATAGTTTATTACATAAATCAATATAAGAACGAGCAGCAGTTCTATTATTATGATTAACAAATTGAACATCTTTGACTTTAAGAGTTAAGTTCATACCACATTCAATAATACGAACTTTAATTTGTTTTTTATCCTCATTAATATATAGAACAATAGCAAGTTTATTTTTCCAATAGCCAGTATTCAAAGTAACTATATCATAAAGTTTAACTTTAAATCCAGATGTAATAGTACCATCAATTTGTTTATAAGTAATATAATTCACAATAAAACTGTATTAAATTTTTAGTTTAACATTTATTAGCTAGTTCTTTTGCCCTATATTGAACTCAATATTAATCGTGATAGATTAATCAGATTATATATGAAAATTCAACAGAGAGCAAAAGAACCGTATCTATGAATATGTTATAAGCGTAAATAGCTAGTCATTTGTAGCAGGCTCATTATTCTGTTCATTATTCTTACCATCACGTTTAAGACGTTCTTTAAGAATATGTTCAGATACAGAACCAAGTTTACATTCACTAACACAATGACTAACACCTTTAGCATGAGTTACAGCATATACAATAGGATAATTAATATATTTATTATTACCTACTGTACGTTCGATTTTAGTAATTCCAACTTCGGTTACAATACCAACACAAACACCAAGCTTAGTTTGATTATGATATTGATAAGTATATTCCATATATACTACTTGTCCTTTTTTAAACTTAGCTTGTTCTTCAATATATCTATCTAATAGACCATCAAAAATAAAAGAATCATAATTATCCATTTTAATTATATATTTAAAGTTAATAATATACATACTAAAAAGCCTAGCACTATCTTCACAGACAATACTAGGCAAATCTACAAATACGAAATCATATAAACGAGATGTTTGACACAAACATTGTTATTACTAATTTCACAATCAATAATAACATCATTAACACCAAATCAAATATGACATATAACACTTGGACTATGATAAATATTAATAGCACTATCTTCACAGACCGTACTATTACAAAAGTTACAATTAGAAATTAAAACGAATAATAACAATATCATAGTTTCGGAGTTCAATTCCTCCATCATCAGCAAGTGAAATAACACTATTATCTTCACAGACAATAGTGTTAGAAATATAATCAAAAATTTATGTGGGATTATTTAGTAGATTTATTTGCTTTTCTACGTTTAAGTTCAGCATAAATTTCATCATCGCTAAAATTCTTAAACTTATTCTCTTGTTTATTATTATCAACAGATTGATTAACCATTTTAATTATTTCCTTATATTCTGCATTAGAAGTATCAATAATATGTTGAGCTATAAAATGATTAATTTCAGTATTAGCATTAACAATATTAATAATCATATCTTTAGCATATTTAGGAAAAACAGCAATGATAGGTTTAAGAATATCTTTATCTTTAATTATACTATCCCAACGATTAATAAGCCAATCAAGTTCAAATCCATTTTCAGTAGCAAGTTTAATAATATCTTCTTGAGTTTTACTAAAATCATTAATATATTTTTGTTCTTTAAGAACATATATAAATAAAACTAAACCTCTAACATATTGGTCTGGAGATAAACCTTTATCTTTAATATCATTAATGAATTTATTAATAAGTTCGCAATCTTCTTTATATTTACAAGTATCACAAGTAATACTATCACAAGATTTACCAAAAACTTCATCAAGAGTAACTTTAATATTAATATTTTCCATAATTTTATTTATTTAATCATAATAACCAAAAACATCATTTTCAGGGTCAACAATAGGACTATCATCAACTATTGGTTCCCAAGCAATATCGTCAAAATCTTGACTTAGACATTCTGCATGAATTTCAACACCTTCAACATTATTATTGAAATATGTATCATCTTCAACAAAATAAATATCAGTTCTTTCCATATCTTTATATATAAAATAAACTCCGAGTAGAGGATGATTATCATCAACTAGTTAACTATAACAAACCCAATAAACAAAATGGATAAAATGGCAAGAACATGAGAATTAGCTTTAACAAGCTCAACAGCACTATCCATCCTCTACGGGGAGTCTATACTACAAACTTAGTTAGCTTCAGAATCTTTATTCTTTTTATGAAGTTCAGTTTCAGTATCAATCATAATACCAATAACTCGTTGACTATCATTAGCAACATCAGCATGAGCTTTAACTAAAGCATCAATGAATAAATCATCTGTATATCTATATTCTCTATGAAGTCCACCATCAGCAGTAACTCTAAACTTATTCCATAAGAAGTCAACATAAGCACCTTTAGAATTACATATTCTTCCATCATCTTCAAGAGTGTGAAGAATATTAAGAGAAGTATGGCGTCTAAATGCAGCATTGAATTTAACAATACAAACTACATCAAGAATATGTTGAGGAATATTAATCCCAACAGGAACACCACGTTTATCAGTCTTAGCATCTTTAAAATCATTATCTTCATTAGCTTGACTAACAACAGTAGTTTGTTTTTCCTGTTTACGAACTTTACTTTGTTTCTTCTTCCTAGCTTTATTCTTAGGCTGAACAGTTTCACTACTAACAACAGCATTAACTTGTGTATCTTCTTCAGGAACAACAAGTTTACCTTCTTGTTTAGCTTCTTCTAAACTTTCAGCCATAGTTTTCTTTCTAGGCTTAGATTGAACATTACTAGTAGCATTATCAAAATTTACCATAACACTTATAAGTTTAAGATTAATATTATTATCAGTAGTAATATTACTCTACTGAACAACACGACAAATATAATAATTAAATATAATACTCCAAATATATTATAATTTATTTATACTATAATTCTAACTAATAATCAATAGCTATATTAAAATAACTAAAATAGTTATAGCAATAGGAATTAACTTACCACGAGTATAATAAATATCAATAGTATCAAGAGTATCATTAGTATAAAGAGAATCAGTAATATCAAGAATATTAAGAATATAATTAGTAATACCACCAGTAATATTAGCATGACTAGTATTAATAGTCATTATAATATTGATAGTATTAATAGTGCTATTGTTAGCTAGAACTAATGCTATTGGTCATTATGACTAAAAGTCTTATTAGACTTGATAGTATTGTTAGAGCTAGTCTTAATAACGATTGTATGACTAATCGTTATGACGAACGTCAATGAGATGATAATGATGATGCTATGACTGAAACTAATAGTGATATAACTAGAAGTTATAGGAGGTATAACGAAAAGTTATAGAGAGTATAACTAGAGGTTATAATGCTGGAACTAGAGGTTATAATGCTGGAACTAGAGGTTATGATAGTATAACGAGAAGTTATAGGAGGGAAAGAGAGGGAATTGGAACAATAGGGTTAGATTGATTATTAGGAGTGTTATTAGGAGGATGAAGAGGATTAGGAAGAATGGCAGTAATATTAGTCTTTTCAGCATGACCATCTCCACACTTATCTCCACATTCATCACTACCACAATCATTCTCATCTCCACCATCAACCTCAATTTAACCCTATTTGAACCACATCCAACTCCACCATCTCATTCTCCACGAAATCCACATTCACCACTTTCATCTCCATATCCTCTTTCTCCACATTCAATACCTCTCGTCACCTTTAATTTCACCTCTATAACTTTTTGTTATGAGAGTAAATCTCCATGACCAATATCAGTATAACAAAATGTTATAGGAGTAAATCTCCATGACCAATATCACTAACAATATCAGTATCAATATCAGTAATCACTAGTTCTATCTCCATTAGTTTCGTCATGAAGAATACCATCAAGATTATCATCATGACGAGCTAGATTAGTAATGCTAATCCGAAGAACTTGTGAAGCAAGTTCTGAAGCCTCACTAATTCCTATACTACTAGTATCACTAGTAGTATAAGTATGACTGACTCTAATTGTTAATAACTGTAATTATAACTAAATTAATATATAGCTAAATTCATGGGTATACCCCCCGTGGAGGATGGATGATGAAATAACTAGCTAATATTCAGTAAGTTAAACATCACTACATCTGTATTTTAAACTAGCGTTATGCTATTGCAAGCTAGCTTGCTAGCATAGCTAGTTTAAAATATAGTAGGATGTTTGACATTACCAAATTTAGCTCGATTATTTTATAATTCATTAACATGGAGGTTTATCCATGACTATTAGCATTATTAATATTAGTATAGCTAAGCTCAACATCATGGGTCATTCGGTGGCTACTGTTGCAAGCAACAGCAGCCATAAGCTTACTAGCTTAACTAGTCTTACTAGTACCATCAGGCTCAATAGGGGATTCTCCACGAACTCCACTTTGAGTTAGAGCAGTATCAATACCACGAGCGATACTTTTTAATTCATCATTAATAACAATTCTAAGTTTATCAACAACGGCATGCACTTTATTAATATCATCAGCATTACCATTAGTAGTTAAATTGGTAATAGCAAGAGGAATATTAGCACCAGCAGGATAAAGTTTAGTAAGTTCAACAGAAGTAATAGAATTATCATTCTCAACTTCAATAGTAGTAATAATACGATGTACTTTCATGATGTTTAATATTAGGATAAGACTTATCAGAACTTGCAGCTAGTTCATGGTTGATAAGACTTATCAGACTGTTAAGTTCGTTTGCTGCAATCTATTTAATGTTGATAATGAGCATTTCCATGTTGAACACTAGCAATAGCATCAACAAAACTATTGTTGATAACATCAGTGCTACCAACCCGAAGGTCAGTAGCACCATGTTCATTAGAATGGTACGTCGTCATCATTCATTGCAGTAGCAACAAAACTAGCTGCTTTAGCTTTAGCCTCACGCTTGGCAGCAATGACAGCACGAGCATCCTCCATAATCTGCTTGATAAGTACATTATATGCACCAACAAGAACAGGGTCAGCAGGCTGTTCGATACCTACAATATGATATACATATCTATCATAATCCACAACATTGTAAAGATTATCTTTACGAGTAAATGGATTACGGTCTTGTACACCAGCAGGTACAAACTGGCAAAGAACTTTGACAGCAACACCAGTCAGATACATACTAGCAAAACCAGCTTCAGCAGCTTCGCCAACATAGTTGACAAATCTACCGTAGAACTTGTCTTTGCGCATTACAAGCAGTATCTGATTGAATGGCATCTGAATAGCACCAAGCATACCCATTCGATGTGTACCATCAGGCATACTTTGAGCACCTTTGACAGGACTAGCAATAGTAACAAACGCATTGAGATAAGAATTGCCATTACGACCTGTACGTTCTTGACAATCAATATTAGTAATGACAGTAGTCATTACATAACTATGACCATCAGTACAGATGCGTCTAACAACATCATCAATAGTTTCCACTTGCGCAGAATTTTGGTTATCTGCATCAACAGTAGCTTGAACAGGTTGGTTAACACTAGCAGTTTTATTATCTGCATTAACATTCTCGGGAGCAGCAGCAGCACCTTGTGCAGCTTGTGCAAAATCTTTAACGTCTGGCACGACTATTAAGTATTTAATTACGCTAATCAGTAGCATTACTGACAGTTGTTTCGTTTCAACTGCAAAGTATTTAATGTTGATAATGAGCAACATCATCTAGTAGAGATTAATCTCTACTAAGATAACTAACAATAGCCGATAGTATTCCAAATACAACAGCAGTAATCTGTTCATCACTAGTTGGCTCTACTTTCAATGCTAGTATGATAGCTGGCATCATCAGTATGATGGCAACTAACAACAATGGTTTGTTTGTTCTCATAATGATTGGTATTAATAATTAGTAATGTAATGAGATGAATAATCTCAATATATTTAATGTTGATAATGAGCAGGATCATCATTAACTCTATCAACTTTAGGCGGGGGTAGTCAATCAAGTTTAACATGACCGGGGGTTATACTCACTAGCCCCACTATCACATTAATACATTCAATTTTTCAATCATCATTATTATAACTATCATCATTATTATAACTATCATTATTATAACTATCATCATCATCATCCTTATCATCATCATTATTATTATTTTCAATCATTATTATCATTATTATTATTATCATCATCATCATTATTATTATCATCATCATTATCACTATTATTATCACTATTATTATCACTATTATTATCACTATTTTCAATCATCATCATTATTATTATCATTATTATTATTATTATTATTATCATCCTTATCACTATCATCGTCATCATCGTCATCATCGTCATCGTCGTCATCGTCTTTCAACATACCTTCCAGGTCACCCTTCGTGATGCCGTCAGAGTCCAACGCCTGAACAGTGATATAAAACTTACTATCGTTCAACAAAAACGTTTCTTCTGTATCCTCTTCCACAACAATACCCTTCGGAACCTTAAAAGTCAATCCGTAGGCAGTCCATGTAACAGGAGACAATGCCTGTGCACCTGCCGACAAGCAGACACACAGGCATAAAAAGGCAAAAAACAAAATTCTTTTCATCTTTTACTTTATTTACGAATAAAGACTTCGCTCAACGCACGCCCCGGTCATTTATCTTTATCACGTATCTCCACGCGACGAATCTTACCGCTGATAGTCTTCGGAAGCTCTTCTACAAACTCTATCACACGCGGATACTTATAAGGGGCAGTCACACGCTTCACATGGTCTTGCAATTCTCTAATCAGTTCCGGGCTTTCCTGTCCTTTGTAGTTCCTGGAAAGAACGATGGTCGCCTTTACCACTTGTCCGCGCACTTCATCGGGAACACCCGTAATGGCACATTCCACCACGGCAGGATGAGTCATCAATGCACTTTCCACTTCAAACGGGCCGATACGGTAGCCGGAGCTCTTGATAACATCATCCGCACGTCCCACAAACCAAAAGTATCCGTCTTCATCACGCCAAGCCACATCACCTGTATAATAAATACCATCATGCCAAGCATCTTCCGTTAATTCCGAAGCACGATAATATTCTTTGAACAATCCCAATGGTTTACCCCTATCTGTACGAATAACAATCTGACCTTGTTCTCCATCTTCAGCAGAACGCCCGTCGTGAGTCAACAAATCTATATCATATTGAGGATTAGGTACCCCCATACTTCCAGGTTTAGGCTCCATCCAGGGAAAAGTACCCAACGTCAAAGTGGTTTCCGTCTGTCCGAAACCTTCCATCAAACGAATACCGGTTATTTTTTTAAACGTCTCATATACAGAATAGTTCAATGCTTCTCCGGCAGTGGTACAATATTCCAAAGACGACAAGTCATACTTA
>OILH01000392.1_pt1 | contig 8370 bp, 8 predicted proteins | sample 1584501 | NCBI WGS metagenome assembly OILH01 (sample SAMN02674693, study PRJEB24791) | human gut metagenome, SKBSTL018 | isolation source: stool | host: Homo sapiens | place: USA | reverse complement strand
CACCCTGATGTGGGGCATCCCGCTGGACATCAACATGTTCCTCGTCTGCGGCCTCTGCGCCCTCATCTCGATGCTGATAGGCGTCCAGATGTTCCGCAAGACACAGGACCGCTTCGTGCTGCATATATAAGAGGGAGGAGAGAACGATGGAACCTATCATCAAAGTGGACAATGTGTCCATGTGCTTCAACCTCTCCACCGAAAAGCACGAGAGCCTGAAGGAATACCTCCTTGCCATGGTGCAGGGACGCTTGCAGTACGACGAGTTCTACGCCCTCAGGGACGTGAGCCTCGACATTATGCCCGGCGATTTTTACGGCCTTGTGGGCTTGAACGGCTCGGGCAAATCCACCCTGCTCAAGACCATTGCCGGGGTGTACAAGCCCAGCAAGGGCAAGGTGACCGTAAACGGCACCATCGCCCCGCTCATCGAGTTGGGCGCGGGCTTTGATATGGATCTGACCGCCCGCGAGAACATCTACCTCAACGGCACGGTGCTGGGCTTCTCGCCCAAGTATCTGGACGAAAAATTTGACGAGATCGTAGAATTCAGCGAACTGGAAAACTTTCTGGATGTGCCGCTGAAAAACTACTCCTCCGGCATGGTGGCACGCATCGGCTTTGCCATTGCCACCATCACAAAGCCCGATATCCTCATTGCGGACGAGGTGCTGTCGGTGGGCGATTTTTTGTTCCAGCAGAAGTGCGAAAAGCGGATGCAGGAGCTGATGGCGGGCGGCACCACGGTCATTTTGGTGTCCCACTCCATCGAGCAGATCGAGCGGATGTGCACCAAGGTGGCATGGCTGAGCCACGGCCACCTGAAAATGAACGGGGATACCCAGACAGTCTGCGCCGCCTACAAGGCGACCCAGCGCGGCGAGGTCTGATATGAATGTACGGTTGAAACGCGCCAAGGAGCTTGCCGGCTATGCCGTGCAGCTGACAAAGGAAGAGGGCCTGCCCACCATGGTCAGGCGCGGCGCGGGCTTTGTAAAGCGCCGCTGCTTTGGCAAGCGTGCACGCTACCTGCCCGCCAAAAAGGTGCTGGAAGCCCAGCGCGCCGAGATGGCCGGCAAAACGGCAGCAGACTGCGGCCTGCCCACCATCTCGGTGCTGACCCCGCTGTATAATACCCCGGAAAAGTACCTGCGGGAGTTTTTGGATTCCTTTGTGGGGCAGACCGCGCCCAACGGGCAGCTCTGCCTTGCCGATGCTTCGGACGCCGCCCACGGGGACGTGGAACGGATCGTAAAGGAATATCAGCAAAAGAATCAACAGATCGTATACAAAAAGATCGAAAATAAGGGCATTGCGGCCAACACCAACGCCGCCGCGCAGCTGGCAACAGGGGAGTATCTGGCGCTGGCTGACCACGACGACATTCTGGCACCCCATGCCCTGTACACCATGGGCAAGGCCATCTTACAGCTGCGGCAGCGCGGCGAACCGGACGGATTTCTGTACAGCGACGAGGCACTGTTCACCAAGAGCATCCGCCGCCCCATGGTGGCGCACTTCAAGCCGGACTACGCCCCGGATTACCTGCTGTGCTGCAACTACATCTGCCATCTGGCGGTGTTCCAAAAAGCGCTGTGGGAGCAGCTGGGCGGCGAACGCCCGGAATGCGACGGCAGTCAGGATCATGATCTGTTCCTGCGGCTGCTGGAAAAGACCGGCGGTGCCGCCCATGTGCCGCAGGTGCTCTACTACTGGCGGGTGCACGCGGGGTCTACCTCCGGCGGTGCAGACGCCAAGCCCTATGTGGCGGCAGCGGCCAAAAAGGCGCTGGCAGACCACCTGACCCGCACCGGGCGCACCGGCACGGTGGAGGACGGCCTGTTCCCCAGCACCTACCGGGTGAAGTGGGACATCGTGGGCGAACCCAAGGTGAGCATCCTTATCCCCAACAAGGACCACACCGAGGATCTGGAAAAGTGCCTGCACAGCATCTGGACAAAGACCGAATGGGAGCACTTTGAGGTGATCGTGGTGGAGAACAACTCCACCGACCCCGCCACCTTTGCCTACTATAAAAAGGCGCAGCAGCGCTATGACGGTCTGCGGGTGGTCACCTACCCGAAAAAGGGCTTCAACTTTTCCGGCATCAACAACTTTGGCCGCAAGTACGCCACCGGCGAATATCTGCTGCTGCTGAACAACGATGTGGAGGTGCGCAGCGGCGAATGGCTCACGGAACTTCTGCGCCAATGCGCCCACCCCGGCGGGGCGGCAGTGTGCGGTGCGATGCTCTTTTACCCGGATGAGACCATCCAGCACGCGGGCGTCATTACCGGGCTGGGGGGCTACGCGGGGCACAGCCACAAGTATAAAAAGGCCGGCGGCAGCGGGTATCTGTTCCGCACTGCCACGGTGCAGGACTTTTCCGCTGTGACCGGTGCCTGCCTGCTGGTAAAGACCAGCGTGTGGGACGAAGTGGGCGGTCTGGACGAAGCCTTTGCGGTGGCCTTCAACGATGTGGACTTCTGTCTGCGGGTGCGGGATGCGGGCTATCGCATTGCGTGGACGCCCTACGCCCAGCTGACCCATTACGAGAGCAAGAGCCGCGGCGGGGACGAGAAAGACCCGGTAAAGGCACGGCGCTTTGCCGCCGAGCAGCAGCGTCTGTACGAGGTGCACGGCAAGGAGAACATCCTGCATGACCCCTACTACAACCCCAACCTGACCATGGACCGGGAGGATTTTTCCGAAAGCGATGATCTGCGCGGGCTGAAAGAGGGACGCATCACGGTGCAGTGGAGGGAATAACAGCATGAACATCAAAGGTCATTTCGAGACCATCACCCGGCACAAGCTGCTGGTGATGAAATACTGCTTTGAATGCGGGTTGTATGAGCAGGGCCTTGCCCACGACCTGAGCAAGTACAGCCCCACCGAGTTCATCCCCGGGTGCATCTATTATCAGGGTGACCACAGCCCCAACGAGGCGGAGCGCGCAGCCAAGGGCTACACCTCGGCGTGGCTGCACCACAAGGGGCGCAACAAGCATCATCTGGAATACTGGATCGATTACAGCACCACCAAGACCGGCCTGACCGGCATGAAGATCCCCCTGCGGTACGTCTGCGAGATGGTGTGCGACCGGGTGGCGGCAAGCCAGATCTATCTGGGCGATAAGTACACCGATGCCTCCGCGTGGGAGTACTACCAGCGCAGCAAGGATCACTACCTGATGCACCCGGAGACCCGGGCACTGCTGGAAAAGCTGCTGTGCATGGTGCGGGACATCGGGCGGGAACGCACCTTTGCCTACATGAAATTCCTGCTTGGCTGCGAAAAGGATTACTAAGCCCGAAAGGCTGCTGCACAGACTGTGCGGCAGCCTTTTTTGCGTGCAGAAAAGCCCGCGTGCAGACGCGCCTGTGAAAAAGCAATTCCGGAAAATCGGCAGATTTTCCGGAATTGCGAATAAAAAATAATTTTTCCACTGCAACGACGACGACCGCCGCCAGTGGCGGAAACAGGGAGGAGTTGTTGGGGCAGCGGCCAGCAAGATGCGAGTGCCGCCCAAGGCACGATGCGGATGCTGGGTGCCGCAACCCGGAAGGCGCGGCGCGCATTCAAAATGTTCCTGCTTTTGCACGCTTTGCCGAAACTTTCCGGCAAAGTTTGGCGCATCTGTCCATTGACAGCGCACCGCAGCAGGGGATAAGATGAAACCGGGGAGCAACGCGCTCCCATAAGAAGAAAGCGGGGAACCACAGATGAAGCTTTGGAAACGATGGACGGCAGCGGCTCTTGCAGCTGCAATGGCGCTGCTGCTTTTAGCAGCCTGCGGGCCCTCCGGCCCTTCCGCGCCGGATGCGCCGGACAAGCCGGGCAGCAGTGAGACCGGCAAAGACCCCACCGACGAAAAGACCGAGGCGCAGAAGGTGGCCGCAGTGGTGGAAGCACTGAACACAGTGCGCAAGAACAACGGCAATAACACCCCGCTGGAGCTGAACGAGCAGGCCTGTGTGTTCGCCAAGGAGATGGCACAGGTGCAGCTGGATGGCGTCAATGGCAAGTACGGCAAGAATCCGAGTACCAACACGGATTATACTGCTGCCTGTGCAAAAGTCCGCAACAAGAAGGTGGGTGAAAAAACATCGATCGGTGTTGGCGCACTGCAGCGCGCTTACCCGGATGCAAACCAGTTCGAAAAGTGGGCAGTCAAGAAGTGGGCAAACGAGACAGAGAAAGCGAGCGTAGAACGCAACAATGCACTGGTCAAGAAGGAAGCCACTCTTGTGGGCGTGGGCGTTGTGCAGAACGCTGACCCTTCGACGAGGGATAAAATTCCCTTTATGGTGGTCGTGATGACCTACTGATACGAGCAAACGCCGCTGACAAAAAGTCGGCGGCGTTTTTGTGTGGTCTGCCGGATAACGCAAAAACACCCCGGCCGGGCGGAAAAGCCGCTTGGCCGGGGTGCTGTTTTGCAAGAAAAATATTACTGCTCGTTTTCGTAGATCTTGATATAGCGCGGGGCGCTTTTATCCTGCCAGAGCAGCAGAATGGCGGTCAGGGCGACAGCCAGTGTGGTGAGGACGGCGAGCAGAGCTTTGAGAACTTTCATGGTTTGGTGCCTCCTTGTGAAGTTCGGGAGCGGAGCGGGGGACGTTCCGCCTGTCATGTTAGGTATAGTATAGCATATTCCCACAGTAAAGGCAAACGGCAGAAGAGGGAGAACAAAAAGAAAAATACGGTAGTTAGTTAAAACTAATCTGCGAAAACGAATAAGAAAGTTCAGGAAAATTCATCATTTGAGCCGTGATGTCGTTGACTTCCCGCGCCAAAATGATACAATAAGTGTGTTAAGCAGCTGCTGTCCCTGTACCAGTGCGCCTGCATGGGCGTGGGGATGGCAATTCAAGCAGAATGGGGGATTTGAAATCCATGTTGAACAAGCTGAAACGTGCGGCGCTTGGCGCGCATACGCCGCATGACAAGGCAACTGCTGCAAGCAAACCGGTCCCGATGCCTCTGCCCGCGCAGGTACGCATCCTGATGAGTCAGCATATCGGCGCTCCCGCCAAGGCTTTGGTGAAGAAGGGCGACGAGGTGTTCGTCGGTACCAAGATCGGTGAAGCTGGCGGCTTTGTGTCTGCAAATATCCACTCCAGCGTCTCGGGCACTGTGGCGGCTGTGGAGCCGTTCCGTCTGTCCAATGGCCGGATGTGCGACTCTGTGGTCATCAAGACCGATGGCAAGCAGACCGTGGACCCTGCCGTGAAGGCACCCGAGGTCACCGACAAGGCCAGCTTCCTGGCAGCCGTGCGTGAGTGCGGCCTGGTGGGTCTGGGCGGCGCAGGCTTCCCGACCGACGTCAAGCTGCAGCCCAAGGACCCCGTGGACACCCTGCTCATCAACGCCTCCGAGTGTGAAGTCTGGCTGACCAGCGACACGCAGGAGATGCTGAACTGCGCAGACGACATCGTCCGCGGCATCGAGGCTGTGCTGAAGTACACCGGCATCCCGAAGTGCGTCATCGGCATTGAGAACAACAAGCCCGAGTGCATCGACCTGCTGTGCAAAAAGACCAAGGACGACAGCGCTATTGAGGTAAAGCCCCTGCCCAGTGTCTACGGCACCGGCGCAGAGCTGATCCTCATTGAAAAGTGCCTCGGCCGCGAGGTGCCCCACGGCGGTCTGCCCGCCGATGCAGGCGCGATCGTGATGAACGTGACCAGCGTTTCCACGCTGGGCAAGTATCTGGCTACCGGTATGCCGGTGGTCCAGCGTACCATCACCGTGGACGGCGATGCCTGCGCAAAGCCCCAGAACGTTGTTGTGCCTGTGGGCACCGCTTATCAGGACATTCTGGACTATGTGGGCGTTAAGGGCGAGCTGGGCAAGGTGGTTGCCGGCGGTGCCATGATGGGCCCCGCTGTGGAGAACCTTTCCTACCCCACCACCAAGACCACTTCCGGTCTGATCCTGCTGAGCAAGGCAGCTGCACAGCCCGCACAGGTCAACCCCTGCATCCGCTGCGGCCGCTGCGTGGAGTACTGCCCCATGGGTCTGGAGCCCGTGGAGGTCAACCAGGCTTACGCTGCCCGCGACGTCCAGGAGCTGGGCAAGCTGCACGTTGACTACTGCTTCAACTGCGGCTCCTGCACCTTCGTCTGCCCGGCCAAGCGTCCCTGCACCCAGATGATGGGTCTGGCCAAGGCATTCTATCTCGGTGAAATCAAAAAAGGAGGCAATAAGTAATGGATACGAAGCTTATTGTTTCGGCTTCCCCGCACGTCCGCAGTGACGAGACCACCCAAAGCCTGATGGCTAACGTGATCGTTGCACTGTGCCCCTGCGTGGTTGCCTCTGCAATCATTTTCGGCGTGCGCGCCCTGCTGGTCACCGCCGTTTCCGTGGTAGCCTGTGTGGCCTTTGAGTGGCTGTACTGCAAGCTGCTGAAGCGTGCAAACCCCATCAGCGATCTGTCCGCTGTGGTCACCGGCATCATTCTTGCCATGAACGTGCCCGTGGGTATGCCCATCGGCCAGCTGATCATCGGCGATCTGGTGGCTATCATCGTTGTCAAGCAGCTGTTCGGCGGCATTGGCATGAACTTTGCAAACCCCGCTCTGGTGGGCCGTATCGTGCTGTTTGTCAGCTTTGCCGGTTCCATGAATAAGTGGGTGTTCCCGGATGCAGCGGTGGACCAGCTGTCCAAGGCTACCCCGCTGGCTGTGGCAGATCCCTCCAAGCTGAGCCTGCTGGATCTGTTCATGGGCATCCATGGCGGTGTGCTGGGCGAGACCTGCGCACTGGCTATCGTGCTGGGTCTTGTCTATCTGGTGGCTACCAAGACCATCAGCATCGCCATCCCTGCTTCCTACGTTGGCAGCGTGTTCGTGTTCTACCTGATCGCTACCAAGGATCTGCACAGCGCACTGGTTGCCGTGCTGAGCGGCGGCCTGCTGTTCGGCGCTGTGTTCATGGCTACCGACTACGTTACCAGCCCCTTTACCCTGAAGGGCAAGCTGGTGTACGGCGTGTGCCTTGGCATCGTTACCTTTGCCATCCGCTACTGGGGCAGCTACACCGAGGGCGTGTCCTTCGCACTGCTGTTCATGAACCTGTGGGTCCCGTACATCAATGATCTGACCCGTCAGACCCCGTATGGCTATGTGAAGCCTGCAAAGAAAGCGAAGGAGGGTGCTGGCAAATGAGTAAGACTGCAAATTCCAGCTGGGAAACCACCGGTAAGCCGATCGTTGTGCTGACCGTCATCTCTCTGATCGTCAGCCTGCTGCTGGCTCTGGTGAACGGCATGACCGCTCCCGTTATCAAGGAGAACACCCGCCGCACCACGCTGGCTGCTTATGTCAGCGTGATGCCCTCTGTTTCGGACGCAGCTACGCTGGAGGAAGTGACCGACTACACCACCGCCAATGTTACCGGCGTGGTAAAGGCTCCCGATGGCGGCATTGCCATCAAGGCCGAGGAAAAGGGCTTTGACGGCGGCATTCTGACCGTCATCATGGGCTTTGACGCCAACGGCGCCGAGACCGGCATCTGGGTGGACGCTTCTACCCAGACCAAGGGCATCGGCTCCAATGTGTCCACCGATGACTTCCTGGCACAGTTCAACGGCATGGACGGCACCAAGAACATTGTGATGAATCAGGATTTCGATGCGTACAGTGGCGCAACCATTTCGTCCACCGCTCTGTTTGCTGCCATCAATGATTGTATCAACTGCTTCAACGAGCTGGCATAAAAGGAGGTTGGTAAGAAATGGCACAAGAAAATAAGTCCAAGGTAAGCATCCTTACCAACGGCATCATCAAAGAAAACCCCGTTCTGCGTCTGGTTCTGGGCACCTGCTCCTGCCTGGCTGTTACCACGGCAGTTTCCAGCGCGCTGGGCATGGGCGCAGCCTTCACCTTCGTGCTGGTCTGCTCCAACATCCTGATCTCGCTGCTGCGCAACGTGATCCCCGCAAAGGTCCATCTGCCCTGCTACATCGTCATCATCGCAGGCTTCGTCACCGACCGTGACGAAACTGTTGACGAGCTTCTCGATGAAGCTGTGGAGCTTGCCAAGAACAGTGATGTTGCCGTTATCTTCGCAGGTCTGCCCGAAAGCTTTGAGTCTGAGGGCTTTGACAGAAAGCATATGAGAATGCCTGATTGTCAGCTCAAGCTTATTGATGAAGTTGCTAAGGTAAATGAAAACGTTGTTATCGTTCTCCACAACGGCTCGGCTGTTGAAATGCCGTTTGCAGATAAGGTGAAGGGCATACTTGAAATGTATCTTGGCGGACAGAACATCGGCACTGCAGAAAAGGCCCTGCTTTTTGGCGAAGCTAACCCTAGCGGAAAGCTTGCGGAAACTTTCCCTGAAAAGCTTTCACATAATCCG
>OILH01000384.1_pt1 | contig 8461 bp, 8 predicted proteins | sample 1584501 | NCBI WGS metagenome assembly OILH01 (sample SAMN02674693, study PRJEB24791) | human gut metagenome, SKBSTL018 | isolation source: stool | host: Homo sapiens | place: USA | reverse complement strand
TGGCGGAAAACCTTGCGGAGATGGGCATTTCCGTCACCATCGTTCAGCGTCCCAAGCAGCTATTAGCGCCGCTGGATACGGATATGGCGAGCTTTGTCCATGCGGAAATGCGCAGACACGGTGTGGCTCTGCGGTTGGGTGAAACCGTCACCGGATTCCGGCAGGACGGAGATTCCGTGCTGACACTGTTGGAAGAAAGTGGGCCACTGCATTCGGATATGGTGCTGCTGGCCATCGGTGTTACCCCGGATACGCATTTGGCAAAAGATGCCGGACTCAGGCTTGGCATTCGTGGCAGCATCGCTGTCAACGAGCTGATGGAAACCTCCGTGCCGGACATCTATGCTGTGGGCGATGCCGTAGAGGTCACCCATTTCGTGACCGGGCAGAAAACGCTGATCTCGCTGGCGGGGCCCGCCAACAAGCAGGGACGCATTGCCGCTGACAATATCTGCGGCGGAAACAGCCACTTTCACGGCTCTCAGGGTTCGTCTGTTCTGAAACTGTTTGGCTTGACAGCGGCCTCCACGGGTATGTGGTATTCGTATAGATTGGCACGTCATAGCCTTCCATCTGGATATGTGCCGGAACCCTGATTTCATCCCAGCCTTTGCAATCATAGTCAGCTGCCTCAAAGCCACAAGGAGCCAGGGACTGATTCTTTGCATATGCAAACTTCCATAAGCCGTTCATATCATATCTCAGGCTTGATTTTCCTTTAATTTTCTCCAGTTCATTTTTATAGCACACATGATCCGAATGAGCCGCAAGTCTGTTCTGCTCAAATATTTCCGGATTCTTAATGATATTTGAATCAAAATTACTCATATTTTATACACTCCTATCTACTGTATTTATTATTTGATACATGTCTGTTTTAAACACAAAGCCTCTTATAAGACGAAGGCAAATAATAAATATTATTTGCCTTCTTGATTTTTAACAATATTATTTTACTTTTATTTAACAGATCCTGTAATTCCCTCTGCAAACTGCTTCTGGAGCACAAAGAATACGAGCATTGTAGGGATGGAGCAGAAAAGAACGCCCATCATCAGTACACCGTAATCTACTGTATATCCTGCTGCGAGGTTTGCAATAAGCATTGGCATTGTGATAGCATCAGGCTTATTGAGGATTACCTTTGGCCACAGGTATGAGTTCCATGCATTCATGAATGTGATAACTGCAGCTGCTGCATATGTTGATTTCTGTACAGGCATATACATCTTGAAGAAAATACCAATCTCACTGAGTCCGTCAATTCGTGCCGCCTCCATTATATCGACTGGGAAGTTTCTCGAATTCTGTCTGAACATCATGATGAGGAACGGCGTTGAAATAGCCGGGAGCATGAAGCCCCATACCGTATTTATAAAGCCGAGCTTTGACATCATCTTGAACAGAGGAATAAGTGTAGCTACCTGCGGAATCATCATGGCAAGAAGTAAAACTGAGAACAGCTTATCCTTTGCCTTGTCATGATAGAGCTCAAAGCCGTAACCGGCAAGTGAGCAGACAAGCAGTGCTATAATTGTCTGAACTGTTGCATTGATAAGTGAGTTTTTCATTCCAAGTGCAACGTTCTGTGATGCAAACAGTTTCTTTAAGTTCTCAAGGGCATAGCCACCAAATGCAATTCTACCTCTTGCAATGTCAATAGACTTGTTGGTCGCTGCCGATATCATCCAGAAAAACGGAAATACTGAGATGAACGAAACTATTACAAGAAAAATGTATGAAGGTATAAGCCTTTTTTGTATTGATGATCCATGTTTTTTCTTAGTCACGCTTGTCACCTACTTTCAGATTGATAAATGCCAGTATAGCAACCATGATGAATACGATAACAGACATTGCTGATGCATATCCAAAGTTTGCAACGCCTTCACCAAACGAGCCGTTATAGATATAATGTGACATGGTGATTGTCGCATTTGCAGGTCCACCCTTTGTCAGGTTTACAGACTCGTCGAAGAGCTGTAATGTACCGTTTATTGACATGATAGTTGTCATAACAATTGTAGGTCTAAGAAGAGGAACCGTGATAGACCAGAAGGTTCTCCAGCCGCTTGCTCCATCTATCTTTGCCGCCTCGTAAACAGAATACTCAATATTCTGGAGACCTGCTAAAAAGAACACCATATTATATCCTGTCCATCTCCAGATAAGAGCTACTATGATAATAATCTTAGCACTCCAGCCTGTACCAAGGAAGTTAAAGTTATTCTCTAATATTCCAAGTTTAACAAGGATTGTATTGATAAGTCCCTGTGTTGCAAAAAGCGATTTAAAAATCAATGCATATGATACGAGTGATGTTGCACATGGTAAAAATACACATGTACGGAAAAGTCCTTTAAATTTAAGATGCTTGTTGTTAAGTAACTGTGCCAGTAAAATTGCCAGTACAAGCATGATTGGAACTTCGATAATTAAATATAGGAATGTGTTTCCGATAGATCTCTTGAAAACCGCATCCTGAAACATTCTTGTGTAATTGTAGGCAAATGGATTAGCCCACTGCATATTTGCACTTGAACCGGTTTTAAATGATGTAATAACAGCCTGGATAATAGGCCAGAAGCTCATTATGAAAATGAGTATTGTTGCCGGAGCCAGATACATCCAGCCGGCTGCCCTTTGTTTACCGGTTATGCTCATTCCTTTTTTCTTATTTTTCACTGTAAAGGCCTCCTAACTATAAGTCTTTGAGAAAAAACAGGGAGCCATTTAATGGCTCCCTGTACATTTGCCATCAAGCTAACAGATTAAAGTCCCATTGTGAATTTAAGGTCATCCTCTGCTGTCTTTATCTCTGAATCGATATCTGCACCATTCTGAGTAATATTGATAAGTGCTGTAGCAAGCTTCTTACGTGCATCGTAGTGGAAATCGCTCTGCTCGATTATCTTAACATTTGCACCCATCTCAACGATCTTAGCGTAAATTGGCTGGTTGTTGAAATACTCAACACCCTCGTTGTAAACCTCTGACTTGCCTGCAGGTGTATATGTAGTGATAACACCACCATTCTTAAGAGCATTGTCATATGTCTCAGATACACCCTTGTCTGTATAAGATCCGCCACCGAATGTATATGCTAAGAATTTCTTAGCAAGGTCTGCCTGCTTGCAGTTGCTTGTGATGTAAAGTGAAGAACCACCGTTTGATGCATAGCCTTCACCACCCTCAAGTGTTGGAAGAGATGTAATCTCCCACTTTCCACTGTTGTCTGTAACCTTCTCGATTGTAGGAATGATCCAGTTTCCGTTCATAACGCCTGCAACCATGTCTCCCTGAATAACCTGATCTGTGTAATCTGACCAGTTATTTGCAAGGTAAAGAACATTGTTGTCGATCATATCCTTAAGTACCTGCATGATTTCTTTTAATTTAGCATTGTCTACAAATTTTGGCTTGCCATCCTTGAACTGTGACTCACCCTCTGCCTGAAGCATCATGTAGAATAAATCGTTTCCGTCTCCATCCATGCAAAGTAAGTATTTTCCTGTCTTCTCGTATACTTTCTTACCTACCTCGATGAAATCCTTCCAAGAGATACCTGTCATATCATCGATTGTGTATCCTGCCTGCTCAAGAAGATCTGTTCTGTAAGCAAAGATTACTGTTCCGTTATCAACAGGGAATCCAAAGTGCTCTCCGTCGATTGTAGAGAATGATAACTTCTCCTGACTGAAATCATCCCACTTAACATCTGCATCATTTGCTGATACCCATGCATCAGGATAATTTGTATGGTACTGCCGGAAGTAGTGATCCTGGAATAATACGATGTCAGGAAGTGTACTGTAATCCCCAGCTGAGCCTGCTGTTGTAATTGCTGTCTCAATGTCAGATGACCCTGACTGCTCCTCGATATTGAGTACAAAATCAGAATCTACATTTTTCTTGTAATCCTCTGCTGCTGCTTTGAGTGCCGGGATATTGAAGTTTGGATCCCAAGCCCAGGCTGTAAGTGTATGGCCGTCATCTACTGTCTCTACCTTCTTACCTGTCTTTTCTGTGCCATCTCCTGATGAAGATGAGTCTCCACATCCGGCTGCAAGTGAGGCAACCATTGTTGTTACGAGTAATAATGAAACTACTTTCTTTTTCATTTTTCTTCCTCCCTAATAAAAATGATGTTTCTGCAATACTACGTTTACAATTCATTCATAATCATATTATTTTAATTGGGCATTTTGACTATGAATATTTGTCCGTTTCTTGATTACATAGTCATTATAACCATATACGTTGTTTCTGTGTTAACAAATTCCACACAATTATATGCATATTCAAACATAAATGTACAAAAATATGCGAAAAGACATGTTTTCTACCATCCCTTTAGTGCAGATATCCTAAAATTGAGTAGTTTATGCTCATAATTTTCAGGATTTATCTTCCACTGATATGGCGAAGTGTTCAAAAATTTGCGGAAATTACGGTTAAAAGTTGACTGAGTTGTAAATCCACATTTTTGTGCAATAAGCTCCATCGGCTCATTTGTCTTTTTCATAAGCTCGCATGCCTTCTGCACTCTTATCAGATTCAGATACTCCATAGGCGGCATATTGATATATGATTCAAACAGTCTCCTGAAATGAGTCTCACTCATATTGCACAGTGACGAAAGCTCCCCTGCCTTTATTGTTTCACTGTAATGCTTATTCATATAGTCAAGCGCCGTGGCTATCTGTGACATATTAGTGCCCTTTACGACATCATTATCTTCCTCCGGCAGCTCATCATACTTGCGCAGCAATTCAATTACAATTCCCTGCACAAGAAGCTTTATTGTTCTCTGGGAATATTCCTTGTGCTCATTAGTTTCCCTAATGATGGAATTTATATATCCGGCCACAACCGGGCTTTGGTATACATTGGTCATAAATGCTTTTTTTGAGATGGTCGAAACTGCATCATTCTGGAATGCCGCATTGTTTGGAAACATTTCTTCTATCACAGAGCGCAGGTCAATGAAAATATACTCCCAGAAATTTACCACCTCACCATAGCTGACTGTAACATGCGGAAAATTCTCAGGTATAAATGTGATATCGCCGTCATGATACTGGTAAATATCCTCATCCAGATACATATTTCCATCTCCCTCGCGGCAGATGCCGATTTCAAGCAGATTATGGAAATGCAGGTGTAATTCATCATGACCATACACTCTCTTCCATGATTCTCCACACAGCACAAGTGCAGATTCTCCCTGTGGCAGCTCATAAAATCTGAATTCCATCGTGTCTTTTTTTCTTTTCGCCATATATACTCTCCTTTGTAGCGAAATGCAAAATACGCTGCTGCTATTATAGCAGCAGCGTACTAATCACTACTTTAATCAAAATCGAACTTGTCGAATCTCTTGTACATAGCCTTGTACTTCTTGCGGACATCCTCGTTGCCCTGAAGTACCTCTTCCTCTGTACCTCTGAACTGACAGCGGATGCAGCTATAAATACCTGTTTCCTTATTATAGAACATATCAATATCAAGATCCCTCATAAAACATAAAGGACATCTGTAATTTAATTTGCCTTTTCCAAGTTGAGCCATGTTGCAAATACCTCCTTGTCTTTAATCTGTTTCTTGTAACCAAGCTTGAACATTGGAGAGAATGCATATCCTTCCTCAATGTATCCCTCTGCCTTTGCAGATGGTGTGAGTGAAACCTTTGTCTGAATTGCAGGAATTACTGCGCTTACTGCAGTTGCTCCGTCAAGCTTTGCATCACGACACTTGTACTCATAATTGATGCTCTGTGGGTTTTCTCCCTCACATGTAAGTGTGATGCCTGTCATATCCTCAGGATACTCTGTTGTTCCATAGCATGCTGTGATGTACTCATCGAGATAAACCTCTGCATCTGGATCACTCATGCTAAGGATATTACGCTCAATCTTGATGTTTGATGAGCCCTCCTCAAAGTATTCCTTTGTCTGAAGAGTAAGCTTAACATCATAAAACTCAATATCTACAGGATCAAGTGTAAGGATTCTTGTCTTCTTGCCATCAATAACTTCCTCTGAAAAATGGCTGTGTGTAGGACAGAGACACAGGTCAACCTCCTCACCGTTGTGTGAAAGCTTGGCACTTCTTACTGTTCCAGCTCCTGCATAGTGTGTAAAGTATCCTGCTCTGTATTTCTCCTGAATAAGGAATGGATAAGATGCATCCTGTACATGCTTTGTTCCGATTCCTACAGGCCACTCAAGTTTTGCAACGTATGGACGAAGGTCTACGATTGCTCCACCCTGATCCATGTTTACGCATGCTCTCATGTATGGGTCACAGTACCAGAAGAGCTGCTTGTCTGAGCCGTAAAGGATATCTCTCCATGGTGCACACTCAGGCTCATTGTAGTTACCTGCGTTGACACCCTTCTTCTCTCTGAAGTAATCAGCGAACTCTGACATTGTCATGTCGATGAGCTTACCCTCTTTCTTTAACTTGCCATAGTAATTACAGCCATCTGTGTATGACTTTAAGAGAAGCTCATATGGCTGCTCCCAGCGTCCCATCTTGTTCATCCAGCCAGGTCCTACGAACATCATGTTGTATGAATATCCGTTATTGTATTTTGCAAGGTCTCTGTACTGGTCGATGAGGTTGTAAAGATATGGATACTCCCATGTCTTTGTATCATAAATCATTCCACGAAGCACGTTCTGTGGATGTGTTCCGAAGTTTGAGCCGTTTCCGTCATAGCATGCAATAAGGTCACGTGAGAGATGTGGAATTGCTACGATTCCGCTATCCTCTTCCTTATTTGCTGCTGGCGCATGTGTGTTCTGCTTTGATGGAATCCATGGTGCCCATGGGCCTCCGTCGAAGAGTGTGTACCATGAGTTGTTACATGTGTGGTATGCCTTTGGGCCTTCCTCCCAGCATGTTGCAACTGCACATTTTACCATTGGGTATTTTTCTTTTATGTAGTTTGTAAGGTCTGCATCCATATAGTATGAGCCTGTTGACTCAGGATAGAAACCGAATCTCTCATGGAATTTCTCGAAAACATCATTTACGATAGCTTTCTTGTCCTCCATTGAGAACATCCAGATACAGAAATCCTTGGTCTTATATTTTTCACGGAACTCCTCACAAGGAAGTCCTAATAAAGATAATGCGATCTCGTCGCCATATACCTCATGGTCATGTTTTGCAATCTCCACTGCCTCATCATTGAACAGTGAAGCATATGTCATCTGAATGGTTACTTTTAATCCATTCTCATGAGCTAATCTCTGCTGTGTCTTAAAGATATCCAAAGACTCTGTCAGCAGTGCCTTATCTCCGATATCCTCTTCTTTTCCCTGTCCAGTCACTGTTGCAGAATACTCTGGCACCATCTCCGGACGATGAATAAGATTCAGTACAAATTTATCCATTTTTTTCTTTCTCCTCTAAAATTTTATCTAAAAGAGTTAATACTCTTCTCAAAACTACACTTTCTCAGAAGAACGCTGCTCCTGCGTTCTTCCAACGCGGGTTAGTAACACTTAGGCATTGCAGCCTCTGCTGCAATGTCTACTTAGTGTTACTTCCCGCAATTTAGCCTTTTACAGCTCCACCGGTAACACCCTCAACATAGAACTTCTGCATCACTACGAAGAGAATGGAAATCGGGATTGCAATCATAACACCGCCTGCACAGAAGATTGAGAAGTAATCTCCGATTAATGTCTTCTGTAACAGGTTGTAAAGACCGATCGCAACAGTCCAGTCTGCGGACTCTTTGGACTTGATCATGATTCGTGCCAGAACAAAATCCATCCATGGATTCAGGAAAGAGTTGATGATCGTATATACTATCATCGGTTTTGACAATGGAATAATGATTTTTCCAAAAATTGTTGCCTCGGAAGCACCCTCTAAGCGGGCAGCCTCTCTCAGTGAAACCGGGATGGTATCAAAGAAACCTTTCAATACTAAAAACCCAAGTCCCGAACCTGCAGAATATACGATAACCAGACCTGCAAGTGAATCAGTAAGTCCGATCATTTTTAAGACAAAATAAACAGCGATCATGGAAAGTACACCTGGGAACATTCCAAGAATGATAGAAAAGCTCATCAGAGGTTTTCTCGCCTTGAATCTCATACAACTGAATGCATAAGAGACCATCAGTACAAAAGCGGATGAAACGATGCAGGTAAAAAATGCTACGATAAAAGTATTTTTAAACCATGCAGGGAAGTTTGCTGCTGTATCTGTCTTGAAGAACAGTTGATGATAGTTTGCCAGTGTCCAGTGTTCCGGGAAAAAGTGCTGGTAACTTACACCCTTTGTAGTGGAAAGGGATGTTACAACCAGCCATACAATCGGAATCAGCCAGATGATTGCCAAAAGAGCAAGTACTAAATGTCTTACAATGATTTTCCATGTTTTCTTTTTCATTATTGGTACACCTCCTCTTTATCACCACTGATCATTCTTGTATAGCTAA
>OILH01000352.1_pt1 | contig 8869 bp, 6 predicted proteins | sample 1584501 | NCBI WGS metagenome assembly OILH01 (sample SAMN02674693, study PRJEB24791) | human gut metagenome, SKBSTL018 | isolation source: stool | host: Homo sapiens | place: USA | reverse complement strand
CTATGACGACCTGCGCGCCATTGCCCGCGACTTTGGTGTGACCCTGAACGAGAAGTTCCTCAACTGAGCCATCTTTCTCCATTCTTCTTCATCATAACAGAACAGGCATCCTGCCCGATACCGCCAAACGGTAACGCAGGATGCCTGTTCTGCTTTATGTTTCCCGGAATTCCATGGGCGTTTTTCCGGTGACCTGCTGAAAGACTGCGCTGAAATAATTGCGGGTGGCAAAGCCAAGCTGCTCGGAAATTTCCCGGACGCTGAGCGGTGTGCTTTTCAGCAGAACTTTCGCACGTTCGACCTTTGCAAACTTTACATAGTTCGTCACACTCAGACCAGTTTCTTCCTTGAATTTGTGGGTGAGGTAATATTCCGTGTAGCCCACCAGCACGGCAAGATCTTCCGCTACGATCTTTTTGTCCAGATTCATCTCGATGTAATCCACACATTTCTGGATCTGCATACTGAGGTTCGGGTTCGTCCGGTGTTTGTGGACCCGTCGGATGAAATCATCGTACATCATCATTGCAAGCGGGTTCAGCTCATCCAGCGATTTTGCGGATTCTGCCGCCTGAATGTAGCTGTCCCCAAGCGAATATGCCTCCTCCGGGGACAGGCCACCCTCAATGGCGGCACGGCATACCAGCGAGGTGAACACGATGATGGAGGTCTTACTCTGGCGCAAAACATCGCTGCTCTGTACCGGCACACCTGCACTTATGCTCATACTGTTGGAAAGCGCCTGCTTGTAATTCATATCTCCGGTGCGGACCATCTGCAGCATTCCCTGCTCTGCCATCCAGATCTTATGCCGGTCGTGGGGAATTGTGGCGCTTTTCAGCCGCTCCTCCTGCGCTGTGCTGCTGTTGACACAGCTCAGTTCCAGCCGCTGTCCGGTCAGGCAGTAGTGCATCATCAGCAGGTAGCGGTTCATAATGGTGTTTTGCAGGGTGGGGACTTTTTCAAGGGCTTTGTAAAGCTGGATCGTCCATGCCACACTGATCTCCAGCTTGCTGTAATATTTCAGCCCTTCCTCGATCCCGCGCATTGTCACATCCCGATGGAACACCGGCCCGATGACCCAGACACGCTTCAGTTCTCCCTCTTCCTTTTCAAAGGCTGCGCCCCACAAAAGACCCAATGCCGTCCCCAAGGTAACGGGTACATCGTCCCGATCCCCATGCTCCAGCATCCGCTGTTTGCAGCCGAACAGTTCAAATGCACTGGCAAGAAATGCCTCGTCCGGGCAGTTGCTCCGCAAGAGCTTCCCCTGTGCATCATAGCACCATGTATATACATTTCCGCCGCACTTGACAAGCTCGGAAAACAGCATCATATTCTGGAGAACATCCATGCGTAATCCCTCCGGCTCATTGATGGAAACAGTATATCATACTTCTGCCGTTTTTTCTACCGATGCCCGGAGCCAGTGCAGCAGGATGCCTGCAGAGATGACCGCAGCGCCCACGTCTGCCATCAGGTGCGCCGCCGCAATGCCCTGCACCCCGCAAAGCGCATTCATCAGGTACAGCAGCGGGATCAGCAGCAGCCCCTGCCGCAAAAGAGAGAGCACCACCGCACCACTTGCCCTGCCTACGGATTGCAGCAGGCTGGTTGCCAGATAGGTCAGACCGATCACCGGGCTGCCCAGCACCAGATAGATCACCAGCTGCGTCCCCAGACGGAATGCCCCTTCTTCCTTGATGAACATCCCGATCAGGGCATTGCGTCCGGCAAAGCTGGCCGCCCCGGCAAGAACACCAAAAACAACGGTCAGCAGGATCAGATCCTTCAAAAGCTGCTTCAGGCGCTTCGTGTCGCCTGCGCCGTAGCTGTACGCCAGAAGCGGCTGGCACCCCATGCATATCGCCATGGCGATCATGCTGATGATCATGGTCGTCTTGCCCGCTGCCGCCATAGCTGCGACCGCCGCCGTGCCGTGGGTCACCAGCAGCCGGTTGCTGAAGGAGGAGGCAAACCCTGCCAGCAGGCTGCTGATCCCGTTGGGCAGACCAATGGCCAGCATCTCACCCAGCATCTGCGGCTTTTTCAGGGCCGGACGGAGATCAATGGTCAGCACCGTGCCGTGTTTGACGATGTAGCGCAGATAGCAGCCCGTTGCCACAAGATTGCCCAGCACACTGGCAGCAGCCGCACCGCTGACGCCGAAGTTCAGCACCAGAATGAACAGCGGGTCAAAAATGCAGTTGACCAGCGTGCCCAGAAGATTGCCGATCAGGCCTTCTTTTACTGCGCCCTCTGCACGCACCAGCATCGCCATGCTGTTGGACAGGATAAAAAGCGGCGCACCCAGTGCAAGGACCTGAAGATACCGCTCTGCATAGGGAAAAAATTCTGCATTTGAGCCCAGCACCTCCAGAAGCGGCACTCTGCTCACCAGCAGACCGATACTGACCAGAACGCCCAGAAAAAAGCTGCTCCAGAAGCAGAGCGAGGAGCAAGTCTTGCCCTGCTCGATCTCGCCTGCGCCAAAACAGCGTGCAATGATGGCGCTGCTGCCTGCGCCAAGCATGGTCGCTACTGCCGAAAGGATCGAAAACACCGGCCCCACAACGGAGACCGCCGCCACCTGTGCGGTGTCGCCCAGACAGCCCACAAAAAACATATCCGCCATGTTGTACAGCACCATGACAAGGATAATGATAATGGAGGGCACCGCCATGGAAATGATGGATTTCCAGACAGAGCCGGTACGGAAAAGTGCTTCGTTTTTCATGGTCTCCTCCCAAAAATCAACCGCACGCAGGCAAAACGAAAGCCCCTGTCAAAGAGGCTTTCCGAGCTGCTTCGGTCACAGGTTGTCCAGCGCATCCAGCAGTGCTTTCAGCGCCATTTCCGGCAGCCCAAGCATAGGGCCGATCTTGCCAAAGGTCATGCCGTAGGCAGCTTTTGCCTGCTGGTTGTCGGCAAAACCGGGCAGGTACTGCTCCACGATGGCTTTTGCGGCCTCGTTTTCCATCAGTGCTGCAATCGTGCTCTGGCTGTTCAGCTTGCCGCCGGTCAAAATTTCCGGGTGCTTCCAGCTGCTGATGCTCTGGTGTCCGGCAGACAGTGCGCCGTCCACCGGGATGGCTGCACCAGTGATGTACCGTGCCAGACCGCTGGCAAGGAAAAGTGCCAATGCAGCGCACTCCTCCGGGTCGCCCATCCGCTTTGCCGGGCAGTCGGATGCAAAAAAGTCCATGGCCGCAGCCGGTGCATCCCCGAAAATGCTGGTTCTGGTGTAGCCGGGACAGATAGCGTTGACGGTAATGCCGTATTCTGCGTAATCCAGCGCCGCTGCGCGGGTCATGCCGACCACGCCGAACTTGGTGGCACTGTACAGCGCCTGTCCACGCTGGGGCACAAGACCCGCCACCGATGCCACATTGATGAGGAATCCGCCTTCGCTGTGGCTCTTGAGGATGGCCTCTGCGCCGTACTTCATCCCGGCAAAGACGCCCTCGCTGTTCAGGGAGAAGATCTTCTCGTAATCCTCTACCTCATACTCATGCAGCGGTGTGCCGCCCATGCCGATGCCTGCGTTGCTGACAACGCCATCCAGCTTACCGTAGTGTGCCACCGTCTTGTCCACCAGTTCCTTGATGGCAGAAGCCTTGCTGCAATCGGTCTGGAGAAAAATGGCATCGCCGCCCTTGGCGCAGATGCCGTCTGCCACAGCCTGCCCCTGCTCTGCGCTGCGGGCTGCACAAACCACCTTCATCCCATTTTCGCCGAAGCACTCGGCAATGGCGCGGCCGATGCCGCGGCTTGCGCCGGTGACGATAGCAACTTTATCTCTGACACTGTTGAAATTCATCATTTTCATAAAGCATCCTCCATTTTTTATTTTTCGTATTCACGAACTAGATTTGCAACTCTTAGTTGCTTATCCATCTCTATGGTGTTATAATAGCACTATGCCGCAGGGGCTGCAATCAGCAGTTTCCGGCGTGTCCGGTGTTTAAGCAACGGATCACGTTCCAAGCGTTGGTTAAGCATCCTTTACAAAATACATTGACGGAGGAATTGTATGGATATCCGGGTCAAAAAAACGAAGCGTGCCATTCAGAAAACGTTTATCGACTTGCTGCGGGAGAAGCCCATTGAAAAGATCACGGTCAAGGAAATTGCCGAACGCGCCGAGATCAACAAAACGACCTTTTATTCCCACTATGAAACGCTGGATGCACTCACCGCCGAAATGGAGCGGCAGACAGTCCAGCTCGTCTGCGACAATATGCGCGGCGCACAGCAGCTGCTGGATGAACCGGAGGCCTTTGTGCAGGAAATGTTTGCTGCTCTCCAGCAGGCAACGGATTACCTCGGTGTGGTTCCGGTATCCGCGATGAACCGCTTTACGCAGCATTTGCGGGATGCCATTCTGGAAAAAATCAAAGGTGACAATATCGAGCCGTCCCAATATGAAAATGTCGGTGCCATCCTGATTTTTGTAATGAACGGTCTTTCCGGGCTTTTGAACACCGACGCCAAACTGGCGCAAAAGCACATCAACGTAATTGCCGCCGTGGTTGCAAATGGTGTCCATGGTCTGCATCTTTCCCACTGAACCAAAACAGGCTGCGAGAAGCATCTTCCGCAGCCTGTTTTTTGCTATTGCAGCTTATTTTTCTGCGTAACTGCCCAGCACCCCAAGGCTAGGCTTTGCGGTCCGCTCCATGGTTTCACGGTTCACGGCGATCAGGCCGAACTGCATGGCGTAGCCCTTCTGCCACTCAAAGTTGTCCATCAGGCTCCAGTAGAAGTAGCCCTTCACCGGGATGCCGTCGGCGATGCAGTGCTGCACGCCGTCCAGTGCCTGCCGGATAAACGCCACACGACGGGCATCCTCGGCGGTGGCAATGCCGTTTTCGGTGACGATGAGATCGCCCTTGAATGCTTCTGCCACTTTACGGATGACGTGCTCCAGTGCCTGCGGGTAGACCTCGTAATCCATCTGGGTCAGCTCTGCGCCCTCCGGTGCCGGAAGCTGCCCCTGCGGGCCATAAAGAGTGCGGGTGTAGTTCTGCACCCCAAGGAAATCGTCCTCTTTAATGTAGGGCAGGTAGTGGGTAAACTCCTCCTGCCATGCGGCCTCGGCAAAGGCTTCGCCGCCGGGCTGTGCCTGCAAGTCGTGGAGCGAGAGGGTCAGGCCCACCTTGACTTCCGGGCAGATGGCCTTGATGGCATCCCGTGCGGCGGCATGGGCGCGCAGCACCAGCAGGTCACCCTCCGGGGTGCGCTCGCTGACAAAGATCTGGGGCTGGGGTGTGCCGAACACCTGTGCGTTTTCCATGGCGGCAAACTTCATGTTTTCCATCATCTTCTGGAAGTTCATGCCCACCTGCACCGTGCCCTCCGCAGACTTTCCGGCTGCTGCGGCATTTTTCGCAGCCTGTTCTGCCATCAGGCGGAACCGCTTGGAGATGGCGGCCAGCTGCAGGCCCATATTGGCTTCGTTGATGGTGCAGACATAGCGCAGCTCGCTGCCCAGCTGCTCCATCACATAGGTCACATATTTTTTGAAGTCCTCGACCGTGGATTCTGCTTCCCAGCCGCCCTTGCAGATGAGCCATTTCGGGCTGGTAAAGTGCAGCAGGGTGGCGATGGGCTCTACGCCCTGCGCCTTGCAGCAGGCGATGACCTTGCGGTAATGTTCGATGGCTTCCGGATCAAATTTGCCTTCCTCCGGCTCCACCCGTGCCCACTCGATGGAAAAGCGGTAGGCGTTCAGCCCGGCATCGGCCAGGAGTTTGATGTCCTCTTCGTACCGATGATAATGGTCGCAGGCAATGCCGCTGGGCTCTGTAAAGCTGGAATGGGGCAGCTGCTCCTGTGCCCAGTAGTCGCTGTTAGTATTGTTACCCTCTACCTGATGGGCTGCTGTTGCAGCACCGATGAAAAAGCCTTTTTCAAATTTCTGCATGATGGTTCTCCTTTTATCCAGAAGCAGTGTTTTCTCTTGTGCCTATTGTAACAGGTCTGTGCGGCGCAAAAAGGATAATTTTTCACGTTATTGGTAGATTTTTCGTTGAGCGAGTATAACTGCACGAATTTTTATCCTCAATCAAAGTTTTTCATCCTGCAGTATCTGTTGCATTCTGTTATTCTGGTGTCAGGAAAAGCGGAAACCGGTTCACACAAAAAGGAGGAAAATCATTATGTTCCAAAAGAAACCCAGCGCCAGTGAGGTAGACGGTGTCCAGTACCGCCGTGCAAAGCTCTGGCAGATCATCTGTTATGCCTGCAACGCCTTTGTGGGTATGAGCGTCTACTCTCTGATCGGTATGGCCAGTTATTCGGCCAGCATCGGCTACGGCATCACCACCGCAACCGTGGGTCTCATCCTGATGCTGGCCCGCATTCTGGACGGCTTTACCGACCCGATGCTGGCCTTTGTTTACGACCGCGTCAACACCCGTTTCGGCAAGCTGCGCGTTCTGCTGATCAGCGGCTACCTGATCGAAGCAGTCGGCCTGCTGTGCATGTTCAACCTGTGCTCCAGCAAGGGCTTCGGCCTGCCGGTGTTTGCCCTGACCTACATTATTTACATCATCGGCTACACCGTCACCAACATGACCGCCCAGACCCTGCCTGCCATCATGACCAACGATCCCCGGCAGCGTCCCACCATCGGGGTCTGGTCCACTGCCCTGAACTACGCCGTGCCCATGGGCATGAGCATGCTGATCTACACCGTCATCCTGCCCAAGTGCGGCGGCACCTTCAATCAGGACTTCCTCAGCACCGTCTGCACCATCGTCCTGATCATTGCCGGCATCGGCACCCTGATCGTCTGCGCCGGTATCTCTGCCTACGATAAGCCCGAAAACTTTGAGGGCACCAACAAAAAACACGAGCCGCTGAAAACTGCGGATATTCTTGAGGTGCTCAAGCACAACAAGCCCCTGCAGTGCTACATCGCCTCCAACGCTTCCGACAAGCTGGCACAGCAGGTGGGCAGCCAGGCCATCATCAACACCATGCTGAACGGCATCCTGATCGGCAACATGGGTCTTGCCACCACCCTTGGCGTGATCAGCATGGTGCCTTCTATCTTCTTTGCAGCCTTCGGCGCAAAATATGTGGGCAAAAAGGGCAGCAAGAAGGGCATCGTGACCTGGACCTGCATCAGCATGGCCATCACCTCTGTGCTGATCCTGTTCTTCATCTTCACAGATACCCGTCAGATCGGCGTGATGGGCAGTTGGAACATGATCGTTTACGTGCTGCTGACCCTGCTGCAAAACGGCTCCAATATGTGCATCACCACCTCCAACACCTCTTATATGGCTGACACCATCGACTACGAGCTGGACCGCAGCGGCCGTTACATCCCGGCTGTGGTCTCCGGCACTTACAGCCTGATCGACAAACTCATCACCTCGGTGGCTGCTGTCATCGCCACCGGTGCCGTGGCTATTCTGGGCTACACCACCACGATGCCCCAGCCCACGGATGCCTACACCTCCGGCATCTTCTGGATGACCCTTGCCATCAAGTACGGTCTGCCGATGCTGGGCTGGCTCATTACCCTGATGGCCATGCTGGGCTGTCCCCTGACCAAGGAGGAAATGGTCAACGTCCAGAAGCGCATCGCAGATAAGAAAGACGCCCTTCGTCATGAAGTGATTGCAGAACACATGCAGTAACACCCCGCAAAAACCGAAAGGGCTCATACGCTCTTTCGGTTTTTGCTGATTCTATCCATTTTTCATAAAGGAGTTTTTACCATGAGCAAGACCATCCTGCTGAATCATAGCAATTGGCATTTTACCAAGGAGAACCCCGGCATCCCCACCGCCATTATGGGTGAGGCCATCACCCTGCCCCACACATGGAACGCCGTGGACGGTCAGGACGGCGGCAACGATTACTACCGCGGCACCTGCTGGTATACGCTGGCTCTGGCAAAGCCCGCCATCCCGGCAGGCGGCAAAGCAATTTTGCAGTTGGACGGTGCCGCTATGACCGCTGTAGTCTACCTGAACGGCGAAAAGCTGGCCGAGCACAAGGGCGGCTATTCTACCTTTCGGGTTGACCTGACCGAACATCTCAAAGAGGAAAATCTGCTGGCGATCAGCGTGGACAACAGCGACAACGACACCGTGTACCCCCAGAAGGCAGACTTCACCTTCTACGGCGGCATTTACCGCGATGTAACTCTGCACATCGTTCCGGCAGAGCATTTCGCTTTGCCCGCAAACGGCGCACCGGCTCTGAAGGTGACCCCCATCGTCACCGACCTTGCCGCTAAGACCGTCGAAGTCACTGTGGAAGCCGCCGTGGTGGGTGCACAGAGCGTTACCTTTGCGCTGGAAGGCCAGAGCATCACCGCTCCGGCGGAAAACGGCACTGCAAAGGCTGTTTTCACCCTGGACAATGCCCGCCTGTGGGATGGCGTGGACGATCCCTTCCTTTACACCGTCTCTGCCAAGCTGGACAACGGTGAAGAGACTTCTGCCCGCTTCGGCTGCCGGAAGTTTGAGTTTGACCCACAGAAGGGCTTCATCCTGAACGGCCGCAGCTATCCGCTGCGCGGTGTTTCCCGCCATCAGGACCGCAAGGGGGCCGGCATTGCCCTGACAAACGAAATGATGGAGGAGGACATTTCCATCATTCTGGAAATGGGTGCCAACACCATCCGGCTGGCGCACTACCAGCACGCACAGTATTTCTACGACCTGTGCGATGAAAAGGGCCTTGTCATCTGGGCAGAGATTCCCTACATCACCATGCACATGACCAACGGCCGTGCCAACACCCTGACCCAGATGGAAGAGCTGATCGTCCAGAACTACAACCACCCCTGCATTGCTGTTTGGGGACTGTCCAACGAAATTACCGCTGCGTCGGCTGTCAATGAGGA
>OILH01000310.1_pt1 | contig 9475 bp, 7 predicted proteins | sample 1584501 | NCBI WGS metagenome assembly OILH01 (sample SAMN02674693, study PRJEB24791) | human gut metagenome, SKBSTL018 | isolation source: stool | host: Homo sapiens | place: USA | reverse complement strand
GCTGGAAGAGCGCCCCGAGCTGCCCTTCCCGGCCGATATGTACATGGAGGGCGGCGACCAGTTCCGCGGCTGGTTCCAGTCCAGCCTGCTGACCAGTGTGGCCAGCAAGGGCTGCGCACCCTATAAGTCCGTTCTGTGCCACGGCTGGGTCGTGGACGAGCAGGGCAAGCAGATGCACAAGAGCGCCGGCAACGGCGTGGAGCCCAGCGAGATCATCAAGGACTACGGCGCTGACATCATCCGCCTGTGGGTGGCTTCTTCCGACTACACCGTGGATGTGCGCGCCGGTAAGAACATCTTCAAGCAGCTGAGCGAGGCTTACCGCAAGATCCGCAACACCGCCCGCTTCATTCTTGGCAATCTGGACGGCTTTGACCCCAACACCGATTGTGTGGCAGACGACCAGCTGCAGGATATCGACCGCTGGGCACTGGCTGCGCTGGATGACCTGATCGCCAACACCAACGCAGGCTACGCTGTGTACGACTTCAATAAGGTCTACCACGCTGTGTACAACTTCTGCGTGGTGGCCATGTCCAACTTCTATCTGGACGTCACCAAGGATCGTCTGTACTGCACCAACGGCGCAGCCCGCAAGGCCGCCCAGACTACCATGTACAAGATCCTTGTTGCTCTGGACAAGATCATTGCCCCCATCCTGTGCTTCACCAGTCAGGAGATCTGGGACTTCATGCCCAAGACCGAGGGCATGAACAAGTATGTGGTGTTCGAGCAGATGCCCAAGGCTGGCCAGTACGCCGCCGACGAGGCCTTTAAGGCAAAGTGGGCACAGCTCATCGCCGTGCGCGACGAGGTCAAGAAGGTGCTGGAGCAGGCCCGTGCTGAAAAGCTGATCGGTGCTTCTCTGGAAGCTTCCATCACCCTGTACTGCAGCGATGCCGTCTATGACCTGCTGAACAGCATCCCCATGGACGAGCTGGCCGACCTGATGATCGTCTCCCATGTGGAACTGGTCAAGGGCGAGGGCGGCGCTGCCAGCGCTGTCGAGGGCTTGGGCGTTGCAGCTGCACACGCCACCGGCGACAAGTGCGAGCGCTGCTGGAAGTACTCTGCTTCCATCGGCAGCCACCCCGCACACCCCACCCTGTGCGCACGCTGCGCCAGCGTTGTGGAAGCATAAGCGTCCCGCATCAATACAAATCTGTTTTGTAAAAAGGGCGGCGCTCCCTTGAACGGGGAGCGCCGTTTTTTATAACAGAAACGAGGTAGCTAATGGCATTTGTACTCTTCAATCTGGCAGCTGTGGCGGCTCTGGTCGGCATCGACCAGCTGATCAAACTGTGGGCGGTGCAGGTTTTGCAGCCGGTAGGCGCTATGCCGCTCATCCCCCATGTGGTGGAGCTGCGGTTTGTGCTCAATCAGGGCATGGCCTTCAGCCTGCTCAGCGGCAAGCAGCTGTTCCTGATCATCGCCACAAGCGCGGCGCTGCTGGCGGTCGCCTATGGCCTGTTTTTCCGCAGCCGCGGCAAGCGCCTGCAGCAGGCAGCGCTGGTGCTGGTGCTGGGCGGCGGCATCGGCAACCTGATCGACCGTGTGCTCAACGGCGAGGTGGTGGACTACATCAACCTGCTGTTCATGCGCTTTGCTGTGTTCAATTTTGCAGATATCTGCGTTTGCGTGGGCGTGGCACTGTGGGTGCTGGTGATCTTTCTGGACGAAGTGCACGCCGATGACGCCGCTTCCAAGGAGCAGTAAATTATGGAACAGCGTGAATTTATCGTAGAGCAGGAGACTGCCGGTCAGCGTATCGACCGCTTTCTCAGCGGCGAGGACACCGGCCTGTCCCGCTCGGCGCTGCAGGCGCTGGTGGCCGAGGGGCATGTGCAGTGTAACGGCAAGGCCGTGGCCAAAAGCCTGAAACTCAAGGCAGGGGACACCGTGCTGCTGGAGATCCCGGACGCAAAGCCCATCGAGGCCGTGCCGCAGGATATTCCGCTGGAGATCGTCTACGAGGACGCCCATCTGCTGGTGGTCAACAAGCCCAAGGGCATGGTGGTGCACCCCGCACCCGGCAACCCGGACGGCACGCTGGTCAACGCCCTGCTGTGGCACTGCAAGGGCAGCCTTTCCGGCATTGGCGGTGAGATCCGCCCCGGCATCGTCCACCGCATCGATAAGGACACCAGCGGCCTGCTGGTGGTGGCAAAGGACGACGCCACCCACATCGGCCTTTCCCAGCAGATGGCAGTGCACAGCGTGGAACGCGCCTACCAGACGGTAGTTTACGGCGGCTTTGCGCAGGACGAGGGCTTTGTGGAAGCAAACCTCGGCCGCAGCAAGACCGACCGCAAAAAAATGGCGGTCTACCCGGCAAATGAGCCCCACACCAAGTATGCCTACACCGGCTATAAGGTGCTGGAGCGGCTGGGGGAGTTCACCCTGCTGGAATGTCGCCTAAAGACCGGCCGCACCCATCAGATCCGTGTACACATGGCCTCCATTCACCACCCGGTGGCAGGGGACCCGGTGTACGGCCCCCACAACTGCATCACCAGCCTGCACGGGCAGTGTCTGCACGCCAAAACGCTGGGTTTTGTCCACCCCATCACCGGGGAGCAGCTGCGGTTTGATTCCGAGCTGCCGGACTACTTTACCCATTTTCTCGCAACACTCAGGAGGAAAAACACATGAACGATTCTCTGGCATCCACTCTGGTGCTCTGTGATCTGGATAACCTGCTGCTGGGCGAGGATGGCAATCTGACCCAGGTGGTGCGGGACGTTTTGCAGCTGTTCAGCAGCCGCGGCGGCAGACTGACCGTTTTTTCGCAGCGCTCTCCGCGCGCGGTACGCTCTATTCTGGGCAGCGTGCGTCTGGCTGCGCCTGCGCTGGTGTGCGGCGGCACCATGGCCTACCACTATGCCGACGGCAACCGGGTGCCTCTGTGCAGCTTTGCCCAGCAGCAGGAGCTTTTTGCCTGCCTGCCGGACACCCCCGGTGTGGGCGTTGCCGTGCAGATGCAGGACGGCACCACCCGGGTGCTGCGCATGAGCAATGCACTGGAGCGCCATCTGCGGCAGGAGTGGACTCCGTATCTGCTGGCGAACGCCGCAGACATCCACCCCGATCAGGTGCTGCGGGTGCTGCTGTATCAGGACAGCAAGTCTGTGCCCCTGATCTCGCTGGCAGAAAAGGCCATCGGGGATCGTGTTGCCCTGCTGGGTGAGCGCATCGCCCCGGACACCCTTGTCCTCACCCCCAAGCGGATCTCCGGACGGGAAATGCTGGACACCGTCTGCACCATGGCGCAGGTGGGTGCAGAGCAGGTTCTGGCGCTGGCGGGCGGTCAGCCCATGCTGGAACTGGTGCAGGCTGTGGAGCACAGCGCAGTGGCTGCCGATGCCCCGGCAGAACTGCGCCTTGCCGCCGGGCAGGTCACCCTGACGGATGCCGCCGGTGGCGCTGCCGTGGAGGTTTTGTACCGCATGGTGCGTGCCGCTGAAAAATCTGTGTAAAACTTATGCAAGGTCCTCTGCAATTTTTCTGCAGAGGGCTTTCTTTTTAGCAAAAAATCAGGTAGAATGGGAGAAGAAGTCTATGCAAAACAAAAAACGCCGCGAGGAGCTGTTCCTGCTGCTGTGTCTTGCCGCCGCAGGGGTCTGTGCTGTGCTGGCGTTCCGGTTTGCAGTGCCGCTGCAAGCGCAAACGCCGCAGACACTGCCGGACACAAAGGAGCTGGCAGCGTATACGCAGGTGGAACTGAACACAGCCGATGCAGACGCTTTGTGCACCCTGCCCGGTGTCGGCCCCCACAATGCACAGGCCATTCTGGACTACCGGGCGCAGCACGGCCCGTTTGCACAGGTGGAGGATGCGGCACAGGTGCCGGGCATTACCCAAGCAATGGTGGATTCATGGGCAGGGCAGGCGTATGTCCGCTAGGGTGTAGCCCGCTTGCTGCCTTGGTCAAAGAGGAAATACGGAGATTTATTGTTATGAGTGACGAATCGATCTTTATCAACCGCGAACTGAGCTGGCTGGATTTCAACCGCCGCGTTCTGGCGCTGGGCAAGGACAAAAACGTCCCGCTGGGCGAGCGGATCAAGTTTCTGGCAATTTATGGCTCCAATCTGGACGAGTTTTTCATGGTGCGCGTGGGCTCCTTGCAGGAGCGCGCAAACCTTGAGCAGAGCAAGACCAAAAAGGAAAAGCGGGAAAACAAGACCAACATGACCGCCGCCGAGCAGCTTGCCGCCATTATGCCCAAAACGGCGCAGCTGCAGGAAGAATGCGATAAATTCTACGCAAAAGCGCTGGAAAATTTGGCAGAGAACGGCTACCATAAGGTGGATTTCGATCACCTGACCAAGGAAGAAGAGCATCTCTGGAAAAAATACTTCCAGTCCGAGCTATTCCCCATCCTCAGCCCGCAGATCGTGGATAACCGCCATCCGTTCCCGTTTTTGCGCAACAAGGAGATCTATCTTGGCGTGCTGCTCAAGGAAAAGCACACGCAGGAGCAGAGCCTTGGCATCGTGCCTATCTCCAGCCAGATGGAACGGCTGCACTTCATCAAAAAGGACGGCGCTGTGCAGTTTGCCCTCACCGAGGAGCTGGTGCTGCACTATGCGTCCAGCATCTTCGGCAAGGATTCTATTCAGGAAAAATGCCTGTTCCGGGTCACCCGCAACGCAGATATCGACGTAAAAGAGGGCATGATGGATCACGATATCGACTATCGCGAGATCATGACCGAGCTGCTCCGGCGCCGCCGCAAGCTGGCCGCTGTCCGTTTGCAGATCACTCCTGTCCCCGCACCGGAGGTGGAGCGGCTGCTGTGCAGCCGTCTGGAACTGACCCGCAAGCGGGTGTTCTTGCAAAAGAGCCCGCTGGATCTGAGCTTCTTCTTCAAGCTTTCCGGCCGCATGGAGGCCGAGGGTCACCCGGCGCTGTTCTATACCCCTGCACGCCCCATGCTGCCGCCGCCGGACTATGATCTTGCCACCGAGGTGCAGAAGCATGACGTGCTGCTCAGCTACCCGTACCAGTCCATCCGTCCCTTTATCACCATGCTCAAAAAGGCCGCACAGGACCCGGACGTCATCTCCATCAAGATGACCCTCTACCGCATGGCGCGGGAGTCCCAGATCGTGCAGGCATTGATGGAAGCTGCCGAAAACGGCAAGGAAGTGGTAGCGCTGGTGGAGCTGCGCGCCCGCTTTGACGAGCAGAATAACATCGACTGGTCCAAGCAGCTGGAAAGCGCCGGCTGTACCGTCATCTACGGCTTCGAGGATTACAAGGTGCACTCCAAGCTGACCCTCATCACCCGCAAGGGCGCAGAGGGCTACTCCTACATCACCCAGATCGGTACCGGCAACTACAACGAAAAAACCAGCGAACTGTATACGGATTATTCCTTCATCACCGCAGACGAGCGCATTGGTGAGGAAGCCTCCAAGGTGTTCCGCAATCTGGCCGTGCAGCAGCTCACCGAGGAAAGCGACAAGATGCTGGTGGCCCCGCTGCGCTTCAAAAGCGTGCTGCTGGACGAGATGGATCACGTTATCGCTGCCGCCCGCATGGGTCGCCCGGCTTCCATGATCCTGAAAAACAACTCCATCAGCGACCGGGACATCATCCTCAAATTGCAGGAAGCCAGCTGCGCCGGGGTGCGCATCGATATGATCGTGCGCGGCATTTGCTGCGTGCGCGCAGAGGTGCCCGGCAAGACCGAGAACCTGCACATCCGCAGTCTGGTGGGACGGTATCTGGAGCATGGTCGCATTTATAGCTTCTTCGATGGCACCCACACTCGCATTTATATTGCCTCCGGCGACTTCCTCACCCGCAATACCGAGTGCCGCGTAGAGGTGGGCGTGCGGGTGGAGGATCCCGCTCTGGTGCAAAAACTCACGGATATCCTTCAGCTGCAGCTGCGGGATAATGTCAACGCTAGGGTCATGGATGCCAGCGGCAACTACCAGAAGGTAAAGCCCGCCGAGGGCGAGCCGTTGGTCAACAGTCAGATGGGCATGTACGAGCTGCTGCGCAACGACTGGCAGCGCCCCGAGCCGTGGAAGTGCACCACCCCTGCCCCGGAAACAGAGGAACCGGCAGCAGTCTGTCAGGAAGTTACCGTGGAGCAGCTGAAGCAGGAGTTGCCCCATGTGTTCCAGCCTGCACCGGAAAAGGCCGAAAAGGCCGCCACGGCGCAGCAGCCCGACCACTACGAGGCGCTGGAGCAGATGCTGAACAATAAGCCCCGCGCTGCGCAGCCCGCCTCCAAAGCTCCGGCTGCACCCCGCCCGGTTGTAAAGCCTGTTGTCACCGCACCTAAGAAAAAGAGCCTGCTGGAACGCATTGGGAGCTTTTTCCGGCGCTGATCTGTAAAATCATATAAACAAAAGCCAGAGCTGCTGCGCAGAAATTTGTGCGGCGGCTCTTTTTTGTTTGTGTTCTCCTGCCTGCCGCTTGTGCATACACTTTTCAGGATAGGGGGACAGCGTATGCGGGCAAAACGGGGCGGACAGGCAGCAAAAATACGCAGACGGCGGTGGGGCGTTGTGGCGCTGGTGCTGGCAGGGCTGGCACTCTGCCTGCTGGCTGCACTACCGGTGCAGGCCGCGCGGAATACGAAAAAGTACTGTTTTCCGCTGGATACTGCGGTGTGGCGCATCACGGACGCCTACGGCGCGCGGACAGACCCCTTTACCGGCAAACCTGCGTTTCATTCCGGGCTCGACCTTGCCTGTGCGGAGGGTACAGCGGTGCGGGCAGTGCAGGATGGTGTGGTGACTGCAGCGGCATACAGTCCAAGCTACGGCAACCATCTGCGTATCCTGCACCCTGATGGTTGCGAGACCCGCTATGCGCACCTGCAATACCTCTATGTCCGCCCGGGAGAGGTGGTACAGGCCGGGCAGACGCTGGGCACAGTGGGGCAGACAGGGCGCGCCACCGGTGCACACTTGCATCTGGAACTGTGGCAGCAGGGCGCTGCCTGCGACCCCGCCGCCCTGCTGGAGACCGCCCCTTGAGCCGGGTGCGGGCGGGGAAGCTGGTATTCCGGGATCCGGTGCTGCTGTGCGGCGCGGTGTACCTGCTGCTCTACTTTGATGCCAGCGGTTTTCTGCGTCTGGGGCTGCTGGCGGCTATTCTGCACGAGCTGGGGCACATTTTTGTCTACTGCATCCAGCAAAGGCATCTGCCGGTCATCGAGGTGACTATGACCGGCTTTTGTATGCACACAGCAGGGGAGAGGCTGTCCCCGCGCCAGCGGTTCGTGCTTGCCGCCGCCGGGCCTGCGGTCAACTTTGCCCTTGCCTGGGTATGGGCGGTGCGTCTTGCGCAGACCACCACCATCCGCGGCAGCGCGTTCTGGGCGGCGAATCTGCTGACGGGGCTGTTCAACCTTTTGCCAATCCCGCCGCTGGACGGTGCACAGATGGCGGCGTGTGCGGCGGCGCTCTGGCGGCAAAAATACGGAAAGTGCACACAACCCGCCGGAAACGATTGCAAAACCGGCACATTTGGGGTAAAATAAAAAGAACGCAAAAAACGGATTGTTTATGGAGGACCCGATGTTTGATCCCAAACTGAAAGAAGCGCTGGGACGGGTGCAGAAGCCCGGCCGCTATACCGGCGGCGAGCCCGGCAGTATCTATAAAAAAAAGGATAAGGTGGATGTGCGCTTTGCCTTCTGCTTCCCGGATACCTACGAGGTGGGAATGTCCTTTCTGGGCGAAAAGATCCTGTACGAGCTGCTCAACAGCCACGAAAACTGGTGGTGCGAGCGCGCCTTTATGCCCTGGCTGGATATGAAGGCAGAGATGGAGCGCCTGCAGCTGCCGCTGTACACCATGGAGAGCAAAGACCCTCTCACGGCCTTTGATGCTGTGGGCTTTACCTTGCAGTACGAGCTTTCCTATACCAATATCCTTGCCATGCTGGACTTGGCGGGCATCCCGTTCTACTCCAAAGACCGTGATGACCGCTGGCCGCTGATCGTAGCGGGCGGCCCCTGCGCCTGCAACGCCGAGCCTATTGCGGATTTCTTTGATGTCATCCAGCTGGGTGAGGGCGAAAACCAGCTGCCCGCCATCTGCGCCGAGATCGAAAAGGCAAAGAAAGAGGGCATCTCCAAAAAGCAGCTGCTGCTCAACATTGCAAAGATCCCGGGCGTGTACATTCCGGCCTTCTACGATGTCACCTACCACGAGGATGGCCGGGTCAAGGCCATCACCCCCAACGAGCCTGGCATCCCGGCGCGCATCACCAAAGCTATCATCAAGGATCTGAACCAGTTTGCCCCGCCCACCAACTTTGTGGTGCCCATGGTGGGCGCCATTCAGGACCGCGCCAGCATCGAGGTGCTGCGCGGCTGTGTGCGCGGCTGCCGGTTTTGTCAGGCGGGCTTCTTGTACCGCCCCATGCGCCAGCGCGATGCCAGTTTGCTGAACAAGGCAGCACAGGATCTGTGTGCCAACACCGGCTACGAGGAACTGAGCCTTTCCAGCCTTTCCACCTCTGACCACGGTCAGCTGGAAGAACTGCTGGACGATCTGAACGAGTGGGCACCCAAGGAGCACGTCAGCCTGTCGCTGCCTTCCCTGCGCGTGGACAACTTCTCCCAGAGCCTCATTGAAAAGACCACCAAGGTGCGCAAGAGCGGCCTGACCTTTGCCGCCGAGGCCGGTACCCAGCGTCTGCGCAACGTCATCAACAAAAACGTCACCTGGGACGAGATCGAAAAGACCTGCACCATCGCCTTTAACGCGGGCTACACCTCGGTCAAGCTTTACTTCATGATGGGCCTGCCCACCGAGACCATGGAGGATATCGAGGGTATTGCCGAGACTGCTCAGAAGGTGGTAGACCTCTACTACAAGAATACGAACCACGCCAAGGGACGCGGCGTGCAGGTGACCATTAGCTGCGCCTGCTTTGTGCCCAAGCCACACACCCCCTTCCAGTTCGTGCCCATGGATACCGCCGAGACCCTGCAGGCCAAGCAGAAGCACCTGCTGGAAAGCGTGCACAGTCGCAAGATCAAGGTGAACTACCACGACAGCACCACCAGCTTTTTGGAGGGTGTGTTCGCTAAGGGCGACCGCCGCCTTGCCCCGGTCATCGTGGAGGCTTATAAGCGCGGCTGCTACTTCGACGGCTGGGAAGAGTGCTTCAAGTACGATACCTGGATGCAGACCTTTGCAGACCTGGGCATCGACCCCGCCTTCTACTGCCAGCGCCCCATCGCGCTGGACGAGGTGACCCCGTGGAGCCACATGGACTACGGCGTCACCCACGAATATCTGGTGCGGGAGTACAACAAGGCCCTCGCGGCTCAGACCACTCAGCCCTGCAACCGTGCCTGCCACGGCTGCGGCGCAAACCATCTGTTAGGAGGACCGTGCTTTGATTACAGTAAGGATCTCGTTTAAGAAGATGAACGAAGCCTCCTACATCTCCCTGCTGGATATGCAGCGGGTGATGCAGCGGGTGCTCAAGCGCA
>OILH01000247.1_pt1 | contig 10666 bp, 8 predicted proteins | sample 1584501 | NCBI WGS metagenome assembly OILH01 (sample SAMN02674693, study PRJEB24791) | human gut metagenome, SKBSTL018 | isolation source: stool | host: Homo sapiens | place: USA | reverse complement strand
CAGACGTGTGCTCTTCCGATCTAGCAAAGAAAGTATACTCTATAAGAGAAATGGAAAAGCTCCACAAGATTAATAAGTTTGATGCAATTGTGGTTGGTGGTGGGGAGATTATTCATTTTTATTCCTTTAAACAAAAAAACCATGAAGAAAAATATGTGGAATATCCTATTTTTGAAACATGGATAGTGCCTTCTATTATTGGTAGAAAATATGGAATACCCGTGATATGGAATAATCCGGGATGCCCATTTGAGTTTGATGGGTATCAAAATTATATTGCCGGGAAAGTATTAGGTAATGTTTCTTTTATGAGCGTTAGAAACCAGTTTTCATATGATGCATTAATAAATTATAATGCAAATGTGAAAGTATCTGTGGATACGGCATTTAATATAAAAGAGGTGTTTCCTAAATGGAAATTAAAAAGACAGGTAAAGGGTAAATATGTTGTATTTCATAGCAATAGATTTATAGGAGAAAATTCATATCAAAGTGCTTTGAAGGAACTTATGGAGCTGAGTAAAACTTATAAGATTTTACTCCTTCCTTTAGCTGTTACAAATGACGATTATGATATTTTGAAAAAATTATATAAAGACAGTAATGAGATTTTTATTCTTCCTTCAGAACAATTAACCATGGAAGAAATAGTTTCATATTTAGCCTTTTGCGATTTATATATTGGTGTGAGTTTCCATGGTGCGATTACTGCATTTTGTTATGGCAATCCTGTTGTAGGTTTTGATTTTGTGCACAATAAGAAAACACGTGATCTATATGATCAATTGGGTTTATCAGAGCAGTATGTTTCAGATGAATCGATGCTTCATGATGGAATTAAATGTGCTTTTGAGAGAGAACAAAAGCAATTAAAAAGTGTATATAAAAACATGAAGCAGAAGGTTGATATGCATTTTGACGAGATAGCAGATAGTCTGACAAAAAATAATCAAGGTGGATACAATGAAGCCTTTTTGTCATTTTCTGATGTAATTGATGAAATGTCAGGTTTATTGTCAGTGTTGTCAAATCAATATCGCGATAGAACAGGAGTTATTGAAAAATATAAATCTGAAGCGCAATATAATTTATTGAATTGGCAGAAATGCTCTAATGAAATGATAGAATTATATAATAAATATCAAAAGCTTGCGGATGAATATAAAGAATTAAAAGAAAGAATGGAGTGTAAGGAAAAACTGTGAAGAGAGAGAGAATTTTCTATCTGGACTTTGTACGTGCAGTTGCAACTATTAGTATTATATTTACGCATTATAATGCGTTATTTATATATAATACATCTATCCCAATGCCACAAAAGGCTATTTTGACGATGACTGTTGGAAATGTTTATATTGGAAGCTGGGGAGTATCGCTTTTTTTAATAATATCCGGAGCAGCTTTGATGTATGTATATGAAAATGAGCTGGATGTTTTAAAATTTTGGAAAAAACGCTTTATTAACATATATCCTATGTTTTGGATAGCATATATTTTTGCTATGCTATTTAATTTCTATAGGATTGGAAGTATAGATACAAGCATTGGAAAATGGAGATATATTTTTTCTATTTTAGGAATTGATGGATATATAGCAAATTGGGGAGTTCAGACCTTTTTTCTGGTGGGAGAGTGGTTTTTGGGGTATATAATTATTATATATATTATTTTCCCGATATTGAGAAAGGGCGTTAATGAATATCCGTTATTGTTGGCGATTATTACAGCAGTCTTATATATTCTGTCAATTGTATTAGGTGCTAAAGATGTTTCCCTGTTTGTAAAGCTTCCGGAATTCCTTTTTGGAATGTATTTTATAAAGTTTATAAAAAAGCCAAATTTGAAAATGGCTTTGATTTCCCTTGTTATTGTTGTTATTAATACATTAGTCAAACCGGATTTTATTTCTGTTGTGCAGTGTACATACGTAGGGATAGCTTCATTTGTCTGTCTGGCATATGTTTCTGAGTTACTTCAGTTTGATATAATTCAAAAGATATGCAAGGTAATATGTAAATACAGTTACCCATGTTTTATAGTTCATCATTTTATTATTTACAGAATGGTGGAAAAATTCAATTTAGATAATATAACTATGGGGCAAAATTATTTGTTATTTGCCTGTTGTATAGTTGTAATAGCTGTATTTTCGTATTTACTTTTACATGTTAATGATAAAGTTGTTCAGTTATTAAAAAAGGAGGCAAAATAAAATGCAATTTAAAAAAACAGCAACTATAGTGCTGGCTGCGACTATGATAGTAACATCATTTAGTTTCAATACAGTATCAGCATCTGAAACAGCAGAAGCTGTTGACCAGGTGAAACAAATTGAAAATACAGAATCAGAAAGAACTGCAGAAACTGCACAGTCAGATTTCGGAATAACTCATGTGATACTTGATGATTCTAATATGCTAGATGAAAATAACCAGGCAATTGTAGTTGGATATACAGGAGATACTCCGGAAAAAGCTGAATTAAATGTCAAAAATACTAAAACAGGTGAGAATATTTCTATTAATTCATGCAAGATTTCGTCATCAGGATTATTATTTGAGGTTTCTTCAGGTTTAGATGATTATGAATTGATTGATTTGTCAATTTATAATAATGAAATCGCTACAAAGTTTGACATGAAAAAAATGGGATTTGATAAGGATAAGCCGGATGCTTATCTTGATGAAAATGAAATACAGGTTGAAAATTATTCAGATCTTGAAAATTATTCAAATCTTGCAAGGTCATCAAATGGAAAGTATGTTGTTGTATTAGATCCCGGACATGATGATACTCATACAGGAGCAGCAGCAAATGGTATTTCAGAAAAGGATATTAATCTAAAGATAGCAAAGTATTGTAAACAGGAATTGGAATCATATTATGGAGTTCAGGTATATATGACGCGAACAACGTCTACATGTCCGTATCCCGGAACAACGTCTACAGATGATAACGCTAAAAGGGTAGAGTATGCAAAAAGTGTTGGTGCAGATGCTTACGTCAGTTTCCATTGTGATTCATCAAGAAATAGTGGAGCAAGTGGAGCAAAAATATTTTATCCAAATGCAAATTATAATGGTAATATTGGCTCGCAAGGGGCAGGGTTGTCACAAAAAATATTGGATAATCTCACATCGTTAGGATTAAATAATCATGGAATATTAATTAGAAATTCTGAAGATAACACACTATATCCGGATGGATCATTAGCGGATTATTATGGGGTTATAAGAAGATCTAAACTTAATGGTTTTCCAGGAATAATTATTGAGCATGCATTTGTTACCAATAAGTCAGATGCATCATTTATGGGAAATGAGGATAATTTGCAAAAGATGGGGCATGCTGATGCATTGGGTATTGCACAGTATTATGGATTATCAAAAACCTATTTTGGTATAAAATCTGTAGATTTCTCACAAGAAAATGATTATGACAGGATTACAGTTAATGCTGATTCCAATATTGGTGAACCAAAATATAAGGTTCAAGCTTATGATTTGGATAAAAAAATCTGGGTAACCTTAGCTTCTGATTCCACAGATTCTACTGTTACCTGGAAACCGGAAGCAAAAAGCTATTATATTCATGTGGAAATTACTGCACCTAATGGTGCGGTGGCAAGCTATGATTCGGCATTTTCGTCAGATATTGATTATACAAAAAGCTATGTTAAAATAAATGGAGCAACATGGAAGATTAATCCACATTCAATAGATTTGGGTGTTGGATATAATCACAGTGGTGGTGATGTTTTATTTAAGTGGCAAGTTTATAATCTTGATACTAAAAAGTGGACCACTCTGGCTGATAGATACAGTGGTAATTGGATTACATGGAGACCAACACCTGGAAATTATTGGGTGCATGTAGAAGCAATAACACAAGGTGGTGCACAAGATCAATATACTTATTGTTTTAATGTTGGTACAGACAAGTCAAAAACACCAATGACACTAAATGGTATGACATGGTCTGTAAAGAAAACAGGTATTGATGTTGGAACTGCATATTCATCGGATGATGAAAATGTGAAATTTAAATGGCAGGCATATAATCTGGATACAAAGAAGTGGAGCCGAATAGCAGATTGGAATGGTGGAAACTGGGCAACATGGAAACCTCAGCCGGGTAATTATTGGCTTCATGTTGAAGCAGCAAATGGTGATGGTGGATTTGATGAGCAAACCATTTGTTTTGCAGTTTCAACAGACTTTAGCAAGAATTATATTGATTTAAATGGTATTGCGATGATTGATAAATCATCTTTATATCAGGTTGGTGTTACATATTCATCTAATGATTCCGATGTGCAGTTTAGATGGCTTCAGTATGATGTGGTAAATAATCATTGGTCACTTGTTTCTGATTGGAATAAAAGCAATTGGACAAACTGGTATCCAAAAAATGGAACATATTGGATATATGTTGAAGCAAGAACATCGGATGGGGTTGTAAATTCTATGACACACGGAGTTATCGTAAATAGATAACATTGAATTAATGACATGGTATATTATCTTTGAAGTTGATTAAATTATAAGCATTGCATAATTGAAAAATGAGATTGCAATGCTTATAAATATAAGAAACCTATGAGGAATTTAATAATGATAAAAAAAGCAATTAACGGGATTAAAAAAATATATAATAATGATAAACCTTTGATAATAGAATGGATAATGGTTGGCATTATTTCTTTTATTATTTTGTGTTTCTTTATACATGGCGATACTGAAAATTTGATTAAATGGACACTAAACATGTTTGATGTTACAGTAAAAGGAAAGCCATTAGATTTTTATAGGTATTCTATCGAAAATCCCAATATGGCTCCGAATAATTATGTTTCAGGAACATTATATAGTTTAATAATTTGGGCAATATGGAATATTCCTATAGGGATAATTAAAACAATATTTGGAGTTGAAGTACTGCATAACCCGCTTGTGTATATATGGGGAAAGTTATTTCTTGTTTTATGTTTATGTATTACAATGTTTTTTGTGAATAAGATTGTGAAAAAAATAACTGGTGATGTAAATAGTGCTAAATGGGCAATGTTTTTATTAGCTTCATCGCTATTTATATATATAGGTGTTTATTATGGAGGACAAAATGATATAGTTATATGTGCATTTGCAACAGCAGCTATGTATTGTTTAATGGATGGAAGGAATAAATGGTTTTATTTTTTGGCTGGTATGGCTATTTCTGTAAAATATTTTTTCTTTATTCCATATGTTGCAATTATATTATTGCTTGAAAAAAGAGTTTTAAGGATTATATATAAAATCGTATTAGGTATTATTCCAACAGGAATATATTGGCTTGTTACAAGGGCTTGTCCAATGGTTAGTGAATCAGCTTCACAAGGTAGTCCGATTTCTGTTCTTTTAAAAGAAATGGTCGGTGGTGCTTTTCCGGTGGTGTACAATAATTCTATTTCTTTATTTATTGGAATGTTATTGATAATATATATTTTGGCATATTTAACTTCACCTCAAAATGATGATGAAAAATATAGATATTTGATATATTATATTGTTGCAACGTGTCTTGCTATGTTACTATTTTCAACATTTCAGTATTATCGTGTTGTTATGGTATGCCCATTTATTGCAATATTGATGGTTATTGATAAAGAAAAATATCGAATTAATGTAATTATGGAAACAATTATTTCTATTTCGCTGTTTCTAATTTTAATAATACAAAGTGGTCTTTATTTATTTGTTTCAAGTGTTGTAAACAAAAATGTTTTTAAGTTTGTATTTGGAACAAGTGGTGTTGAAGAAAACTTTAGTTTAGGAATGGATATTTCATGTTGGATTTCAAATGATATGTTGACGATATTATTGCAGATATTTGCCACGGTAGTGGTGATTTTAAGTATATTTATCCTGGTGTTAAATAATCCCAGAGCTAAATTAGGGTTTTTAAATATACCATCAATAAAAACGGAAAGATGGATATATTGGTTAAGAACATTGGTTGTTGTTATTCCTGTTTTTTATGTTTTAGGCAGGATGATTGTATAGTTTATATTATTTTTTAGGAGAGAATACTATGATTAATTTTAACGTACCACCGTTTATCGGAACGGAAATGGATTATATCAAAAAAGCAGTTGAAAATAAAAAAATTTGTGGAGATGGAGAGTTTACTAAAAAGTGTAACGCATGGCTTGAGGAAAAGACGAAAACAGCTAAAGCACTTCTCACAACATCATGTACACATGCAACTGAGATGGCTGCCCTTTTATGCGATATTAAAGAAGGCGATGAGGTAATTATGCCATCATACACATTTGTTTCCACAGCGGATGCGTTCGTATTAAGAGGTGCAACAGTAGTTTTTGTGGATATTGATCCGAAAACTATGAACATAGATGCTAATCTTATAGAGGATGCTATTACAGAAAAGACAAAAGCTATCGTACCGGTTCATTATGCCGGTGTGTCTTGTGATATGGACAAGATTATGGAAATTGCAAAGCGTCATAATCTTATAGTAATTGAGGACGCAGCTCAGGGAATAATGAGTACTTATCATGGAAAGGCTTTAGGTACTATAGGCGATTATGGCTGTTATAGTTTTCATGAGACAAAAAATTATTCTATGGGTGAAGGTGGAGCCATCTTAATAAAGGATAAGGATAAGGCAGAAGAAGCTGAAATCATTAGAGAAAAGGGTACAAACCGAAGTAAATTCTTTAGAGGTCAGATAGATAAGTATACATGGGTAAATTATGGTTCATCATATTTACCTAGTGACATGAATGCGGCATATTTGTATGCACAGCTTCTGCAGGCAGATATGATTAATAATTACAGACTTAATATATGGAATACATATTATGACGGATTTGGCGAGTTGGAGAAATCAGGGAAGATTGAGCTTCCATATATACCGGAAGGCTGTACCCATAATGCTCATATGTTCTATATTAAAGCAAAGGATCTGCAAGAGAGAACAGCTCTGATTAGTTTCTTGAAGGAAAATGGAATTCAGGCTGTATTTCACTATATCCCATTACATTCAGCTCCGGCAGGAAAAAAATTTGGTAGGTTTAATGGTGAAGACAAATATACGACAAGAGAGAGTGAAAGACTTATGAGACTTCCTATGTATTACGGTCTTAAGGATGAAGAAGTACAGTACATTATAAGTAAGGTAAAGGAATTTTATAAGTAAAATAGGTATTATTATGAAGAAAATAGTTATATTTGGTTCAACAGGAAATATTGGAGCGTATTTTACCGATTACTGTAATAATATGATAGATAAAAAGCAATATGAAGTTATTGCTGTAGGAAGAAAACATACAGATTATTACAAGAAAGCAGGGATTGAATATATAAATGTGGATTTATGTAATGCATCAGATTTTGAGAGGCTGCCAACAGAAGATTTGTATGCTGTTGTTAATCTAGCGGGACTTTTGCCTGCTTATATGAAGGAATATGATCCATTTAAATATGTGGAGACCAACATAAATGGTGCACTTCGCATTTTGGAATATGCCCGAAAGAATAATGCAGACAGGGCTTTATATACTCAGACATGGGCAGAGCAGGCAGGATATTGGGGAAGAGAAGATGTTCTTCATCCTGAGTATCCAAGAAAACTGTTGTTTACCGGTGATCATGCATTTTATGCTATTACAAAAAGTATGATTGTAGATACAATGGAGTATTACAAGCAGGAATATGGTCTGAAAAATTTCGTGTTCAGACTTCCTAATGTGTATTTGTATCATCCGGAAAAGTATTATTATGTAGATTGTGTCAAAAAACCGATTGGTTATAGATATATGATTGATAAAGCCACAGCAGGTGATACTATTGAGATGTGGGGAAATCCGGATGCATTTAAGGATATCCTCTATATAAAAGATTTGTGTCAGATGATGTATAAAGCTCTGTTTGCACAGGTTGATGGTGGAACTTACAATGCAGGAACAGGAATAAGAACTACATTACGTGAGCAGATTGAAGGGATAGTAGATGTGTTTTCACCTAAAGAGCATAGGTCAAATATTGTTGAGAAACCCGAAAAAAGCAGTTTTACAAGTTTTGTGATGGATATTGAGAATGCAAAAAAAGATTTAGGGTATAAACCGGAGTTTTCATATATAAGATATCTGCAGGATTACAAGAATGAGCAGGAACTTAATCGTTTTGCCGAGCTTTGGAGGAAATAAAAAGATGAAGAAATTAGCAATAATTGGGGCTTCATATTTACAGGAACCATTAATAGAAAAAGCAAAATCTATGGGAATCGAGACGCATGTATTCGCTTGGGCAGCAGGCGATGTGGGAGAAAAGAGTGCAGATTATTTTTATCCTATCAGTATTGTAGAGAAAGATGAAATCTTAAAAAGATGCAGAGAGATTGGCATTGACGGAATATGTACGATAGCATCAGATCTGGCAGTAATTACAGTGAATTATGTGGCAAATAATATGGGACTTACAGCTAATTCCATTGCATGTACTGAAAAATCTACAAATAAGCATTTGATGAGAGTTGCTTTTGAAAAAAATGGAGATCCTTCTCCTAAAAGTATTCTGGTGTCATCAATAGATGATTTAGAAGGAATAGAACTGAACTATCCCATTATTGTTAAACCTATAGACCGTTCTGGAAGCCGCGGAATAACAAAGCTACAGGATTCATCTGGACTTGTAGAGGCAATCGAGGATGCTAAAGCTCAGGGATTTGAGAAAGAGGCATTGGTGGAGGAGTTTGCTACAGGCCAGGAATATAGTATTGAGTGTGTTTCATGGAAAGGAAAGCATCACTTTTTAGCAATGACACATAAATTTACCACAGGGGCACCACATTTTATAGAAACCGGACATATGGAACCGGCACCAATATCACAGGAACAACTGGAACAGGTAAAAAAAGTTGTCTTTCATGCTTTGGATAGTCTGGAAATCACATATGGAGCATCGCATACAGAGTTAAAGATTGCTAAGGACGGCACAATTGCTTTAATTGAAATCGGTGGCAGAATGGGTGGCGATTTTATCGGAAGCAACCTGGTGCAGCTTTCAACAGGAATTGATTTTGTGAAGGCGGTTATTGATATATCATTAGGAGAAGAACCGGACTTGGAGTTGGGAGATCATGCGGCAGCGGGGGTTAGATTTGTATTTGATCAGAAAGATGTTGATATATTAGAAAAACTCAAAAAAGAACATCCTGAATATATAGTTGATATGGATATTAAGCCGGTAGATGGACACGAAGTTATAGATAGCTCCACAAGATATGGTTATTGCCTGATGAGTGCAAAAGATTTGAAATCGCTATATCCATATTTACCGGATGACATGGAGGAATAATGATGGATAAGTCGAAACTAAAGGTACTTTTTGCATTGCATTTGATGCTGATGATTTATTCTATGAGTGGCATATGTAGTAAAATGGCTTCACAGCAGGATTTTCTTAGCTTTAAATTCTGTTTATTTTATGCTATTATTATTTTTCTCCTGGGATTTTATGCGATAGGTTGGCAGCAGATTATCAAACGACTTCCGTTAACTACGGCATTTGCCAATAAAGCTGTAACTGTTGTCTGGGGAATAATATGGGGAGCTGTTTTTTTTCATGAGTCAATTACTGTTGGAAAAGTGATTGGTGCAGCATTAGTGATTGTTGGTGTTGTAATTTATGCCAGGGCTGATGAAGGAGAAGTAAATGAATAAAACGGTATTAATCTATTCCTGTGTGCTTCTGATAGGAGTGCTTGTCAGCGCGATTTCACAGGTTTTACTAAAAAAAGCGGCAATGAAACATTATGAGAATCATTTAAAAGAGTATTTGAATCCAATGGTAATATTTGCGTATGCAATGTTTGTTGGAACTACATTTCTTTCTATAATTGCTTATCGTGGAATACCATTATCAATGGGACCGATATTAGAGGCAACAAGTTATATTTATGTTACGATATTTGGAGTGAAGATTTTTCATGAGAGACTTAATAAAAAGAAAATTATAGCATTGTTTTTTATAGTAGGCGGAATAATAATATACTCAGTATTCGGATAAATAAGTAATTAGAGAGGATAATATATGGATATATCAGTAGTAATACCAATTTATGGTTGCAGGGCAGCATTGGAAGAATTACATCGCAGATTAACAGATACACTTGTTGCGATGGATAAAGAATATGAAATTATTCTTGTAAATGATAATTGTCCACAGAATTCGTGGGAGGTAATACAGCAGCTATGCAAAAAAGATAAGCATGTTGTTGGAATAGAATTGTCACGTAATTTCGGACAGATTCAGGCGATAACTGCAGGATTGGATTATAGTAAAGGTGATTGGGTTGTTGTGATGGATTGTGATTTACAGGACAGACCAGAGGAAATTCCAAATCTTTATAAAATGCTTCTATCAAATCGGTTTTATCTTCATTTTCCAACATACGCTTTACCTCTGCCTGAGTTTCGGCATCGTATGCAGGAGTTAACCACTTCTTGGCTTTCTCAGTCACTTGCTGAATCAATTCTTCATTTTCCATGTGATCTACTTTATTAGAGTTAATATTTTAATAATACGCAAATGTAAAAGAATAAGTTCACAATTCCTATCTTTTGAAGAAATAAATTATAATGGAATCCATGCCTGCATCCATG
>OILH01000244.1_pt1 | contig 10894 bp, 8 predicted proteins | sample 1584501 | NCBI WGS metagenome assembly OILH01 (sample SAMN02674693, study PRJEB24791) | human gut metagenome, SKBSTL018 | isolation source: stool | host: Homo sapiens | place: USA | reverse complement strand
TCCTTGCCCTTGGCGGTAAAGGTCTTGATACAGACGAGGTCGCCGTTTGCATCATACAGGCCAATCTCGCTGATGCTCTTACCTGCCAGCTCGCTCTCGGTCAGGGTACATTCGTAGCGGATGGAGGTGTCGGACAGAACGCTGTAACCGTCGATTTTCTTGCGGTACATCTCAGCGGTCAGGGTGGTCTGGTTGTCAGTAGGCGGGACGACCTCGCCTTTGCTGTTCACGCCGCCAGAACCAAAAGCCATACCGACGATTTTGGGCAGGGAGATGATACCTGCTCTCGCCTGTACGAGCTTCTTTCTGGCGGTCTTGGTGATGATGACATTTTTCGCCATTTAGATAGCCTCCTTGTGATACTCAGAATCAAGAATCCTTGTGCCGTCCAGCCTGAGAGAGCCGTTCAGGTACGCAAGGTCCTTTCGGGTGATGAGGGTGACATCTTCCATTTCCTCGGCAATACGAGGGGTCGTAGATGCCACCGCAGCGGATACAGGCCACGGCTGCCGGGACTTATCCAGCAGCTCGCTGCCGTCCAGTTTGGCAGAGCCATCCAGCTTCAGCGTGGTCCAGAAGTGGACTTCTCCGTCATACTCAACCCTGCCGCCGGCATAGTCCTCGGAAAGCTCGGCTTTCAGCGGAATGCGGAGCCGTCGGATGATGGCTTCATTCTGCGTAAAGAGTCGTCCGAGCCTATACTTGATAGCCGCCGGCCAGTCTTGCCTAGACCAGCAGAGAGATTCGGACCCATCCAGAAGGACGGAGCCGTCAAGCCGCAGAGCTGGCCAGAAATACACGGCCATTTCTTGCCGCGATCTCAGCCCGGTATACTGCTCGGTCACGCCGTACTGAAGCCAAATCCTCATTCTGTTCAGGTCGATGCTCTGCGGGGTGTAGAATTCACCCTGCCGGTACATCAGGCCAAGAATCAGGTCGTACTCGCGCATGGAATCAAGCAGCATGGAGCCGTCGAGGTATCCACTGCCATCAAGCAAAGCCGCCCTCCAGAACGGAATGGTGGCTTTGATGTTGATATTCCGCAGGAGCATCTGTTCAAGCGTGGTACAGTCGAGAACAGTGTCCATGCGGTCGATGATCGTGTAGGTCGTGTGCGACTGCTTGGCGGAATCCAGCAGCCGCTTCACGGCCTTGGTGTTCAGCGAGCCATCGCCTACGAATACAGCGATGAACGTGTTCGGATGGCTGACCTTATAGCCATACTTGCCGCCATCGTGGATGTCTGCGATATTCGCCCAGAAGCCGGTGACGTTCGCCAGCATGGTCTCAATGCGGTACGGAGTCATCGGTGCACGTTGGTCGCGCTTCTCGTAGATGAGCTTCCTGCGCTCGTCATAGGAGAGATAGTCGCGCACAGGCAGCCCCCACTTGAGCTCATGGTACATCAAGCCCCATGTGGCGGTTTCAGGGAAGAACTGGAGAGGAATCTCTTCTGCAATAAGCCGCTCGGCCTCGTCAAATTCAAGGCCCATGACTTGATACAGCCACTTGCCAACGTAGGACTGGTCGTAGAATCCGGGGGTGACCGTGGCAAGCATATTCTGTGCGCTTTGGCTGGTGGGAAAGTTTTCAAGGTCAATTTTCTTAGCCCTCATTCAGTGATACCTCCTAGCTGAACTTCACAGTGCCGGTGGCAGGGTATTCGATGTTCGCCAGCGTAATGTTGTTCATGCTGCCGTTCATCATAAATTCCGAGAAGTCAGTCACGCCAGAGATGTCGGCCAGCAGCGGGCGAATATCGTTGTACCGAAGGACGTTGTTGGCCTTGGCCTCCTCGTACTTCGTCTTGACCAATGCCTCAAACTGCGCCGTGATTTCCTCGATGGAGGTGTGCTCACTGTCGTAGATGAGGCCGGTACAGGTGTAGTTCACGCTAACAGTCGTGGCCGCTGCACAGGTCAGTTCTGCGCAGCCGGTGGGCAACAGGCGGGCTGCCCGGTCTGCCGGCGACACGATATGGTTGAACACTGCGTCGATCAGCTCCTTGTTCGCGGGCTGGCCGTTTCCATCAACCAGAACAAGCCGGACAGTGCCGGGACCTTTCCATGCGGGGTCAACGATGCAGTCCCCTGCCCCAGCTTCTTTCGCCCACCGCTTGTAGTCGGTGTCGTTGCCGAGGTAGGTCATGCTGTTGCTGTACTCAACAGCGATGCGGTCATAGAAGTCATCGTCGGTTTCGCGCTCGGTGCCGCCGGTGATGCCGTCCTTGTTCGTGATGGACGTGATGTTGTTGATGGGCTTCATCAGCAGGATAACGGTGTCGGCCTTGACGTTGGAGTTGGTTCCTGCCTCCACAGCAGTCACATTGATGTCGATGCTCCCGCCTTCCGGGATAGCTGCATCGGCATCAGACTGAAACTCGATAGAGGGTCCGTCGTTGGTGGCCGTGGTGCAGAAGACCGTCCCTGCCGGCAGCTCTGTGCCAGCGGAGCCGGTAACGGTGACAACGCCGGTAGCGCGGGCAGCCTCATGCCGCGTCAGGTGGACCTGCTGGCCATGGAGGTCCAGCCACTCATCCCATGCGTACTGCGGGTACGCGATCATCAAGGCTCTCAGCAGGTGGAAGTTGATGAGCTCGGACTTCTCAATGGCCGTTGGGCGGGTCATATCGTAGGGGAAGCCACCGGGCATATCGTCGATGTCGTCGGGCAGCTCGGCCATCATTCTGCGGTGAATGTCATCGGCAGATGTTCCGTCCATGAAGTCAGGACGGATAAATTCAGGTTGCATATCATCACTTCCTTTACACTGAAATTTGGAACTCGTCGTCCCATCCGATGCCCTTTACCACACAAGAGCAGTGCAGCTCATCGGCATCCCATGTGAACTCGAAGTTCCGTACATACTCGGTGCGGGGGTTGACCTTCAAGGCTTCCGTGATGGTGCGCTCCACCATGGACTGCGCGACATCGTGGTCGTTGTCCTTGATGGACTCCATCTCAGTGCCGATTGAGCGCGGGTACGCAAGGCACTGGTAACGCTCGGTCTGCGCCGCCTTGAAGCACCAGATCATAAACGCCTCGCGGCCATCGCACTCCAGAACGCGATTGGAGCCATCGCGCACGAAGTCACCTTTTTCGGGGTCCCACTTCATACTGCGGTGGTATTCCTTGTCGATCTGGGCTTCCTCGTTGATGACTTCAGGCACATCGAAGGTCGGATACAATTTCTGTGACATAGTGCGCCCTCCTTACGAGCTGACGATGATGTCAACCACAACAGCTTCATTCTGTACCCACGCAACCAGCACCCGGTCTCCGGGTTTCAGGCTGCGCATTTTTTCAGGGACGAGAACGTGATGCTGATGAGCACCTTCAGAGCCGCCGCTGCCGGCACTGCTCTGCGGTGGGTCGGGCGGGTCGGGCTGCCCAGCGGCAGGTGTGCCAACCATGCCAGAACACGGCATACCGCGTGAATCAAGCAGTGTCGCAACCTTCAGGTGGTTATGCTCGCCGCTGCCGGGTTTGCCGATATTCTGGGTCTTGGCGAGGATGTCGCCGGTCTTGCCATAGGTGAGCTGCCGCAGAACGTGGTAGTCACCTTTCGGAATCGGGATGGGGAACGTGTTCGTCACCAAGCTCTCGTCATCCTTGATTTCGCCAAAGTCGAGGACGAGGGAGCTTTCGCCCTCCATGTGCTTGACGATGCGCTTTGCGATAGTCTGCCCCAGCCTGTTTGCGCCGGTGCTGGAGTCCATATCCATAGGCACTCACCTCCTAATCGAATGTGCCTTCATCGACCCAGCCATAAACATTGCTGGAGCTGTCAACGTGGATGAGATGCCACGGATGCGCCCCGCCGTTCTTACTGCATGATGGGTCTTTCGTGATCTTTGCCTTTCCTGCGGTGGCCTTATAGCCCTTGGCATCAGCATAGCTGCTGACGTAGTGCATACCGCCGTGGAAGTTTACGATGTCCCCTACCGCGTGTTTTCCGCCGGAATCGCTATCCTCATCCGGGGCTTTCAGGAGGTCGAGGGTCATCGTCATGGAATCAGCGTTGTGGACAACGCCTCTGGCGTAGTACATCCCATGCGATGTGCCGGCCTTGAGGCAGACAAGGTGTCCTTTGCGGAGCCATGGGATGTCAGGGGCGTTCACAGACACCTCCTCAACCACCTTGCCGTTCTCATCGAGGATAGCTTGGGCGGCGGACTTGGCATCTGCGAGCTTTTCATCGGACCCGCGCCGGTAGATGCGCTGGCGCGTTCCGTACTCGGTCAAGCCGGTCAGCGTAGCCTCGACGCTGCTCTGGCCGGATTTATTTTCCTGACCAACGACCTTGACCTTTGTTACAAGGTCTTCGGTGCTGAGGCTGTTGCTGACGATGAGCGTGTTGTCCAGCTTGAACACATAGACGGAATCGTTGCCGCCGTATGGCACAATATCCGCCTTGCCCTTCGTGGCGCGGATGATGCACTTCTCGCCGCCCTTTTTGACGGCATCGTCCAGCAGTTCAAGAATGATGTCCGAGAGGTACTTGTTCTTGAACGTCAGCTTGCCGTGGGTGGCGTTGGGGCCTTTGTACTCGCCAATAGGAACCTCCCACTCATCGAGGAGCTTCTGGATGGCAGACTTCGTGCCTGTGCCATCTGGCAGGTACAGATTGTCTTGGCTTCGCTGGAGCCGATACATCTCATCATAGCAGATGCAGGATAGGTCGCTGGCAGAGGAACGGTCTTGCGGGTTCCACTTCTCAGCATACCCGCGAGCCACCTCCCCATTGAAAGAACCGCCATCGCTGGCGGTTACTACAATGAGGCTTCCGGGCTTCACAAGGCTGGAAAGCTGGCCTTTCGAGGTATCATCATTCCGCGCCTTGAACGTCAGGCGCATGGAGATTTCCTTTGAGCTTTCCTCCCAGCCGAGACCCTGAATGTAGTTCTTGATGTTGTACTGCGTACCATCATCGCCGATGACGGACACGCTGTATTTAACTTTCGAGATGTCTACCATTTCGGGCCTCCTACGGAATAATCAGCGAAACACCGGGATAAATCCATTTGCCGCTGTCGCTGCTCTTTTTGCCGTACTTCTTGGCGGCAGACTCGATAGCGTCCTTGTTGGCATCGTAGATTTTCTTCCACTGCGAACCATCGCCATATTGCTTCTGCGCTATCTTCCACAGGCTGTCGCCCTTGACGATGGTGTAGTTCTGGCCAGAGCCGGTGCTGGCCGCCGCAAGGTCGATGCGCGGGATGGTCTTCTTCGCATAGGAATCAGTGTTCAGCTCATCCGTGGTGTAGATTTCGAGGGGCTTTTTCTGCTCGAAAGTGATGGAGTATTTGAGGTTGCCGAACGCGCCGTAGCCGGTGACCTCGAACGAGGACACGGTAACGTCGATGTTCAGCCAGATGTCAGTGACAATGAGGGTCAACACGGTTTCGTTCTCGATGTACTCCTCGATGATGCTCCTGCAAGCCGCAGGGGGCATCCAGAGCAGCCGATTGACGATGGGCTCGTTTCGCCGCTTGAATCCAAAAAACTCACTGCTCCACGAAACGCTGGTCACGTCAGTGCCGCGCGGAACCTTGACAGTGCCGCGAGAGATGGTGTCAAAGGTCTGGTACTTGGCTCCGTACTTGACCGCGATCTGCTCAGGCATAATGGAAAAGAGGAACGGCGTTCCGTTCCCTCCCGGTATCAGGCAAATCATACGCCCACCCCCTTCAGCGGCATATTGGCGAACACTTCTTCCAGCTTAGAAGCAATCTTGCCGCACAGCTCATCGGTAACGTCCCCCATGTGCCGCCGGATGACGGCCACGATCTCGTCGTCGGACTGGCCGCCGCCGGAGATGTTGAACTCCGGGCTGACCTCGACCTTGACGGTGATGTTGGGCTGTTCGGTGGTCTGCTGGGTGCTGGACTGAGTATTGGAATTGTTGATGGAACTGGAGTAGTCCTCAGAGAGCGCATGAGAGTCGATAGGAGCATCGTTTACGCTCTGGGTGAGGTAGTTTAGTGTTTCGGTGGAAAGCGTGTTGTAGGACGTGAGAGAGCCGGTAGAGCCAGCATCCACAAGACCGCCGTTTGCATGGGCGGTGATGCCGAGGATTTCTCCTGCTTGCTGATACAGTTCAACCGCCCGCTCCCTTCTGCCGGGAACAAGCGGAATAATCATCTCTGGGCCTTCCTCACCGACCCACGACAGCTCTCGGCCATTGACCATACCTCCAGACGCATGACCGCCGATGCTCATGCTGTGGTTTCCAGCAGCGTAGGGCGTGACGGTCTTGCCGGTGACAGGGCTGGTGTAGCTGTAAGAGCTGCTTGCGGCAGGGCTGGAGGAGAACAATCCAGAGGATGCGGAGTAGGTCGAGCTGACAGTGACATGGGGTTTGACGTTGACGTAAGCATCCTTCTCGAACGGCGTGTCGGAGATAGCATCCAGCTCGTCGCTGGTGGCATCTCTGGCAGCATCTCCGAGGCCGCTGCCCCGGATGGAGTCAGCGAACGAAGCGGGCATGGAGTCCGCAACGGATTTCAGCAGGTCGATGACGGCGGCTTGCGTTTCAGCATCCATGCCGTTCAGGTCGAACCACTCCACAACATCAGAGTTCGTCCACTCTGCCACGTTGGGGTTGTCCTTCAGCGCGGCATCCATGGCCTGTTGCAGTTTTTCGGAGGTCGTGCCTTTCAGGTTGGGAAGAATGCCGTCGAGTGCATCGCTGTATGCCTCAGCAATGGAATCGAGCTGGAACGATTCGACTCGGACCTGAAGGTCGGAGATTTGGGCGTGGTAGCCATCGGTCAACGTCTGGACCTGACGATAGAACTCGTCTTGGTCGATTGCGCCGGTATCGAGCTGGAGCCGGAGGTTGGTAAGGCTGACTTCCAGTGCGTCATCGTACTGGCTGGTCATGCTGCTGACCGCGTTCTTCAGCTCCTCCTGCATACTGGTGAACGACTCAGCGTCCAGAGCCGCGCCGCCGTACTTGATCTTGATGGCATCGAACTTGGCGTTTTCCTCTGCCGTGCTGACTTGGCTGGTGATGTCCTGAATCTGCTGTTGCAGACTGAGGATTTCGCTGTCGCCGTCGAGCTTCAGAACCCCGCCGTTCAACTTGATGTTCGCGTCGATGGCCGTGGAGAGCTTATCGCTCAGGTCATCGAGCTGGTTTCTGAAGGATGCGTAGGTGCTGTCCAGCATGGTCGTGTCGGCAGCGTCGCCCATGATGAGCTTCAGGGCGAGATTCGCCTCGTAGTGCTTATTCTGGAGGTAGTCTGCTGTGCTGGACACCATCGTGGACACGCTGGAGCGGTACTCCTTGATGTCGGCCTCGGTTACGGTCATGCCGAGGCTCATCTTCCAGTTTTCTTTGTCAAGATCGCTGACCGCTGCTTTCAGCGAAGTCAACGTGCTCTTGGCTTTCTGAGCCTGAGCGGTATAGCTGTCGAACTTGCCTTCCATTCCGTCAAAAGCGATGGTGGAGGCGGTTTCCTTGATTTCCTCAAGGGAGAGGTGCAGGTCGCCAAAATGCTCGGCAATATCGTTGGACACTGCATTTTGCAGCATACTACCGAACTGCTCTGCGCTTACGTCAGCATCGTTCATGGCATCGGTGAGAGCCTGAGTTTTGAAGTTCACGTTCTCAACGGAATACCCGGTGAGGTCATAGACCTTCTGCATCTTCTCGGTGACGAGGGTGGACGCTTTCGCGCTCTCCTCGTATTCCTTCTTGATGCGCTTGCTCTCGGCGAAACCTGCGATACCGCCAAGGCCAGCTCCGATGAGGCCGCCAACAGCCGTTCCAACGCCGGGAACGATGGAGCCGATCATTGCGCCTGCGGCAGCACCGCCAGCAACGCCGGTGAGCTTTGCCGCTCCTGCGGAGGTGTAGGCTTTCTGGTACTCCTCATCGTCGGACCGCTGGGCTTTGTACAGGTCGATGATGCCACTGATGGCAGATACGCCGCCGGTGGCTCCTCCGGCAATAGCACCAAGACCGAGCGCACCAAGCGCACCGGCTCCAAGGGATGCAGTGGCGGAGAGGTTTCCTGCACCGAGGCCAATGGCTGCGTTCGCGCCAAGACCCATCAGGCCAGTGCCGGCGTTTGCAGAGCCGAGGATTGTTCCTGCAAGCGATGCTCCGCCGAGGGATTCCTGTGCGCCGAACACGCTCTTGCCTACTTTCAAAACGTCGCCGCCGATGCTCATAACCGGCATGGCGGCCTTTGCGATGATGGCCGCAGACACGACAGAGCCGAGGTCTGCGCTCTTGCCGCCAGGAAGCAGCTTTCCTGCGCTGGACACCAGATTGCCGAGACCAGAGAACAGGTGCTCCTTGATGGTATCGAAGTCAAAGCCCTCAGCAAAGCCGGTAGCGAACGCCTTGCCGACGCTCGCTCCCTCGTTTACAGAATCCGAAACGTCGATGCCGAGGAGCATCATCAGCCCTGCGCCGAGGCCGGAACCGATGCCAGAGCCGATGTCGGACGCAATGTCAGAAAGGATGGATTTGCCGGTCGTTCCCCACCACTCCTTGAAGGGGTCGGCAACGATCTCATTCCATGCGATGCTGACCTTGCCGCCGAAGTCTGCATTCTGCCATTCATCGGTAGCGGTCATGTCCTTCACCTTGGCCTGAAGACGGTCGTACTTGCGGTCTACGAAATCCATAAAATCGTTCAGGGCAGATTCAATCTGAGGCATGGATGCCGTCAGACCGTCTGCAATGGAGCGAACATACGGATTCAGCCGCTTGCCGAAGCTGATCTTCACGCCATCCACCGCGCTTTGCAGCAGGGTGATGGAGCCAGACAGGTTGTCGAGCTGGGTGTCGGCCATGCGCTCGGACGCGCCAGCGGCATTGTCGATGGCGTTGGCCAGCTTGTTGTAGTCGGTCTCGGAGGCGTTCAGGATGGCCAGCAAGCCTTTCTGTGCGCCAGTACCAGCAATGGCATTTGCCACACTGGATTTCTGCTCATCGTTCATGTTGGCGGTGGCATCGCGCAGCTCCTCGATGACATCAGCCAGAGCACGGGCATTGCCCTTGCTGTCAAAGAACTGGATGCCGAGGCCCTGCAAGGTGTCGAGGGCGTGGCCGGTGTTCGTGGACAGTCGGGTCATAATCATGTTCAGCGACGTACCAGCCATAGATGCCTTGATGCCGCTGTTAGCCATCAGGCCGGTCATCAGGGCCACATCCTGAATGGAGTAGCCGAGAGAGCCAGCCATCGACGCAGCGTACTTGAAGGTTTCGCCCATCATCGAGACGTTCGTGTTGGCGTTAGAGGATGCGGCAGCCAGTACGTCGGAGAACATACCGGCATCGGACGCTTTCAGTCCAAAGGCGGTAAGGGCATCGGTCACGATGTCGGAGGTCGTGCCAAGGTCTTCATTCGACGCTGCGGCAAGATTCAGGATACCCTCGATGCCGTCCATCATTTCCTCGGACTTCCATCCGGCCATAGCCATGTAATTGAATGCCTCAGCGGATTCGGTCGCGGTGAACTTGGTCGTTGCGCCCATTTCTTCAGCTTTCTTCGTGAGCTGGGTCAACTCATCGCCGGTGGCTCCGCTGACAGCCTGAACCTGAGACATCGCTGCCTCAAAGTCTTTCTGGGTGTTGACGGTATCGGCAAGACCGAAGCTGACTCCAAAGAAAGCTCCAGCCTGAAGAAGCGGATTCTTGAGCAGATTGAGGACGGTACGGATTGGCGTGGTGGCAAAATCGAGAGCCTTCAGCGTAAAGCTCCATGTTTTGCTTGTGAGCGACTTCAGACTGCCGCCGAGGGTGCTAAGAACTGGCGAGATGCGTTCCTTGGCTTCAAGCGCGATCTCGTACTTCTCCTTGGCCCATTTTGCGAGCGACTTCTGGGTCTTATCGGCCTGTTCGTCGAACTTCGAGACATGGCCACGAGTTCGGTCTACGGACTGGCCAGCTTTATCGGCAGCATCGCCGAACTTATCCAGCTTCTTGGTGGCGTTGGACAGGGCTGGGTCGGTGTTGTCGATGGTTTCGATGGGAATTTCAATACGAATGGTTTCAGCCGTTGTCATCCCCTCCCTTCTGCATGGATTCGATGGCTATTCGCGTTGATGCGAGCATAAAAGCCTGTACGCCGCGAGGCTTTTGATAGAACTCGTCAGGGGTCATGCCGGTCTTCTGGAAGATTGAATGCAGGAGGTACAGCTTCCCACCGGACTGAATCAGTTTTTTGCGACTTCCTCCAGATTGGTGTCGAAGCCGCTCAACTGGTCGATAGCCTCCAGCACACGGTCCTTCTCACCTGCCAGCAGAGAGTATTCGATGACATCCAGCGGTCCCATGATCTGAACATCGCGGTCGCGCAGGGCTTCCCAGACGGTCTTGTTGTCCCACAGCTTCTCGCGGTCATCCTTGACGGTGGCCTGATAGATGATTTCGGAACGGTACTTGGTGCTGTCAGTGTTCTCCGGGAGCTTCATGCCGAGCTGCTTATTGCGGACGTACTTGGTGTGCTTCTCGCGGCAGCGGTTGTAGTCATCGGCGTTCAGCGGATGGATGCGGAATGCGAAAAACAGGCGGCCGCCACGAACGATCTCGATGCGCTGGGTTTCGGTATTGCCAAAGCCAACGGCATCAATGAGGCCCTGAATGAAGGACTCCTCGTTGGCCTTGATGACGCTCTTGGCCTCCTCCTCGGTGTACTCGGTATTGTCGATTTCGGTTTCAGCGGCTTCAGCGGCATTGCTCATAAGGGAAACGCTTTTCTTAAAGTCAGTCATTTCAGTAATCTCCTTTGCATAAAACAAAAATGAGAGGAGGCTTGTTGCCTCCCCTCATGCGGGTCAAATGGTGTGTTTCAGGTTAGCGGCCAGTGCCAAGCAGACTTGCCAGCTTGGGCGGGTTGTTGACCGTGCAGTTGAACTGCCGCTTGATGTTGTCA
>OILH01000237.1_pt1 | contig 11047 bp, 9 predicted proteins | sample 1584501 | NCBI WGS metagenome assembly OILH01 (sample SAMN02674693, study PRJEB24791) | human gut metagenome, SKBSTL018 | isolation source: stool | host: Homo sapiens | place: USA | reverse complement strand
TAATGAGCGAAAGAAAACAAATCCATCAGGAGTTTCAAACAGGGCTCTTTCGCCTGTCAGAAACTCCTGATGGATTTGTTTTCTTTCGCTCATTATATATACTCCTTTTTCCCGGTAATTCTAAATAGTTATCTGCCATAAAATCAAATAACCGCCGAGCACATAATATATGCAGCCCGACAGTTATCATTATACCCCAAACCATACTGAATTTATAGTATTTTATATAAGTTTTATATTACAAAATTAATATTAAGAGCCTGATATTTACAGCTCAAGCCCGTCAAGTATGCTCTTAAGTGCATCTGCAGACTCCTTGAGCTTTAAAGCTTCCTCACCGTTTAACTCGATTGGGATATCGCTCTCCACTCCGTTTGCTCCAACGATTGCAGGCATTGAGAGAACCACACCGTCGATGCCGTACTGTCCGTGCATCATGTGTGAAACAGGAAGAATAGACTTCTCATCACGCATGATTACCTCGCAGATACGTCTGACCGACATAGCGATACCATAATATGTCGCATGCTTTCTGTTAATTATCTCGTAAGCACTGTTCTTTACGTTTGCAGCGATTTCCTCTGTATTCTCCTTATGCTTGTAGTGACCTCTCATCTCGCACATCTTGTGAAGCTCCACTCCGGAAACATTGGCTGATGACCATGCAACCACCTCACTGTCTCCATGCTCACCTACTATAAATGCATGTACGCTTCGGCTGTCCACCTCAAGGTGCTCTCCAAGCGCGTACTTAAGTCTTGCACTGTCAAGCACGGTACCTGAACCGATGACACGCTCCTCAGGAAGTCCTGAAAGCTTCTGTGCCACCTGTGTTAAAATATCTACAGGGTTTGCAACGATAAGTAAGATTCCACCGAAATTTCTCTTTGCAATCTCCGGAATGATGCTCTTGAAGATTGCAACATTTTTATTTACCAGATCAAGTCTTGTCTCGCCCGGCTTTTGGCCTGCACCTGCAGAAACAACAATGATAGCAGCATCTGCCACATCATCATAACCGCCTGCATATATCTTCATAGGTCTGGCAAAAGGAATACCGTGGCTTATATCCATCGCCTCTCCCTCAGCCTTGTCCTTATCAGCGTCAATGAGAACTATCTCAGAAAAAAGACCGCTCTGCATAAGTGCAAAAACTGATGCCGAACCAACGAATCCACATCCGATCATGACAGCCTTTCTTGGGTTTGTCTTAACAACTGCGCTAGTTTTATTGCTCATGTACGTTCCTCTCTTTCTTAAACTATAATTCAAATAGTTGCTTTTTATTATAACTATTCATCCCAAACACAAATTCTCAATATCTGCTTTGTTATCGGTAGTTCTGAATAATTATCTTTTATTTATATTATACCCGAATTGTACATATAATCCGTTGTAAAAACAACAAATTACTTGATAAAATACAATCAATAGCCCATTGTTCCCATTTTTATACAATTTTAATACAGATTTTCACATAAAAAATGCAGTAATAAAAAGCAAACCGGACCAATACAGCTGAATGAATTGTCATTCAGCATATTGATCCGGTTATATTAAAATGCTGTATCCGCTTATTTTGTGCTTGAATTTCTGTACTCAAGCGGTGTCATTCCATACAGCTTCTTGAACTGTCTGTTAAAATGCTCCACGTTCTGATATCCTGCCTCGATTGCGATATTCTCAACAGTTGTGATGCTGTTTCTCAGCAGTGTACGTGCCTTCTTCATCTTGGCATTGGTGACCAGCTCCCCGAAAGTCTTGCCTGATTTCTCCTTTATGTACTTGGAGATATACGGCTCCGTCAGGTTGAACTGTGCAGCCATGTCTGCAAGCGATACTGTCTTGTAGTTGGCCTGGATGAAGTTGAGCATTGCAATATAGCGCTCATCCTTCACGTGACTGTCAGCCTTGGTGGCAAGGTAATGGTTTACCGCAACAACAAGCGCTCCGATTGATGCCTTGATGATATCCTCATCCACACCTGCGCCCCAGAACATACTGCCGTCAACTGTGATACCCACATACGCCATAGCCTTTGATGAAGATCCGTGTGAAAGCGAATGCTCCTCGTATACAGTGAGCTCAAAGCTGATGTCAAAATACTGCTTAATTATATTGCTGACTGCATCGAGACGGCCGTTTCCATTGGCATCTACCTTTCTGGTGCTGTCATTGTGTAAAATAACTGCCTCTGCGAAAATGCCGTTTACCTGCTTAAAGTGGCACTCCGGTATAGTGAAATATGGATGAAAATCCACATAATTGTCTGTAAAGATACTGTGTACCCACTCAGGTGAAAGCTCCTTGTGCTCCTCGTCCGATACCTGCTTGACCATGTATCCGACCTGCTCTCTCATCTGCTGTGGCACATTGATACCGAAGCTCTGCTTAAGGATATATGCCACTCCGCCCTTTCCTGACTGGCTGTTGATACGGATAACATCAGCCTCGTATGTCCTGCCGACATCCTTTGGATCTATAGGCAGATATGGAACCGTCCACTTATCAAGCTTCTTTTCCTCTCTCCATGCCATGCCCTTTGAGATTGCATCCTGATGTGAGCCTGAAAAAGCAGAAAAAACAAGGTCTCCCGCATATGGCTGTCTCTCGCCTACCTTCATTCTGGTAAATGTCTCATACTTCTCCCTGATCTCAGGCAGATTTGAAAAATCAAGCTGTGGATCCACTCCATGTGAGTAAAGATTCATGGCAAGTGTCACGATATCTACATTTCCTGTTCTCTCACCGTTTCCAAACAGCGTACCCTCTATCTCCTCAGCTCCTGCAAGCACACCAAGCTCTGATGTGGCAACACCGCAGCCTCTGTCATTATGAGGATGTAAGCAAAGCACTACTCCGTCTCTGTACTTGAGGTGCTTGTTGATATACTCTATCTGTGTGGCAAAAACATGTGGCATAGCATTCTCTACTGTGGTAGGGATATTGATGATGGCCTTATTATCAGCCTTTGGCTGCCATACATCAAGCACAGCGTTGCACACATCAACCGCATAATCCACCTCAGTGCCCGAAAAGCTCTCCGGTGAATACTGGAAACGAAAATTACCGTCAGTCTCTGCTGCAAGGTCTCTCAGTAAAATAGCTCCGTCAACTGCAAGCTGCTTTATCTCTTCCTTTGACTTCTTAAACACCTGCTCACGCTGTGCAACAGATGTGGAATTGTACAGATGTACAACTGCTCTCGGTGCTCCCTCAAGTGCCTTGAAGGTCTTCTTTATGATATGCTCTCTGGCCTGTGTCAGCACATGTATAGTGACATCATCAGGAATCATATCCCTCTCAATAAGAGCTCTCGTGAAATTGAACTCTGTCTCAGAGGCTGCCGGGAAACCTACCTCGATTTCCTTAAAGCCTATATCTACAAGCATCTTAAAGAAGTCAAGCTTCTCCTCAAGACTCATCGGCTCGATTAGAGCCTGGTTGCCATCACGTAAATCAACCGAACACCACAGTGGTGCTTTATCTATATAATCCTTCTTAACCCAGTCATAAGTGCATTCAGGAGGCAGAAAATAACTGCGCTCGTATTTTTCATATCCTTTCATCTTAAAACCTCTTTTCGTTTGAACTGATATAATTGTAACACATAAGCGCAGTTATTGGAATGATTATATTTAATCACTTTAATTGATGTAATTTAATTTTTTATAAAAATATAATCAACTTTATTGATTTTGATTATTCTAATCAGATATTCAAGCTAAAATATCCGGCTAATCCTCTCTCTTATTACCCCAGAAAAACAATGCAACTGTTCCCGGACCGGTATGGCTTCCTATAGTCGTACCGATATCATTTATCTCTACTTTTCCCTTCATCTTAGGGAAGGCAGCCTCTATCAGATCAGCTACGGCTTTAGCATCCTCATAGCATGCAGAATTTGATATATAGACCTTATCCGAATAATCGGCACCGTCCTTGCAGAGTGCCTGCATCTTCACAAGCATCTCCTTTATTGCCTTCTTTTTGGTGCGGATTTTCTCACGCACAATAAGCTTTCCCTCATTGCTCACATTCATGAAAGGACAGATATTCAGCACATTTCCCACGAATCCCGCAGTCTTTGAGATACGGCCGCCCCTGATAAAAAATGTAAGGTCTGATGAGAAGAACCAGTGATTCACCTCAAGTCTGTGCTCCATGGTCCAATCAGCCAGTGTATCAATATCCATGCCGCTATCCCTAAGGTCAGCGAGCTTATCCATCAAAAGACCAAAGCCTGACGATGCTGCCAGCGAATCAATCACATATATCTTTCTGTCAGGGTATTCCTCCTTAAGAGCCTCCTTTGCAAGCCTCGCCGAGTTGACTGTACCTGATATACCTGAGCTTAGTGTACAGTGAAGCACATCATATCCCTCATCCAGAAACTGCCTGAAGTACTCCATGTACTCCCCCTGATTGATCTGCGAGGTCTTTGTCATGGCACCTGCCTCCATTGCCTTGTAGAAATCAGGCAGTGGCATGGACTGTCCTAAATCATCCATATACTCTTTACCGTCAAGCTCATAGTGAAAGCATGCGTACTTAATATTTCTCTCGAGCATATGCTCTCTGGTAAGATCTGCTGTTGAACAGCAGCTAATCACATAATTTGACATATTATTTTCCTTTACCTTTTGACCTTTTATCATTATATGTAGTCAGATACATATGGTATCTCATGATATAAAATATCGTCAAGCTTTGCAACAGCATCATACGTAGCCTGTATTTTGCCCATCTGCAAAAGCTTCTCAGCACTCTTGTAGCCTAAAAGCAGTGTGGTAAACGTGCCAATAGACATGCTTAGGTGATGCTGTGGCTTTTTGTCGGTGAGAGTACAATGACCTTCCTCAAAATCAATGACAAATGTGCCATTGTTCCACGGCAGAAGCTCATCTTCTATCTCGAAGCTAAAGCAGCCGCCCGGACCATCAGGGTCACAGTTGTACTGTGAAATAAACTGCGCCACGTCGATGATTCTGCCCATGGCATATGGTCTTATTGTCTCCTTTATATCACTGTCATCGAGCTCAAAAGCGATGGGCTCGCTGTAATAGTTGTTGCCTCTGACCTCATCAATCATGGAATCATGCGCATGAATGTACTCCCACAGACCAAGCTGCGCCTCACGGTTTAAGTAGATGAGTTCCTTGATGTGCATGACATCGGAGCTGATAAGATACACCATATAGCCACACGGTTCATCATCCTCGTTATAGTAGATGGCGACCATCGTATCGTCCTCATCCCAGCGGAAGTACTCCTCCCAAGCCAGATTGTTTCTGTACAGACAGCCGTGAGTCTTCGCGGCAAAGTGAGTATGAAGCTTCTTAAACTGCTCGTCATCCCACTGCACACGGCGCACATAGCCCGGCTCCTTAAGCTTTGTAGGGATCTGTCTGTCCTTTATCACATATGTCATCTTGTTTGAGATAATCTCCCAGCCAAGTCCTCTGTAAAGAGGTATGGAGTATGGATACAAAAGGGCAAAAGACTTGTTGCTATCGCGCATCCTCGTAAGACTCTTTCTCATAAGCTTCTTCATGAGCCCATGGCCTGTGTACTCAGGATACGTGCACACGCTTGTGACAAAACCTACCTCGTAGCGCTCACCATATATATTCATATCGAGCGGATATACCGCAAACTGAGCCACAAGCTCCTCTTTTTGGTCTATGATATTGAAGCAGCCAAGCACATCAGCTCTCTCAAGCACCGGAAACTTCGACTGCTTGATTTCATCATCCTTCCAACCGGTCTCGGCAAGATCTGCCTCTGTTACCTGAAAAGCATAACGAAGCAGTGCATTGTATTCCTCCGCATCGTCCATTGTCAATACTCTTATCTTAAATTCATCTGATTTAAAAGAATGCATAGTGTCCTTTCTCACCTGTCTTTACTGTATGACCATACATATTTTCCGAAATAATCCTAAAAATATAATAGTCCCAAATTCCTAAAAAGTCAATCTTTTGACTCAATAATGATAAATTTTCCTCTATGGATATCAATCACTGCATGGTCATCAATTATTTCATTGGATATGCCAAGCGATGTAAATCTGTCAAAGGAATAATCCGTAACAGGATACTTAAAGCCTCTAAGGCTCACCTCATTGTCGTCTGTCACTGCTATAAGCGAGACAAACCTGCCATACTGTGCTGATTTTTCAATGGTTACGGGCCTATCAGCCATCCTTATACGGTTGTTTGTATCGATAATACTGATATCAGTTCCACTTTCCAATCCTATTCCCAGAAGTGAAATATTGCCGAGCACATGGTCTATTCTGCTTCCTGTTGCTCCAAGCAACACTATGCTTCTTGCACCCTCTCTTATGGCAAGTCTTATGGCATACTCTGTATCAGTATCATCCTTTATGGGATTGAGCCTGTGTATCTCGGTCTGTCCCTTTCTCTCAAAAAACTCCAATGCCTTTGTCGTGGCTGAATCGAAATCACCTACAATTATATCAGGCGTGACACCGTTTTCGTACAGGAAATCCATTCCGCTGTCAGCCGCAATTATGGCATCTATTCCGTCAGTCTTTATCTCATTTAAGCCGAATTCCTTATCTGTTTTTCCACCACATACAATCAAATACCTCATTTTGTCCACCTTCTTATAAATAACATATCCACATTTGCTACAGCCCCGGAAGCATTTCCGTTTTAACCTGCATCTGTTACATCATGATATTCAGAAAACCATTTACATTTTCTTCTATATCTCCGTTAAACACCGCACTTCCCGCAACAATGATATTGGCTCCTGCCGCAAGCAGTGTCTCCACGTTCTCAAGATTAACACCACCGTCCACCTCGATATCAGCCTTATTTGCGGTTTTCTCAAGAAGCGCCTTTAAGTCGCGCACCTTGTCTACAGTGTACGGAATAAGCTTTTGTCCTCCAAAGCCCGGATTTACAGTCATGATAAGCACCATGTCCACCTTAGGAAGCACATACTCTATGGCTGAGAGCGGAGTAGCCGGATTTAATGCTACACCTGCCAGTATGCCCTTTTCCTTTATTGCCTCGATTGTCCTGTCAAGATGCTTACATGCCTCCGCATGGACTGTGATGATATCTGCTCCTGCTGTCGCAAAATCATCTATATATCTGACCGGCTCATCTATCATCAGATGCACATCAAACATACGCTCTGTGCACTTTCTGATTGTCTTTATGACAGGCAGTCCTATTGATATGCTGGGAACAAAGCTGCCGTCCATAACATCTATATGTACATACTGTGCTCCGGCCTCATCAAGCTGCTTAAGCTGCTCTCCGAGTATTGAATAATCCGCTGATAAAATTGATGGTGATAAACAGTTCATGTTTTCCTCCGTTTGATTATGCTTTAAATTAATACTTTTGTCTGTTTTTAAGCTCCTCATATAAAAGCTTATAATTATCATACCGCACCTGCGATATTTTCCCATCTGCAAGAGCTTCCTTCACGCCGCAGTCCGGCTCATTTATATGACTGCAACCCTGAAACCTGCAATATGGCTCATACTCTACAAACTCCGGATAACATGTCCACAGATCTTCCTTTTCAAAGCCCGGCACATCCATCGAGCTGAAGCCGGGTGTATCCATGATATACGTGCCATCCTTTATCGGGATAATCTCAGAATGTCTGGTCGTATGCTTTCCGCGCTCTATTTTCTCACTTATATGTCCGGTCTCCATCTGCACATCATCCTGCAGACAGTTGATGATAGATGACTTGCCAACTCCCGAGGGACCTGCAACCGTGGTCGTCCTTCCCTCTAAAATGTGCTTTATCTCATCTATGCCCTCACCTGTTTTCGTGCTGGTAAAAAGCACTCTATAGCCAGCCGGCTCGTATATGCTTTTAAGCTCCTGCTGCTCTTTAGGTGTGATTAAGTCCTTTTTGTTGAAGCATATGGTAACCGGGACATGCTGGTACTCCATCATACACAAAAACCTATCAAGCAGGTTGAAATTGGGATCCGGCTTTGCGGATGCAAAAATAACCAGGGCCATGTCTATATTGGACACAGCCGGCCTGATAAGTTCGTTTTTCCGTGGCAGTATACGCTCGACATTGCCTATGTGCTTTTCATCATCGAGGACTGCTATGTCGACGATATCGCCAACCAGCGGCTTTATCTTTTGTTTTCTGAAGGTGCCTTTTGCTTTGCACTCGTAGAGAGTGCCGCCTGTGGCAGTTTCTTTTGCTTCTTTGGTTTCTTCTACGTAGACGTAGTAGAAGCCGGCAATTCCTTTAATAATTTTTCCTGTCATGGTTTTCCTTGTGTGCTTTTGTATTTGCAGGAGTCACGCTTTCGGCGGGGTGAATGCCGCGCTTTGAGGTTGTGTGGGTGGCGGGGGCAGGCATATATTCCTCTTAAAAAATATGAAGCCAGCCCCGGGCTATCCTACGGACAGGCTATGGCTTGCTCTGCCCTGTTTTTTCCTCGGTAGGTTTATGGCACCCCGGGGCATTTCATATTTTTTCCTCGGAACACATGTCTGCCCCGCTATCTACAGTCCTTCTCCGCGAGTTCAGGTTCTCGTCCGCGGGTTGGTGTGGTTGGGGTGCGGATAGCACCACTTTGTGGGTGCTATCCGGTGGCTTACTGTACTTCTACTGTTTCTGTCTTTGTCTGAATTTCACCCTCAACTTCATTTCCATCTCCATCCAATGATGGAACTGTATATTTCCATGTTACCGTTAATTTACCGGATGCACAATTCATTGTTCCGGATACTGCAACCTCTGCTGAAGTTACTGTTCCACTTGCGTATGTCTGTCCATCACTGCCTTTTAAGGTATATGAACCATCTACTACCTTTGCATTTTCTATTCCAAGTGACAATGTCTTATTTACGCTCTTTGAAACCTGCTGCTTACCCTTACTGAGTGTAAGTGTGATTGTGGTGCCCGCGGCTACGGTTTCACCGGATTTGGTCTGGCTGATTACGCTGCCGGCTGGTACGGTGTCGCTGTACTGGGAGTCGGCATAGGTGTACTTGAGCCCTGCTCCTGCGAGGGCGCTTTCTGCATGTGACTGTGAGGCACCTACTACGTTTGGCACGGTGATTGGCTTCTGGCCCGGTGAGAGGGTGACTGTTACTGTGCTGCCCTTTGCGGCCTGTTTCTTTGCTGATGGTGACTGTGCTGTTACTACATCTGCTGCTACACTGTCATTGTAATCTCCATACTCGAAGGTGACACTAAAGCCTGCTGACTCGAGTGTGCTCTTTGCTGAGCTCTTGGTCTTTCCGATTACACTTGGTATCTTGACCATCTCTGATGTACTATCACCTTTTCCTGCGATAACTACATTAATCTGTGAACCACGCTTTACTGTATCTCCGGCCTTGACATCCTGCTCAAGGATTGTGCCGTCCTTTTCATCTGACTGCTTTGTCTCAAATGCAAATACTGTGAGGTCAAGCTTTAAGCGGTCTACTGCCTTCTGAGCATCCTCCACTGACATGCCTCTGATGTCAATCATCTGGCCCTCTGTCTCAGTCTGTGTCTCTGACTCTGATTCAGACTCGGTCTGTGTCTGTGACTCTGTCTGCTGTGACTCTGAGTTCTTTTTGCCGCCAAACTTAAACACTCCTGCCACTGAAAGTGCAAGATATATGATAACTATTACAATGATTACGGCTGTTACTATACCCATGATTGTGATTGCTTTATCCATCTTTGGATTTAAAAGCTTGCCGTCATCATCATCGTCATCGTCTTCTTCGTCATCATCGTCGTCTAAGAGTGACTCATCATATTCATCATCATCGTCTTCATCGTCAGCATACTCATCACTATTATCTGCATCGGTATCATCATCGTTTAAGTCCTCTGCGACACCTCTGCCCTCTTTTATCTTGTCAAGCTCCTCCGGGCTTATAACCTTGGTCTTGCCACCGTCAACGAGTGGTGCTATTGTGACGAAATCCTCATCAGGATGCGCAAGAGAGCGCCTTATGTCTGTGAGAAGCTCCTCAATAGTCTGGTATCTGCGGTCCGGTGTCTTTTGTGTACACTTTAAGATGATTTTCTCAAAGCTGATTGGCAGATCCGGTGCGTAGATGCTTGGTCTTGCAATCTCCTCCTGTAAGTGCTGCAGTGCAACTGCCACTGTGGTATCACCGTCAAACGGCACACGGCCTGTAACCATCTCAAACATTACGATTCCCAGTGAGTAAATATCACTTCTGCCATCGACGAAGCCGTTTCTTGCCTGCTCCGGAGATGCATAGTGTACTGAGCCCATCACATCTGAGCTTATTGTATTTGAAGATGTAGCCTTTGCAATTCCAAAGTCTGTCACCTTTACCTTGCCATCTGTAGAAATAATGATATTCTGCGGCTTGATATCACGGTGAATGATATTTTTATTGTGAGCGGCCTCTATGCCCCTTGCCACCTGGATTGCAATACTTGCAGACTCCTTGAATGACAGCTGGCCCTTTTTCTCGATATAAGTCTTAAGTGTGATACCCTCGACATACTCCATGACAATGTAGTACAGACCATTCTCGCTGCCTACATCATAGATATTTACGATATTTGGATGCTCAAGTCCTGCTGCTGACTGTGCCTCAGCACGGAACTTGGTCACAAATGAACTATCCTCCGAAAACTCCTGCTTTAAAACCTTTATAGCTACAAAACGGCTCAGTATATGGTCTTTTGCCTTGTATACATCAGACATGCCGCCTGCGCCAACCTTGCTTAGGATCTCATATCGATCCGATAAAAAACTTCCTATCTCTAACATCTGTTATTACCTCGTCTTAAAATGGTTTAATAATCATTACAGTGATATTATCGCGGCCACCGTTTGCATTGGCCATGGCGACAAGCTGTGACGCTGCTGTCTCGATATTATCATTTTGCCTAATAGTATCGCATATTTCTTTATCTCTCACCATATTGGTAAGTCCGTCTGTACACAGAAGAATCCTGTCGTCCTCACATAGCTCGACCTCAAAAAAATCTGCCTCCACATGATCTGCTGCAGATCGGAAGAGCACACGTCTGAACTCCAGTCACG
>OILH01000181.1_pt1 | contig 12739 bp, 14 predicted proteins | sample 1584501 | NCBI WGS metagenome assembly OILH01 (sample SAMN02674693, study PRJEB24791) | human gut metagenome, SKBSTL018 | isolation source: stool | host: Homo sapiens | place: USA | reverse complement strand
TGAAGAAAGCCATCTCATCGGGGCAGTTGTCCAACACGTAGCGGATGACGAACTTGGTCATGGCCTCGGCGGTGTCCATGTAGCCGTTCAGGTCGCAGAAGGCCATCTCCGGCTCGATCATCCAGAACTCCGCAGCGTGGCGGGTGGTAAAGCTCTTCTCGGCGCGGAAGGTGGGGCCAAAGGTGTACACCTTGCCAAAGGCCATAGCCATGGCCTCGGCCTCCAGCTGGCCGGAAACGGTCAGGTTGACCGGCTTTTCAAAGAAGTCCTTGCTGTAATCCACAGCGCCGTCCTCGGTCTTGGGCAGATTGTCCAGATCCAGTGTGGTCACGCGGAACATCTCGCCTGCACCCTCGCAGTCGGAGGCGGTGATCAGCGGAGAGTGGGCGTAGACAAAGCCGTTCTCCTGAAAGAACTTGTGGATGGCGTAGGCTGCCACGCTGCGCACGCGGAAAGCGGCGTTGAAGGTGTTGGTGCGGGGGCGCAGGGTGGGCATGGTGCGCAGATACTCCATGCTCATCTTCTTTTTCTGCAGCGGATACTCGTCGGCGGGGCAGTCGCCCAGAATTTCCACGCTGTCAGCATTCAGCTCAAAGGGCTGCTTTGCCTGCGGAGTCAGCACGATGCGGCCCACGACGCGCAGGCTGCTGTACAGGCCGGTGTGGACGACCTCATCGTAGTTTGCCAGCTTGCCGGCTTCCAGCACGACCTGCAGGGTCTTGAAGCAGCCGCCGTCCGACAGGGCGATGAAGCCGATGTTTTTAGAGTCGCGGATGTTCTTTGCCCAGCCGCAGACGGTGATCTCGGTGCCGTCTGCCGGGGTGTTCTTGAACAGCGAAAGGATCTCGGTACGTTCCATAGTAGTTCTCCTTTATAAACAAAAAAGACAGCTTTTGCCCTGAAAGTTCAGGGCGAACAAGCTGTCTTGTAATGTCCGCGGTGCCACCTGAATTACCGGAAGTGTCCGGTCGCTCACGCGCTCTTTGTTTAAGCGCTGTCCCTGTAACGCTGGACCTGCGGCGCACCTACTGAGCGGCAGACGCGCTGCCGTGTTCAGTTTGCTGCTCCCGGGTGTTCGTTCACGCGGCGCACGGGCGCGGCTCTCAGCTGTGCCGCACTCTCTGGGCCGGACGGCCCGCGCTACTTTTCCCGTTCCTTGCATTTGTTGTTTTAAAATAGCACGTTGGCGGCATTTTGTCAACCTTACGGTGCGGCATCAGGCAAATTTTCGCTTTTTTGCTTGTCAGAACGCCTTTTCTCTGATAAAATGGGAAAAAGCGGTATTCCGCAAAAACAGATTCTGGAGGAGATCATGAAACACACACACCATATCATCCGTCTGCTGACCCTTGCCGTGGTCAGCTGCGCACTGGCAGCCCTGCTGAGCGGCTGCACCAAGGAGGAATTTATTGCCGGGTACAACGAGTTTATGTTCGGCGACTGGTTCCCCACCTACGGAGGCACTTCCCAGTCCGGCACATCGTATGATCCCGACCACGTCTACGACCCGCCAAACCCCGAGTGTGATGCCAAGATCTCCTCTCTGATGAGCCAGCTGTACTCGCTGGAGTCCTCGGCACGGTCTGCGGTGTCCTCCGCAATATCTGCCGCAAAGGACGAATACCACTCCCTGCCCGCCGAAGAGCGGACCTTTGCCAATAAGGTCAGCATTGCCTACAAGCATCTCTCCTCTGTGGAGAGCACCTACGACAGTGCTGTCTCCTCGGTGGTCAGCGAGATGCGCCGCGTGCTGCGGGAGTATAACCAGCCCGAGACCGTGGCCGATCAGGCATGGAGTTACTATCAGTCTGCCAAGAGCAGCATGATCTCCAGCCTTGGCGGCTGACCCTCAACTTAATAGTGCATCCGCGAGGCCCTGTGCTGCCAGATATCCGGCGTACAGGGCCTCATTTAAGTTGTTGCCGTGCCCGCCGATCTCGATCAGCAGACTGCCGGTGGTCAGATCCTGATTATAAAACCGGTAGCTGAACAGCACCGGGCGGGTAAAGCCGGGATATTTTTCCTCCATGCTGCGCTCCCACGCAGCGGCAAAGCGAAGGTTCTGCCGCCATGCGGGCAGCTGCACGCTGGTGCCGTTGTCGCACCCGCAGATGATCATCACCTGCGCCGCTTGCCGCCCGTCTATGCTGCACACCGGGGCGCAGCGGGTGCCGTTTTCCCGCTCGATGGCGTCGCGGTGGACGTCCAGCACCACCTTGATGCTGGGGTACTGCGCCAGATACTGCTGCACCACCGCACGGCTGTTGGCATAGCTGCCGGTGTAGCTGGGGTAGTCGTTCAGGGTCTCGTCGTGCAGGGTGCAGATCCCCGCCGCGTTGAGGGTATCGGCCATCACCCGCCCCACCGCGCACATATTGATGCTGCGGTCGGTGCTGCGGGCCCCGTCCCCGGGGGCAAACCACAGCCCGGCAGAAAGGCGGTAGTCCTCGGTGGCGTGGGTGTGCATGATGAGCACCTGCGGCGCGGCGCTGTCCTTTTCAATGGCAAAGGGCAGGGGCTGCACCGCCTCGGCGGCGATGTCTGCCGCCGTTTGCCGGGTGTTATTCTTGATGCTGCCCGCACCGCAGGGGATGTACTTTTCGCCGCTGCCCTGCCCGAACTGCTGCTCTGTCACCGTACCTGCATCGGCGGGGCGGGCTTCGTCCGGCTGCAAGGCCACAAAATACTGCTCCACTCCGGTCTGCACCGGAGCGGCGGTTTCTTGCTCCGGCGGCACGGACGCGGCCTCCGGCACGCTTTCCGCAGACGATTCTGCTACCCGGCTCTCCACGGCCTGCTGCCCCAGATGCAGCAGGGTCTGCGCAGCAGGCACCGGCGCTGCCAGAAAGGCCGCCAGCACCAGCGCGGCGCTGCGGGCAAAGATGCACAGGGCTGCAAACAGCACCGCAGCCTGCAAAAAGGGCACTGCCCTGCTCTGCCCCGCAGGCAGACGCCAAGGCTCTCTGCTGCGCATGGCAAGACCTCCTTTCTTCACCCCGTCAGCCAGCAGAGCTGCTGCACGGTAAGGCGGGGCTGCAAGGCGCGGTTGACGCTACCCGCCAGCAGGGCCGCGCCGTGGGCGATGACGCTGTCCAGCGCACGGGGCGTGACCACAAGGTCTGCGCCCTCCTGCGCTTGCATCAGGGTGGGGATGCCCGCCGCCACCACCGGCACGCCCAAGGTGTCCCGGGTCAGGTGGCGGGTGTGGTCGGCCTGCGCCGGGTAAAGTCCTGCGACCGAAAACTGCACCGTGCGCCCCAGCCGCTGCCCCTCGGCGGAGCAGAGACTGTCCACGCAGACCACCGCCGCCGGGCGCAGCTGCCCCACCAGCGCCGCCGCCAGCTGCTGCAGGGAAAGCCCGGTGGCTGCCGCCACCCCGGGCGCAACGGCCGCTACCGGGCGCAACCCCCGCACCGGCGGGGCAGCGCCCGCGCCCATGGTGACAAGGATGCGCTGCACCGTGCGCGGGCCAAGGGCATCGGCGGTAATGCGGCGGTTGCCCACCCCCAGCACCAGCACCGGCCCTTCCGGCGGCAAAAGGGCGCGCAGCTCCCGGGCGCACACCTCAATGACGGCGGCGTCCCGCTCGTCCAGCACGCTGACGCTGGGCATTTCCAGCGTGACATACCTGCCCCGGGGGCGGCTGAGCCCCTCGCGGGTGATCTCCACCCTTGTCACCGTGACCCCACCGTGGCGGGCGGTGGCCAACCGCACCCCTGCGGGCAGCGGTTGCGCCGCTGCTGAAAACAGCTCGTCAGCCATATCCGTAGTACGCATTTTCCACACTCTCCGTTCCTTTTTGGGGCAAAAGCCCGCTTTCTTGCCGGAAAGTATGGGAAAAATAAAACTTTTCCAAACAAAAATCAAAAAAACGCTTGCGCTGGTACGCGAAATATGGTATCATAGGGTGCGCTGTTATAGGTAGCCAAGGAGGTGGAACGAATGCCTAACATCAAATCTCAGAAGGACCGCGTCGTGCAGGCTGCTGCAGAGCAGGCTCACAACAAGGCCATTAAGACCAACCTGAAAACAGTCGTCAAGAAGGCAGACGCTGCCATCGATGCGAATGCCGCTGACAAGGACGCAACCGTCCTGGCTGCTGTTTCCGCGATCGACAAGGCTCGCGCTAAGGGTGTCATCAAGAAGAACACCGCCAGCCGCAAGATCAGCCGTATGGCAAAGCGTGCTAACAAGAACGCTTGATCGCGCAGTTTGATTGACGAACAAAACCTCTGTGCCGGGTGACCGGCACAGGGGTTTTTGTTTTTTCTGCCGTTATGTCCCGCACAGCGCGGCAAGGCTTTGCCGCTGCACCGGTTCCAGCAGCTGCTCCGGCGGCAACGGCTGCGGCGGCACCACCACCCACCACACCGCCCACGCTGCGGGAACCACCGCCGCCAGCGAAAGTCCCGGGTACAAAAGCGCCGGCTCGTGCAGCCACGGACTGCCCGGCGGCAGCACCAGCGCCGTGCACAGGCACAGCGCCGCCCACAGCTCCCACAATACGGTCTGTCCGCTGTGTTTCATGCGCCTCACCTCCGTTTTGCCCTCAGTTTACCAGCCGCCGGGCGCAAAATGTGGCGAAGCAGCGCGGACAAAACATCAGTTCTGGTCGTGGCTTTTGCCCACAAGGCTGCATACCACGCCGCAGACAAGGCTTGCGGTGATGCCCGCAGAAGCAGCGGTCAGCCCGCCGGTCAGGATGCCGATGGCACCCTTTTCCGCCACGGCGGTGCGCACCCCCTTTGCCAGCAGATGCCCAAAGCCCAGCAGCGGCACGCTCGCCCCCGCACCGGCAAACTCTGCCAGCGGCGCATACAGCCCCACCGCCGAGAGTACCACTCCCGCCACCACATAGCCGGTGAGGATGCGTGCCGGGGTCAGCTTTGTCAGGTCGATGAACAGCTGCCCCACCGCGCAGAGGACACCGCCTATTAAAAATGCCCACAGATAGTTCATTTCAGCTCTCCTTTTCCGGCGCGGTCAGCTCTACCAAGTGCGCCACCGCCGGGATGCTCTCCTTCTGCAAAAAGGTAGTCTGGCTCATCAGTGCCCCGGTGGCGATAAACAGCACCCGGCGGCTGCCACGGCGCAGCAGCTTTGGCAGGATATGCCCACAGAGCACGGCGGCACAGCAGCCCGCGCCCGAGCCGCCGCTTTTTACCCGCTGCTCCCAGGCATCGTAGAGCAGACAGCCGCAGTCCGCGTGGTTTTTCAGCAGCAGACCCTCTGCCGCCAACAGCTCCCGCAGCATCTGACTGCCCACCAGCCCAAGGTCGCCGGTGTAGATGCAGTCGAAATCCCGCAGTTCTGCATGGGTATCAGCAAGATACTGCAATAGCGTGGCTGCTGCTGCCGGTGCCATGGCTGCACCCATGTTGTTGATATCCTTGATGTTATAGTCCTGCACCCGCCCAAGGGTTGCGGCGGCAACGCCCACCCCCTGCCCTGCCGGACGCAGCAGGCAGCACCCGGCGGCGGTGGCCGTCCACTGCGCGGTAGGAGTGCGCACCGCGCCGTAGCTCAGCGGGGTGCGGAACTGACGCTCTGCCGCGCAGAAATGGCTGGAGGTCATGGCCAGCAGGTTCTGCGCCGCCCCGCTGCTGCACAGCGCCGCGCCCAGCGCCAGCGCCTCGGCCATGGTGCTGCACGCCCCGAACAGCCCCGCAAAGGGCACGCCCAGCTCCCGCAGCGCGTAGCCGGAGGCGGTGCACTGCGCCTGCAAGTCCCCCGCCAGCGCAAGGTCTACCCGCTCTGCGGGCAGAGACGCTTTTTGCAGGCAGAGCCGTGCCGCCCACAGCTGCAGCTGCTTTTCGGCGGCCTCCCAGCTGCACTGTCCCAGCCGGTTGTCGGTGGTCAGTTCGTCAAAGCCCGCCGCCAGCGGGCCATCGCTCTCTTTTTTGCCGCCCACCGCCGCCTGTGCGGCGATGACCGGCGGGGTATGGAACAACAGGGTATCGCCCCGGCGCTCTGTCATAAAATTTTCTCCTTTTTTTCTACAAAAAATGCCCCGGCACGTGCTATACTGGTGCTGCGGCGCTGCAATATCCGGCGGGGCTGTTCCGTATTATAAAGCAGAAGCCCCCAGCAGCCAGAGCACCGCGCCGTACACCACCGCCGCCAGCGTGCCGTACACGATGACCGGCCCGGCGATGAGGAACATCTTGGCGCCCGTGCCCGTCACCCGTCCCTCGGCCTTGAACTCGATGGCTGCACTGACCACCGCGTTGGCAAAACCGGTGATGGGTACCAGCGACCCCGCCCCGGCCTTTGCCGCCAGCTTCTGGTACCAGCCCAGCGTGGTCAGCACCGCCGAGAGCAAGATCAAAGTGCAGCTGGTCAGGGTGCCCGCCGCTTCGGCGTCCGCGCCCTGCCGCAAAAACAGCTGGCGCAGCCCTTCGCCCAGCAGGCAGATGCCGCCGCCCACGCAGAACGCCCACAGGCAGTCTGCCAAAAGCGGCGAGTGCGGCCCCGCCTTTTGCACCCGGCGTGCGTATTCCTGCGCTGTCATCTTCATCTTCCCGCGCCCCCTTTTGCGGATAGTCTGCCCGGGGCGGCGGGTGCTTATCCTTTTTTGTGAAAGAAGGTAGGTTCTATGCGTTCTTCCCATCACCGTAACCATCACGCCCGGCGTCTGCTCTGCCTGACGGCGCTGGCCTGCTTTGTGGTAGGCGGCACCGCCTACGCCTGCACCCGCAAAGCTGCGGTGCCGCAGCTGCCGGAGCTGCCTGCCGAGAGCCTTGCGCAGCCCGCCGAGAACGGCACGCAGCAGAGCACCCTTACCGCCGCACAGGCACAGGCGCTGCTGGACGATCCCCGTATGATCCTTGTCAACCGCACCCACCGGATAACGGAGGACTACCCTGTCGAGACCAAGGAGTGCGGCTCTGCCACCGCCATCAACAAAACCTTGCAGACCGAAGCCGCCGAGGCTTTTCTCTCCATGCAGGCCGCTGCCGCCAGGGACGGCGTGGACGTGCGGATGCAGAGCGGCTACCGCAGCGTCAGCTACCAGAAAAAGCTGTACGACAACAAGACCCAGTACTACCGTGATAAGGGTCTGAGCGAAGCCGCCGCCCGGGAAAAGGCGGCTGCCATCGTCAACCCGCCGGGCTGCTCGGAGCACAACTGCGGCCTTGCCGCCGACCTGAACAGCCCGGAGCACACCACCCTTGACACCGGCTTTGCCGACACCGCCGCTTTCCGCTGGCTGTGCGAGAACGCGGAGCAGTATGGCTTTATCCTGCGCTACCCCAAGGAGGCGGAAAGCGTGACCGGCATCACCTACGAGCCGTGGCACTGGCGCTATGTGGGCGCGGAAAACGCCGCCCTGCTCAACCGGAGCGGCCTGTGTCTGGAGGACGCGGTAGCCGTTTTGCAGCGCATTGCCGCCGGGGAGACCGTGACCGGTTAAAATCCGATGAAAACTACCGGAAAACCCTGTGGGGTGCGTTGCAATTTACCTGCTGTTATGGTAAGATAAATACAGTCTGCCCGTGTGCGCGGCGCAGCCCCGCACCCCGACAAACGAATTCAACAAAAGAAGGAATATTTTATGATAAACCGCACAAAACTCTCTGTGATCGCCGTCAGCGCCGTGCTGGCTGTTGCCCTGACCGGCTGCGGCGGCAGTGCTTCCTCCGCGCCGTCCTCCGTGTCCAGCGCCTCCGCCTCTGCACCGGTCTCCGATGCAGCTTCTCCGGCGGCGGATACCTCTGAAAACGGCACCGCCGATCTGGACAGCGCCGTGGAGACCCTGCTGGCTGCTGACCCCATCTCCAACCAGTTCGAGATCGCCGCCATGAACATCGAGTACGACTTCGGCCTGAAGGCGGAGGACGTAGCCGCCTACAAGGGCGTGAAGAGCAACGACAACGGCGATGCCGGCCTTGTGCTGGTGGTGGAAGCCGCTTCCGGCAAGGCACAGGACGTGGTGACTGCGCTGGAAAGCTACAAGCAGGATCAGGTGGCCTTCTACGGCAACTACGCCGAGTTTGCACAGGCACAGAGCAACGTGGAAAACGCCATCATCTCCTCCAAGGGTGACCGTGTGGTCATGGTGATTGCCTCCAACGAGTGCACCGCAGACCTGAACAGTGCTGTGGACAGCGCCCTGAACAGCTGAATCTGATCTTCTGAGCCGGTGCCATCTGCGGCATCGGCTTTTTTCAGTAGAAAGCCCCTGATGAGGGGTATTTCTGCTGAAGCTGCGCCCGCATCCGTCATGCCACCTTCCCCCGGCCGGGGGAAGGCTGAGTCTGTAATTCCGTGTAAAAAAGGAGGCTGACCCCTTGGTTTTCAGCACCATCATCTTCCTGTTTCGTTTTCTGCCCATCACGCTGGCGCTGTACTATCTTGCCCCCGCAAAACTGAAGAACACCGCGCTGTTTTTGTGCAGTCTGGTGTTCTACTGCTGGGGCGAGGTGCGCTTTTTCCCGGTCATGGTGGCGCTTATCCTCATCAACTACCTCAGCGGCCTTGCCATCGAGCACTTTGATGCAAAGCCCGCGCTGCGCCGCTTTTTTCTGCTGGTAGCGCTCATTGGCAGCTTAGGGATGCTGTTCTACTTCAAGTACGCAAACTTTGTGCTGCGCAGCGTGAATGCCCTGCTGGGCACCGCCTTTGCCGAAATTCAGGGCATCGGCACCCTGCCGCTGGGCATCAGCTTCTACACCTTCCAGACCCTTTCCTACTCCATCGACGTCTACCGCCGGGATGTAAAAGCCGAGCGCAACATCATTGATTTCGGCGCTTATGTGGTCATGTTCCCGCAGCTCATCGCGGGGCCCATCGTCAAGTACCGGGACGTCTCCGACCAGCTGCACGTCTACAAGCACCGCTATAACCTCAAGCAGATCGAAGAGGGCATGACCCTGTTCACCTTCGGTCTTGCCAAAAAGGTGCTGCTGGCGGACGCCGTGGGCGCGCTGTGGACGGACATTATCGGGGTGGCAGACAGCCCCTCCACCACCTTTGTGGGTCTGGCAAACGCCTCCACCCCGCTGGTGTGGCTGGGCATCATCGCATACAGTTTGCAGCTGTACTTCGATTTTTCCGGCTACTCCCTCATGGGCATCGGCATGGGCAAGATGCTGGGTTTCGACTTCCCCGCAAACTTCAACTACCCCTATATCTCCGCTTCCATCACCGAGTTCTGGCGGCGCTGGCACATGACCCTGTCCGGCTGGTTCCGGGAGTATGTGTATATCCCGCTGGGCGGCAACCGCAAGGGGCTCAAACGGCAGATCTTAAACCTGTTCATCGTGGAGCTGCTCACCGGCATCTGGCACGGCGCGAACTGGAACTTTATCTGCTGGGGTCTTTACTACTTTGTGCTGCTGGCGGCTGAAAAGCTGTTCTTGCTGCCCTACCTGAAAAAGGGTAAGGTGTGGCCGCATTTCTACACCCTGTTCCTTGTGGTGGTAGGCTGGGCGATGTTCGTGGGCAATGACACCGGCGTGTCCTTCGGGCTGCTGTTCCAGAAGCTCTTTATCCCCTCCGGCGGGGTGTCGCCGCTGTATTTCCTGCGGAATTACGGCGTGCTGCTGGCGGTAAGCGTGGTGTGCTGCACCCCGCTGATCGAAAAGCTGTGGGATGTGCTGCGCAAGAACGTGGTCACCCGCTGCGCCGCCATCCTGACGCTGCTGGTGGTCTCCACCGCCTATGTGGTGGGCAGCACCAACAGCCCGTTCCTGTATTTTAACTTTTAAGGAGGCGGGAAGATGTCCAAACACGAGAAAAAGACCTCCTCCCTTTTGCACTACCCGGTGCTGGTGGTGTTCAGCCTGTTTTTCATCGGGCTGTTCGCGCTGGATATGGTCACCCCGGACCGCAGTTACAGCGAGCTGGAGAACACTACCCTGAGCCAGCGCCCGGCGCTGACCCAGTTCACCGCCAAGGGGCTGAACAGCTACTTTACCGCCTACACCAAATACGTCAAGGATCAGGTGGCAGGGCGCGACCAGTGGATCAGCCTGCAGAGCGTGGTGGAGACCACCCTGCTGCAAAAGCAGCAGAACGGCGGCATCCTGCTGGGCAAGGAGCACATGATGTTCCCCCGCACCTACGGGCTGCTTTCCAGCGAGGAGCGCACCCTGCCCAAGAACACCGCAGCGCTCACCAGCCTGTGCCAGCGCTACCCGGGCAAGGTGAATGTGCTGCTGGCACCCGCCGCCAGCGATATCTACAAGGAGAACGTGCCCGCAAACGCCCCTTTGCTGGACGAGGACGGCTACCTTGACCAGCTTTCTGCTGCGGTGCAGGCGGCCGGCGGCAGCTTTGTGGACGTGCGTCCCACCCTTACCGCCCACAAGAGCGAGTATATTTATTACCGCACCGACCACCACTGGACGAGCCTTGGCGCCTACTACGCTTACAGCCAGCTGTGCCAGACCCTTGGCCTTACCCCCTTTGATACCGCCGCCCACACTGCGCTGACTGCCGACGGTTTTTACGGCACCCACTACGCCAAGGCGCGCACATGGAACGCCGTGCCGGACGTGATCACCTACTACGACCTTGCCAACACCCTGACGGTATGGAACGTAACGGCGGCAGGCCAGCCCACCGAGGGGCAGACCACCGGCCTGTACGACACAGAGAAGCTCTCCGTTTATGATAAATACGCCATGTTCCTGCACGGCAACAACGGTTTAAGCCGGGTGCAGGGCAACGGCAGCGGGCGCATCCTTGTCATCAAGGATAGCTACGCCAACTGCTTTGTACCCTACCTGACCGCCAACTACGCCGACATCGATGTGGTGGATTTCCGCAACTACAACTACGGCTTGGATCAGCTGATCGCCGATAACGGCTACGACCAGATCCTTGTGCTGTACAACTTTGACAGCTTCAAGAGCGACCCCTACCTCTACCGCGCCGGAGTACAGGGGTAAACAGCCAAAAGCCTAAATTATTGCAGTCTATTTTCACAAATTTATAGCCGCAATTTCATGCGTCCCGCCAGTTTTTGCACAGATGTGCCAAAACCCCTTGATAAAATCCGACCACTGTTGTAGAATGACCATATAGAGAACAATGCTCTATCAGCCTTTGGGTATAGACGCCGGGGGATCGGGATGCAATGCGGCATTTCCCTTTGACAAAGGAGTATTGAAGATGAAAAAGATGAATTATCCCGCAGATTATGCGGTACTTTCCAACGAAGAAATGACCTATACCACCGGCGGCGGCGCAGTGGATGATGCTGCCAGTCTCGCCACTACTGCCGCAACGGTCGTAGGTGCTGTGGTGCTGGCCTCCAGCTACATCTGGGGCATCAAGCAGGCACGCACATGGCTGCAGCAGGACGGCAACAAGGACGGCAACTTCTTTACCGTGATGGGCCGCGCCACCGATGCCCTTGCCGCCGATATGGGCAAATCCGCCGGCAACTTTGTGCGGGATGCCGTTTCCACCACCATGGTGGTGGCACTGGCTCCCCTGAGCGCCATTCTGCTGGTCGTGCGCTGAGACCCTTTATTCAGAAAAAGCGGTGCGTTTTTGGGTGCACCGTTTTGGATAGCTTTGTTTCAAAAGGAGTGTTATTATGGAAAAAATGATGATGCCCGCGTATTACAACGTCCTGTCCACTGAGGAAATGACCTACACCGAAGGCGGCGCTACTGCTACCATGTCTGAGGCTCTGCTGTGCTGGCTGATTCCTCCGTACGGCTGGTTCAAAGGCGTGACCGCTGTCCGCGACTACCGCCGTAAGAACCCCAACACTTGGATGGAGAAGGGTCTGGATGCTCTGGCTACTGATATGGAGAAGAGCACTGCCAACACCATCCGCGACCTCGCCTGCGCTGCATGGTTCGTCACTTCAACCGCTTCTGGTGTCGGTCTGGTCATCAACGCAGCGATCATCCTGCTCTGATCCATCTTATCTCATAAGACCGGCTCGGAGTACACCAAAGAACAAAGCAGGCGGAGGCGCTGCCCGAAAGGGCAGCGCCTCCGCTGTTTTTGTAGGGTTCACACGCAAAAAAACGGCGGCACACTCCGATGGAACGTACCGCCGTTTGGTTTTTATGCGTTGAACATATCCTTCAGCTTTTTGAAGAAGCCCTTACGCTTTTCGTAGTTTTCTTCCTTCAAGGTGCCCTCAAATTTCTTCAGGGCATCGCGCTGCGCCTTGTTCAGCTTTTTGGGGATCTCCACCTCGCACTTGACGTACATATCGCCGCGGCCACGGCCGTTCAGATACTGGATGCCCTTGCCGCGCAGGCGGAAGGTGGTGCCGCTCTGGGTGCCCTCGGGCACGGTGTACTCCACCTTGCCGTCAATGGAGGGCACGGTGACGCTGTCGCCCAGCACCGCCTGACTGTAAGTGATGGGCACGGTGACCCACACATCGTAGCCGTCACGCTGGAACACCTCGCTGGGGCGCACGGTGACCATGACGATGACGTCACCGGCGGGGCCGCCGTTGGTACCGGCATCGCCCATGCCGCGCAGTGCAAAGCTCTGGTCGTCGTCGATGCCCATGGGGATGGACACCTCCAGCGTCTTTTTGGTAGCCACCTTGCCGCTGCCGTGGCAGACCTTGCAGGGGTTCTTTACCAGCTTGCCCTTGCCGCCGCAGCGGGAGCAGGGCTGCTGGGTCTGCATCACGCCAAAGGGGGTGCGCTGCTGGCGGATGACAAAGCCGCGTCCGCCGCAGTCCGGGCAGGTCTCGGGGCTGGTACCGGCGGCACAGCCGGAGCCGTGGCACTCAGTACACTCCTGCTGACGGGTG
>OILH01000179.1_pt1 | contig 12781 bp, 9 predicted proteins | sample 1584501 | NCBI WGS metagenome assembly OILH01 (sample SAMN02674693, study PRJEB24791) | human gut metagenome, SKBSTL018 | isolation source: stool | host: Homo sapiens | place: USA | reverse complement strand
GAGCGCACCAAAATCCCACGAAGAATCGCAAGATTCCTCGTGGGATTTTCCTTTTATACGCAATTTGCACGGTCTCTGCACGGTTTTTGCACGGTCCGTGTTTTCTGTGTCGGATTATGTAGGGCGTTGAATTGCTGTGCAATTCGCGCCCTTTTCTGCATCAGGTGAGCAGTGCCAAGCGGAGCTGTGCCTTTACAGCTGGGTCAGCGTCTTTTAGAAGTTCCACCAAGGCAGATACCGAAATGGTTGGTTCCGCTTCAGAAGGAATGCTCTGAGGTGCGGATTCTACCGGTTTATAAAAACCTTCCTCGAACTTTTTACCCAACTTCTTGCGGGAATCCTGCTGGATGTGTGCATAGGTGTTGACCAGAAGATTAGCGCTGGCATGGCCCGTTGTGCCCTGTACCGCTTTCACATCGCCGCCGGAGATCATCAGTTGATAGGTGGCACTGGAATGCCGCAGACCGTGAAACACAATGCGAGTGAACTCCGGGTGCTCGTCCTGCCACTTGATGAACTTCTTGCGGATGAGGATCGGCTCTACCGCCAGACCGTTGGGCAGACGCAGGAGCATTCCGCTGTTGCGATAGCGTTCCGGCTCAACGGCTTCGTCCATTTCCAAACGCTTTAGCCAGTGTTTCAGTTCTTCTTTCAACACTGTCGTCATGAAGATGGTTCGGTTGGAAGATGCTGTTTTAGTCTTTTTGAGCACCAGCGTTGTGGTGCTGCCCTCGCGCTTATCCTCAAACTCCTGCAAGATGCAGCCCTTGCCCGTTTTTGCCAGCGATGCCTTTTGGACACGCTGCATACACTTGTTGATGCGGAATGTGCCGGTGCCGTCTGCTCCCTCAAAATCAAGGTCTTCCGGGGTCAGACCAGCGACTTCGCCCTCACGCAGTGCACCCACCAGCGTAAGATGGACTGCCAGATGCAGAATCGGGTCCTCCATGCTGGCAAGTGCGGCCCACATCTCGTCCGCGTCCCAGATGGCGCGCTCCTGAATCGATTTCTTGGGGCTGTCCACCGGAACGGGGCTTTTGATGAGGATGCCCCACTCCACCGCATACTGGAACGCTGTCCGCAGCAGGCGGTGCACCTCGTGGATGGTTGTTCCAGAGAGAAGCCGCTGCTGCTGTTTTTCCGAAAGCACCTGCTTTTTGCCCTCAAGATATTGGCCACAAGGCGTTTTGCTGAGGGTAGAATACAGGTCTTCCAGATGGTAAGGCTTGAGCTTTTGCATCTGCATATCGCCGATGTACGGAATAATGAGGTTCTGGACCGTTCCCAGATTGGATTGATAGGTCTGCGGTGCCCACTTGTGCTTGTTGCACTGTTTGGGAAGCCACTCCATCAAAAACTCTTTGACGGTGATGGTGGACGGAATCAGAAACGTTCCGTTTGCCAGTTCATGTTCGATTTGTTTTTTGCGGTTTATTGCCTCCTCTTTCGTGGAAAAACTTTCCCATTTGTTGCAGTTTTTACCCTGCTCGTCTTGGTAAGTATAGCGGACGCCATAGGAGCTGCCGCGTTTCGTAATATATGCCATACGTTATCTCCTTTTTCAAGCTGCCCGGAGCCACGCATCGAAGCCGCCTTTCGGGATGCGGATGCTTCCGCCGACCCGCAGGACACGGAATTCGGTGGTGCTGTTGCACAGGTTGTAAGCAGAGCGCAGGCTGATGGACAGCATCTGCGCAATTTCCTCCACCGTGTACACCAGTGTTGTGGCTTTCAGGCTGTCAGTCGGAGACTTGACGGCATTGGTTTGAGTGACCACTTCCATTGTATCGTTATTCGGAATGGTCTGCAAGATATTTTTCGTATAATCCAAGGATTTCACAGTTTCGGTCGCAACAGGCCGAGATTTGTTCATAGGCAAAACCTCCATGTTTTATTTTTGATATAAATTCAAAATCACCTGCTCACTCTGCTCATCCTGCGCCTATTGCACACTGTGAGCAGGCTGAGCAGGGCTTTTTCAAGTTGATTCTATTTTTTAATCCCACGGACTGGGAACATCAACGGGTAAAAACAGGTCAACGTCTACATTGTGAAAGCCCCGATTTGTGCCAATGCACTTATCATCATAGACGATGCCCAGACTTTTTTGATTATCTTTCAGGTGATGGATAAAGGTAGAAGCCGCCAGTGGCTTTTCCAGATTGTCCAGACACCAGCGTTCATAGACCTTATAGAAATCGGTAGACTTGCACTTGGTCCCCTGCCGAATTTCAAAGTAACCCTCGGATTTGAGAAAGCCCAGGATATTATTGCCCTGCTCCATTGCTTCTTTCAGATTTGCCGCAGTGCGTTCGCTGATGGTAAACTGATAGTTGTTCCGAATCAGCCGATGCAGCCCCTCCAATGCCCAAAGCAGGATACCCTCTTTTTCACCCCGCATCTTGTCAATGAGGAAAGGATCATCCACCCGGCCAACAGGTTTTTCCTTAGTGGTGAGCAACAGCTGGCGGCGATAGAAACCGTTGGACTTGTCATAGAGTGCGTGTAAGCTGCCATTCCCGAAGCAGGCAAACCGCACATACAGCGTACCCTGCACACTCTGCTGACCCTTGCGCTCAATGTCGATTTTATCTTCCAGTGTAACAAGGGTCTTGATGTTGTTGGTCTGCGGCAGGGCCTCAGTTTTCATGTCATCGTCCACCAAAAGCAGCATGTACTCCAAGTCTGCACGGGCAAAACGATTGGTTTCCACTTTTTGCAGACTGCCTGTGTACATACTGCTGCCGAACAATTCTCGCAGGATCAGCCCGATTCTGGATTTTCCCTCACCGCCCTTGCCGACCATCAGCAGCATTTTCTGCGCTTTGGTAACAGGCAGCAGGCAATAGCCAATGTATTCTTGTAAGGCCGGAATATCTTCTTCGTATAGCAGTTCGTTCAAGAATTGCAGCCAGCGTGTCGGTGCTGGTGCTTCTGGCACATAGGCGATGGGCAGTCGGTTCATGCAGTATTCTTTTTCAGGGGTAAAGTGACCGTCCACAAAGTATGTGCCGTTTCGGACATGGATGCGGTCTGTTTGAATCTCCGGTGGTTCGGATGCACAGGCCAGCTTGATGGCCTGCATGATATGTTCAATACGTCGTGCTATGCTGGTGGTAGCGTAATAGCGGACTTGCTCATAGATTTCCTTTTTCAATGGGGCTTCATCCTCGATCATGCCATCCACCGTGAACAATCTGCCTTGAAAGCAGCGCATGGGGTGCAGGCTCAAAAAGTAGTCTGCAAACAGCGGTTCGATGATTTTTCCGTTGTCACCCACCCAGTTCCGAGCAGGTGTGTTATGCTGCTTCTTCGGTTTCTTTGCATCGTTCGATTGCTTCTCCAAGGGCGGTCACTTCCTTTCCGTTCAATAGTTGTTGCTTTTCATTTGGACTTTCCTGCAAAAGAATATCCAGCAGATATTGCACACGGTCTGCATAGTGTAGACTTGCTACAAAACAAGGATGCAGGGATACTTCTGGATTTTTGGGTGCATAGGCCATGCGCCAATTTACTAGCAGAGAACGATAGCTGCACAAGATTTTGTAAAGTTGTTCTTTCGGGCTTAGTGGCTTTTCCACGGGTTTGCAGAGGAATCGTGGAGAATTGCCTGTTGCAGAAAGCCCAAAATCTGTAGCCAGCTTTTCAGCCGCTTGTAGCAGGGACAGTTGAAACAGTTTTGCGGTGAAGTCTATCACATCACCATCCGCTCCACAGCCAAAGCAGTGAAACCGAGAGTCCACTTTCATGCTGGGATTACGGTCTGCATGGAATGGACAGCAAATCATGCTGCTGCGGTTTGGACGAAAACCATAGGCTTCTGCGGCTTGTCGGGCGGTAATATTCAGCTTTACGACTTCAAATAAATTGTTGTTCTTGAAGATTTTCCTCCTTTACAGTTCCATGCCATGACTGCGCTTCTTCGGTTTGGTGCATGTCTGCTCACGCTGATTGATTTCTTCCTGCCTCTGATGCAGCTTTTGTAGAACAGACGGACGAGTATTTTCTTTGATTTGCTCGATGGCAGGCTTTTTGATTTCCGGCTTTATAAGGACAGTTTTCAATCTTGCGGTAATCCTGTTTACTGCTGCAATAATATTTTTCCGCAGCGTTGTGATTTGATATGTGGTGTAGTCCAATGTTTCCTTGCTTGCCGTTCGCCCCGGCTCTTTCAGCCAGTCCAAATATATATCGACCTGTTCTGTGCTTGCTTTCAAAGCATCGTTCACAGCGTTTTCTGAAACAACAGCCACAGCTTTGTCGTAGGCAACCGCAGAAATCTCATCCAACAAGTTCTCGGTATCTTCAATCTTCTGAGAAAGTTCACTTAACTGTTTTTCCTGCTTTTGAATTTTTTTATCGTTGCTCAGAAGTGTTAGGGACTGATAGGTTGTACGGCGAACCTGCTGATGCTGTGCTTTCTCATTCTCTTGTTTCAAATTTTCAAGCTGAGCGGTCTGTTTCTGTACGGCTTTTTCCTGTTGAGCAAGTTGTTCTTTTTGCTTTGCCATGATATAGTCCCGCTTTTCCAGATAAGCCCGTCCGCCGTATTCCGGCACTTCGTCCAGTTCCAAGCCGTGGCGTTTGGCAATCTCGAATAGCATCGTGCGGCAGGCTGCATCAAATGTGATCTTACGATTGTTGTAGCGACCAAGGGGCTTGTCTGGTTTTGGCAGTTCAAAACCCAGTGCTTCCAATGCCTTTTCCTGCTGCGGAGCAATCTCTCCATACTTATTTTCACAGTCAAACACATGGCGTTCGTGGATGTGCGGCGTACCTTCATCCAGATGCAAGGCCCAATCCAGAATGTGAACGTGTTTGCCGAAACGCTCATGGAACTCATCCATAAATTCTGTGGCGATTTGAAAAAGCTCTTTGGGCGAAGCGTGGCTCTCCAGCGTTCCAAGCTGATAGATGCTTTCTTCGGGGCAGGTTTTCTTGCTGGTAAGCAAATCTTCGGGAGAACGGTTTCGTTCCGTGTGCCGGATTTTGGCGTTGCGCTCATTCTGCTTTTCGGTGAAGTTGGTGTAATGCAGTTTGTAGTAGAGCTTTTCAACTTCTTCAAAAGTGTCAGCCAGACTTTCCTCACTCTTGGGCTGCAGAGCAGAGCGGATGCCGTTGTAGCAATCCCAATAGATGTTTTGCTGGACACGTTCCGGGTCGATATGCTCGCTGTTGGCAATTTCAAAACTGCGGTCATTGTGCTTTGGGTTATAAGTGCCGTGCTTTCCGGCGCGGCCATTGTGTCGGGTCAGTTTCAGCGACCATCTCTCCTTTCTGGGGTCACGCAGAGAACGCTGTGCGCGGGGTAGAGGCAACGCGGTGCAGCGAAGCTGCAAATCTGCCGCCTGCTATGCGCCAGATAATACCCAGTAGGATATGACGCAGGGCATCACATCCACTGGGCAAGACTGCCGCCCTTGACCCGCGCAAAGAGCTGCGCTCTCTGCACTCTTGCGCCGAACAACCTGACAGACAAGACTTGTGAAGTCCTCTCTGCCAGCTTGCCCGGTTCTTCCTCGGTGTCGGTCTGCCTGCAAGCGGTTCCTGCCCGATTTCCTCCGGCGTATGGCTTTTTCTTGGTGCGCTCGTGTCGTGGCGGCACTTCCCCGAAAAAGCATATTGACTTGCAGCCGATCATGTGGTTTTCAAGGTGCACTGTGATTTTGTAAGAAGTTGAGGGCTTTCAAAAATGCGAGTAAGACTGCTTTTGAAAGTAGTTCCCACACCTTATACAAACTTAAAGGGGTGTTTTTAAACGGGGGCTTATGAAAATTCTGAAAATTTTCACTTTTTCAAACAACCTCCTATACCTATAACATTCTAAAATGGGTGTTTGGCATACAGATTTTCAAATTTTGTTGAACTGCCTAATTTTAGAATATAGATTTTGTTCATTATCCACTTATAGAACTAGCGGAAAGCCGTTTTACAAAAGATTTTGAAAGCCTCTACACTAATAGGAATCCGCAGGACCGTTTTGGAATACAGTTTTGAAAATTTCACAATTTTAGACAAAAAGAAAAACGGCAAAGCGGATAAAATCCACTTTACCGTTTTAGAAGATATTCTATTACGCTGCGATTGCGTTGGCGTTGACCTGTTCAATGGTCTTGCGAATACCAAGCCATACACTCAAATCTGTAAAGACCTCTACGATGCTTCCCTGGTCTGTAAAAGGTGGTTCCTGCAAAACAGAGAGGTCCTTCATCGTACCATTATGTACGATGTACTCGACAATCTGGTTGACAAAGTAAATCTGTCGGCTGTCGAGGTTAGCACCATCCAGATATTGCGAAAATGCAGCTTTCGCCGCAGCCATATCAAGACCAACGATTTCCCGCACGAATTCTCCCAAAGGCTTTGTGCCATATTCGGCTTCATAGTCCTCTTTTGTGCCAACCTCACTCCAAAGAATTTTTTCGAGTTCCTTGACATCCTCGGCAGTGAGCGGGATGTTGCCTTTCAGCTTGGCGATGGCTGCATTATCCTGATGCTGCCGTACATAGTACTCAGCTTTTGCCTTGTAATTTTTCAGATCATCGTTTTCCAGCTCGGCTTCTTTCCATTCTGTCGAAAGAATTTCGTCAGAGAAATCTGTGGTGTACCGTACCCGCTCGATGGGGATGTACTTGATCAGGTCACGCAACTCTTTTCGGATGTGCTCAAACTCGTTCACATCGGCAGTTTTGATATAGTCGGTCTGGATAATTTTTTCGAGCAACGCGCGTTTTTGATCAATCTCTGGAATATTGGACACGCTCGCAACCGCTTTCGCTTTTTTCAGCAGCTCGCTGCGGCCACGAGTGTAGAGCTTCCCGGCAAGGTATGCCAATTCGATGCCGTACAGCAGAGCATCAAAACGCAGTGCTTTCGGGTCATCCGGTTCCGGTTCGATCAAGGGGGCAAGTTCTTCCCGGGCAATCAAGGTATCTGCATAGGTCAGCGCATTGTAACTATTTTTATCCGCATACAACTCAACATATTTCAAATGCTGTTTGACCGCAAAATTGTCACGATTCAGCTTTTGCACCTGACTGACCATGTGCTCCACCAGTGAAGTCCGGAACGCTTTCAGTTCTTCCGTTTGGAACTGCATATCCTGCAATTTATACGCGATTTCAAACTGCAAACCGAAAATCGCACCCTGAACGGCAATCATATTCGGGGTAGCATTTCCTTTGTTCATGCGGAAGAACTCAAAATTCCCGCAGAAGTCAAAAATGTAAAACTTCTTCTTGTCCTCACCATCCAGAAGCCCCGGACACAGGCGGGTTCCGCGACCGATCATCTGCCAGAATTTTGCCTTGCTCAGAACCTTTTTGAAAAAGACCAGATTCAGAACCTCCGGCACATCGATGCCGGTGTCCAGCATATCCACCGAGATGGCAATCTGCGGCAATTTCTTCGGGTCAGAAAATTCGTCAATGGCACTCTGCGCATAACTAAGCCGATTGTCGATCACCATGGCATAGCCGTTCATGTGCGGATATTCCTGATTGAACACTTTGAGGATTTCTTCTGCGTGGTCGTGGCTCTTGGCAAAAATAATCGTTTTTCCAATTTTGCTGCCGTAGTCGATTTTCAAGGCGTTCTGCATCACGACATTCAAGACCTGCCGAATGGTGTCCTTGTTGAACAGCCAGCTGTTCAGAGCAGATGCATCAATGCTGGCCGGCAGGTTGCCGTTTTCATCCTCAAAGGTGTTTTCGTAGGCTTCCCGTTCTTCGTCCGAAAGTTCATCGTAGGTGATGCCTTTCTTCATGAACTTTACTTCGCTCTCCACCGAGAGGAAGTCAACCAGAAAGCCATCCTTGACGGCCTGCGCCAGCTCATAACCATAGGTGGGCACACCGTTTTCGAGGTCAAAGATCTCGTAGGTGTTTTTGTCGATCTCATCCTTGGGTGTGGCGGTCAGGCCAACCAGCGGTGCATCGAAATAATGGAAGATGTCGCGGTATTTATTGTAGATGGAACGGTGTGCTTCATCGCAGATGATCATATCAAAGTGGCCACAGGTGAACAGCTTGCCCTCTGCATCGTGAACGGAATCAATGCAGTTCATCATGGTCTGATAGGTTGAGAACACGCAGTGTGCCGTAAAGTTGTCTTTGTCCTCGCAGAGATTCGTTACGGAAAGCTCCGGCAGGAGGTTGACAAAGCTGCGCTTTGCCTGGGTTACAAGGCTGTTGCGGTCAGCCAGAAACAGCACGTTCTTGACCCAGCCATGCTGCAATAATACATCCACCAGTGCAATGACGGTACGGGTCTTGCCGGAGCCGGTTGCCATGACGAGCAGGGCTTTCCGGCGGTTCTTGCGGCCAAAACTGTCGCAGACAGCCTTGATGGCCCCCTCCTGATAGTACCGTCCGGCAATGTTTTTGTTTACATCCACATTGGCAAGGCTGGTGCGCATGGCTTGCAGATTGAACCATTTTTCAAGGTCGCGCTTGGAGTAAATGGAAGCGACCTTGCGCTCGGGATAGATATTGTCTACAATGCGGGTATCGAAACCGTTGGTCAGGAATACCACCGGGCGGCGACCAAACTGCTTTTCGAGAATATCTGCATACAGCTTTGCCTGCTGACGGCCTACTGCAACATCCTTACAGGTGCGCTTTGCTTCGATCACAGCCAGCGCACGGCCATCATCGCCGTACAGGACATAATCTGCATAGCCGGTGCCGCTCTTGTTGGGCATCCCGGGCAGAGGGACCTCGTTGACCCAGTTTTTGCCCTCGACCCACCCGGCATCGGTTAGCATGGAGTCAATATACAGTTTCCGGGTCTTGTACTCCGAAAGTTCCAGCGGCTTGGGTACATAGGTGGGCTGCTGTGTTTCACGGCGGGCGGTCAGCTGCGCCTTGAGCTCGGCATTTTCCTTGATGAGTGTATCCAAGTCCACATCCGGCAGGGCAGGCTGTGCAACGGGTGCAGCAGGCTGTTGTGTGAGCAGGGAAGCGTCAAATTTCTTTTCCTGATAGCTTGTTCCGTAGCAGTACGCCACGAAATCAAGGAACAGAAACAGGTTTTCGAGGCAAAGTTCCGCCTGTTCCCGGCTGATGCTGCGGCTTCCGTGGGCGGCATCATTGCCGCGCTTGCGAATAAAATCCATCCGCCGCCACAAATCATCGTCTACAATGTCGTGAAATTCTTCTGTGCTCATCAGGCTGATGAGCTTATCATCCCACGGCTTGACGAGGGAGCTGTCCACCGAATACATCCATTTGACTGCAAACTCCATGGCGCGGCGGCAGTCCAGCACAGCGGTGGCCGCATCAATGGGCAGAATCCTCTCCGCAGCAATCGCGGCATCCGCAAAGCCGGAAAATTGCGGGTCATCTTTCAAAAAGTCAAAGTTGGTCAATTCTCACACCTCCCGGCTTCTATTTTGAACGATTTTCAGCCAAAATGCAAGCGTTTTGCGCAAAAAGTTCTGCGAACAATTTTGATTTGTCTACCTCGGCTACAAAGGCGGCAAACTGGTTTTGGAGGGGCAGAGGGGGAATTAAGACAGGTAACGCTCTGAGCTGGCGCATATTGATACTTGCAATACCTGTTGTCTGTTTGGCGCAACCCAAAAAGTAACGCTTTGCTTTTTGATGTTGCAGATATTCAGCAAAGTAAGCGGGCAAAAGTTCGCTCTTATCAAGTCGCACACGGAAAATGTGATTTTGATGAATGGAATCTTTTAATGGATTTTTGATAATAGCACCACGGCCTACTTTGTCAGGGTCACCACCTTCAGTCATTAAAATATCATCTGGCATCAAACGATACTGCTCAATTTCCTGCTTGGTTGCCAAAATTGTTTTAACCGTAGTCCAGTCGATATATCCGCTTTTTACATTTGAAACTGCCATATATGGCACTTCGATTAATTCAGTTTCCGTTGTTTTACGCCCTTTCGTGATTCCTGAAACAATATCCGCAAGGCTTTCCAGTGACTTTTCAGGCCATTCGAGGGAGTTTAGTAACATATCCCCAAACACCTCCACAAATCGAGCTTTGATAAGCTCGTCCAGCTTGGTGAGCTGCTGCTGATAAATGTGAATAAGACCAGAAATATGATCCAAAGTATCAACTACTCGGTATTGTTCGTCCAAAGGCGGCGTAATAACAGAAAGGTCACCTACTTGTTTCAGGTAAATGCCCTTTTGTGCTACGCCACGAGCCTCAGACTCCAAAAATTTTCGCATACTCTGAAGCTGGTACATTAAATATCGATTGTTTATTATTGTTGGGTTTGGCTTTATAACCGCAACACTCCGTTGCAGACAAATACCTGCTAACATTTCTGGAACAACCGCTACTCGTCCAACAGTCCCCACAATCGTCATGAGCAAGTCACCAGAGAGCACATTCGTCCGCTTGTTTTCGATGTCAAATTGTTCATCTGTTAAAAATCGTGGAGCCGTTGTAGTTATTTCATCATCGTTGATATTTTTGGAGCTAAGCATTAAATGTTTGCTGTTTTCAATTCCGGCAGGCGGATTATGGCTCCCATCGGTAATTTGAAAGCAAATGTCTCCCAGTTTTGCCATCTGTTTCTCCCACAAATTAGAAGTTGCCTTTTCAGGCAATAAACTTCTGGTGGGAGGTTTTGACGTTGTTCTGATTCACGATTGCATACTGCATGGTGGTGCCGATCTGCGAATGACCGAGGATTTTCTGCACCTGCTCAATGGGCATTCCCTTGTCGATGGCACGGGTAGCCATGGTGCGGCGGAACTTATGCGGGTGGATCTTGTCCAGATTCAGCTCGCGGCCCAACTCCCGCAGACGGATCTCCACGCCGCTGATCTTCAAACGGTCAAAGGGTGCGTCCAGTGTTACAAACAACGCCGGGTTTGCATCGGTGCGGGAGCGCAGATAGTCCTGTAAATGCAGCTTTGCCTTGGCATCAAAATAAACCCGGCGTTCCTTGTCGCCTTTGCCGAACACTACACACTCGCGGGCTTCAAAGTCGATTTCTGAAATGTTCAGATTCACCAGCTCTCCCACACGAATGCCAGTGGAATACAACAAATCAATCATAGCAAGGTCGCGCGCACACTTGCAGTTATCCCGCAGGCGTTCAATAGCTTCGTCCGAGATGGTTTCCTTCACGGGCTGTTTGGTCTTGATTTTATGGATGCGGCGCATGGGGCTTTTGAGGATGTAGTCCTCTTCTTCCAGCCACGAGAAAAAGCTGGAAATATTCCGGCGCACATTGTCGATGGTCACTTTGCCGCAGTTGTTGATCTTCTGATATTCCACCAGATACCGCCGGATTTCTTCGGTGGTCATCTTGCGCAGGGGCGTGTCCACGGTTTGCAGCAGCCGTTCCACCGTGACCCGGTAATACTGGATGGTGCGCTCAGAGCAGCCCTCGATTTTCTTGGCATCAAGGAACAGCTTCAGATATTCCTCGTTGGAGATCTGCTCTTTCTGCGCTTCGGATTCAGAAAACGTCTGCAACAGCACCTCTTGCAGCTTTTTCATCTGTGCAACATTCAGGTACTCTGCCATCTCGTTGATGATCTTCACGATTTTGTCTTCCATATTGGCGCACTCCTTTTCTGGTGTACCAACATCCTGCTCCGGCAAAGTGCCTGTTGTTGCTTATTATCAGCCAAAATACTGTTGCATCAGGCTGTCAAAGAGTAATTGTGTCTGGTCAAGGGCTTTCTGCACGTCAGCTTTTTCTACCTCGGCTACAAAGGCGGCAAACTGGTTTTGGAGGGAAAGAGGAGGTATAACAAATAGGAATTTTCGTTGTGCGGTGATTGGAACCTGATTTCGTGTCGTCTGCTTCATATCCTTTGTATACTGACATACAAAGCCTTCACTTTGCATATAGGCTTTTAGATAATCGGGAACCATGCGTTCCTTATCACATCTATACGCTGTCAATGACGTTCCCAAAATCACCTTTTCATCGTCAGTATATAAAATAGCTACTGGGCCAACCGTTGCATTATGTGCAAATAGTACATCGCCATTTTGAGCAATTCCCTTTCGCAGTTTAGATGCTCTTTCCTCGGTAAGATGCTTCGCTAACTTCAAATTCACATCATTATGCACAATGCAGTTAGCGCTAATATATGGCACTCCACATTCTACAAATTCTTCATTACGAGGATAGTCGCTACCATGATTTCCGTCTAAATGATACATAATAGTTCCATCATCTATCATCTTTTGCAATGTTTTCACTTTAAAACCGAAAGGATTAGAAATCGGGTCACCAAACATCTCCACAAATCGAGCTTTGACAAGTTCATCCAGCATGGCAAGTTGTTCTCGGCGGTTTGAAATCACAGCTTCTACTCTTTTTAAGGTAGAAATAATTTCCTGTTGCTCGGTTTTATTATGCAAATTAAATTCTTCGGTTTTGTAATCTCGAAAATAGATGTGTGGAATGGTTGCACCCGAAAAATATTTTTCGAGGTGCATATATTTGACAGCATAGTATAGATATTCGGGTTCGATACAGTTTTTGGGTATAAGATACTGCATCGTGCCGATGATAGAGGATTTTTCAGGGAGAAGCATCGTTCTCCCAATGCCCGCACCGTCCTTCACAACAGCAACAGTTTGATGTTCCTGCTGATAGGTTTCCATGCTTCCAATACGACCTGATGCACCGTATACCGGATACTTTCCATTTTTATCAACGATGTCCTTTTGCATCAAGCTGGATGTCCCACGTTCGCAAACATCTTCAAGTTTGACTCGCATTGTTTTCTCCCACAAATTAGAAGTTGCCTTTTCAGGCAATAAACTTCTGGTGGGAGGT
>OILH01000132.1_pt1 | contig 14890 bp, 14 predicted proteins | sample 1584501 | NCBI WGS metagenome assembly OILH01 (sample SAMN02674693, study PRJEB24791) | human gut metagenome, SKBSTL018 | isolation source: stool | host: Homo sapiens | place: USA | reverse complement strand
TGGCTGAGTACGGCATCGAGGAGATGTGCGCCGACAGCTGGAACTGGCAGAAGAAGAACCCTGACGGCTACCACACCGCGAACTGAATAAAAAACGATAAGAGCCTGTACGGCGGGTACTTCCCGGGTACAGGCTCTTATTTTTTGCACTTTTTCGGATATTCGAGGATGGCGGCATGATTTTTTTCAGAGAACAGTTCAGAACAGCCCCGTTTCTCTTGACAACGCCGGAAAGTTAGCCTATATTACTGTTGTTAATGCAAACTAACAAACGCGCTCGAGAGGAACATTCCATATGACGTTGAAAGATTTGAACATCGGCGAGACTGCCGTGGTCGGGACCGTGGGCGGCGAAGGCGCTCTGCGGCAGCATTTTCTGGATATGGGGCTGATCCCCGGTGAGGAGGTCACGCTGGTCAAATTTGCCCCGATGGGCGACCCGATGGAGCTGAGCATCCACGGCTACGAGCTGACCCTCCGGCTGGACGATGCCGCCCGCATCGGGGTCACTCTGGCCAAAGCCCCGGCGGCGAAAAAGGCGGCGGCAGAAAGTGAAAAGCCGGTGGAGCACCCGGGCCTCGGCGAAGGCGGACGCTACCACACCAAAAAGGGCGAGAACCCTCTGCCTGACGACACGACCCTTACCTTTGCGCTGGCGGGCAACCAGAACTGCGGCAAGACGACCCTCTTCAACCAGCTCACCGGCTCCAACCAGCACGTCGGAAATTTCCCGGGTGTGACGGTGGACCGCAAGAGCGGTGCGATCCGGAATAACCCGAATACGGAGGTCACAGACCTGCCCGGCATCTACTCCATGTCGCCCTATACCAGCGAGGAGATCGTGACCCGGCAGTTCATCATCGGCGAGAAGCCCACGGGCATCATCAATATCGTGGACGCCACCAACATCGAGAGGAATCTGTACCTCACCATGCAGCTCATGGAGCTGGATACGCCGATGGTGCTGGCGCTGAACATGATGGACGAGATGCGCGGCAACGGCGGCACGGTGCGCATCAACAAGATGGAAGCCATGCTGGGCATCCCGGTCATCCCCATCTCCGCCGCCAAGAACGAGGGCGTGGACGAGCTGGTAGACCACGCCGTCCATGTGGCAAAGTATCAGGAGCGCCCCGGGCGGATGGATTTTTGCAGCGAGGATGACCACGGCGGCGCGGTGCACCGCTGCATCCACGGCATCCTGCACCTCATCGAGGATCACGCCAAGGCGGCGGGCATCCCGGTGCGTTTTGCCGCCACCAAGCTGGTGGAGGGCGACCCCCGCATTGAGGAAGCGCTGAAGCTGGACCCCAACGAAAAAGAAATGATCGAGCATATCATCGTGCAGATGGAGCAGGAGCGCGGGCTGGACCGCGCCGCCGCCATTGCGGATATGCGCTTCTCCTTTATTCAGGAGCTGGTGGCGCAGACGGTGGTAAAACCCCACGAAAGCAAGGAGCAGCTGCGCTCCAACCGCATCGACAAGTTCCTCACCGGCAAGTACACCGCCATCCCGGCGTTTATCGCCATCATGGGTCTGGTGTTCTTCCTTACCTTCAACGTCATCGGCCTGTTCTTCCAGAACCTCATGGAAATGGGCATCGACGCCCTGACCGGCGTTGTGGACACCGCCCTGACCAACTGGAACGTCAACGCGGCGGTGCACTCGTTGGTCATCGACGGCATCTTTACCGGCGTGGGCAGCGTGCTGAGCTTTCTGCCCATCATCGTGGTGCTGTTCTTCTTCCTCTCCATGCTGGAGGATACCGGCTACATGGCGCGTGTCGCCTTTGTAATGGATAAGCTGTTGCGCCGCATCGGTCTGTCCGGCCGCAGCATCGTGCCCATGCTCATCGGCTTTGGCTGCACCGTGCCCGGCGTGATGGCAAGCCGCACCCTGCCCTCGGAGCGCGACCGCAAAATGACCATCCAGCTCACCCCGTTCATGAGCTGCTCCGCAAAGCTGCCTATTTACAGCCTGTTTGCGGCGGCGTTCTTCCCCAAGTACGCGGGGCTTGTGATGGTGCTGCTGTACTTCACCGGCATCTTGGTGGGCGTGCTGGCGGCGCTGCTGCTCAAGAGCACCGTGTTCAAGGGCGAGGCCGTGCCCTTTGTCATGGAGCTGCCCAACTACCGCCTGCCCGGCCTGAAAAACGTGGCGCAGCTGCTGTGGGAAAAGGCGCGGGACTTTTTGCAGAAGGCCTTCACGGTCATCTTTGTCGCCACCATCGTCATCTGGTTCTTGCAGAACTTTGACCTGCATCTGTCGCTGACTGCTGACCCGCAGACCAGCATTCTGGCGCGCATCGCGGGCGATATCGCCCCGCTGTTTGCCCCGCTGGGCTTTGCGGACTGGCGCATCTCCACCGCCCTCATCACCGGCTTTATGGCCAAGGAGAGCGTGGTGTCCTCCCTGCTCATCCTCTTCGGCTCTACCGCAGCCCTGACCGCAGCCCTCACCCCGGCGCAGGCTGCGCCCCTGCTGGTGTTCTGCCTGCTGTACACCCCCTGCATTGCGGCAGTGGCCTCGGTCAAGCGGGAGCTTGGCGGCAAGTGGGCAACCATCATGGTGGTCAACCAGTGCGCCGTGGCATGGCTGTGCGCCCTGCTGGTGCGTCTGGTCGCCGTGGCGGTGTTCTGAAATACTAGTTCGATTTTTGGGTCCTGAAAAGCCTACGGCTTTTCAGGACCCTTTTTTCTCTTGACATCTCCCCCCATCTGCACTATAATACTTCAAAAATGAACTATCTACACAAAACCCAAGGAGCGCCGCATGAACCCTACCATAGAGATCAGCTTCAAGACCGCACAGGCGTACAGCGCCATGTGCAAGCCGCTGTGTCAGGAGCTCAAGCTGCCCCAGACCGCCTTTGATATCCTGATGTTTTTAGCCAACAACCCGGACTGCACCACCGCCCGGGATATCGTGGAGATCCGCAAGATCAAAGCGAACCTTGTGTCGGTAAACGTGGACCGCTTGGTGCAGGAGGGGTATCTGGAGCGCCGCGCCGTGGCGGGCGACCGCCGCAAGACCCAGCTGCTGTGCACCGAAAAGGCGCAGCCGGTCATCGCACGGGGGCGCGAGGTGCAGGAGCGCTTTTTTGCCCGTCTGCTGCAAAACACCGATGCCGCCACCCGGGAGGCGTTTTTCCGCACCATGGAGATCATCGGGAAAAATCTGGACGAGATCTTAAAGGAGAATGGATAAAATGCACTTGCTGTTTACGGTGCTTGTCACCTTTTTTGCCGGCATGGGTGCCGGCCTTGGCACCGGCTTTGCCGGTATGAGCGCGGCGGCGGTCATCAGCCCCATGCTCATCACCTTCCTGCACATGGACCCCTACATGGCGGTGGGCATTGCCCTTTCCTCGGATGTGCTGGCCAGTGCGGTGTCCGCCTATACCTACCATAAAAACAAGAATCTGGATATCAAAAACGGCCTGATCATGATGGCAAGCGTGCTTGCCTTTACGGTGGTGGGCAGCTGGGTGGCCAGCAAGATGCCCTCCGCCACCATGGGCGGCTTCTCGGTGTTCATGACCTTTTTGCTGGGCATCAAGTTCATCCTGCGTCCGGTGATGACCACCAAGGAAGCCATGCAGGGGGTCAGCGCGCAAAAGCGTGCGGTGCAGTCGGTGGTGTGCGGCGTGCTCATCGGCTTCATCTGCGGCTTTATCGGCGCGGGCGGCGGCATGATGATGCTGCTCATCCTCACCAGCGTGCTGGGGTACGAACTGAAAACTGCCGTGGGCACCAGCGTGTTCATCATGACCTTTACCGCCCTGACCGGTGCGGTGTCCCACTTTATGATCGGCGGCACGCCTGATTGGCTGGTATGGGGCTTGTGCGTGGTGTTCACCCTGCTGTGGGCGCGCATTGCCGCCGTGTTTGCCAACAAGGCCACTCCCAAGACCCTGAACCGCGCCACCGGCGTCGTGCTGGTGGTGCTGGGCGTGGTCATCATGGGCTTCAACCTTCTGACCTGAAAAACGATTTAAATGCGCGCCGCGCTGCTCTGCGCATAATCAGCGGAAGTATTATTCTTAAATAGATCAATGCCGGGCGGTCTGCGGACCGCCCGGCATTGCATTTTCACGGGAAAGGTCGTAAAGGAGAACTGCATTCCTTTCTGTGAAAAATGAACCGGGAAAATCCGCAGATTTTCCCGGTTCTCAAATTTAAAATTGTTTTTCCTCTATTGATGCGCAGAGCAGCGCGGCGCGCATTCCAAACCGTCAGCGCTTACTTGCTCTCTACCTTTTCCTCGATGGTGGAGTGGTCGATGACCCAATCGGCAGCCTTGCGGATGCCCTCGTTGCGGCGCAGGGCGGCAACGTCGGTGCCTGCCTTGATCTCTTCCACCGTCTTTTTAGTCTTTTCAGCGCGCTCAGCCAGCTGCTTGTCGATCTCCTCATCGGTGGGCAGCAGGTTCTCCTGCTGTGCGATCTGCAGCAGTGCCATGCGGGCGCGGGTGTTCTTCTCTGCGGCGGCACGCACCTTGGCAGTAAAGCTCTCGCGGGTCTCGTGGATCTGGCTCAGATAGGTGGTCAGGCTCATGCGCTGCATCTGCAGCTGCTGCTGGATGACCTGCATCTGCTGCTGGTAGGCGTTTTCCACCAGAATGCTGGGGATCTCGCCCTCTGCGGCATCGGCCAGCTGACCAAGGATCATGTCCTTGGCGTGGTTCAGCGCACCGCCGTGGCGGCCGTCGAACAGCTGCTGCTTCACGAAAGCGCGGTACTCCTCCATGGTCTCCTTGCCCATCTTCTTGGCAAAGTCGCTGTTCAGGGCAGGCAGCTGACGCACGCACACGTCATGCAGCTTGATCTTGAACACAGCAGGCTTGCCAGCCAGCTCCTTGTTGGGGTAGTTCTTGGGGAAGGTGACGTTGATCTCGAACTCGTCCCCTGCCTTGTGGCCCAGAATGCCATCCTCGAAACCGGGGATCATGCGGCCGCTGCCCAGCTGCACCGACTGGTCCTTTGCCGTGCCGCCCTTAAAGGCCACACCGTCCAGAAGACCCTCAAAGTCCATGTGCACCACATTGCCCTTTACAGCGGGGCCCTTGTGGGGCACCAGCTCTGCGGCGTAATTGCGGCGGCGCTCCAGCACCGTGTCGATCTCCTTGTCGGTCACCTCCGGGGTGACGCACTGGGAGGTAAAGCCGGTGGTCTTGGTCAGCTTCAGCTCGGGCTGCAGCGCCACGGTGGCGGTAGCCACAAAGCCCTCGTCCTTCTTCACGCTTACCAGATCGTAGCTGGGATCATCCACCGGCGCAAAGCCGTGTTCCTTCAAAGCAGCCTCGTACAAAGCAGGCACATCCTGATCCATCAGGTCGTTGATGGCATCGTACCAGAAGGTGTGCTCGCCGCGGTCAGCCTCGATCTGTGCGCGGTCGGCCTCGCCCTTCTGGAAGCCCTTGATGGTATAAGTGGCGCGGGTGCGCTCATAGACCGCATTGGAGGCGGCCTCCAGTTCCTCAGCCGTAGCGCTGAAGGTCATTTTGCAGACACTCTTTTCAGGAGTTTCCACGCTTACCAGTTTCATAGGATCTACCCTCCGTGTTGTTCCCTTGGCGGCGGGGCGGCGCTGCAAGGCAGCAGCCAGAACGCCATTTTGGGGACATTTTCAAACATTAATAAAGTTATTATAGCACAAGTGCAGCAAAAGCGGTATAATAAACTTGATAAAAATGTGCCGTTTTGGCAATTTTAGTCCATTCAAGCAGGAAAAAAGCGCGTTTTGCGGCAGCAGCTGCCGCGCAAAAGTGGGAAAACCCTCAGGAAAGGAAGGCTGTCCCCTATGCGATTATTTGATGTTCTGGGCCCGGTGATGATCGGACCCTCCTCCAGCCACACCGCCGGTGCGGCAAAGATCGGCTATACTGCACAAAAGCTTCTGGGCGAGGTGCCGGCGCAGGCAGACATTGGCCTGTACGGCAGCTTTGCCACCACCGGCAAGGGGCACGGCACCGACCGCGCACTGGTGGCGGGGCTGCTGGGTCTGCGCCCGGACGACCCCCGCCTGCCGGACAGCTTTGCGCTGGCCGCGCAGCGGGGGATGCAGTTCAGCATCCACCCGGTAGAGCTGCGCTCTGCCCACCCCAACACCGCCGTGCTCACCCTGACCAGCCGCACCGGGCGGCAGCTTTCGCTCAAGGCGGCGTCGGTGGGCGGCGGACGCATCCGCGTCACGGAAATTGACGGCGTACCGGCGGATTTCGGCGGTGACAGCAACACCCTCATCATCCACAACGAGGACACCCCCGGCTGCATTGCTGAGGTGACCATGGCGCTGGCACTGCGGCGCATCAATATCGCGTCCATGCAGGTGTTCCGCGCCGCTGCGGGCGGCTATGCGGTGATGGTACTGGAGTGCGACTCCCACATCCCTCACGCGCTGGAGCGGCAGCTGGCGGTGATGCCGGGTCTGCTGAAGGTGACCTGCCTGAACGTGGACGAGCCGGAAGAAACGGAGGAATGAGCCATGGCATTTTTGTCCTGTGAAGAGATGCTGGCCGCTGCCCGCAGCCAGAAGATCACGCTGGCAGAAGCGGTGCTGCGCAGCGATTTGGAGGAGAGCCGCCTGACCGAGGCGCACAGCCGCGCCGCCATGCGGCACCTGTGGCAGGTGATGCAGGCCACCAGTCAGGAATACGACCCCACGCAGCGCAGCCGCAGCGGCCTTTCCGGCGGCGATGCCGCCAAGGTAGAGCAGGCGTGGCAGCAGGGACGCCTGCTGGGCGATGATTATCTGGCCGCAGTAACAGCGGAAGCCCTAAAGACCGCCGAGTGCAACGCCTGCATGAAGCGCATCGTGGCCGCGCCCACGGCGGGCAGCTGCGGGGTGCTGCCGGCGGTGCTGCTGCCACTGGCCCGCGCCGGGCAGGCAGACGAGGACGCCGTCTGCGACGCACTGTATGTGGCGGCGGGCTTCGGGCAGGTCATCGCCGCCCGCGCCACGCTGGCGGGCGCAGAGGGCGGCTGTCAGGCCGAGGTAGGCGCCGCCAGCGCCATGGCCGCCGCCGCCCTGTGTAACCTGAAGGGCGGCACCCCGGAGCAGTGCGCCGCTGCCGCCGCCATGGCACTGGGCAACCTGCTGGGTCTGGTCTGCGATCCCGTGGCGGGTCTGGTAGAGGTGCCCTGCATCAAGCGCAACGTGGTGGGCGCGGTGAACGCGGTCTCCTGCGCCAACATGGCACTGGCCGGGGTGGACTACGCCATCCCCTGCGACGAGGTCATCGACGCCATGGGCCGCGTGGGCAGTCTGCTCTCCCCCGACCTGCGCGAGACCGGTCAGGGCGGCCTTGCTGCCACCCCCACCGGTGTAAAAATCGCCCGTCAGCTGGCGCAGGAGGACTGAGCCGGAGCGTTACCCCGGTTTTTATGAGAAAACGGATGCCCGCCCACACACAGGCGCAAGGCGTGCAGTAGGTTCTGTCCCCTTGCGCATAGACAGGCTGCACAGGAAAAACCAATTTTTTGTGCAGCTGTACCTGTCATGTCCCCCGCCCTTCGTGCAAAAAGCGGCCGTAGAAGCCGCTTTTTGCGCCGAAGTGGCAGAAGAATTACAGAAAAGCCGCAGTAAAATCAAAGAAAAGACGTTCTTTTTTGGAAAATATAAAAATATTTTAAAAAAGCTGTTGACAAACCCCGCCCTTCGTGATAAAATACATCATGTTCCGAACGGAACGTATGCGTTGGTAGCTCAGCTGGATAGAGTGACTGACTACGAATCAGTAGGCCGGGGGTTCGAGTCCCTTCCATCGCACCAGAAAATGCCGTGAAATCGAAAGATTTCATGGCTTTTTTGTTTTGTAAGCCATGAGTGCACGGTTTCTGCACGGTTTTTGCACGGTCGGTGTTTTCCATGTCCGATGATGTAGGGCGCTGTATTGCATTGCAATCAGTGCCCTTTTTTGCATCAGGTGAGCAGTGCCAAGCGGAGCTTTGCCTTCATTTCCGGGTCGGCATTCTTCAGCAACTCCAAAAGAGCCGTCATGGAGATGGTGGGTTCGCCTGCGGCGGGTACAGCCTGCGGGCTGGAGGTGTCGGGCTTGGCATAGAAGCCGCTTTCAAATTTCTTGCCCAGTTCTACACGGGAGGACTGCTGGATATGGGCGTAGATGTTCACCAGCATATCTGCACTGGCGTGACCGGTGGTCCCCTGCACCGCCTTGATGTCGCCGCCGGAGATCATCAACTGGTAGGTGGCACTGGAGTGACGCAGACCGTGAAAGACGATGCGCGGGAACTCCGGGTGTGCGTCCTGCCATTTCAGGAACTTTTTGCGGATGAGCACCGGCTCTACCGCCAGACCGTTGGGGAGCCGCAGCAGCATCCCGCTGTTGCGGTATCGCTCCGGGTCGAGGGCTTCTTCTCGCTTCAGCCGTTCCAGCCACTGCTTCAGTTCCTCCCGCAGGGCGGCGGTCATAAAGATGGTGCGGCAGGAGGCCTCGGTCTTGGTGTCTTTCAGGATGAGGGAGGTCTTGCTGCCCTCCAGCTTGTCCGGGAAGATGCGGAGGATGCAGCCCTTGTCCACCTGTGCCAGCGTGTCCTTCTGCACCCGCTGCATGGAACGGTTGACGGTGAAGGTGCCCATGCCGTTGGCAGCATCAAAGTCGATGTCCTCCGGGGTCAGACCTGCCACCTCCCCTTCCCGCAGCGCACCCACCAGCGTCAGGTGCACCGCCAGATGCAGGATGGGGTCCTCCATGCTGTCCAGCGCTGCCCGCATCTCCTCCACCTCCCAGATGCTGCGCTCTTGGGTGGTCTTTTTGGGGGCTTCCACCGGGACGGGGCTTTTGATGAGGATGCCCCACTCCACCGCCAGCAGAAAGGAATTGTGCAGAAGCTGGTGGACCTCATGGAGGGTGGTGCCGGAAAGGGTGCGCTTCTGCTGCTTGGGCGAGAGGTCTCGCCGCTTGCCGCCCACATACTGTCCGCAGGGGGTCTTGCTCAGGGTGTCGTACAGGGCTTCGATGTGGTAGGGCCGCAGCTTCTGCATCTGCATCTCCCCGATATAAGGGATGATGAGGTTCTGGATGAGCGCCAGATTGGACTGGTAGGTCTTGGGTGCCCACTTGTGCTTGCTGCACTGCTTGGGCAGCCAGTCCATCAGGAACTCCGCCACCGTCACGGTGGACGGGATCAGGAAATTGCCGGTCGCCAGCTCATGCTCGATCTGTTTCTGGCGTTTCACCGCCTCCTCCTTGGTGGGAAAGCTCTCCCATTTGTCGCAGCTCTTGCCGTGCTCGTCCTGATAGGTGTAGCGGACGCTGTAAGAGCTGCCACGTTTCGTGATATATGCCATAGATTTGCCTCCTTATCAAGCTGCCCGGTAGAGCCACGCATCGAAGCTGTCTTTCGGGATGCGGATGCTTCCGCCTGCCCGCAGGACACGGAACTCGGTGGTGCTGTTGCACAGGTTGTAGGCGGCACGCTGGCTGATGGCCAGCATCTGTGCGACCTCCTTTACCGTGTACACCAGTTTTGTGGTCTCAGGGCTGTTGGTCGGAGACTTGACGGCATTGGTTCGAGTGACCACCTCCATTGTAGCCGGATCAGAGTCCGACTGCAAGAAGTTTTTCGTATAATCATCAAATTTCACAGATGCGTTCTTCTCAAAATTCATATCCATATGCTTTTCTCCTTATACTTCATGGTGCATCACAGGCTCCTGTGTGCGGTTCTCATAGAATCGAATGACCTCCGGCGGGATGCTGTCCAGCGTTTTCAGGGCGGCTTCGTAGTCCTGCCGCAGCTTGGCATCCTCCAGACGCTTCAAGACGCTCCCTTCCTTCGCTTTATCCAGCGAGGCAGAGAGCGTCTTGTTCTTCTCTTTCAGTTTTTCGTTTTCGGCGGCGGTCTTGGTGAAGGCTACGTTGTACTTCCGCAACTGGTCCTTCATCCGTGCCACGTTTGGGATATAGCTGTCCAACACCTTGCTGATCTCCGCCGCACGGCTCTTGCCGTTGAAGGGGGTGATACCCACCAGCAGGGCATCCAACTGCTCCTTCTGCTTGGTCAGCTGGGTCATCTCCTTGAAGATGCGGGGCGGGATGTGCTCCCGCCCGGTCTGGCTGGCGCTTTCGCCCCGTTCCAGCTCCGGGTACTGCTTGACCATGTGCTGCCAGAACTCGTCCTGCCACTTCACAAGGTTCTTGCGGTTGCCGATGATCTCCTTGGCGCTCAGCCGTCCGTCAGCAGTCAGGGGCACAAAGCAGAGGTGCAGGTGGGGCGTTTTCTCGTCCATGTGGACAACAGCCGAGATAAAAGTTTGGGTGTTCTGCTTGCTTTTCAGAAACTCCAAGGCATACTCGAAATACGCCCTGATCTCCCGGTTGGTCTTATCCTTAAAAAACTCCGGGCTGGCAGTGACAAGTGCCTCCACCACCCGCACGCTGTCCTTGCGGACACGGCAGTGGGCGGCGGCTATCATGCGGTCGGCTTCTTCCCGGTACCTGCCCTGCGGCTGCACCAGATGGAGGTTGTAGCGGCTCCGGTTCGTGTCGATATCCGGGTTGCTGGCGTACTGCTCCTTGGTGCGCTCGTTGTGGGCTTCGATGGGGCTGATGGCAGGCCCCTTGTACTTTTTGAATCTTAAAATGCCGTATTGGGCTTTCATGGATCACGCTCCTTCTTGAGGTGTACAAAAAATCTGTACGGACTTCAAATAACCTGTACGGTTCGTACGGCGTACGGAAACCTAAAATACAAACGATAACACGTTTTAATTTACTTTGATTTGCCGTACAGGTGCGTACAAGTACAGACCGTACAGGTTGTACGAACTTCTTCCGTAAAAAATGCACTTTTTACGGGCAGGGGTGGACAAGCGGTTCGATGCCTACAAAACCCCGCACCCTGCGGCCACCGGGCAGGTAGATGTTGTTGGTGGCTTCAAGGTTGTAGCGGCGGTCATTCTGGCGCAGTTCTGCGCTGAAACGGATGGCCGATACGCTGTGGCAGGCGTTGTCCTCGCACCACTGTTTATAAATGTCGTAGAACTCCTTGGAGCTGATGGAATAGTCCGCCTTGAAGCGGAAGTAGCCCTCGGATTCCATGAAGTCGATGACGTTGTTGCTGCTGCGTTTGATGGTGTCCACATTGGCAGCGGCTCGTTCGCTGACCGTGAAGCGGAAATCGTTCTGCACCAGCTGGTGCAGTCCTTCCAGACACCACAGCAGGATGCCTTCCAACTCGGCGCACATCTTCTCCACAAGAAAAGGGTCATCCGTGCGGTCGGTGGGCTTGTCCTTGGTGGTCAGGATGAGCTGACGGCGAAAGAAGCCGTCCGAATGGTCATACAGCGAGGTCAGCGCACCGTTGCCGAAGCAGAGGAACCGGGCGTAGATGTCGCGCTGGTAGCTCTGGACACCTTTGCGCTCCAAGTCCAGCTTGGCTTCGGCGGTCACGATGGTCTTGATATAGTTGGTCTTGGGCAGGGCGTTCATGTCCATGTCATCGTCGATCATCAGCAGGCGGCGTTCCAGATCGGCGCGGGCAAAACGGTTGTTCTCCACTTTCTGGACGCTGCCATTGCTGGCGGCATCTCCCATGAGCCGTTTCAGCACCAGCCCGATGCGGGACTTGCCCTCGCCGCCCTTGCCGACAATGAGCATCATCTTCTGTCCCTTGGTGCTGGGGATCAGGCAGTAGCCCAGATATTCCTGCAAGGTGGGGATGTCGGCATCGTCCAGCAGCTCGTGCAGAAAGGTCAGCCAGCGGTCAGGGCTGGCGGCTTTGGGGTCATACTTCACAGGCAGGCGGTTCTGGCAGAACAGGCGGCTCTCCTGAAAAGAGCCGTCCGGCAGATGGTACACGCCGTTCTGGAGGTGGATGCAGTCCTGCTCGATGGGGAACGGGTCGGAAAAGGCCAGCAGCTTGATGGTCTCCAGAATGTTGGTGACCTTTTTGGACAGGCCGGAGGTGACATATTCCTCGATATTCTCCAAGATGCGCTGCTTGATCTCACTCTCATCCTCTACCGGGCCGTCCAGCGTGTACAGCGTTCCGTTGACGCATTTCAGCGGCCACTGTTCCAGAAAGGCACGGCCAAACTGGACTTCATCGATCTTCTTGCCGTTGTACCAGTCCGGCCATAAGGGGTTGCGGGAAATGTTTTTCTTCATAGGGTGGTTCTCCTTTAGGAAGGTGAAGTGGTGGGTCTCACGGTGAGACCCACCACTTCGGGTGAATAAACTACTAGGCGCACTTTGCTAGAGCAAGGCGGTCGGTGCGCTCCTCCAGCATCAGCAGGTACGACCCGGACAGCAGCTGTGCGGCGGCAGCGGCCTTCTGCTGGGGCGTCCCAAATGCAACGCAGTCCGTCAGGTGCTCGATGGTCTCGGTCGTGTGGAGGGCTTCTTCAAACCGTGGGTCATGCGGTTCCTCCGGGGTGGCGGGCTTGTAACGCTCTCGCCAGTCGTGCAGCAGGTCGAGATAATCGGTCAGCACCCGCAGGCAGTAGGCGATGTCTGCCCACTGCTCGTCCGTCAGGCCACGCTTGGGCGGCGGCAGGGCGATGGCATTGGCGGGCGGCTTATCCGGGTCAAGCCCGAAGTCACTTGCGAGCTTCTCGGCGGCTTGCCGGGGGTTCAGGTCGAACAGCTTGGCGGTGAGGTCGATGGCATCTCCGTTGGCTCCACAGCCAAAGCAATAATAATAGGTGTCGTTCAGCTTCATGCTGGGGTCGCTGTCGGAATGGAACGGACAGCACACCATGCCATGGCGGTCGGGCTCCATGCCGTACATCTCTCCCACCTGCCGAACGGTGATGGCGGACTTGATCTTTTGATATAAGCTCAAAATTTCTCCTTTGGTCAAAGGTTTTGGCACGGACCATTTTGATCCCTGCCACGTTCAAAGTCACCGGGGTTCCTAAGTGGGAATCTCGGTGAAGCCGGTCTTCCTTGCTGCCTCCCGACAGGAAATCTTTTTGGACTCTGTGTCGGCCCCATGCAGGGCGCTCGCTCCCCCGATGGGAGGTCTTGGCGGTCTGGGCAGTTCGGACGGTCATTCTGTTGTCAAGGTCCTGCTATGAAAGATATTTCAGAGGGCTTTCGCGGGAAGCCCTTAATATGTTCGCTGCTGGGGAGTTATATGTTTTCTTTCTGTCTATAGGATAGCACTGCAATGGCCGCTGTGCCGTATATCCATAATGTCGGAAAACAGGTGCAGAAACTGCAAAATTCCACGCTTATGGACAGGAACCGCCGGAAGTGGTATACTGTGCAAAAAACATCGGAGGTGCGACCATGAACATCAAGCTGACACTGGGAGAACGGCTCAAAGACCTGCGTGTGGAGCGGAATCTGAAGTTGGAAACGCTGGCAGAGCAGACGGGTTTGTCCAAATCGGCACTGTCGAAATACGAGAGCGACGACGTGACCGATCTCAGCATTTATGCGGTGACAACGCTGGCTGAGTTCTATGGCGTGACCACGGACTACCTGCTGGGTGTGACGGAAAACAAAAAACGCCCAGATGCAGTCCTTTCGGACTTGCATCTGAGCGATGGCGCAGTGGACGTATTAAGGAATGGAAAATTCAATCATCGGCTGCTGTGCGAACTGATCGTGCATGAGAATTTCCGGCGGTTCATGACCGATCTGGAAATCTATGTGGATGGATATGTCAGCGCAAACATTCAAAACCTCAATGCTGGTCTGGAAGCAACGCGGCAAATGCTGAAAAAGAAGTATGCAGCAGATGAAAATGATCTGTACATGAGCACCTTGAAGCTGGGGCAGATCGATGAAGATGAGTACTTTGGCCGGGTCTTGTATGATGAACTGGTGGCTATCCTGAAGAACATCAAGACGGAACACCGCAAGGACAAGACCACTTCGGATGGTGCAATGATCGACAACCTGATGAAGGAACTGGAGGATGCACAGAAACTTGAAGGGTCTGCGGATGAAAAGAAGATCCGAACAGCATTGAAGGCAATCGGCATCAACTACGATAAGCTGACAGAAGATGAAAGAAAGCTGATAAAGAAGATTCTTTATAAAACGGCAATGCTAAAACCGGGGACACTTGCAGGCAACCGGGGCAAGCACAGACGCTGATCATTTGCCCTGCGCCTTATAGGAGAAACGCTGCTGCGGCAGGACGGGAGAACGTACACCATTGGTTCCTCTGCAAGCCTGCGCTGGGTGGGCAAAGACCGTCAACTGCCACGCCCATCCGCGCATTCTTCTGCCACAGAACAGGTGCTTGCCGGAACCTCTCGCAGCCCCTTTTCCGCGTCAGCCGGAACCAAGGTGTAACACACTAGACTTTGCAGGCAAAGTCGTGTGCCAAAGGGGTGCTGCGGCCCCTTTGGAAACCCAAAAGAAACGCCCATCAACTGCGCTGCTCATACTCGGCCAGTGCGCTGATCCGCTTGCCCATGGCCTTGACCAGAGGAACGACAAGCGCATTCCCCATATGGTGAAATAGCGCAGTCGTTCCGGCATCCCGGCTGTCCAATCATCCGGGAAGCCGTTGAGCCGTTCGCATTCGATGGGCGTTAGCGTACGCAGCCGTTGGGTCCGTGGGTCTGCGACTACATGGGTGCTGCGGGAAACGGAGCCTTCGCTGGTGAGCATCGTGCGGGCAGGAAGGTCGGAACGATCGGGGAATGCCATGGAACCTTCCGAAAAGAAATAAGTAGAACCGTTTCTGCGGTGGCGGGTCTCCTGCACGGAGCGGAGCAGCTTAAATGCAAAACAGACCAAACCTGTTTGTACCGGTTTGGTCTGTTTTGTCATAAAATCAGAACGGAGAAAGATTCTGAAAAAGTGGGATTTGTCGGTAAAGATGAAAATCAGAAAGGGCGAAATCTGCCGCAGAGACGTCCTGACGGATGGAGCTGCCGGTATAGCCCAGCACGGTACAGCCGGC
>OILH01000125.1_pt1 | contig 15224 bp, 11 predicted proteins | sample 1584501 | NCBI WGS metagenome assembly OILH01 (sample SAMN02674693, study PRJEB24791) | human gut metagenome, SKBSTL018 | isolation source: stool | host: Homo sapiens | place: USA | reverse complement strand
GTTTCTCTATATTATCAAGGTTAAATTCTTCATTTTTATAATCTTTAAAATAAATATGTGGAATGGTTGCTCCAGTGTAGTATTTTTCTAAATGCATATAACTCACAACATAAAACAAATATTCTGGTAATACATTTTTCTTTGGTATTAGATACTGCATAGTTCCTATCACTGAAGATTTTGCTGGATTCAATGTTGTTCTGCCTATTCCTGCTCCATCCTTGACAACAGCTACATATGGTTGCTCCTGATGATAAAAATTTACTTTTCCAGCCAATCCTGACGCACCATAAATTGGATAATTACCACTCATTTTAATTATATCAGACTGTTTTATGTTCGATGAGCCACGCTCACAAACATCCTCAAGTTTTACTCTCATATACGTCACTCCTGCTATAAACACCATTAATCTTTCCAAGACACAAAAATAACCGCCCTGGTCTGGTAAACTGTGGCGGTTATCTTTAATCAATACATATATCAGGCTGACCGTCTATCGGTAGCACTTCTTTTATACTATATTAACATCTAATCGCCTTTGTGTCGAACATATATTCTATTTGTCCAAGATTCCGTCAAACACGAATTTGCTTTTACACATCCAACAGTTTCTTAAGCTCTGCCAGTTCACCCCGTATCTCACTTTCCAGAGCGTCTATCTTTCCTATTATCACTTCGGTTGGCTCATATTGCACAGCCTCATAGACTATTTCCTTGTACTTGTTGATTGAAAGGTCATAGTCATTTGACACAATCTCATCAACCGGAACAAAGAAGCTCTGATCAGTTCTTTTTCTGTCAGTCTCAGCATCAAGATGATTAAATCTCTCAATAATATCCGGGATATCATTGTCTGCGATTTCCTGACGTTTGTCATCAAGGCTTAATCCATCAGCCTTCATATCATAAAACCAGACTTTATCGGTACCGCCTGAGCCTGTTTTTGTGAAAATAAGGATTGCTGTTGACACTCCTGCGTATGGCTTAAACACACCACTTGGCATTGATATGACTGCGTCGAGCTTATTGTTTTCTATGATTTCTTTTCTGATTTGTTTATGTGCTTTACTGCTGCCAAACAATACTCCATCAGGAACAATCACTGCCGCTCTGCCACCTTTTTTGAGTATACGCAAAAATAGTGCTAAGAAAAGTAGCTCTGTTTTCTTCGTCTTTGTCACTTTAAGCAAATCTGCTGAAACCGCCTCATAGTCCAGACTTCCCTTAAACGGCGGATTTGCCAGAACTAAGCTGTATTTTTCAACATCCGTATTCTGCTCTGAAAGACTGTCTCTGTACGAAATATTAGGATTTTCCACACCATGAAGCAGCATATTCATAGCTCCGATTCGAAGCATGGTTCTGTCCATATCGTTACCATAAAACATAGTGTTATTGAAATGCTGAAGGCTCTCCTGATGAAGGAAAAGCTCCGGATGGTTTTCTCTTAGATAGCTCTGTGCTTCTATCAGAAAGCCTGCACTTCCCATTGCCGGATCAATTATTGTATCATCCGGTGCCGGTTTTACAAGCTCGACCATCATTTTTATAATGTGTCGCGGTGTTCTGAACTGTCCATTAGTTCCGGCTGTTGCAACCTTTGAGAGAAGATACTCGTATAAATCTCCCTTAGAATCTTCATCTCCCAGCTCAAGCTTATCTATTCCATCGACTATTTTTGACAGCATTGCCGCGGTGGGAATCTTGAATATAGCATCTCCCATATATCTGGCATAGGCCGAATCCCCGTCCTGATGCAGATTCTTTATAAACGGAAACACTCCATTTAAAACAAGCTCATACATTTCCTCTGCTGAACCGAGATTTTTGAATTTGCTCCAGCGGTATTTCTGACATTCACCCGGAAACATAGACTCATAGTCTACACCGAGAAAATTTGCCTCGTTTTCTTTTGTTGTCTCAACTTCGTCAAGCTGCTTTATAAAGAGTAAATATGTAAACTGTTCTATAACATCTAATGGATTTGTGATGCCACCTGTCCAGAATGTTTCCCATATTTTATCTATTTTATTTCTTAATTCTCCGGTAATCATTATCTGCTTCTCCTCTATTCTTCCTCTTTAATCACCTTTAGGAAACGCTTGACCTCCGCCCATGCACGCTTGGACTCCGGGAAATTGAGATATCCCATCTGGAACACATGAAACATCCCCTCATACACTGACAGTCGCACCTTAACGCCCTGGATTCTTGCCTTTGCAGCGGCCTCTACCGAGTCAGATAAGAGCATCTCTATCGAGCCTACCTGTATGAGCATTGGTGGAAAGCCTCTGAAATTACCAAACAGCGGCGATATGTATGGATCCATTTTATCGTGGTCACCGGGATAGTCATTCACGTAGATGAGACTGTCCCTTGTGTTTCCAAACAGTGGGTCCTTTTCATAGTTCGTCTCGTAGGATTCTCCGCCTGCTGTGAGGTCGGTCCACGGTGACATGGCTACTATTCCTGCCGGAAGCGGCATGTCGTGGTCGCGAAGATACATGGTAAGGCACATTGCAAGACCTCCGCCCGCTGAGTCTCCTGCCAGCACAATCTGCGAGCCAAACCAGCCCTGTGACAAGAGCCATTTATAGCAGGCTATGGCATCCTCAAGTGCTGCCGGATATGGGTGTTCCGGCGCCACGCGATAGTCAGGCGTGAGCACTGAGCAGCCTTCACTTACCTCATTATAAAGACCTGCAAATACATAGTATGCATTGCGCACTGCCCCCATATATCCACCACCATGCAGCTGCAGTATCACACGCTCTGTATTTGGGTTTTCCTTTGAAGATAAAAGCTTCATAGTGAAACCGCCCATATCTATATCCTCTGTTACAAAGCAGTCCGGAACAAGCCAAGCAGGTTCCTTCATACGCTTCCTGAGCTCTCCGGATTTTATTTTTTTGCCGATTGCAAGGTCATTTGTGATATGTCCCATCAGATTGGCAAGTATTTTTCCCTGCATACTGACTTCTTCATCTGCCACAGCTGCATTGCTATGGACTTTTTCCACATGCTCACTTTTCATGGCAGATAATGAGTTCTTAAATGTCTTTTCAAGCTTATTACCCAAAGCTCCTATTATTCCAGTTTCATTATCACCATTACTATCGCCGTTTTCAATTTCCGGATGGTAGTTTCCCATCTCCTCATCCTCAAACATATGCGAATTTCCTATTCCATGAAAGCCTATCATATATGAAATCTCCGTTTCAGCTCTGTTCTGGCTCTTTTGTCACCGATAATCAGTGTTCCGAGGAACAAAAACAAAGATGCTCCCATCGCTCCCATTGCCAGATATGGGAACCATATGACCTTGACTGCCACAAGTATCATCGCAATCACGCTCATCAGCACAAGAAAAAGCTGCATCATCATGTAGCTCTGCCAGTTTCTTATGTTTACTATCATAAGTATAATTGTTGCAAGAACCATCGCCAGTATGGCACTTGGGAAAACAAATGTAAGTGCCCAGCCACTGGCTCCTGTGAGCAGGTCTATGCCCTCGAGAAACAGCACCGTGAACACAAATGTGCTTACAATTTTAAAAATATATCCGTTTCTTCCGACTATTGCCAGACGCAGCGTCACATTCGCATAGATTACAACAAGAAGCACTATAAAGCTCCAGTTTATCTCATGGTCTGTCATGTAATCAACAGTTGTCAGCACAATCTGTCCTACTATAGACAGAAACAATATGATATTTTCCAGTAATCTGTATTTTCTTGATGCGCCCTTGACGTCAGGATATCTCGTACCGTTGTCATGGCTTGCTGTACTATCTGCCCTCTTTGCTGCACTATCTGTATCGTTTACGCACTTATCCGGCACATCATTATGCTGTTCAAAAACCCCTTCATTGCCCTGATGATTGTCCGATGACAGTTCAACCGGTGCCACAACCTGCTGGCAGAGCGGGCATTTATCTGTATTGTCTGCAATATACACACCGCATTTCATGCATTTAGTCATAATACTCTCCATTTGTTTCAATTGTCACTTCCACTCCGTCATTTACAAGCTTCTTAAAAAAGCTTCTCTGAATCATCGTATCGGCCAGAATAGATGAAAAAGTAAACACCAGCGTGTCCTTGTAGGAGCATATGGTGCCCTTCATAGGCTGTCCCTTGGACATTGGTATAAAGGAATAAAAGCCTGTTATATACGGCTCGTATTCCGGCTCCACCTTTATATTTCCAATATTGGTGATAGTGGTGGTGTTTGCCAGTGCCGACTGCGTATAGACCGCCTTCATTGCCAGATTTTTTATAAAAAGAGGCACCGGTCTCATCAGGATATTTTTCTGATTTGACACACTGTATGAGAAAAGATCCTCCAGATGCTCCTTCGAAATCTGTGAATTGATGGAATCCGTCACTATTTTAAGCACCTCCTCAAATGTGTAGGAGCTGTTTTGCGGTCTGAACTCAGCAGATATCATGACAAAAAAGTTCTTTGTGGTCACGGAGTCAAAATAAGGACGAAGGTTCACAGGAACTGCAACCCTGACAGGCATATCGTTTGGCATGCCGTGAAAACACTCCTGATACACACTCCACACAAAGCATGCTACCAGATAATCATTTATAGAAACTCCATAGCGGTGGCAGACCTGCTTCAGCTGTGATACAGGCATCATGCCATGTATCAGCCCAAACTCTCCATCAGGTACCTTTTCCAGCTTTAAAAGATACGCCTTCTGCCTGTTAAAGCCACTTGGCTTACTTGATTTGTAGTTCTTTACAAAGCTGTCCTCTCTATTTAAGGATGTGCCCTGCGTCAATGAATCGCCCTTTAGCTTTGCAATCTCCGGATGTGTGAGACGCAGATACTGGTAGGTGAGCTCCCTAAGGAAATTGATGCCGCCCATGCCATCTGTCAACACATGAAATACCTCAAGATTTATTCTGTTCTTATAGTATGTCACCCTGAAAAGATAGCTGTGATTCTTGTTCGGTCTTATAAATCTGCACGGAAATGTATTTTCCTCATGCACCTTTGGTGCCTTTTTGCCATTTTCCTCAAAATAGTTCCAGAATACTCCCATCCTGAGTCTCACATTAAACAGACCAAACTTCGGAAGCACTATATCCAGTGCCTCCTGCAGCTTTTCACTGTCAATCTCATCAGTTAAGGTGACTGAGATCCTATATACATTTGTCATGCTCTCCCCCGCTATACTAGGGAACAGATTTGCTGTGTTGTCCAGCTTGTCCCAGCGGATTGAACGCGTTTTCGACATTTTAAATTCCTCGCTTATTATAATGATATAGCGAAGCAGCACCCTAATCGAGCCTGCCGTACACCTCCATCGGCACATATGCCTTTATCTGTATCCCATCAGCCACATATTCCTCTGACACAAGCTCGCCCTGTTTTCTGATGAGCTGTATCACGCCTGCCTTATCATATGGGATAATTCTCTCAATATATACCTTGTTCTCTCTTAATATCTCCTCTAAAAGAGATTTTACCTCATCTAATCCCAGATCCTTTGCCGCTGAAATGTTAAGAGTATAATCTGCCCTGAAATCATGCAGCGGTTCGTTGTCTGTGCGGGCATCCTGCTTATTAAAAAGTGTGACAAATTTCTTGTCTTTTACACCAAGATCATCCAATGTCTGGTAGGTTATGAACATCTGCTTTTCCCGCTGCATATTTGATGCGTCCACCACATGGAAAATGATGTCAGCGTACTTTGCCTCCTCAAGGGTGCTCTTAAAGGCCTCTATCAGATGATGCGGCAGCTTTCTGATAAACCCGACCGTATCAGTTAAAAGCACCTGCTGCTTGCCATCAAGCGCAAGAATACGCGTTGTAGGATCAAGCGTTGCAAAGAGCTTATCCTCCTCAAGCACATCTGCCTCTGTCAGGTGATTTAACAGCGTGGACTTACCTGCGTTAGTATATCCTACTATCGCAACAACCGGTACTTTATTTTTTTCACGCTTTGCCCTTGTGATATCTCTGTGCTTCTGCACCTCTTTCAGCTCTCTTCGAAGCTGTGCTATCCTGTCATTTATAAGACGGCGATCCACCTCAAGCTTTTTCTCTCCGGGACCTCTTGTTCCTATTCCACCGCCAAGCCTCGACATGGACTTTCCCAGTCCCGACAAACGGCTTAATCTGTACTTGAGCTGAGCAAGCTCAACCTGTATCTTACCCTCACTTGTTGTAGCTCTTGATGCAAAAATATCAAGAATAACAAGTGTCCTGTCCATGACCTTTGTGTCAAGGTACATCTCCAGATTTTTCTGCTGTGCAGGACTCAGCTCATCATCGCACACAATGCCTGTTGCCCCTGTACTCTCCACAAGCTCTGCAATCTCCGCCACCTTGCCGGTGCCGACATACGTGCCCGGATGAATCTTTTCTCTTCTTTGGATAAGTGTGCCTACAACTGTCGCGCCTGCTGTCTTTACCAGCTCCGCAAGCTCTGAAAGTGAATCATCTGCATCATCACCGTCCTGCTCACTTACTCCGACGAGCACTACTCTCTCCTCAATATCCTCTATCTTAATAGTATCTGCCATAATCTATCTGGTCTCCAAAAACTGATATTCTCTTGCTGCATCCTCGTCATCGGGATAATCCTTCATGTATTCCTCCATTTTGCTCTTTGCTGTGGCAAAATCGCCGGAATACTCATATGCTATAATCATAGCCTTTGTTATCTGCTGCTTGTTCGGCACACTTTCAAGTTCAAGTGCGTTCTGAAAATAAGTAATCGCAGTGTCATAGTTACCATTGTCCATCTGCGCCTGTCCCATATTCATCAGCTCATAAGAATCCGCCTCACCGCTGTCTAGGTATTTCTTAAAATACTTCTGCGAGCTGTCATTATCGCCCTTCTTCTGATATACCTCACCCATATAGTAGTTTGCCTTGACAAGCTTCTCATCAATAGCCTTTTTCAGACTCTTTATTGCTGAATCATAATCACCAAGCATGGTATATATACGGCCTCTCTGCATATAGTCATCAGCAGTTTTTGCCTTAAGCTTTAAGGCATTATCCAGGTATTCCTTTCCCTGGTCATTCATGCCATACTTTGACAAGGTCTCATAAACGCCAAGATAGAGCTCATAATTATCATTATTCTCACTGAGCGCCGTCTTAAAATCCTTCAAGCCCTTGTCTGAATCATTCTTGGCAAAATATATGCAGCCTCTCAGATAGTATGCGTCAGAATCCTTATTATAGTCGATAATAGCCGTATATGTATCAATTGCTCCATCCACGTCACCGCTTAAATACTGTGCCTTTGCCTTATAATAACATATGTCAAGCTCCTCTGCGCCTACTGAGCCCACCGACTGGTCCAGTGCCTTCTGAAAAGCATCGACCGCATCATCATAGCTGCCGTTTTCTATACAGTTGATGCCATACTGTCTGTACGCATCCTTGTCCTTTGCCTTGTCGCCGGAGCCACAGCCTGTAAGCATGCCTGCTGTGAGCACTACGGTAAGCGTGAGTGCCATAAATTTATTCTTTATCATAATAGTTCTCCATGTGTATATTCTTCCCCTTATTATATATGTATTTACCAAACTTGTAAATCCCGCCCTTACATTTCTGCTAGGGGCCCACCGTGAACCGCGGATTATGAAATTGTATGCTGATAGTACGGTTTGCGGGCGTGGTGGGGGATACACAGTCTCGTGAGTGCTACGCTGCGCTGCCAAGATACTGTAAGAATTATGCCTTGCAGGCTTTCTATGCTCGACGAAACCGTCGAAACTCGCCCTCCATGGCTCGATTTCTCCTTGTCCCGGCATCCATGCCGGGCCATTTCTGTGTTGCATGGGCATAATTCAACAGTATCTAGACAGCTTCGCTATTCGCTCTCACGAGACTGTGTATCCCCCACCACGCCCACAAACCTCACTTTTCCATAAAAAAAATAAGTATCGGTAAGTAGTGCAACACATCATCTCACATCTCTCCACAACATAGTAAGACGTAAGCACCGGTCATCGGTGCGCACACGTCACCCCAATCTCACCACAACACAGCAAGACGTAAGCACCGGCCACCGGTGCGCACACGTCACCCCAATCTCACCACAACGCAGCAAGACGTAAGCACCAGCCACCGGTGCGCACACGTCACCCCACACATTTTGCCACAGCGTAAGGGACGTAAGCGCAGGGGACGGCGTGCATACATACTCTTGCGAGAGCGCATAGCGAAGCTGCCTAGTGTCTGTAGGATTATGCTTAGAACCACAGAAATGCACCGCCATGGACGGCGGGGCAAGGCGTTATGCGCCACGGACGGCGCATAAAAGCCGGTTTCGTCAGCCTGCGAAACACTCCGGGCATAATCCGTACAGACACTTGGCAGCGTAGCGTAGCGAACGCAAGAGTATGTGTGTACGCCGTCCCCTGCGCTTACGTCCCGTACTCTATCAAAAAAAAGAACCCCCGCGGGATGCACCCGCAGGAGTTCTTAAGCCCAATTTGTATTTAAAGGAGGAAGAAAAATTCTAGGCCTCTAAATGCCAGATTTCATCATTGTACTGCTTGATTGTTCTGTCAGAAGAGAAGAAACCAGCCTTGCTGATGTTGACAAGCATCTTCTTAGCCCAAGCCTTCTTATCCTCATAATCAGCGTAAGCCTTCTCTTTTGTCTTGCAGTAATCCTCAAAGTCTGGGAATGTCATGAACCAGTCTTTGTTGAGGAGCTCGTTGTAAAGTCTCTCTAAGTTCTCCTTAGAACCAACCTTCATCATCTCATCACTTACAAGGAAGTCAACAGCCTTCTTTAAGTCTGCATCCTTGTCATAGTAATCCTTAGAGCAGTAGTCGCCTCTCTCATATCTGTCGATAACAGTCTGTGAATCCTCACCGAATACATAGATGTTCTCATCGCCGACAAGCTCAGCTATCTCTACGTTTGCTCCGTCACTTGTTCCAAGTGTAATAGCACCGTTAAGCATGAACTTCATGTTTCCTGTTCCTGATGCCTCCTTAGAAGCAAGAGAAATCTGCTCTGAAATATTTGCAGCCGGGAATAATTTCTCAGCTAATGTTACGTTGTAGTTCTCAACCATGAATACCTTAAGGTATGGACTTACCTCAGGATCATTGTTGATAATCTGCTGTAAGCAGAGGATTGCATGGATGATATCCTTTGCAATGATATATGCAGGAGCTGCCTTTGCACCGAAGAAGCATGTGATTGGTGTAGATGGCTTCTTGCCTGCCTTGATCTCAAAGTACTTACGGATGATGTAAAGCACGTTGAGCTGCTGTCTCTTGTACTCGTGAAGTCTCTTAACCTGGATATCAAAGATTGAATTGTCAGGTACGTCGAGATTCTGAGTCTTCTTTAAGTAAGAAGCAAGCTCTGTCTTCTTTGCGTTCTTGATGTCAACAAGCTTTGTGAGAACGGCGTCATCATTGATGAAATTGCCAAGCTTCTCTAACTCGTTTGCATCCTTCTTCCAGCCGTCACCGATAAGCTCTGTGATGTATGCTGAAAGCTCCGGGTTACAAGACATTAACCAACGACGGAATGTGATACCGTTTGTCTTGTTGTTGAACTTCTCCGGCATCATTTCATAGAAATCTTTAAGTTCCTGCTTTTCAAGAATCTCCGTATGAAGTTTTGCAACACCATTTACAGAATATCCGAAATGAATATCCATGTGTGCCATGTGTACAAGACCATCCTTGATGATGTATGTGCTCTCATCAGCTACCTTTGCGCGAACCTTGTTGTCAAGCTCACGGATGATTGGCATAAGCTGTGGAACTGCCTTCTCCAAGAAGCTGATTGGCCATTTCTCAAGAGCCTCTGCAAGGATTGTGTGGTTAGTGTATGCACAAACCTTTGATACAATCTCAATAGCCTCATCCATCAGGATGCCCTTCTCCTGAAGGAGACGGATAAGCTCTGGAATAACCATTGATGGATGTGTATCGTTAATCTGAACTGCTGCATAATCAGCAAGGTCATGTAAATTAGAGCCCTTTGCCTCTGCCTCTGCAAGGATAAGTCTTGCTGCGTTTGATACCATGAAATACTGCTGGTATACACGAAGGAGACGTCCCTTATCATCTGAATCATCAGGATATAAGAATAATGTAAGGTTCTTCTTGATATCATCCTTGTCGAAATCAATTGTGTCGCCTACGATTGACTCATCAACTGACTCGATGTCGAATAAGTGAAGCTTTGTTGTACGGTTGTTGTATCCAACTACGTCGATATCGTAAAGTCTTGACTGTACTGTGAATCCGCCAAAGCTTACAGGATATGTGATATCTGTCTTTGTAAGCCAGCTCTCCTTTGTAATCCATGGATTTGGAGTCTCCTTCTGGAGATTGTTCTCAAATACCTGCTTGAATAATCCGTAGTGGTAGTTGAGGCCTACACCGTCTCCGTTGAGCCCGAGTGTTGCGATTGAATCTATGAAGCATGCTGCAAGACGTCCAAGTCCGCCATTTCCAAGTGAAGGCTCAAGCTCGATTTCCTCGATTTCAGCAAGTGACTTTCCGTTCTTCTCAAGAGTCTCTTTAACTTCATCGTAGATGCCTAAGTTGATAAGGTTGTTTGATAAAAGCTTTCCGATAAGGAACTCTGCTGAGATGTAGTAGAGCTTTTTCTTTCCTTTGTTTGAAACCTTTTTCTCTGCCTTGTCTTTTACAAGCTCAAGTAATGCGTAGTATACTTCCTCGTCTGTACTAACGCTGATTCCCTTCTGAAGCTTTGTTTCGATTTCCTGCATGATTGCCATTTTGATTTCCTCCCAAATCTGTTATCATGTGTACACGCCAATGTGTCAAATTAACTAATTTTCATTTAGCGTGCTTAACTTCCTTGTGTCATTTGATGAATCAAGTATAATCCATTACACTGCACAATTCTTGCAGTATACAGTCGAAAACTTGCACAATCCTATCATTTTTCGGTATTTTTAGTGGCTTTTCAAGAAATAATATGCTAAAATATCATCATGAATATATTAGAATATGAAAATTATCACGAAGCCAAAACACATGTGGAGCTTACGTTCCCATACAATACCTACCTGTGCTCTATTCCTCTTGATTTTTCCGGAGTTCCGCTGCACTGGCATGATGACATGGAGCTTATCTATATAAAGAAGGGCTGCGGTCATATATCTGTGGATTTTAAGGAGTACCATGTCACAGCGCCAAGCCTTGTGCTGATTCTGCCGGGACAGCTTCACTCTATAGACCAATATATGGATGAATCGATGGAGTACGAAAATATCATATTTTCCCTGTCGATGCTGCTTCCCGGAAAGTACGATTACACCAAGGAGGATTTTCTTACACCTCTCTTAGCCGGCAGATTCACAGTTCCGACGGTTTTTACACCGGTGTATCCATACTACGAGGATGTCGTGGCTCCAATAGATGCATGCGATGAGATTTGCAAGACGATGCCGCAGGGCTATCAGCTTTATATAAAGAGCAAGCTCTACGAATTCTTTTTTGTGCTTGATAACCGCTGCCGTAATCTGACAAAGCCACTAAAAAGCAAAAAAACTCTTGATAAGATGAAGGTTGTGCTCAAATATGTGGAAAATAATTATGCCGACAAAATCTCCATTGCCGATATCGCTGATGTAGCCGGGTTTTCCGAGTCTCATTTTATGAGGTATTTTAAAGAAACCATGGGCACATCGTTCGTTGACTATTTAAAGGACTACCGCCTGACCATGGCTGCGAGACTTTTGCAAAGCTCAGACAGCTCGGTGCTTTCTATTTCCGGTGAAGTGGGGTTTGAAAGCCTGTCATATTTTAACAGAGCCTTCAAAAAGCACTATGGCATGACACCTCTACAGTACCGCAAGGGCAGTTGACACCACTCTAGGTAGTTGCAATACAATATTTCTTAAATAAACGATGGTAAATAAACATGAAAAAAAATACATACATAAAAATGACTGCCCCATTCCGTGAAAATAACAGGGCAGCCCGAAAGCTTGAATTAATCAATAAAATATGCACTTATTTAGTTTTTATCACATACCCTGTATACGTGCTGTATCTGTGCTTTACAGCCGGTCATATGCTTGCACTCTCAATCATTGCTCCGCTTGTCGGCTTTATTGCAGTATCGGTTTTCAGATATATCGTAAACAGACCACGTCCATACGAAAAATTTGATATGACGCCTGTCATTCCAAAGGATACCCTCGGCAGGTCCTTTCCTAGCAGGCATGTTTTTTCTGCATTTATAATTGCATTTACTGTTTTAATATGCTCACCTGCTGCTTCGCCTTTATGGTTCATCGGCATTGTGCTTACAGTCCTTGCAGCTATCATTGCCTGTGTCCGCGTGATATCAGGTGTGCATTTTATCAGCGACGTTGTCGGTGCTTTTGTTTTTGCAGCCATTGAAGCATATATAGTGACTGTTTTCTTTTTATAAATAGCTGTTAGTTGTTGTTTCCACCATCAACACTCTTTTTTACAGCGTTTCCGGCATCATCTACGGCATCCTTTGCGCCGTCTATTACAGCCTTGCCGGCATCGCCTGCTCCGTCTATCACATCCTTGCCGGCATTTCCGGCGCCATCTATGATATCCTTGCCGGCATTCCCGGCATCGTCGGTGGCAGAGCCACCTCTTTGTGTATTTTCAACCATTGAGGTGTCAGCCACATTACTATTGTTTCCACAGGCTGCAAAAGCACTTGCAGCAGCGAGTATCAGGCAAAGTGCCAATAAATATTTAATTTTCTTCATTGTATCAGTCTCCTTTTCGTTTTGGAGATAGTATGGGCAATTTTTCGTAATTTATACATCATTCGTAACTATTCTGAACCACTGAGAACAAAAAAGCTGATGCGTCATGCATGCATGTAAGTGACAGTTTTTCTTGTTCTCAGCTTTTTAACTTAGGTTTCGTGATGAGTGCCGCGATATATGAAAAGATTAGTGCTGCCGACACTCCGACGGCACAAGCCTTAAAACCGCCCTTAAACAGACCTATAAAGCCCTCGCTGTCCACTGCCTCCTTCACACCCTTCCACAGTACATTGCCAAAGCCCAAAAGCGGTACGTTGGCACCGGCACCTGCCCACTTTGAAAATGGCCCGTATATGCCGACAGCGCCAAGCAGCGCTCCCGTGCACACGAGCATTACCATAATTCTGCCCGGCATGAGCTTTGTTTTTTCCATTAAAATCTGTACTATGGCGCAGATTATACCGCCCACGACAAATGCTTTTACATAATCCATTATATCCTTACGCCTTTCTTCTATTTTTTGAACGTGCGCCATCCTCAAAAACGGCTCGTTCACCCTATCTCGTTCACCCTATTATATATGTGAAGCCATCAGCTTCAAATTGAAGCTTCAAGCACCACACCGTGTGCAATTCCCGGTACTGACTCGCCCTCGTTGAAGCTGACCGGCGAAAGAAGTGCTCCTGTCGGCACAAATAGTATACGCTTCAATTCACCGCTTCTAAGTTTTGGCAAGTAATATGCCGACAAAACAGTTGCCGAGCACGCACAGCCCGAACCACCTGAGCCTGTGTTCTGGTTCGTTGCATCAAACATCTTCATGCCACAGTCCTCGTGATTTTTGCTTATGTCCACGCCCTTTTGCCTGCACAGGTCAATCAGTATCTTCTGTCCGACGCTTCCAAGATCTCCTGTCACTATCCTGTCGTAATAGGAAGCCTTTCTGCCAAAATCACTCAGATGATTTACTATCAGCTCACAGGCCGCAGGGGCCATTGCAGCGCCCATGTTCATGGCGTCCTTTATGCCATAATCCACCACAACTCCTGTTGTGATTCCCTCAATCTGCACCTTCTTTGATATACTATCTGCATTGTCACCCCCAGTCCATTCATTGTCACACCCGGTCTGTGTCTCATTGCCACCTGCTCCACTGCCCACAATAAATGCTGCACTTCCTGTCACTGTCCACGTCGCTGACACCGGTCTTTGATTGGCATACTGGTTAGGAAAGCGAAACTGCTTTTCGGCACTGCCAAAGTGGCTCGATGTCACTGCCACCGCATGCCTTGCATACCCTGCTGCCACAAATGCCGCTGCAAGTGAGAGCGACTCCCCGCATGTGGAGCATGCTCCATACACTCCAAACCACGGAATACGGAAGTTTTCCACACCAAAGGTTGTGGCCATAGACTGTCCGAGCAGATCTCCTGCAAATACATAGTCCATGTCGGATGCATCCAGATGTGCTTTTCCAAGGGCCATTGTGAGTGCATCGCGCTGCATGGAGCTTTCCGCCTTTTCCCACGTATTCTGCCCAAACCTGTCATCCTTGCCTACAATATCAAACAGACCTCCAAGCGGTCCGTCCGCCTCCTTTGTGCCTACAACTGAACTGCTTTCCAATATAAAAGGAGCCTCCGCAAAACGGAGACTCCACTTTCCCAATTTTTGCTGCATACCGACTCTCCTTACTCTTAATCTCATCAAATCATAGATTTAATTAATGTCAGTATGCACAAACATATAAAATATATTCATTCAGATATAACAGCTCTATTTGCCATCATATGACACAACTGCGTCCACATCATACTTGCTAAGAAGCTTTCTGCCATTAAGACCTGCAAGCTCAATAAGGAAAAGCATCTTCACAACCTCTCCTCCAAGCTCCTCAACAAGCTCTGCTGCTGCCTGCATTGTGCCTCCTGTAGCGATAAGATCATCCACGAGAACCACCTTCTGACCGGGCTTTATAGAGTCCTTGTGCATCTCAATTGTTGCTGTGCCATACTCAAGGTCATATGTCTTTGATACAGTCTCACATGGCAGCTTGCCTGCTTTTCTCACCATGACAAACGGTTTATGAAGCGCATATGCTATCGGCATGCCAAAAACAAAGCCCCTTGATTCTGCTCCTGCTATCACATCAAAATCGAGTCCGTCAAGCCTCTTTATCATCTCATCAATTGCAAGCTTTAATCCATCTGCATCCTGGATAACACTTGTCACATCGCGGAACATGATGCCCTTCTCCGGGAAATCCGGGATAGTTCTGATATAGTCCTTTACTGTTTTCATTGTATGTACCTTCCTTATGTGTATTTAATATGTATTTACAAATATATTCGTGACGCATTTGTCCTTTTTGTATGCATTACCATTTTACTCTCTTGTGGCGCCATATGCAAATCAAAATCACTTCACCTTATGATACCCATCTATGCACTCCACGACATCCACTATCTCTATCGTGCCGGCA
>OILH01000076.1_pt1 | contig 21397 bp, 24 predicted proteins | sample 1584501 | NCBI WGS metagenome assembly OILH01 (sample SAMN02674693, study PRJEB24791) | human gut metagenome, SKBSTL018 | isolation source: stool | host: Homo sapiens | place: USA | reverse complement strand
GCTTCAGACCGGTGTCAAAGCCGCTGGTCAGCTCCGTTTCGGCGGGCAGGGTGTAGATCAGCTGTGCTGTCTCCGCCTGCGCAATATTCACCGTGCAGCTGGCGCTCTTGCCGCCTGCCGTAGCTGTCACCGTGCAGATGCCGGCCTTCACGGCAGTCACCGTACCGCCTGCCACCGTAGCAAGGCCGGCGGGCGAAACGCTCCACCACACCAATTTGTTGGCAGCGTTCGCGGGCAGCACCATGGCGGTCAGGGTCTGGCTCTCGCCCTCGCTCAGGTTCAGGATCGCGGCGCTCAGGCTCACGCTCTGCACCGGAATGTCCTGTGCACTGCCGCCCCACTCTGCGCGCAGGGCATTCAGGGCAGACTGTGCATCGCCGGTCTTGTAGGCCGCGTTTTCAAACAGGGTCAGCAGCAGTTCCTTTGCACCTGCGGTAAAGCCGCCGGCTGCTGCAATGCCCTCCTCCATGTGGTTCAGGTGGGCAGCCGTCAGGGTCTGGCCGTCCACAAAGTTTTGTTTTTCGTAGCTCATTCGTTCCTCCCTAAGCTCATTTTTCCAAGGACTGCCTGTCCCAGCACAGCAGAAGCCGTGTCCGTCGGTGGATCCGGCTGCGGAGGGTCTGGCTGATCTGGAATGCGGTCTTTCGGCCATGGGTTACAGGTTGCGGTGATCTTCACGGCAGCCTTGTACTCGCCGGGGGTCATCTCCACGTCCAGCTGCCCAGCCCAGACCTCACCGTCCCGAACAAAATAGAAGTGCAGCCATTGCCCTTGCAGCAGCGCTTCCAGCTGCGCACGGATAGACGCCCACTGTGCTTTGGGTCGGTCGCAGACAAACTCCATCGAGATATTCCGCTTTTTGTGGTGTACGCTGCCGTCTACGGCGCGGGTCAGATCCAGCAGAAAATCCGCGCCGGGCACCTCAACGAGCATAGAATCGGTTTCCGGTTTGCCGATCTGTGGAGAGTCGCGCTTGAGCCACAACCCAAAGTCCGACCGCATGGAGAGCGTGCCCTTTGGCGTTGTGATACGCATATCGTTCAGGCGGGGGCTTTGGGCGGCGAGCGCTTCCAGTGCGGCATAGTCTCTCATGTGTAGGTCACCTCGGTTCCGTCATCAGCGATCTGCACTGCAGGTACTGGAGCGGCGGGAGACTCAGGCGGGCTGTAGATTAGTTTTTTGCCGTCCCATACATAGTCGCTGCAGCTCGTGCCGTTTCCAGTCTCGGGAAATTCGTCAAAAACAGCCTCGTTGGGCTCAGGTACGGGCAAAAAGCTGATATGGTACCATGCGCCATTGTACAGTCTGCCATCAGAGCAGACCTTTGCCAGATACTTAAAGCCTTCTTTTTTCATTACATAAACCCATAAATCTTGTACGGTACGCACATACCGGCATCTTCTGACCAGCCGTCACCGCCTGGATTTTGGAGGTTGAAAGACCAGATACCCAGAACGGTCGTTCCTGAATAACTAGAGGTTCTTTCGTACCCGCTGCCGAACACGATACGGTCGTCATATACGGTCACGCTGCGTTTGTGCACGGTGTTCCATGGGTACACCATACTCATTTCCACGCCGTTCACGGGCACGATCATAGAGACCAGTCCGGCATTGCCGCCTCCCGCGAACCACGTCCCGCCTTTTTGGCTGCGGAACAGGATCAGCAGCGCAGAGTAGCTGGACAGGCCGCTCGGTCGGATAGTCTGGGCACCAAAAGTCGTTTCGCTGTTATACCAGAGCTCCTGCTTGTTTCGAATGCCGTTGAACGTAATGGCACCGCTGCTGATGGAACAGCTGCCCATGCCGTCCGTAATGGAGATGGCGTTGGACTGGATATTGACCATGCTGCTGCCATCCATGACCCGGATACCATCGTTCAGGATCTGTACCCGTTTGCCGGGCAGAGAATCGTGCCGGACGATGAGACCGTTCTGCGGGGTGAACTCCAGAAAGTTCGTGGCAGTTTTGGCAGCTTCGGCTGCATCCTGCTTTGCCTGATTTGCGGCGGTGTCATCGGTATACTTAGACGCTTTCACCCAGTCAGCAGCCTGATAGCTGCCGGACTGGCGGGCGGTCTGGCAGCGCAGGATATCACCGTCGTCGCCCTGCATCCAGATGTCACCCACGTCATAGGGCGGGGCAGGGGTGCTACCAAAGCAGCGCACCTTTCCGTCTGCGGCGGCCTGCGCCGCAGCAGCGTCTGCCAGAGCCTTGGCAACGCCCGTGTCCCGGATGACGGTCCAGCTGTAGGTGCTTCCATCCAGCACCCAGCGGTAGCCCAGACCGGTGAGCTTGTCGTAATACAGATCGCCGATGTGCTGCTTTTTGGCGGTGTCGGTCGTCCAGTTTTTTGCAGGCTCGTTTGCAGCGGTGGGCGTGCCGGCATAGAACCAGCTGGTGATGTTATCATCGATCTGGTTCTGCAGATCTCCCATCTTCACGACAGCATTCGAAAGCCCCTTGGAGATATCCGATAGCTTACTGTCTGTGCTGCTTTTGTAGGCAAACAAGCGCTTCAGCATATCCTGATGGTATTTCTCGGAAGTATAGGCGCTTTCCTGCAGCAGATTGGTCGTGCCCATGTTGGCCACCTGCCGGTCAGTCAGGGTGCGGCGGGTCATGCCGAAGGTGAACTCTTTCTGCGCAGGCTTTTCCAGTGGCTCCACTAGTTTTGTGCAGAGCATCACGGCATCCACACTGTGCGGTGTGCTGACAATGTGGGAGTACATGGCAAAATCCAGCCGGTCGGTGTCGTAGCCTGCATCCACAAAATCCACCGCCCGGATGACGTAACTGGTCTTCATTGCGTAGTTCTGCTGCAATGCCTGCACACCAGCGGCAAAGGTGTCGTTGGCGCTGTCTGTGTCCAGCTCTACAATGCGGGTAATGATGCCGAACTTCTGCACGGCTGCATCGTTCTGGATCCAGCCCTCCTGCAGATTATAGGAGTAGCCCGATGCAGGCAGATACTGCGCAACAGTAGCGGCATCTGTTTCCATGATGCCCCAGCGCTCCTCGTGCTTATCCTTGGAGGTGTCCCGCCACCACATGAGCTTGTAGTACCACTTGGAGGTGTCCACCGTGTGCTTGTTGCCGATAGGGTAGATGCGGGTGTACAGGTCGGTGGCATCGGTGGTTTCGCTCAAGTTGAGCAGATTGCGTCCGTACTCGATTTTCTGGGCGGTCTGCCGCTTGGCTTCCACTGCCTGATCGCAATAGTTCAGCACGTTCAGGCCGGTGGAGGAATCAAAGCTGCAATAAAAATACCCTCCGAACACCTTGAGCACCAGCTTGTCCAGAATGTCCCACACTTTACCGTAGTCCTCGCCAACGCCGTACTGGTCGGCATCGCCGAACTGCACCACAAGGTTGCCCAGCGCCGCCGTAACGGTGCCCAGCTGGAAGCATTTCATCTTGCTTTTCACCTGATCGTTGTGTGCGTCGATCAGGTGCTGCAAAAACTGGCGCAGGTTGCCTTTGTAGTTGAAGGGTGTGATGGAGGAATCGTTGAAGTAACTCAGTGCGCCCTCGCAGTACACCACCCGCCGGTTGTAAAAATCGGCCTCGTGCTTCAGCACCCGTCCGCGCCAGATCTCTTTGCCATCCCGCCGCACCTGTACCACCGTGCTCAGTTTTTGCAGCATATCGTACTGTGCATGATCCCGCGTCATGGTAAAAACAAGGCTGCCGCCCTTGCTGACCTCACGGGTCAGCTTGGGGGACAGCACCAGTGCCTGCGGGTCGTTGGGACGATAGAGCAGCAGCTTTGCGTCCGGGTTGCCGTAGGGGTATGCATAGATCTCGTACATATCAGTTTCCTCGTTCGCTCAGCACCGTAAGGTCTCCCAGGCTTCTGTTCACGCTGGGGGTGATGATGCGTCCCACCTGCTCGCCGTCAAGCGCGATCACGCTGTTTCCGGCTTCCGGCAGATATTTCTCCACCACACCGTAGAGCCGCTCCATCTGCGCCTGCATTTTGGCTTGATATGCCAGCATGGCGTTGTTGTCCGGGTTCATGACATAGGGGTCGGTGCGGTAATCGTAGCCCGCAAAGGCACGCTCGTTACCGTACCAGTATGCGTCCTGAATGTCCTTGTAGGAGTATGCTTTCTGCGTGCTGGTAGTGCCGCTGCTCTTGCCCTTGCCAAACTTTGCAAACAGCGCAACGCCCAGCGCCACCACACCCGCCACAATGGCGATGATCGCGGCAACTTCCGGGTTCGAGATGATCAGGCTGCCAACATTTGCAATCAGCCCGCCTACGCTCTCTGCGATCGTGCCAAGGCTGCCCATGCTCCCGGCAAGGCCTGCGATTTTGGTGCCCGCGTTGACGGCAAAGTTGCCCATGCTCGTGCCCATGGTGCCCAGCACGCCCATGATCTTGCTGCCAACGTCGGAAATGTTGATGTTAAGTCCGTTCAGGATATCCTGTACCCCACCGTCCTTGCCCAGTGTATTGCCCAGACCCTTGGCAATACCGTCCGCGATGCTGCTGCCGATATCCCACGCCTTCTGCGAAATGTCGCTGATCTTATCGCCCAGTACCTTGTTCAGCCGCTGGATGAGGTTCTGCCCGAAGTCGTCAATGAGCTTCTGGCTTTCCGGTGCAAGGCCGTTGTACAGTGTGGACAGTACCCACTGCCCGATAGACTTCCAGTTCTTGCTTTTTACGGCAGAGACCAGCGTGCTGAAGGTGCCCAGCACGCCCTTGTCGGCCTCCTTCTTCCAGCCTTGCAACAGACCTGAAAAGTTCTTGGAGGAGGCATCCTCCAGCGTTTTTGCCACCTGCTCGGTGCCGTCGGCGGCGATGGTCTTTACCTCCTTCACCGTGCGCAGCGCACCGTCGATGATGGCGGTGTAGGTCTTGGTGATGGTCTGTTTCTGGCTCTCGGTGCCGTCGGTCAGGGTCTCGGTCACGGTCTGGGTGGCGGTACGGATGCCGTTCACCAGCGCCTCGCTCGTGGAGGTGACGGAGGAGGCAAGCTCCCGCACCGTTTCCATGGTCTGCTGCACGGTCTTTTTGCCGTTTGCGCCGATGGTGGTAACAGTCTTGATGGCCTTCAGCACGCCGTTCACCAGCTGGCGGCTGGTCTCGGTGATGGTCTGTTTCTGCTGCTTCTGGCCGTTGGAGAGCACCTCGTCGGTGGTCTGGGTGGTGCGGGTGACCTTGCCAAGCACCTCGGTGACAGTATCGGCGTAGGAGCTGACCACAGAGGCCGCTGTGGCGGTCTTGGACGCTGCCGCAGCGGCTTTGGATGCCGCCGCAGCGGCAGCATCCCCGGACTTGGTATAGGCCGGGATGGCAATCTCTGCCATAGTCTGGGCGCTGCTGCCAAGGCTTGTGTTGGAACTTGCCCAGCTGGCAGCCCAGTTGTCCTGTTTGCCGCTGGCGGTCTCGGCCAAAGAAATACCGGCAGTGACAGCGGTGGCAGCATTGCTCACCACATTGCCCTTGCCGGTCAAACCCTTGATAAAGCTCTGTATCAGGTTTTTGCCCCACTTCACCGCCTGCGCGGGCAGGCTCTTGATCCAGCTCAGCGCACTGGAAAAGCCGCCCTTGAAGGCGGTCAGCATGCTGGAACCCATGCTCTTTACGCCGTTTGCCACGCTGGTGAGGATGTTCTTGCCGATGTTCAGCCAGTTGATGGCAGAGATCACCGACAGCACCGCCTGCAGAATCTTCTTCCAGTTGGCCAGCAGGGAAGGCACGGCCTGTATGATGCCCGCAATCAGCTGCACGATGATGGAGATACCCTGCGCAAGGATCTTGGGCATATTGTCGTTGATGATGCCCGCAATGTTGATGATGATATCCGGCACATAGGCGATCAGCTGCGGCAGACCGGCAATCAGGCCGTTGAGCAGCTGGGTGATGCAGTTAAGCCCCGCATCCACAAACTGCCCCGCGTTGGCGCGCAGCTCCTCGGTAAAGGAGAGCAGCTGCGGCAGGGCAGAGGAAAGAAACGCCGGGATACCCTGCGCAAAGCCCGCCGCCAGACTGCTGACCAGCTCCGTGCCGGTCTGGAGTACCTCCGGCACAAGGCCGTATACCAGCTGCGGGATGCCCGCCAGCACGTTGCCGATCATGGGCAGCAGGTTACCCTGCAAAAAGGTGCGGGCGGTATCTGCCAGCGCCTGCATGGGCGCGGTCAGGTCTGCGCCGGTGCTCCAGTCGCCCAGTACGTTCTGCGCTGCCGCCTTCATGGCTGCAAAGCTGCCGGTCAGGGTGGTGGCGGCTTCCTTTGCCGTGGTGCCGGTGATGTCCATCTCGGTCTGGATGACATGGATGGCGCTGTACATATCGGCCAGATTGCCCAGCTCGTAATGCACACCGGAAAGCTTCTCTGCATCGGTCAGCAGCCGCTGCATCTCTGCCTTCGTGCCGCCGTAGCCGAGCTTGAGGTTGTCCAGCATGGTATAGTTCTGCTTGGCAAAGCCCTGATAGGCATTCTGGATGGATGCCATGTCAGTGCCCATTTTGTTGGCGTTGTCGGCCATGTCCACCATGGCCATGTTGGCCAGCTGCGCAGCGGCGTTGGTGTCCTTGCTCACGCTGGACAGCAGACTGGCGGCAAAGCTGGTGGTCTGCTCCATGTAGTCGTTAGCGGACAGACCTACCGTCCGGTACGCCTGTGCAGCGTAAGCCTTGACCGTATCGGCGCTCTCCTTGAACAGGGTCTCCACGCCGCCGATGCTCTGCTGCAATGCGCCGCCAAGGTTCAGAGAATCCGAGATCATCTTGCCGATGCCCGCAGCAGCAATCACCTTTTTCAGGGTGCCCACCAGCTTTGTGCCCAGCAGCGTGCCGGCGCTTTCACCGGCAGAGGATGCCTCGCCGCCCATGATATGGCTGATGCTGCCCTGAATGCCATCGGCAGAGGGCACGATCTGGACATAAGCCTTTGCCAGTTCAATGCCGTTTGCCATCTGGTTCACCTCCTTCTGCGGCGCGCATCGCCGCCTCAAATTCCTCGGGACTGTCAAAATATTGCACCGGACTGTCCTCGGATTCCGCTTCTGTCTTGCCCAGCAGGGTGTTCAGAATGGATGTGGGCGGTTTCTCGTCCGCATACGCAAGCCGTCCGATGCGCCAGCAGATGGCCTGCAGGGTGTCTAGTTCAGCCGCCTGCAGGGTCTGCGCAAGGGTCAGTTTCTGCCCATGCAGCACCATCATGCTGCGGCTGTCCGGCGGCAGACCGGCGGCCAGAGTGGCCGCCAGCCGTACCGGTAGGGCACGCCAGTTCAGCAGGTTGTAATACTGGACAAAATCGCAGATCAGTGCGTCCTCGTCCGTTGCGATCAGTTCGGCGAGGATGCAGAGTTTTTTCCGGCGTTGATGGACTGGAACAGCTCCATGATGGTGCTCTCAACGGCAGACGCAGGCACGCGGCCGTCCTCGGTACGCAGATGGTCGTACAGGCGCTTTTTGCCGTCCTTGCCCAGCAGCTTTACGACCAGCCGGGACATGGCCAGCGGGTTGCCCTCGTCCAGATCAGACAGTGCGTCCAGCACCTCCATGTTGTCCAGCGTGCTCTCTTCCAGCTCAATGGAAAAGCCGGATTCGGTCTTTGCAGTGATCATGATGTTCCTCCTTACTTACCGGCGCTCTGCATATACTCGTAGTGGGTCTTGCCATCGGTGTCGGCAATCGCGGTGATGGTGGTCTGGTAACCAACGGCAGTACCGTCTGCATAGGTGATATCGCCCACAGAGGTTACAGTGCCGCAGGGGATGACCACGCGCTTTTTTACATTGTTCTTCAGCACCATCTCCACGACGTAGGCATAGAAGGGCAGATCGTCGGCGCTGGCCTTGACGGTGATGCCGGTCTCCAGCGTGCCGGTGACGTTGTCGGCGCCGTATACGGTCTTCAGCACATCAACGCTCATAGCCTCGATCAGCGTGCACTGGAAGGTATCCGGGCGCTCGGTCATCAGGCTCAGCACCGTGTCGCCGCCCCATGCAGCGGTATTTTCGTTAGAGGGAGAGTTAGAGTTGGTCAGGCCGTCCTTGGAGATATAACCCAGAGACTTGAACTCCGGGTCCAGATCGCTCTTGGCGTCCGTGGGCAGAGCCGTGCCCAGCGGTGCGCACCAGATAGCGCCGCCGACCTTGGGTTTTGCTGCGGTCACATTTTTTGCATTCATAGAAAATGCTCCTTTCGTCAGTAATGCACCACCTCAAAAACTGCCTGATACCGGGGCAGCTTGCGGGTGGTGTCCGGGAAATTGTAGTCGGTGTTCAGCGTGCAGGAGACGATCTCCGGCAGGGTGTCCGCGTCCAGCATGGTCTGCACCACGCGATGGCTCAGCTGCGCGGCAGCATAGTCGCTGCTGCCGTAGGACTGCACCGCCAGCGTGGCGGTAAAGATGCCGTCCTTGTAGCTGGAGCCGGTCTTTTCCAGCACACAAAAATTGCCGGAGGGTTTCTCCGGCACGGACAGATAACAGGGAAAAGCGTTTTCACGCAGATAGTTCTGGATGGTTTCTTCGATCATATCACTTCAGCGCCTTCAGAATAGAGTTGGTGTCGGCGTTCTCTTTGCGGGCGGCGGGGCTTTCGGCGCTTACTTTGGCCACCACGCGGGTGCTGGCTTTGTAGTAGCTGGCCTTGTAGCCCTCGCCAAGGCGGTTTTGCGCCGCAAAGGCAATGCCGGTCAGGGCGTTCTCCATCTCCGGGCTTTGCAGCAGCTGCCGCACGCCCTTGCGATTCAGCTTGATGGTCACCTTACTCATAGCGTTCCACCTGCACTTTCTTATTCCAGCGCAGCGGGATCATGGCTTCGATACCCTGCACAGCCCCGCCGCAGGTGCGGAAGGTCTGCCCGAAAAACGCCACCCGGACGTTGTCCCAGTTGTGGGTATCGCCCTTTGGGATTGCCAGCGTATAGGCGATGCGCCGCCCGGTCAGCTGCAATTCGGTGGTGATCTCCTCGGCAGTGGGCTGCCCCACCAGCACATTGTGCACGGTGACAGGGCTTTCTTCGTAGATGGGATCGTGGAAGCCGTCCTCGCCGGTCTTGGTCTTTTCGTACAGGATGATATCGATACCCTTCAGCATAAGTCCTCCAGCGGGCTGTGTGCGCCCAGCCTACTGCCCACGCCCAGCAGCTTTTTTTCCAGCTTGGAAAGGTACAGCTCACCGGTAGAGCCGCCGCTCATGGTCCAGCTCTGGCTGTAGCCCAGCGCCGTGGCAGTTCCCTGCGTTGCGCCCATGGGGAAGGTGACAGCGTCCCCGCTGTCGTCCTCGCCCAACTGACGGCGCACCATCCGGCAGGATACCAGCCGCTTGCGGTCAGCATCGGCATCGGCGTTGTAGGTGTCGATGATAAGCGCCGCCTCGCTCAGCAGGGCGGTGCAGCGGCCGCGCTCCTCGTCCGACAGGACGCGGAAGCCTGCCTCCACGTCCTGTAGTTCTGCGTAGCTCATGGCGGCACCTCATCAGGTGGCGGTCTCGGTGCGCTTGATGTACAGGGTCTGGGGCTTGGAGACCTTCAGGCCGTACACCTTGCGGCCCTGCACAGCGGATGCGCCGATGTACTTGCCGGAGCCGGACAGATCCTGCAGGTGCACAGCGGTCTGCCACTCCATGACGCGGTGGCACCAGTTGGGGTGACCGGCGATGAACTCGGTGGTGGTCTTTTTGCTGCTGACGCGGGTGGTGGACTCGTAGTCCATGTTGTTGCTCTCAAACACGTTGAAGCCCGCAATGCGGCCAACAACGCCCTGCTGCACCATCTCCTGAGACAGGTCGCCCTGCTTGATGAAGTGCTCGTCCAGCATCAGCACCTCCAGATACTCCGGGGACGCGATGAGGAAGCGGCCCTCGTTGGGTACGCCCTTGCGGCCCAGCACCCGCTTGGCTTCCAGTGCCAGCTTGTAGGCGTTGGCCTCGGTGGCGGCGGTCTTGGTGGCGCTGATGGTAGCACCGGCTGCGCTTTCCAGCGCGTCGATGGACTTCTTGTCGATGGACAGCGCCAGAGAGTAACCGGCACTATCCAGACGCTCTGCCACAATGTCATCGGGCACGCTGTCGGCATCGTAGCCGTCGATCAGCTCGTTGACTGCCTCGTCGTGGTCGATGTTCAGATCCAGATAGGTGGTGGTGCCCACATCGGCAGCAACGCCGTTGGCCTTGTCGTACTCCTTGACGGCCACCTCGGTGTCGCGCACCGGGATCTTGACCTTGCCGGAAGTGGGGTCGCCCTCGTAGCGGCTGTTGAAGATGAGATTGTCGCGGGTCACCAGCGTGTTACGCAGCTTTACGTCCACATAGGATGCCCAACGCTCCTGATTTGCATGTGCCATAAAAATACCTCGCTTTCTCCGTGCTGCTGCACGGGTCAGATTTTCAGATTCGGGTTCAGTTTGCTGAAGGCAGCCAGAACGCCGTCCGGCTGGCTGGGGATATGGTTTGGAGTACCGCCATCCCGGACGTTGGGATACCCGGCAGGCTGGGTGTCGCCGAACGCCCACGGGTTCGCCTTGACCGCATTCTCCAGCGCCTTGTTGATGTCGGTGGTGCGGTCTTTAGAGCCCTTCAGGGCATCCAGATCCAGCAAAGCGCGCACTGCATCCACGCTGCGGCCCTTCTTGCCGAGGATGGCGGTGTTCAGGGCACTGTCAAAGGCAAAGCCATCGGCCTGCGCCTGCATATCCGCCTTCAGCTTGGTCACCTGCGCCTGCAGCCCGGCAACGTCCACACCGTCAAAGGCCTTCAGGCCGTCCTGTGCGGTCTTGAGCTGTGCCTGTGCGCTGTCTAGCTGGGTCTGCAAGGCTGCGGCTGCGTTTTTCTCCCGGGTGATGTCGCTGCCGTTCTCCTGCATGAGCCAGTTCAGCTGCTCCTCGGTAATGCCGGGGATCTTGTTCTTTACGTCTTCGCGTTTCATGGTGGAAACTCCTTTCTGCTTGTAAAACCTCGGTTTGGTGACGCAGTTCTCCGTCTGCGTCCGGTTGTGGGCAGGGTACGCACTGCCCGCTGCGATGGTGCCCGTTTCGTCCTCATGCGGGCAAAATGGGCATAATAAAAGCACGGTGCGGTCTGCATCGTGCTTGATACGGGCTAAAATAGAGTGTTCTGGTTAGTGCCTTTACGGTTTTACTTCCACGCTGGGCAGGATGTCCGTGTGGAAATAGAGTTTATAGTGGTACGGGTCGGTATGGGTGCCGGTAATGTCCTCCACCACATACATGGTGTAGCCGTTCAGGTAGATATAATTTTTGCGGTAGGTGTCCGGGCCAATTTTCACCGTGCAGACCAGCTCGTTGCTTGAGTTGTTGGAGATGGACATGTAGCCCTCGGCTTCCATGATGATCTTATCGGTGCGGGCGTTGTAGACGGTGATCTTGCGCTCGCTCTCAAAGTAATCGGCCTGCTTGGAGATGTTGGCATTGGCCTTGTCGGCCTCCGAACAGCCGCACAGCAGGATAGATGCGGCCAACGCGATGGCGAGAAGAATCTTTTTCATGGTGCTTTCCTTTCCGTTTTTGGGCATGAAAAAACCACGGTGCGTGTGCATCGTGGTCAGAATATAAAAATCACTCAACGCCGGGAGGGAGTTCCCCAATTTCTTTCAGCACATCGTAAGCAGCGCGAGAAGCAAGCTGGGCCGGAGGCGCAGGGCTGTCCAGCATATCGCACATCTCGTCGTATTCGTGGTCAATCGGATGTTCGAGAAGCCACTTCTGCATTTCTGCAATCCGTTCCGGTGTAAGCCGACTACTCATAGAATCTCACTCCGTTCTCTTGAAGTTCTTTGATGGCTTGCCAGACAAGTTTTTCAGCCTGCTCAAGAAGCTGCTCGTCTGACAGTTCCGCACGGGGGATATTTTTCAGCCGGTCTATTCCGGCGTTCAGCTGCCAAACAATGTCTTTTGCTGCAACGGCATCGTAATCAGCGCTTTTCTCGACCGCATAGATGTGTCCGTTATGCCCAATGGCCGTCATGAGTTTCAAGTTCTCACTTTTGGCGAAGCTCGACAAGTCACCATGGGAGAAAATGCCACACGCAGGGTGCGTATGTATGACGGCATAGGGCACATTAAAGTTGGGCAGCTTGACAGAGTGCCCCTCTGCACTGCCAACGACATCTTGCGTCAACGGCTTCATGTTCAGGTCGAACGCCTTGCCGACTTCAACACCGGGCGGCTGTTTTGCCGCAGTCATGAGCAGTCGTTTGTGGGCGTTTTGAAGTTGTTGCTGCTTTGCACCGTCCAGAGTTTCGCAGTTGAACGACTTGACATTGCTGATTGACTGCATTGTAACAGGTTTTGGCTCCATGTTCAAGCTCGAATAAACAGAGAAGTTTTTCCTTGCCGCATACGCCGCCCGCTTCTGGGCGTTGATGGCATCCCTCCGGGCGGCGTAGTCGATGCGGCGCATGGCATTCACATCGCTGCCGGCGTCCCGGTACTGCTTGAGGTATTTCTCCGGGTCGTAGCCTGCCACGCTTGTGCCGGAATGGAACCGCACCGCAAACTCACAATCGCAGTTGGAATGGATGTGCTCCGCGTGCCCATTCTTCAGCAGCTTTTGGCTGGCGGTCTGCCAGCCTCGGGAGGCCAGCGTGATGCAGAAGGGGCAGGTGTCCCCGTGGGGCACCCATGCCCACTGTGCGCCGTCCCGCACCGCGTTGTGCAGGGTGGTGTCTGCGCCCGCCCGCTTGACCAGACGGCTCACGCCGCTGGGCAGGTTCTCGGGGTTCTGATCCTTGGTGGCGTGCACCATGCGGGCAACCTCGCCATAGCTGGCGGTGGCGGCAGGCTCCGCTGCGGGCAGCAGCATCCCCTCGGCCTCGGCCAGTGCGTCGTACATCTGGCAGGCCAGCTCCGCGCTGCCCTCGCCGTACCGGGTGATGACCGCATAGGCGTAGGAGATCAGCTGCTCGGTATTTTCGGTACCGTGCAGTCGGATGTACTCCCGCATTTTCTGCCCGGCAGCCTCGTTCAGCCGGGAGAGCCGGGCAATGTAATTATTCCACGTCCGTGTCGTTATCTGCATTGTCCATCTCCATCAGCAGTGCCTGCCCGCGCGCCCGCTGTTCCTGTGCCCGGATGCGCCGGATGTCCGCCTGATCGAAGCCGATCATCTCCAGAAAGGTGTCGGTGCTGGCGAACTCCTGCCGGGCGGTTGCGATCTTGATGGCTGCATCCGCAGTCACGGCCACGCTGGGCATGGCGGGGTTTTTGAAGTGTGCCATCACGCCGCGCTCGTCCTCGGTCAGCTCGGTCAGCGATACGTTCCGGGCAATGGCCTGCGCCATGCAGGCGATAGTATGCAGGGCATCGCCGTTGCCGGTGTTCAGCTGCTGCGCCATCAGCACCAGCGTCTGGCTCTGGGCAAGAATGGCATCGCTGCTGGTGGGGTTGGCATCGTTCACCACGCCCACGTCCATCACGGTCAGACCGGTGGCTGCCGCAAACTGGGTGGCGGTCATCCGCATTTTCTCCACATGGGGCTGTAAGCTGCCCTGCGCCAGCTGCCCAAAGACTGGGTTTTCGCCTGTCTCCGGGTTGGAAGTGGCGGCGATGAGCGCGCCGACATACTGCTTGAATTTATCGGAGGTAATGGCGTCATACTGTTCATCGGTCACACCGAGAATGTACTTCTGGGGCGTGGTGTCAAACTCCAGCGCGATGGTGGCGTTGGCCACGGTGCGCACATAGTCGTCGATGAGGGAACGGATGGCACGTTTCAGGCGGCTGCGGCCAAAGGGCTTGTTACTGGTGGCATTCCAGATCAGCGGCTCCATCAGCGGACGCCCCATCCGGTGGGATGTCCGCTCCGCCGCCCAGCTGCTGCCGTTGGAGCGCAGCACGATGACGTCGGTGTCGGTGTAGAAGTTGACCAGTGCAGGCCGCCAGCTGTCTTTCTGGTGCTCGTCCTGTACCGTGTCGATGATGGCCAGCCCGCAGTCGATGCGCCCTTTCTCGCCGTTCCAGAGCGCGGAGGCCGTGGCAGGGGAGTGGAAGCGGATGCGGCAGCCGATGTCCGTATCTGCGGACAGGGTGGCGAACACGCAGCCGTATTTCAGCTGATCCCGGCAGGCCTTGGCGTAGGCGGCAATCAGACGGTTATCTGCCACCAGCTTTTGCAGCCCATCCAGTGCGCCGCCGTTGCTCACAAAGCCGTCGAACATACTGCGGGATGCCAGCGCGTCCACCGCTTTCTGTCCCCAGTTGCAGCCTAACTCCAGCTTGCTCAGCCCCTTGGGCAGCGCAATGCCAAGGTTCACATCCTGCAAGGTGACGTGCCCCTCGTAATACTTGTCCTTGGTGGCGTTGCGGCTCTGGTGGTAGTTGTAGGCCTCGGTCAGCTCGGTCAGCTGCCGCTGTTCCTCCACGGTCAAGCCCCGCACAGTGCCAAAAGAAAAGGTGGTGGTCATGGTGCTCCTTTCACCCGATGCGCATCTTGCGGGTCGGGTCGCGTTTACAGGTCTTTACGCCCCACAGCGCCAGCGCACAGGCTTCTACCGGCAGGCTGTTGTCCCCGCCAAAGCCGTACCCGCCGCCGATGGGGCGCTTGATGGCGGTGCGGGCGCTCTCGTCCAGCACGGTCTGCGGCTGATACCATGTCAGGCCGTGCTCGCTGATGCTGTTGGTAAAGCCGCCCACGGCGGCGATCACGTCCTTGGTGCCGGGGCGGATCACGGCGTTCTTTGCCCGCCACACCTCTTTGATGCGCTCTGCCAGCACGTCCACGCCGTTGCGTCCGTCAATGACCACGCAGCTGGCTTTGCCGTACCGCTGGTTCAGCCAGTCTGCCAGCCATGCAAGTCCCTGCCCGGTGGGGCGCAGGTCGATTAGGGAAATGCGGGCAGGGCCGTCCTTTGGCAGCACCGCGCCGCACAGACAGACCGCGCTGCCGTCCGGTGCAAACTTGATGCCGTAGGCGGTCTTGCCCTCGGGCTTTTGCTCCTCGCTGGCGCAGGCTGCCCACGCGGCGGGGTCAATGGCAAGATCCAGCTGCTGGGTGGTCTCCGGGCTCCACCAGCCCAGACGTTCCCGGGCAAAGGTGTCCGGGTCCAGCTGCTCGGCCTCGCCCTCAATGGTGGAAAGCTGGATGCGCCGCCCCAGCGCGGGGTTGGTGGCTGCCCAGCGCGCCGGGTCCTTCACGTCCCCGATCTTGTCCACCGAGAACTCGAACCATGCGGCCTTTTTGGCATCGCCGTCCAGCGCGCGGCGGCGCAGCGAACGGAACACGGTGCCCACGGCATCCGGCCCCGGTGGCGTGCCCACATAGATGGTCTGCGGGTTCAGGCTGGCAGAGATGGCGGGCAGGAAAGAGCCCTGCGCGGTCTCGTCCAGCTCCTGCGCCTCGTCAAAGATCAAAAGGTCGCCGTGCTGACCGCGTCCGCCGTTGCGGGTGCGTGCCAGAAACTTGATGCGGGCACCGCTTTTCAGGATGATCTGCTCCCGCCCGAGGGCGGTGCGGATCTCCTCCACATACCGCCGCATCCGCGCACCCTCAAAGAAGGCGCGCATCTCCTCAAAGGTCTCGGTGGCGGTCTTTTGCAGGTGGGCAGTGTAGATGACCGTTTCGTTGAACAGCAGCATCCCGGCCTCGGCACGTCCCTGCACCAGCAGGCTCTTGCCGTTCTGCCGGGGCACACTGCCGCCCGCTGTGGGCGCTGCCCACTTGCCGGAAGGGGTGCGCCCCATCCAGTCCTCCAGCACGTCACTCTGCCACGGATCCGGGATGGTACCGCCCGCCCGCAGAATGCGCACGGCATCGCCGCCGTCAGTGCTCCGGTACGCCGGAGCGATGCGTGCGGACGGCTCCTGGCTTCCCATCCTGCTGCCGCTGCGCGAGGATCGCGCCGACTTCGTCGTCATCGCTGGGTGCTCCCTCCATTTCCTCGATCTCCCGGATGGTGTCACGGTACTGTTTGGCCAGCTGGGGCAAAAGCCGGGCGTCCTCGCAGCTGTCGATATTCTTGGCCAGCACCAGCGCAAGCCGCTTGAGCTGCCCCAGACGGCTGCCGCTGGCGGTGATGCTTTTCATGGTCGCCATGTCTGGATGCCCCTTTCAAAAAACTTCCTGTGTGTAAATCGGCGCTGGACAGCGCGGAGTCGCCGAGGGCTGCGGGAGGGGGACCCTCCCCACCCTACCACTCGCCGTCGCTGACCTGCGGAATGCGGCGTGGTTTTGCCCCTTTTTTGCCGGTTTTCGGGCTATTTTGCCCGGTTTTGTTGCCTTTTTGCGCATTGCAGAAATAATGCGCCGCTTGCAGGTTCGTCCAGTCCTCAGCCGCTGCCCGCGCCGATGGATACCCGAACTGCCGCCATCTGGATACAGGCCGGATCTCGTCCACCACAAAGGAGAGCGGATGCTGCGCGTCTGAAGGCTCATCGTAATGAATAGGACCGAAACGCCCATGACAGATGCCGCATTCGCAGCCCATTGCCCGCAGCCGCTCCCGATGCTTGCGCCGCAGGTTGCCGTTGGCATAGCGCGGGTTCGTCATGGTGCAGGCCTCCTTTGGCAGCGTTGTGGCTACAGTGTGCAGCCCCTCACAGTCCGCTGTACCACAGACAGTCCCGGGATATTTGCAGGGGGCGGCACTTGCGGGAGGAGCAGGGTATAAAAAGACCCCGGGGGTGTTTTACAAGCCCGGGGGGTATAACATAAGCCGTTGGCCGGATTCGAACCGGCACCATTCCATGCCAGCCCGCTGCGGTGATTGGTCGCAGTTGCCTGTCATGGATGTATCATCAATGTTGACCCGCCTGCAACAGCGGCGCTCTGCGCTGAGCTACAACGGCATAGGATGGAGTGCGCAGCTGTCAGCAACGGCAGCTTACTGGGCAGGATGGTGACAAAGGAACCCGCTTGGCGATACGCTGCCACGCACTCCGGGATGATGCTGTGACTGCCATGTATACCCAGTGGCCCCGCCGGGGTGTTGTCCTCAACAGTGCCACGGATACCAAAACATAAATTGCCCAGCTGGTACATTCAGGCTGTTGGTCGGTAAGGTGTTCCCCTGTCGCAGCCGGGCAATGCAAAAGCCGCAGGGTGTTGGATGTTGTCCAGCTCCTTGCGGCTTTCGCAGTCTAATAATATCACAGGTCAAACAGTGCAAAACAGTGCGTCTTTCATCAAAAACAGTGCAAAACAGTGCGCTTTGCTTCAAAAACAGTGCGTTTACTGACACTCCGGGACGTCGAGAGCCTTCACAGCACGCTTGTGCCGCCGGTATACGCGGCTCACGTCCATGCCCATCTTGACGGCGATCTGCTCCCACTTCTTGCCGCCGATGTAACGCAGGTACAGGATTTCATAATCCTGTATGTCCACGGTCTGGTTCATGACGCTCAGGATCTCCTTGCAGATCCGCTGGCACTCCATCACCTGCGCGTTGGCTGCCTGCATAGCGTCCGTAATGCGCTCCACAGAGCGGGGCAGCGCCTGACCGTCACCAGCGCCGCCGGGAACAGGGGAGAGAACCTGTGTGATATGCTCCGCGTCTGTACGGTACCGCTCTACCTCTTCAAACTTGATCTTTTCCAGCTTTGCGGCCTTGCGGTACCGCCGCAACCATTCCTTTTTTTCTTCATAGGTCATCGGACTGCATCCTCCTCCGTTGTCTATTTAGGCTCCCATTGCATAGACATTGCATTTGCAATGCCGGGAAATGTTTTGCTTCTTACCTTTGCGCTCCTGTGTCCGCTTTTCGCCCATGCGTCACCGGTCTTTTTTGCACGGTGATCCGATGCAGACACCCATTTAGAGGTCGGCACAACAACATCTGTTGCGAAAAGCATAGGAAGATTTTTCAGCCACAAACAAGTTGTCTTTATATACGGATCTCCAAACATATACGGCTGAATGATCTGGCTGTATTGGGGCAGTTCCCAAATTTTCATAGGGACAGGGTTCTCTATCGCAATCCGTTCCACATCGGAATTCCAGAATTTCAGAAAAAAATCTCGTGCTCGGATTCCGTTCTCATACCGAGGTTCTTGAATTTTTCCGTTGACTATCAAACGGTTTGCGCCGGCTTTGGATAAGTAGGTGCAAGGCGGGTGTGCAATCAAGAGATCCCATGCGTCAATGTAGTGACTTTTATCGTCCATCGTTATGACCTGCCCCCCCATCAAGAGGTGCCAAAGCATCTCCGTGTATGTGCCACTCAGGGTGTCCTCCAGACGGTTCCTGAACGTCACAAGAATACGCCTCATGTCCCCGCAGTCGAAACGCTTTGCAAACCGCTTGTGACTCCTCGCAAGCTATAAGCACACGCATTTCATTTTCCTCCGTATGGCTCTGGCAGCTTTGCCCATGCAAGGACTTTGCGCCCGGTGGTGTGCAGGTCGCCGCGCCACTTTCCATCAATGGTGCAATCAGTGACTACATAGCGCCTGCCGCCGGGCACCTCAAATGTGACAAGAACCTCGCCGGAGGTCATTTCAAACATTCCGGGCCGCCATTTATCGGTGTCCTTAAACTTGTAAAAGATCGATTCATGCTCGGGCGGTTTTCCGTACTGCCAGTTCGGCCAGCGTGCCAGGTCGTTGACCTGGCACTTGTCAATGTACGCCTCAACATCTTCCATGGTCTGAATCAGGCCCAGATCATAGCCGTTGCGCAGCAACGCTTTAAGCCGGTAGCGGTCAATCAGTTCTGTATCATTCATTTTGTGCGCCCTCCAAATTTTTCAGATCTGGCTTTTTAGGCAGCGGCATCCAGACCGGAAGGCAATCCGGGAAAGCTGCCACCACGTTCCACGGCCAAGCTGTCGTGCTCCTGTCGCCGCGGTTCATGTTGATGCTCAGGACGCAGCCGTCCTCGTTTGCGTCCTCTGCGGTGGGTTTTCTCTCTACCGTTCTGATCCATCCCGGCCACACGGTTGGCTCCAAATCCGGGATAAAATAGTTAAGCGGAACACCACAGGCATTTGCGACCTTGCGCAGAGTTTCAACCTTTGGGGTTAAGCGGCATGATTCATACAGACGCACACTGTTGATTGAAATTCCTACTCTTTCGGCAAGTTCAGCCTGCATCAGCCCAGCATTTTTGCGTGCCTGACGGATCAGTTTTCCCATTTCCATTTTTTGTTTACCTCCTGTTTACCACCCCGCCGGGATATCCTCATGATCCGCCGGGGCAAAATCCTCGCTGTAGTTTTCGGACGGATCAGGCGCAGGCTGCCACTCATGATATTGCGGCTGCCACCACATGGACACTCTGCCGGTTGCGCCCTCGCGGTTTTTCGGAATGCGAAGGCTAACGTCAAAGTAATCATTCGGGCCCTGCAGCTGACGCTCTCCGTCCACTTGGCTCTCGATGAAAACAACAGCGTCCGCGTCCTGCTCGATGGTGCCGGATCCGCGAAGGTCTCCCAGTGATGCCTTTTTGGTGCCGCCGTTGCGATCCGTTACGCGGTTCAGCTGCACAAGCTCCACAATGGTTGTTCCGGTCTCCATGGCAAGCTCTTTCAGGCTGCGGGTAACGTCAGCAAGACGCTCCTGCTCCTTGCGCCCCTGCTGGGTGTCGGAGATCAGACCGATGTGATCCACAAAGACCACACGCGGGCGGTATTTCATGACCCGGGCGCGGATATCGTCCACGGTCATCCGGGTGCCATCATCGTAGATCATGCCGGTGTGTCCCTTGATGAGGGCAAAAGCGTTGTTCAGGCTCTCCCGCTCCTCCTCGGTCAGCTTGCGGTCACGCAGCCGGGTGGAGTTGATGCGGGTCAGTTTGGACATGGTGCGCAGCATCAGCTTGCGCCTGTCCTCCTCCATGGTCAGGTAATACACCTGACAGCTATTACTCAGGCGCAGAGCCAGAGCGAGAGCCAGATCTGTCTTGCCGTGTCCGGGACGTCCAGCAATAACGGTGACCATCTTTTCACCGAACAGACCCAGCTCGTCCAGTTCACGCCATGCCATCCTGACGCTGGTGTCTGGCTGCTGCAGCCAGTGGAGCGTTTCGTCCCAGACCTCGGCAAACTCCTTGACGTTCGCGTCCACCGATTCCCGCCGCAGGTGATCCTGCTCTTTCAGCGCCTCGCTCAGATCCCGGCAGATGGTGTCAGAATCCGCAGGGTTCATGGAGATCTTGGCAGCAAGCTCCAGCAGCAGGCGCTTGCGGTAGTCCTCCATCACCAGCGCCTCATAGTCCTGCACATGGCTGATGGTTGGCACGGTCTCTGCTGCCAGCACGATCAGAGGCCGGAAGTCAGCGCCCAGCATCCGCTCCAGTATCACGGCATCCACGTTGTGCCCGGTATCCAGCTGCAGCTTGATGGCTGCGAACAACTGCCGGTATGGCCCTTCCTCGAACATGGCCGGGGTCAGACGCTGCACGGTATCCTTGCACGCCGCCGGGTCTAAGATTGCAGCGCCGATCACAGCAAGCTGATGCTGCTGCGCAGTGGAGATCTTGTTGTTTGTCACGCTCCTACACCCCCCAGCAGGTCTGCGAGGGTCGTGTCTTTGGTGATCTTGCGGGGCTTATCCGGTGCAGGCTGCGCGATATGTACCGCCGCCGGGGTCTTGTCCACAAAATCCTTGACCGCAAACACGCCCGTCCATCCGTTTTCAACGCTCTGGTTCAGCATCGCGATGGCGTACCCGGCACGATCCTTCACGCCCGCCTCATCCACAAGCCGCTTGATGGACTTGCAGATCTTCTTTGCAACCAGAGGGCTCCACAGCTTTTTCTTGTCCTTCTTGGCAAGCGCTTGCCGGTGCTGGTCAAAATCCATCAGGGCGTCATACAACCCGCCGGGTGCACCACGGGAAAACTCGTCAAATACCTCGGCAACGGTCAGGCTGCTCGGCTCCTCCCGCGCCCCCGCGCGGGGTTTGTTATTATTAGCTTTATCGCTTTTATTATTGTCCGGCAATTTGCCGGGGGTCTTGGCGGCAACTTGCCGGGGGTCTTGGCGGCATTCTGCCGGGGGCGGCAACTTGCCGGGGGTGGCATTCTGCCGGGGGTTCTGCTCGGCGCTTTCAACTTCTGGGCGCAGGGCAGTATAACGGTTTACCATTACGCCGTTGACAGGCTCCTGCCATTTGCGCAGCAGGCCCTTTGCCTCCAGCGCTTTCAGGGTGCGCTCCACGGTACGGGTGTCAATCTCGTAATAATCAGCAATGTACTTGATTGAGCCGTAATAGCAGCCCTGCTCGTCCTGCGTAAAACCCCAGATCAGACAGTAAACATCCAGCTCAGTGCCTTTCAGATGGTAGTCGGAGATCATCCAGTGCGGCTGCACGGTATAGCTTTCCTGTTTCACGTTCATGGGTTATTCCTTTCTATCAAAACGGCAGGTCATCGCTGTCATCGATCACGGAAAAGTCATCCACGCCGCCGTAGTTGGCGGGCGGGTCTGCTTTCGGCCAGGCATCAGAGCGCGGGGCAGCCTCGCCGCCCTCGTCCACCGGCTT
>OILH01000018.1_pt1 | contig 52433 bp, 46 predicted proteins | sample 1584501 | NCBI WGS metagenome assembly OILH01 (sample SAMN02674693, study PRJEB24791) | human gut metagenome, SKBSTL018 | isolation source: stool | host: Homo sapiens | place: USA | reverse complement strand
GCAAGAGTCTTAGAAACTTTCTTGCCATTCTTCTTTGCAGTTACCTTAACCGTAAATACCGCTGGTATTGTTTTGAAAAATGCCGGAAATACTGGGCTGGAAAGCAGTATTTGACAGTCCGTTGCTTCCGTAAGTAACACGTAATAAACACAAAAGAATCTTCTAAATCCGATTGATTGCATCCAGCAATGCCGGGATATCCAGATGTGTGTAAACCCGTTCGGTCAATGACATTGCACCGGAATGACCGACAATTTTTTTGATCGTAGTCTGATCCACATGGGCTTCGGCGAGCAGAGAAATTGTGGTGTGACGGCAGCAGTGAGGTGTGTGATCAATCTTAAGACGAAACATCAGAGGCTGGAAAACATTGTTATAGTACATATAATAGGTAAAATGCTGACTATCAAGCGTATGAACCAGATATTCACAGTTAGAGCAGTCATGGAACCAGCGTTCATAGAACGGGAGGACTTTATCGGCAATCGGAACCTTGCGGATTCCATTTTCTGTTTTACTGTCTACGACATCAAAATATTGTTCGGACAGATGGACATTTTCTTTTTTCAGATCCAGAAGTTCAGAGACACGGACACCGTTGTAGATGAGCATCAGGACAGTTTGACAATAGGGATCATTTTGGTGTTTCCAAAGCATGGCAATTTCGGAATCTGAAAAACAGCTTCGGATATTTTTATTTGGATTCCGGTCTTTGTATTTTGAGATGTTTACATAGGAGGAGTAATCCTTTGCTACAATCTCGTGTTTCATGGCATATGCGTAAAGCTGGTTGAAAAGTACGCGGATTTTTTTTAATGTTGGATAGTTTTTCCCACAGTGATCGATCACAGATTGCAAATCATTGAGCCGCAGATTGTGAAAGGGAATATCGGCAATGCTTTCACAGGTGGCAAAAGCGGCCCGGTAGCCTTTGATGTTGGAGTGGGAGATGGTGGGAAATTTTTCCTCGGACCACCGGAGATAAATTTCCCGGAAAGTCAGTTTCAGTGTTTCGCCATCGATGGGGTAATTGTTGTAGCGTGCCAGAATCTGCAGTGCTTCGGATCGGGTAGGAGCGTAGCCCAGAATCTGATAATGCTGGATTCGTTTTCCAGTGATGTCATTGATGTGCCAGCCTGTAGTGATGCGTGCCGCGTAGGGTCTTCTTCTGTTGCCGGAGAGTTTGACAACTCCGCCGTATCCATTTGGTAATCTCATTTTTCTTCCTTTCATGTGTAAAAGTTTATGTTATCGTGTCAATCATACACATTTATTGGAAAACTTTTTAAGTAACGCACAAGTAACAAAAAAGTGTTTTTTCCTATTAAAAATGAAAAAATAAAATCTGCATGTCGGAATTATTGAAAAAAATTGGAATATGGGGTATGATGATAGGCAATGAAGCATTAAGGAGAAAATGATTTTGAGTACAAATGGAAACAAAAACACATTAAAAGCAAATAAGATTCTGATTCCCATTATCATCATGATGGGATTCATTCCGGCAATTGTGCATTCGTTTGTTTATAATACGAATCTTGCGCAGTTTGACTGGTATCCAGACAGTGCGGCGCAGCAGACGGATTTCTTTTTTGCATGGAAGATGATTGCAATTATCCTTGTAGGAGTTGTAATGATTGCAATTTTACTGATCAGGTATCTGAATAAGAAAGAGTTTTTATTTGAGAATTCTTTTTATTTCTTGATGGGGTATGCGTTGTTTGTGGCAATGTCTGCTCTGTTTTCCAACCACAAATACTGGGTAGCACATGGTACCTATGAATTGTTCGAGCCGGTGTGGGTGGTACTTATTTATATGATTCTGTGCTATTATATTTACAATTATGTGCAGGAAGAAAAGCAGGTAGAGGTAATTCTGCGCTGGTCGGGCATTGGAATTGCGATTGTTACAGTGATCGGATTTTTTCAGGCATTTGGTCTGGATTATTTTAAAACTTCTCTGGGTAAGCATTTGATGACAAGCACGAGCTGGTGGAATCAGCTGGATAAATTGTCTTTTAACTTTGCAGAGAAGACATCTTATACGACACTGTATAATCCAAACTTCTTATCCTTTTATTTTGGAATGTTGATTCCGTTATTGTTCTGCCTGTTTATTGGTGTAAAAAAGATCTGGCAGCGTCTTGTCATTGTTGTTGCGGGGATTCTTTGTGTAGTGGCGCTGATTGGAAGCCGGAGTTCTTCCGGATGGATGGCGATGGCACTGGCAGCCGTGATTCTTGCATTGGTTTTACTTAGCCGGAAGAAAAAATTATTTGTAGTCGGAATTGCTGTGGTGGTTATCGGAGTGATTGCAGCGTGTGTTCTGGCCAATACAACAGGTATCGGGCAGCGTGTGAAAAATACCATTGTAGGTACTTATCATATGGAAGATCAGTTTGCCTTAAACGATATTAAGACAAATACGGATGACGTGGAGCTGGATATTTGGGATAACCCATTGCATGTATCTTATGAACTGGGAAGTGATGGTGTGATCACAGTAACCTGCAAAGATGCAGAGGGGCAGGAGATCACGACAACCGAAATCGATCAGGAAAACCATATTTTGGGTATCAATGACGAAAGATTTGCGAATGTACAGATTCAGCCGATCATGTTTACGGATGATACGGCAGGCATAAAACTGCTGGTTGACGGGATTGAATGGGATTTCTCCAAAACGGATGCGGATGGGTATGAGTATCTGAATACAGCAGGAAAGTTGATTAAGTATCCGCAGATGAAGACTTCCCATCTGTTCCGTGATGATGCTATGAGTAACCGTGGACATATCTGGAATAAAACCATTCCACTTCTTGGAAAACATGTTTTCATGGGAAGTGGCGCAAATACCTATATGTTTGAAGTACAGCAGGAAGATTATATTAGTCAGAACTATGTCTACGGCGCAAACAGCTATGACGTAAAAGCCCATAGCTGGTATCTGCAGCAGTGGGTGGAAACCGGACTGATCGGTACCCTGGCACTTCTGGTATTTTTGTTCTGGTATCTGGTACAGTCGATACGCATTTACCGCAGAGTGGATCTGCACGAAAGTATCAGCTGGGTTGGATTTGGATTATTTGCGGCAGTGCTGGTGTATATGATTGCAGGTATCGCAAATGATTCCAATGTATGTACCGCTCCGGTATTCTGGGGTATGCTTGGCCTGGGACTTGCGGTGAACCGGATGCTTGTAAAGAAAGAAAATCTCTTTGTTAAAGAACCGGTTTCTGCAGAAAGTGATACTGCCGTAAAACAGAGTGTTCCAAAAGCAGCAGAGAGTGTAAAAGCAGATACCGCGCAGATGGTACAGAATACTGAAGGAACAAGAGTGATGGAATCCTCAGTCAGGAAGAAATCATCGAAAAAACAATCGAGAAAACAGAGAAAGAATCAAAAATAACAGATTGAAATTATGAAAAAAATCATTCAAGATAAACAATTACTGATCAGACGGATTTTTCTGATGTGCTACGACGTGCTTGCAGTGTTTGCTGCAAGCATAGTTGCGTTATTGATTCGGTTTGATCTGAATATCAAAAGCGTACCGTTTCAATATATGGATGAAGTGTGGAGAGCACTTCCTTTTATGATAATTGTTACACTGGTCATTTTCTGGCTGCTCCGGCTGTATTCCAGTCTCTGGAGCTATGCGGGAGCACTGGAAATGATGTATGTGGTTTCAGCATGTATTCTGGATACCGTTGTTGTGACAGTGCTGATATTGCTTCGGAACTGGGGGGATATGTACCCGGTGCCGAGAAGCTTTTATATTCTGTATGGATTGTTTCTGTTTGTATTGGTCATGGGATGCAGATATTCCTACCGCGGACTGCGTGTGCTTCGCAATATGCGCAGAGCAGGTGTGTACAGACGAAATGTACTTGTAATCGGTGCGGGAGATGCAGGAAACCAGATCATCAAAGAAATCAACAACAGCCGCTATGTGAAAAAGAAGGTTGTTGGTGTGATTGATGATGACCGGAACAAGATCGGCAATTATATTCATGGAGCGAAAGTTGTAGGAGATCGGAGCGATATTCTGGAAAAAGTCGAAGAACTGCATGTGCATGAGATCATCATTGCCATGCCATCGGCCACACAGAAACAGATCAAGGGGATTCTTGATATTTGCAAAGAAACCGGATGCACATTAAAGCGTCTGCCTGGCATTTACCAGCTTGTAAACGGCGATGTCAGCGTCAGCAAATTAAAAGATGTAGATGTCAATGATCTTCTTGGGCGGGATCCGGTGACGGTTGATCTGCAGTCCATCATGGATTATGTTTCTGGGAAAATCATAATGGTTACCGGTGGCGGTGGCTCCATCGGAAGCGAATTGTGCCGGCAGATTGCCGCACACAAGCCAAAACAGCTGATTATTGTGGATATTTACGAGAATACGACCTATGATGTGCAAAACGAACTGAAAGTCCGGTTCCCGGATCTGGATCTTGTTGTGCTGATCGCATCCGTGCGGAATACGAATCGTATGAACTGGATTTTTGAACATTACAAGCCGGAGATTATCTATCATGCAGCGGCACATAAACATGTGCCTCTCATGGAAGAGAGTCCGAACGAGGCAATTAAGAATAACGTGCTTGGCACGTGGAAGATTGTGCAGGCGGCAGATCGGTACGGTGTGAAGAAATTTGTGATGATTTCCACGGATAAGGCAGTCAACCCAACCAATATCATGGGTGCCAGCAAGCGCATCTGTGAGATGATCATTCAGACATATAACCGCAGATCGAAGACAGATTTCGTAGCCGTGCGTTTTGGAAATGTGCTTGGCAGTAACGGAAGTGTGATTCCGCTGTTCAAAAAACAGATTGAGCGTGGAGGTCCGGTCACGGTTACCCATCCGGATATCGTGCGGTATTTTATGACAATTCCGGAAGCGGTATCTCTGGTACTGCAGGCGGGTACCTATGCCAAAGGTGGAGAAATTTTTGTTCTGGATATGGGAGAGCCGGTCAAGATTCTGGATCTGGCAAAGAACCTGATTCTTCTTTCCGGTCACAAGCCGGATGAGGATATCCATATCATTTTCACAGGACTTCGCCCGGGAGAAAAACTTTATGAAGAGATGCTGATGGATGAAGAAGGGATGCAGGATACCGCAAACAATCTGATTCATATCGGTAAACCGATTGAACTGGATGAGGAGAAATTCATGCAGCAGTTGGAAGAATTAAAAGAGTACGTTGTGACAGAACCGGAAGACATCCGGGAGTGTGTCAAAAAAATTGTGCCGACGTATCACCCGGAATTGGCGGGGGAGAATAAATAAAAACGTATCTATGAAGAAGGAGAGAAAACGCCATGAAAGGATACCATTACATCAAAAGAGGAATTGATATCATATTAAGTGGGATGGCGATCGTGATTTTATCACCACTCCTTCTTTTTTTATGTATTGCGATCAAACTGGATACACCGGGACCGATATTATTTAAGCAGAAGCGTGTCGGCATCCACTGGAGTTTCTTCCAGATTTACAAATTCCGTACCATGCGGATTGATACACCGAAGGATGTGCCGACACATATGCTGGAGAATCCGGAGCAGTACATCACAAAGGTAGGAAAATTCCTGCGCAAAACCAGTCTGGATGAACTGCCACAGATTTTTAATATCTTCAAAGGAGAAATGAGTATCGTAGGACCGCGGCCGGCACTGTGGAATCAGGATGATCTGGTAGCAGAGCGTGAGAAATATGGTGCCAATGATGTGACACCGGGGCTGACCGGGTGGGCGCAGATCAATGGCAGAGATGAACTGGAGATTCCGGACAAAGCAAGACTGGATGGCGAATATGTCAAACATCTGGGACCATGGATGGATTTGAAATGTTTTCTTGGCACAATTGGATCCGTGCTCATGCACGACGGCGTGGTTGAAGGTGGAACCGGCGAACTGAACAAAGAGGATGAAGAGACAGAAGCACACAAAAGCGAAACAGCACAGAGCAGCGCAAAAAAGGAAACCATTGCAAAAGACACAGAAGAAAGTGAAAAGGGCAGGAGAAAAAAGAAGATTCTGATCACCGGAAGCGGCAGTTATGTGGGAACTTCTGTGGAGGCGTGGCTGAAACAATGGCCGGAGTATTATCAGGTTGACACGCTGGATATGAGAACCCAAACATGGCGGACGCACGATTTTTCAGCATATGATGTGGTCTATCATGTGGCGGGAATCGCACATGCAGATGTGGGACAGGTGTCGGAAGAAGAAAAGAAGCAGTATTACCGTGTGAATACAGATCTGGCAGTAGAGACAGCCGAAAAAGCCAAAAAGGAAGGCGTGCAGCAGTTTCTCTTTATGTCTTCCATGATTGTATACAGCGGATGTAAAGAAAAGAAAATCACAAAAAATACAATTCCCAAACCATTGAATTTCTATGGAGACAGCAAATGGCAGGCGGATCAGAAAATACAGGCACTGGCAGATGAACGTTTTAAGGTTGTTGTATTGCGTCCGCCGATGATTTACGGAAAGGGATCAAAGGGAAACTATCCACAGCTTGCAAAACTGGCAGGAAAACTTCCGCTATTTCCGATTGTACATAATCAGCGTTCCATGCTTTATATAGAAAATCTGGCACAGTTTGTCAAACGGATGATCGACAACGAAGAGACCGGAGTGTTTTTTCCGCAGAACGAGCAGTATATCAATACTTCGGATCTGGTGCAGATGATCGCTGTGGTAAAAGGACACCGGCTTGTGATGATTCCAGCGACTGGCTGGATCATCCGGCTGATGAAAAAGATTCCGGGAAAAATTGGCACCCTGACGGGCAAAGCATTTGGTGACAGTGTGTACGATATGCAGATGAGTGAATATAAGGAAGAATATCGTGTGTGTGACTGGAAAGAGTCGGTAAGAAGGACGGAAGGATAAGAGCTGGAATGGGAAAATCTTGCATAAATAAAAGAATTAAAGTATGATACTACTGAAATTTTGGCAGAACCGATGGAGCCGATGAACGGCTGGGATGTCAATACAATTCTGGAAGATTACATGGATACCGAAGTATATAACAGGAAGACAACGGAACTCTTAGAGTAAATAAATGTGTATCTGAATGAAAAAGCATATGATGAGGCAGCTGAGTATACAATTTAAAAATTTGTGTTTAAAATACGCAGATGGTATTTCTTCCGGAAATTGTAAGACATGCACTGGGCTTCCATTATGCAAGGGGAGCCAGACCGAAAGTACTTTCCTTATTGTTGAAACATTAGAGATTACGATTGACATTGTAGAAACTGTGATAGGACAGATTATAGAAAGAGTGGAGGTTTAGGGATGCCGTACGTGTCACCTGTTGTTGAAAATGATTTTAAAGACCGGTTGAACAAGTGCGTAGATATTATTAAAAATTCGAGTATCAAATATCAGAGTTTGGGGATTTTTGGAAGCTACGCGAGAAATGATTATAAGGCCAGCAGTGATATCGACTTTTGCATCATAGTTCCGGAAAAACCGGAAAGATGGATGATGGGAGCCTTGCGGGAAGAACTCGAGATGTTGCATGCGGATGTGGTTTTTGTAACACCGCAGTATTTCGAACATGATAATTCAAAGTTTACACAACAGTTAAGAAGAGATTATAAGGAGTTGAAAATATGATAAAGGCAAATTCTTATTATTCTATTGCGTGCAATGAATTCTGGTATTTAAGGGATGCAGTGTCACCTGTATACTGCAATCCGGCTGCAGCTTCGGCACAGCAAATCGCAGAAAAAATGTTGAACTCTGTGGCAGAACTGGTTTGTACTGGAATTGAAAAACTAATGACATCCCATAATTTGCGTGCCTTATACGATGAGATTAAAAGGGTGGATACTTCCTTGCAATTAGAGAGGAAGGATCTGGCATTACTCAAAGACTATTATTATGATGCAAGATATCCGGGGGATAATTTTGTTATTGTGACAGTGGATGAGCTGCGTGAGGCATTGGAGATCATGCTTGACGTTGTAGAAGCTGTAAATTGCTGGAGAACGTCTCATGAATTGGAGATATTAATTGCTGATCCGAGAGGGGAGTTTCAATCAGCGATGAGCAGATTGAAATAGAAATTTTGAAATTATGTGAAAACTTATATACGCAGAATATTAATGCATTATTAAAAAATATGAAGCCATAGTTTCGGTAGAAGTGATAAAACCGGTTGGATGATAAGTCTGACCGGTTTTTTACATTGAGTAAGATTGAGGTTCGTGATACAATACATATAAATAGTTGAAAATACGGGGAAGAACTTGGAGGCGGCGTGTTTCAAACAATTGATATAAAAGCATATAGGGGATTAAAGAACATTACATTACAAAATCTCAGCAGGGTAAATATTCTTGTGGGAGAAAACAATACTGGAAAAACGTCAACCTAGGAATATAATGGTGCAAAGTGCAAGAAAGATATAAAAATTGAATCATGAAATGGGTTTGTGGTAAGCTATAGATATAAGCACTGAAATAGAAATTAAAGGATGGAATGGTATGGCAAGTTGGAAATTGTGTGTGGAAGACTATGGAAAAATAAAATCAGCAGAAATGGAATGTGCACCGTTTACCTTGATTGTCGGTGACAATAATTGTGGAAAAAGTTATTTGATGTCTTTGCTATGGGGAATAAAGAATATTGGTGCAATCCATCTTTTTGAAAAAAGAGATGCAGAGATAAACGAAGAAGAAAGATTGTTAAAGGATTGGATATCCCAACAGATAAATCTTGCATTTGAAAATGGTCAGAGTATTGTCGGGATGGAAGATATTTCCGACTGGTGTCGGGCTGTTATCAATCAGCGGCTGTCACAGAACAAAGATTCGTTATTAAAATGGATCTTTAACAGCGAACAGGTTTCGGCAAATAAAATCCAGATTCATTTATCAAATAGGGCATTTAAAGAGAGAAAACTTTGTTTTATAAGAACCACGGATGATAATATAATAATGAAAGCTGATTATGGAAAAAACAAAACGGATAATTATGGCATTCGAAACTTAGAGGGAAAAACGGATGATCATAGTGTTGAGTTTTTAATGAAGGGTATATTTGCTTTTGTATTACAAATAAATTATGGGAAAAATCGATATGAAAATTTATTCCTTCCAGCTGCGAGAACAGGTTTTATTCTTACAAAAGATTTAGTGAATCAGGTAGGAAGAGAGCAGACATTTAATATGGAACCGGAAACCAAACCAATGTCTCCATTTACAAGACCAATCAATCAGTTTTTGGATGTTATCAATGTGCTTTCTCTGGAAAATCAGCCATCTGCAAAAAGAAGAAAGATTATTGATCTGATAGAACATCAAATGACTTCCGGAACGATAGAAATTAGTGATTCGCCAAACAAAGAGATTCGGTATGTTACAGAAACGGAAAACGGAGAACAGAAAAGTTTATCACTTCGTACAGTCTCCGCTGTGGTAACGGAACTTTCTCCATTAATTTTACTGTTGAAACATATGGAAAACATTGAGTCTTTATGCTATGAAGAGCCTGAGATGTGCCTGCATCCGCAGCTGCAGCATCAGATGGGAAGGGTTATGGCACGTATTGTAAATAGCGGAATAGATGTTATTGCAACCACACATAGCGATATTTTACTCCAGTCGATTAATAACAAAATAGCTTTGAAAAGCCATCCTCAAAAAGAAGATTTATGCAAAAAACTTCAATTGGAAGAGGAAGATTTGCTGTTGGATACACAGGTAAAAGTGTACCAGTTTCAGGAACATAACGGAAAAAGCCAGTTGATAGAAATTCCTTGCGGACAAAATGGATTTGCAGTACCGACATTTAATAATGCATTGGATGATATCATGGGAGAAGCTTATATGGTACAGGGAAATTCAGATGAATAAAAGAACATTTGTTATTTCGGAATTAATGCAAAATAACTTTATAGAGGAAACAGAACAGAAAGTTTTACTGGAAGAAACCGAAGAATCCGGTAAAAGTTTATTGAAAGTGCAGCTTCCGAATGCACAAAAGATTTTTTGTATAAAAAATGTAGATAAAAAACATACAGATATGTACTTTTTTAAAGCGGATCAAAAATATTCCATGATGAAACGAGTTGATCATATTATTTTGGAACATACAGAAGATGATACATGGAATTTACATTTGATCGAGATGAAATCAAGTGTGGGAGTACAAAAATGGATAGAGGTCAAGGGAAAATTTCGTGCAAGCTATCTCGTTTCACAGGCGATTGCAGCTATGCTCGAAATACCTTTAGATCATACATATTTATATACTACCTATGAAAAAGAATGCTTTGATACATGTAGTGAGACAATGCCGGTAGAACGACGTGTGCGAACGGGAAATATTCCGCCGAAAAGAGAATGGGAAAGTGGACGAGTTGAATTGAACTTTGGAGAGAAGATACCATTTGATCATGAGAAGGTGCAAATGAGTCGGAACACAGATGGATTGAAGGGAAATGTTCAAATGAAATAAAAATAGAAAAGGCGATAAATTCAGGGTGCTGAGATTTGAGACAGATCATAAGCAGAGTGATCATGGATAGAAAATGAGATTGAAAGAATTGAATACGACTCTTCAGAATGCTGCGTATTCGAAAGAAATGCTGGAGTTCCAAAAGAAATGGAAACAACACACTCTAAACGATGCCGTGACACAATTCGCAAAAAACATGGCGAAAACATGGAATGCAGCAACAGTAGCTTCAGATATTGCAAAAATGCGGATGCCGGCACAAGATATAGCCTTTGCAAAACTCATGCCAGGCGGCGTGAAAATGGATATGCCGCGTGGAGCAAAAACAGTTATTCGGGAGTTGAGCAAACCGGCTGCAAAGGCACTCACAGAGACGGCAGAAATTGAATTTGTTCCGAAAGAAAAAAAGTTTTACCATAAAGACTGTCCGGCGAAGGGACTGGATGCGCAGGAAATTTCCGACAGTGAGTTATCTCTGGAACTCTTTTCTGAGATTTCCCTTCCAGATTTGATTAAGTTTGAGAGTGAGTTATTTGAAAACGAATATTTTGCTAATGAATCAAAGGTCGGAAAGAAAATTTTTGAAATCATAAGCGGATGGAAACATTTTGTACATTTAGGCGATACGATCTATTTTCATGCACGATGCCTTGGAAAAAATAATCAACCGTATCTGGAACAGGAGATGCTGAAAGCACCTGTTATGATTTCATCACATGGCAGATATAACGAAATTGGACGAAGTTGTTATTACTTTGCAGATACGAAAGAAGGTGCACTCACAGAAGTGTACAAGCATTGCGGAAGTAAAAAGCCGAGTGTACAGATTCCAAAATTAAAAAAATGCAAAGAAGCACGGCTGATCGATCTGTCTCAGAATGTTTCAAAAAATAACAGGTTCATTGATCATCTGCGGTTTAAAGTTGATAACACACCGGGAAAAATCGTGAAGGAGTATCTGCTTCCGAATTTTGTGGCAGGATGTTGCAAGAAAGTGGGGATAGATGGTATCAAGTATCAAGGAGATGGATACAACTGTTATGTGACATGGAAGGATGACTATTTTTCATTTGAGGGAAATGATATTGTTGAAGTAGAAGGATAAAGATTCTGTGTGGAAACAGTTGTTTTTAAAATATTTCTAAAATGTTGAAAATGGGATTGTTGAATATTTTTATTGAAAGTATGCATTTTCAAAGAGACGGGCTGGCTGATGGCATTATACATTTTTCTAAAAGCAGTATTGGTAAGAACATTGAAAAATAGGTGAAGATGTCTACAAGTCTTCCTTATTATTAAAAATGACGGACGAGCAAGAAACTGCAACTTTAGAAATTGTTGTATCTGGCATTTTTGAGTTCCGAACCAAGTTAGAGCAGGAGAAAAAGGATATTATTATAACAAAGAATACAGTTGCAATTTTGTTTCCTTATCTGAGATCACAGGTTACACTGATGACGGCACAGCCTGATATAGAACCTGTTGTAATTCCTGCAATAAATATTAATGCATTATTAAAAAATATGGAGCCATAGTTTCGGTAGAAGTGATAAAACCGGTTGGATGATAAGTCTGACCGGTTTTTTACATTGAGTAAGATAAAGGTTCGTGATATAATAAAAATAATATTTATTGGATTTGGGGTTACGGAAGACAGAGGACAAGAGAATGCATATAGTTAAGGAACTTATCGATAATATATTATCAACAAGCCTGAATAGATTTCTTACCGAACAGAAAATTGCAAATGAGCAGAGGCTGTCTTTTTCGGATCATCGGGTTTTGCTAGAACAGCTTTGTCAAAGCGGATTGATTTCTGTTGAGGATCTGAATGATTTTTTCTTTCAAGAATTATTATATGGTCATCATCGATTGATGCGCGTGTATTCATTAACTGCTTCGACCTGTCTGCGATTAAAGAGCAGGGATTCGTGGGGCAGACTTATGCGCAAATTCCAGATCCCAGATTGGGCGTACAACCAGATCATAGAGACGATCCCACCGAAGGAAGACTCCACGAAGCTTGCAGCGATACAGGAAGAAAGAAGGAATGGAAATTTAATCAGGGTGCATCTGATTTTTGTATTCTGCATGTTAAAAGATTCTGCCGGTCCGATCGAGGAGGAGTGTTCCTATCTTCCGGTAACTATTGACCTGGAACAGCGCTGCATGATTGTTAAAGTATGGAATCAGCATGGAATTATACAGGAGAGCCGTCCGCAGATTCAGCTTGATAAAATCTATAGTATAGTAGCAGAAACATTAGAACTGGAATTGGAAAACAATAGAGAGGTTGATCCTCAGAATGTATTGTATGACATGAGCAAAGAATTGTTCAACCAGTTTTTTGAACGGCTTCCAAATATAAAAGAGATTGATGATAAGCGAGAGAGCCTTAGCAGCATTATCGATGCAATGTTACAAAATATTCCGTTGCATCATGTAGAACAAAAAGACGGAAAATTATATATGCCGGATGGAATCATTAATTTAGAGGAAGAACTATATCGCCTGATTCAACAGACCGCATTATATGATTACCGGGAAGATCATGCATTGAATACGCTTCTTCCAAGCGATGAAAAATATATATCAAAAATTCGATTCAGTGACAGAGATAATCTGTCGGCAAACTTAACAGGAGAAAATGGTGTAGATTGTATTTATGATGCCAAGACGTTTATGTGTATCAGGGATTCTTTGGATATCGTGAAAAGAATTATTTCCCTGACGGTCAATTTTCCAAGAGCGCGAGGGGTATTACAAGTGAAATATGAAGCTGATAATTATCAGTTTCTGACGCTGCACATTTTGGAAGGAAAATATTATTCGGAAGAAGAATTTCAGCAGATATGGGGGCTTTATAAAGAGTATGAACGAAAGAGAAGCGGTTCGGCAATGTATGAAAATCCTGCCGCAGTTGACACAAAGGCAATGTAAGCAGTTTACGACGCAGGACCTGAGTGAACGACTGGATCTGGAAATTACATATACCAAAAGTATGCTGCAGGTTCTGTGTGCAAAAAATCTGGTTCGAAAAGAACTGCACTATAGCTGCCCACAATGCCATAGTCAGAATGTCTTCGTATGTGATGGATTTGCTGCTTCGTATCAATGCTATCACTGTCAGGCAATCCTGGAACCGGCACGGGTAGAAAACGAGGGGAGACCGTTTTACAGTGTTTCCAAGGATGACTTTATGCAGTATACAAAAGAAACGTATCCGGATATCTTTCATATGACATGTGAGCCGGAAAAAGAAATTATTCCATTCCGTCCGGTGGTTGTCGAGCAATCGGAAGAAAAGGTTGCTCCGGTGATCGGGGATGACAAGGTGGAGATGGTAAAGGATAAAGATGAGAAAACGGATAATGACCTTGAGAAGCGTGTGGTTAGCTTGGAAAATGATAAAAAGGGGAAGAGTCTGTTTTGGGCGATGGTAAAGATAATTGTATGGGTTACATTTATGATTCTTGCCTCTTGGTTTGTCTTGTATGAAATGCTCGATATTTTTGTCTTTAAGGATCAACATGCCTTTCTGTATGAGATGTTTATGTTTGCAATGAAGGGAAGTGTGATTGAGACAAATGATTGGGGCGGTATATTTATAACTATCATTGGTGGAATATTGACTTTGGTGGTTGGTGGAATTGATGTATTGGGATGGAAGAAGATACATCAATATTACCATACTATAAAAGAAGAATTAATTAGTTGAGTATTTGGTGAAAGGAAAAGATGAAACGAGTTCTGATGCTGGCGTCTGTCGCCTCCATGATTGACCAATTTAATATGCCAAACATTGTGTTATTGCAGAAACTGGGATATGAGGTAGATGTGGCCTGCAATTTTATCGAGGGAAATACCTGCTCGGATGCGCGCGTCGCGGAACTGAAACAAAAACTGCAGGACATGCATGTGCGCTGCTACCAGATTGATTTCGCGCGGAATATCAGGCATATGGGACAGAACATGAAAGCGTTGTGGCAGGTGGAAGGACTGATGAAGCAGAATACCTATGAGTTTTGTCACTGTCACAGCCCGATCGGTGGTGTGGTCGCAAGGATTGCCGGACACCGGACCAGAACAAAAGTGATCTATACGGCACATGGGTTTCATTTCTATCAGGGGGCACCGGTTATGAACTGGCTGGTGTACTATCCGGTGGAGAAGATGCTGAGCCGATGGACGGATGTGTTGATAACTATCAATCATGAGGATTATGCCAGAGCAAAAAAGAAATTTCATGCCGGAAAAACCTATTATCTGCCCGGAATCGGAATCGATCTGGAGCGATTCCATGCGGGAGATGCGGAAACAATCCAACAGAAACGTCAGGAACTTGGGTTGCAGCCGGAAGATGTGTTCTTATTATCTGTGGGAGAACTCAGTGATCGTAAAAACCATGTCGTTGTCATTGAGGCAATGAAACAGCTGGTTCAGAAACATTCGCAGCTGAGATATTTTATTTGCGGACAGGGAGAAAAAAAGCAGGAACTGCAGCAGTTGATCCGGAAATATCATTTGGAAGATCATGTGAAGCTGCTGGGATTTCGGACAGACGTGGCAGAACTCTGTCAGGCAGCAGACGTGTTTGTGTTCCCGTCAAAACAGGAGGGACTTCCGGTAGCACTGATGGAAGCGATGGCTTGTGGGGTTCCGGTAGTGTGCAGCAGAATTCGGGGAAATACAGATTTGGTTCACAACGAAAAAAGTCTGTTTGAACCAGATGATGAGGAACAGGTAAAGGCATGTATAGAATGGATATTAAAGAAAAACGAAAAAAATGTTGTGTATAATAAATTATCAAAATATGATTTGGTGAATGTGATAAAAGAATATGGAGAAATTTATGCCGGAAAATGAAAAATATCCTCTGGTTAGTGTGGTTATGGCTGTTTATAACAACATGGATGAAAAAGCGCTCGAAAGTGCAATAGTGTCCGTTATGCAACAGGATTATGAAAATCTTGAGTTACTTATCTGTGATGATGGGTCTTCCAATAACACATTACAGCAGATCAATCGAATAAAGAAGCAGTATACAAAAATACGTGTATTTCACTATGAACAAAATCATGGTGCAGCATATGCTCGGAATTTGTGTATAAAAAAAGCAAAAGGACAATATATTGCAATTATGGATGCAGATGATATCTCTGTAAAGAACAGATTAACGAAACAGGTGACATATTTGCAACAGCATCGGGATATAGGATTTGTGGGTAGCAGAGCACAGTTCTTTGAAAAAAGAATTGGAGATGACGATGAAGTATATCGGTATTGTCAAAAACCTGAGGGTAAGGATTTTTTATTAAATTTGCCATTTGTACATGCTTCCTGCATGTTTCGGCGAGAAGTACTTGGAATGGTAAAAGGATATTCGGTGAGAAAAAACCGTATTCGTGTAGAAGATTATGATATGTTGTTACGCATTTATGAGTCTGGATATCGAGGCGCAAATCTTCCAGATGTACTTTATTATATAAGAAGAGATCTTGCACAGTATAGACGTCGCAAATATCGGTATCGTTTTTATGAGGCACAAATGAAATTTGAGGCATTTAGAAAACTGGGATTAATGCCGGAAGGAATTATATATGCATTGAAACCTCTGGTGATTGGATTAGTCCCACCTCGGATACTGGATTCTTTGCGACAAATATACTATAATAGGAAAAGTAAAGCATGATTGGAATTGTGATTTTAAATTACGAGACATGGGATGCTACATTGAGATGCATCAAAAGTATTGAAAAAGCAGAAAATACGGAATCGGTTCGTGTTTATCTAATAGACAATGCATCATCTTCGGATATGCCTGTAGCATTGAAACAGTATATAAATGATCATGATGTGGTGTATATTTCATCAAAGGAAAATCGTGGATATGCAGCCGGAAATAATTTGGGAATTCGAAAAGCATTAGAAGATCAGTGTGGGTATATATTGATTTCAAATAATGATATTGTATACAGGAAAGATTCGATTGAAACAATGTGTGAATTTCTAAAAGAAAAACATGGCGGAATTGTTGGACCGCAGGTGGTAGATCCACAAGGAAAACATCAGCCAAGTGTAGCAATGGGAAAGACCGGAATGAAAGAAATTTTCCGTTTTTATACAGTTTTAAAATGTTTTCAGAGAAAAGCTATGATGAAATATCAGGGAATGCATTTGCAGAAGGATTCACAATTTAGAGTTTTTCATGTTTCGGGCTGTTGCTTTATGATGGATAGGCAGACGGCAGAACTTTTATATCCTTTGGATGAAAATACATTTTTATATGATGAAGAATTAATTATTGGTATAAGAATGCAACTGGCAAATAAACAGACTTGGTATAATGGAAAAGCAATTGTGGAACATCATCATGGATATACAACACAGAGAAACAGTGCTTTTATGCAGAAATGTATTAGGGATAGTGAGCAGTACTATTGCAGAGAATATTTACATGCATCGAGGGTTCAAATTGCATTGTTGTATTGGTATCGAAAGATGCTTTATTTATTTCGGAGCGTGAGGTATGAAACGTTTCGAAAGCAATGGAAGTGGTTTCGGAGAATGACGAAGAAAGAATTATTACGGTGATGAGTGTTTCTTGCATTATAAGAAATATAAAGGTATAATAAAAATGTTTGCGTCGAAATATAAAATGTTTGGAGGAATTAGAAAGATATATGAAAATTGTACACTATCTGATGGGAATACCGCCTGTGAGAGGTGGGGGCATGATTAAATATGCAACTGACTTGATGATAGAGCAGTTAAGAAGAGGAAATGATGTCATCTTACTAATTCCTGGAAGGGTATCTTTTGAAAAGAATGCAAAGTGTAAAATAAAAAAAGATAAGTTATATCATGGCGCGACTGTGTATAGAATAGATAATGCTTTGCCTGTTTCGGTGTTTAATGGAATTAAAGATATTTCATTATATACACGATCATGTGATGAAGCAATGGTTGTCAGTTTTTTTGAAGAGCATAAGCCAGATATATTTCATATTCATACTTTAATGGGCTTAAATAAAGAATGGTTGGGGGTGGCAAAAAGTTTAAAAATACCAACTGTTTACACAACACATGATTATTTTGGAATTTGCCCGAAGGGTACATTATTTAAAGAAGAGCATGTGTGTGAAGACAGTAAATGGAATACATGTGAATTTTGTTGCGTAAATGCTTATTCAAAAAAAAGGCTACGGATTGAACAATCTAAATTATATTATTTTTATAGGAAAAATAAATGGATTACAGGGTTTGTACATAAAACACCTACAATTAAAATATTTAAAAATATGCAGGCTCCTCAAATAGCAGATGGAAAAGACGCGAAAATAATAGAATGTATGCATTCACAAGAATATAATAATTTACGGCAATATTTTGAAGATATGTTTAAAAATATAACGTATTTTCATTTTAATAGTTCGATCGCAAGATGTATTTATGAAAGTAGATTAGGAAGTTTACATGGGGAGAAAATAAGTATCTCTAATTTATCAATTAGAGATAACAGAAAAAGAAAGCGATTTGTAAAAACTTTAAATTTAGCGTACTTTGGAAATTTATCTCAGTACAAAGGATATTTTGAATTATATAAGGCATGTGAAATGCTAAAAGCAGATGGATTTATGGATTTTAAATTACATTTGTATGTGGGAAAGGGGACAGTTGAGTCTGAATTTGTAGAGTGTCATGATCCTTTTAAAAGTGATGAGATGCAAAAAATTTATGACAATACTGACTTGGTAATTGTACCAAGCCAGTGGAAGGAAACTTTTGGATTTATTGTGCTTGAGGCATTGAGTTTTGGAACACCAGTGATTGTTTCAGAAAATGTCGGGGCTAAGGATATTATTCCTGATACAATGAAAGATGAATGCATTTATGGGATAACAACGAAAGATTTATATAAAAAGCTGAAAGAATTATATTGTGATAGGAAAAAATTACAGAAATTAAATGAAAATATTCTGAGTATGGAATATGCATGGGACTTCCATGAACACGAAAAGCAAATAGAAGATATATACAAGAAACTAATATAGCTTAAATGATATATGGAGATTTGGAGAAAAATGGTTGATATAATAGTACCAATTTATAATGCATTTGAAGATCTGGAAATTTGTTTGAAGAGCGTATATGCAAATACAGATTTGAAAGCAAATAGATTAATTCTAATTAATGACAAAAGTCCAGATCCGAGAATTAAAGAATTTCTGGATAGACAATTAAAATTACCTGATAAGAATATTATTGTTATTCACAATGAGGTAAATAAAGGCTTTTCGGGAAATATTAATCTTGGTATGGAACAATCGTCTGAGAACGATGTGCTTTTGTTGAATTCTGATACTATTGTGACGAATAATTGGATTGAAAAGATTGTGAAATGTGCTTATAGCGATATTGCTATTGGTACAGTTACTCCATTATCTAATAATGCAACATTATGTTCGGTTCCTGAATTTTGCCAGGAAAACAAATTGCCAGAGGGAATGACTGTAGATAAGGCAGCAGAAATTGTTGAGAGATGTAGTTTTCATGAATATCCAGAAATTTCAGTAGGACATGGATTCTGTTTGTATATTAAAAGAGAAGTTATTGATACAATCGGAAACTTTGATGCTGAGACATTTGAAAAAGGATATGGAGAAGAAAACGATTTTTGTAATAGAGCAGGTCAGGCCGGTTATATCCACGTTATGTGTGATGACACATACATATATCATAGTGGAACGAAATCATTTGTGTCGAAAGAAAAACAGCAGTTAATAGACAGCCATGAGAAAATTCTGAGACAAAGATATCCGGAACAGATGGCATTAAATGATATTCATGTTCGGGATAATCCGAACTATAAAATAATTAATAATGTAAAAAGATATTTTGAACTATACAATGGCAAGAAAAATTTACTTTACGTTGTACAGGCAGATTTTAGAGAAGATGCTAATGATCATATTGGTGGAACTCAAAAGCATGTGAAAGATTTATCTTTAAATTTATGCAAGGAATATAATATTTTTGTTGCAACACGGTATGGACAATATCTTAGAGTGACTTTATATGCAGGAGAGAAAAGAGAAAGATTTCTTTTTGATATAGGGGTTAATCATCCATATGTAATGATTAGGAATGATAAGATTGCTCAGGCATTTAAAAATTTGATTTTAGCATTTGATATTGATTTAGTTCATGTACATCATGTAAAAAATTTGTCATTTGATATTTTTGATATCGCAAAAGAATTAGAAGTTCCTGTTATTTTAACAATGCATGATTTTTATTTTGTATGTCCAACATTGTTAATGCTGGATTCTGAAAATAATATTTGTGTGGATTGTGAGTCGGATTGCAGAAAATGTTTAGAACAGAAACTTAAGATTCGGAGTAATATTGATTATATTGGTATTTGGAGAAAAAAGGTACGGAAAATTTTGCCAATATGTAAAAAGATAATTGTTCCAGACGAAAGTGCAGAAAATATTGTAAAGAAATATTATCCAGAGATGGAATCTAAAATTGAAGTTGTTACACATGGGTATTCGACAGAACTTAATATATTGGATTTAGAACCGGAAAATTCAGATAGGCTGGAATATCGTATTGAAAGAATTGATAAAACTGGTCCATCGTATACAATTGTTGGCTGGGCATGTATAAGAGGAGGAAAAACAACAAAATCTATATGGATTCAAGCAGAGAATGCAAATGGAGTTGTTGAAAGAATACCGACCACTATTAAATATCGTGCTGATGTGGCAGAAATACATAATACCGTTGCAGAGTGCGGATTTGAATGTTATGTCCCTAAGCATATATTGGATGGAAGTGATTGTACAATTATTCCTATGATTTATGATGGAAAAGTATTATGGAAAACCAAAAATTTCTATGCGTTTCCAAATGTAAATGCAAAATTGAAGGAAAGTTGTAATGTTGCATTTATTGGAGGAATTAGTGAATCAAAGGGTGGAAATGAAATTGTTTCTATTGTGAAACAGGGAAGCAGAGATGTCAATTGGTTTGTTATGGGACAGATTGGCGTAGGGAAATTAAATGAATTAGACCAAGACAATCTTTCAAAAACAGGCGCATATAATCCAGAAGATATACAACAATTACTTAAAGTTCACAATATTGATGTTGTGTGCGTTTTATCTACATGGCCTGAGACCTTTTCGTATACATTAAGTGAGGCAATTTATAATAAATGTGCGGTTATTGTGACGGATGTAGGTGCGTTAGGACATAGAGCAGACTTAGGTAATGGCATTTGGAAAGTGTCTAAGCAGAATACAGTAGAAGAAGTTTTAGAGATTATTAATTCTATAACAGAGAACTCTCAGATCTTAAAAGAACATAAAGAATTGGTTTCGCAGATTAGGGTGAAAACTGTTGAAAATATGGTGGATGAATATCGGAAAATTTATAGTGTAGATGCGAAGAAAACTTCTTTTACAGAAGAGTATGATACAAAACTATTGTATTCTATATTAACAAGAGATGAATCGAAAGATACAAGTTCTACAGAAGAAGTACAAAGATTGAAAGAACAAATGAAGATGGTTTATGAATCAACTACTTTTAAATTATTACTGAAAATAAATAGTATTAAGATCCCAGGACTTCGATTACTTAAAAAAATAGTTAGGAAAATTATTTAAACTATTAAGTTAAGTATGTTTAAATGAGGTAATGATAACGTGGATAAGAGGAAGATAGTCAAATTTGTGTTTATAATTACCCTATTGTTGGCAATGCTGGCAGTTTGTGTATGGTATAAACCGGTAAATACAGTTAATATGAAGCTTTCTATGAAAACAACTTCAAATATTGAAGAGAATGATGCATATAAAATTTATTATTTAGAAAATGATGGTGATTCTTATAGTGAAGAACAAACTTCGTATTGCGATGTAGTAGCTGGGCGGCAGAATAAAATAAAATTTTCAGTGCCGGCAAATGCTTCCAATATTCGCTTAGATGTTGGAATGCATGAAGGTACTATTACCATTAGTGGTATTGTCCTGCAAATAGGAAATCAAAAATATAATGTTACAGATAAAGAATTGCAGAAATATACTTCATTTGATGGTATTGAATCTCTTGAAATAGAAAATAACGGTTTAAATATTATAGTTAATTCGGATGATCCATATGTCATATGGAATTTAAAAACTTACAATTTGCAGAATATAGCAAGTAAAATAGTTGAAATGTTTAATATTATAATTAAGGGACTTATTTGTTTGGGATTAGGTTTCTTGATTATATGGTTTAGAAAATATTTTGATATTCTTATAGAATTTCCTGCAGATGTTTATCATAGCAAGAAGTTATTGTTTGACTTATCTAAAAATGATTTCAAAACGAAGTATGCTGGATCGTATTTGGGAATTGTATGGGCATTTATACAACCTATTGTTACGGTTTTAGTATATTGGTTTGTATTTGAAAAGGGATTGAAAAGTGGTGGAGTGTCAGAAGTACCATTTGTGTTATGGCTGATTGCAGGATTAGTTCCATGGTTTTTCTTTTCGGATGCTTGGAATGGTGGTACCGGGGCACTTATAGAATATCAGTATTTAGTGAAGAAGATAGTGTTTCAAATTAATATTTTACCGATTGTAAAAGTATTATCTGCATTATATGTACATTTATTCTTTGTTGTGTTTACGCTTTTTCTTTATATTTGTTATGGATATATGCCGGATTTGTATACATTACAGATTGTTTATTATACATTTGCTGCATTTATAATGGTGCTTGGACTGTGCTATATTACTTCTGCGATTGTTTGTTTTTTTAAGGATTTAACACAAATAATTGGTATCATATTGCAGGTAGGTGTTTGGATGACACCTATTATGTGGAATATAGATGGAATGGATATACCACAATGGCTTAAAAATATTTTTGAAATGAATCCAATGTACTATATTGTAACAGGATATAGAGATTCATTGATTAATAAAGTCTGGTTTTGGGAGAGAACAGGATTGACAATATATTTTTGGATATTTACATTGTTCATTTTGGGACTTGGAATGGTAATATTTAAAAAATTGAAAGTTCATTTTGCAGATGTATTATAGGAAGGTGGAATATGCAAAACGTTGCTATCCGTGTACAAAATTTAACTAAAATGTACAAATTATATGATAAACCAACAGATCGACTGGTAGAGTCATTGGGATTATCTAAAAAAAAGTGTTATAAAGAGCATTATGCATTAAATGGCATTAATATGGTTGTGAATCAAGGAGAGACGGTCGGCATCATAGGAACAAACGGTTCGGGAAAATCTACAATTCTTAAGATCATTACAGGCGTTTTGACTCCTACATCAGGAAATGTAGAGATTAATGGTAGGATTTCAGCTTTATTGGAATTGGGCGCTGGATTTAATATGGAGTATACGGGACTGGAAAATGTATATTTAAACGGAACCATGATCGGATTTTCAAGAGAGGAAATAGATGAGAAAATAGATGCAATTTTAGAGTTTGCGGATATAGGTGAATTTATTCACCAGCCGGTAAAAACATATTCATCAGGTATGTTTGTAAGATTGGCATTTGCAGTAGCAATTAATATTGAACCGGAGATCTTGATCGTAGATGAGGCTTTGTCGGTTGGTGATGTTTTCTTTCAGGCAAAATGCTATCGTAAATTTGAAGAATTCAAAAAAATGGGAAAGACTATTTTATTTGTTAGTCATGATCTTGCAAGTGTAAATAAATATTGTGACAGAGTTATATTGTTAAATAAAGGGGTAAAGGTTGAAGAGGGAAATCCAAAAGAGATTATTGATCTTTATAAAAAGATTCTTGTAAATCAGTATGATGAGAATAACGAAAATGACTCTAATGATGAGAACACAAAAAAAGAAGATACACTTAATAGTCCAAAGTCTAATAGTTTAGAGATAAAGCAATATAAAGAGATGATGCAGCAAAATCCGAAAGTAATAAAATATGGGAATGGAGTTGCTGACATTATAGATTTTGCGGTTTTAGATCAAAATGGACAGGCTACAAATACAATAGAATCAGGAACTGATAATACGGTACTTATGAAGGTGAAGTTTAACAGAAAGATAAATAATCCTATTTTTGCTTATACGATAAAAGATGTTTTAGGTGTGGAACTAGTTGGGACAAATACAATGTACGAACAGGTGAATACCGGAACAGTAAATCCAGGGGATATCAGAGAAGTGAAATTTCATCAAAAATGGAATTTGCAAAATGGAGATTTTTTATTATCTTTAGGATGTACAGGTTATGAGAATGGAGAATTTGTAGTATATAGCAGATTGTATGATGTTTGTTGTCTGTCTATTTTTACAGACAAAAATTTTGTTGGAAAATGGAATGCGAATTCAAAAGTGTCTTATAGTTAAAAGAGGTTGGTATGGCAATTTGGAATGATAGTTTTTATAAAGGTGTAGATGAATATTCAGATGGAGATGTAGAAGAGGAAATATTGCATTATGTTCAAAATCCGGAAGAATCGTTAGAAACATTCATAGGAGATAGCTATGCGAAAGGTTATCATTTATTACCTGTCAGAGAAAATATATTAAACTGGTATCCTTTTCAGAAAGATCAAATTGCACTTGAGATAGGGGCCGGATGTGGAGCAATAACAGGTGCTTTATGTAATAAATTAAAAAGAGTTGTATCTGTTGATTTGTCTAAAAGACGTTCTAAAATCAATTATGAGCGACATAAGATGGCTCAAAATCTTACGATTATGGTTGGAAATTTAAATGATATGCAATTTGAAGAAACATTTGATTATGTTATTTTAAACGGTGTTTTGGAATATGCTATAAGTTTCACGGATTCAGATAAACCATATCATCTTTTTTTGAGTAATTTATCTCGATTTTTAAAACCAAAAGGAAAATTTTTAATTGCTATAGAAAATAGATTAGGACTTAAATATTTTAATGGAGCAAAGGAAGATCATACAGGAAACTATTTTTTGGGTTTAAATGGATATGTTGGAAATGAAACAGTTCGAACTTTTTCAAAATCAGAGTTGATTAGGCTTTTATCGGATATTGGTTTCAAATTTCATAAATTTTATTATCCGTATCCAGATTACAAATTTCCAAATGAGATATTTACAGATGAAACATTGGAAGAAAATGAATATGGAAGACCTATTATTAATATCGAGGAAGACAGATATGTATTGTTTAATGAAAATTTAGTAAATGAATCCTTGATAAAAGAAGGTGTTAGTGATGTATTTGCTAATTCCTTTTTGGTAGAATGTTCCCAGGAGCAATTTGAAGCCAAGGTTTTATATGCAAAACTTAATTCTGAAAGAAATGAAAGATTTCGAATAGGAACTGTTATACAAAAAGCAGAAAAGCAGAAAAGGGAGGTTATAAAGTTCCCATTAAACATAAAAGCGGAGAAACATGTTGCCAATATATTTATTAATATGCAGGATAAAAAAGAAAAAAATATACATCCGCTTCAATGTGATTTACAGGACAAAGAATTAAAGTTTCCATTTCTAAATGCTAAGACTTTAGATGCTATTTGCTGCGAAATGATTCAAAATAACAGGTGTAGTGATGTTATTGATTTATTACATGAATTCTTTATAAAAATGAAAAAAAATAATAATGAATGTAAGCTTGTTAGTAATATATATACACAAGAGTTTTGTAAGTATTTTGGAAATTATAAAATAAATAGAGAATTCGAATGTGTTTTTGATTTTAATATCGATTTGATCATGGACAATATATATCAGATAGATGGAGAATACGTCATAATTGATTGTGAGTGGGTATATTCACAGTGGATACCAGTTAGTTTTATTGAGTGGAGGGCTTTAAATGAATTGTATTCGAAACATGAAGGATTACGGCAAATTCTAGAAAGGACCCAGTTCATGAAGGAATTTGAAATTGATGAGGAAATGGATCAGGCTTTCCAATGTTGGTCAGAGTACTTTGCACAGGAATATGTTGGGGCAAAACAAAGAATTAATTTAGCCAAACCAATGATTCCGGTTTCTTTGGATGAAATTCATCAGGCAGAACGAAGAAAACAAGTGGCAGTTATGTCTTTGTATATTGATAGGGGACAAGGTTATTCAGAAGAAGACAAGTTATACGAAGAAGTCTGCATTCAAGATGGAAGGTTTAAAGTTGAATTTGTTTTAGAGAAAGTATCTGATGTTAAATCTCTAAGATTTGATCCGATTGAAAATGAGATTATTACTTGTTTTGTGGAGAGTATTTCCGATGGAGTTGTGATAAGAGGAAGCAATGCAACAAGAAATGATGAAAACAATTATCAGATATTTAATTGTATGGATCCGCAATATTATTTGGAGATTGTGGGAATGATCTCGAGGCTTTGTATTAGTGGTAAAATTTTCGTAAAAGATGAGAATGAAATAAAAAGAGAACTTATACAAAAGAGAGAGATTGGTAAAATAAATGAGGAATTGAAAATTAAAAATCATGAGCTACAAATGAAAAATGGAAAATTAATGGCAGAATATGGTTACTTACTCACAGAATATAAAAAACGAACAAGTAACTAATAATATAAAAATCATATCAAAAAACGATACGTTAGGAGAAAATTATTTGAAAAGAAACAAAAGCATCGACATTTTAAGAGCAGGAGCATTATTAATTGTTTTGACTTATCATTTATGGGTGTTAACTGGATCTGTGGCAATAATGTTGCCTATAGTAGACACTATAGTACCATTGGGAGGAGAACTGGGGGTAACATTGTTCTTTTTGCTGAGTGGTTACGGAATATATTATTCGTTGAAGATAACGGAACAAAAAAATGGTAAAATTAAATATTTAGTATTTTTGAAAAAAAGACTGAAAAGAATTTTACCACAGTATTATTTTAATTTGATATTTTTATTATTGTTTACCGGAGCAGCGGTCTATTTGAGCGTGGAACATATTCTTGATATTTTAACTCATTTTTTGCTGATACATAATTTATTTCCTGATTATCATGGTGCTATAAATGGTGTTCTGTGGACTATGGGGGTGATTTTCCAATTTTATCTGGTTGCTATTCCTATTTACTCTTTTATAAAAAAAAGTAAGGGAATTGGAGTAATTGTAAGCATTGTTGTTACAATTTTGATAAAGACATTGGTTTTTCAGAAAATCTTGGTGAGATTTGGAGATGTGAGTGGAGTTGGTTTTTTTGCAGGACGTCAGTTGATAACATCTCTTGATAATTTTGTTATCGGTATGGGAGTCGCATATATTAATTGTAATTATAAAGTGAAAATAAAAAATGTATGGTTATATATTGGGACAATTATTTCTTTGGGGTATATTTACTTTATTTGCAAATTGGGATTTAGATATGGTATACATACAAATAATTTGTCTGGATATACATGGCATAGCTTAATTGCAATAGGATTAGGTGCAGTGATGTTTTTCTTGTCATATATACATACAAATGAAAATAATTTATTTGCAAAATTGTTTTTGTGGATTTCAAAATATGAGTATGGAATTTATATATGGCATTTAGTGTTGTGGAAAAATTTACTTGATAATTCTACGTTAATTCAATCTATTAATGTCAAATTAGTTTGGATTATATTATTAGTAATTGCAATAATAGTGGGATTTATAATTTCGGAGTTTGTAGATGGATTTGAAAAAGATAAAATTTTTATACGGAAATATCAAAAGACGGATAAAAAATAAAAAATAAAAAAATTAGTGGATGAAATTGATTGAGGAGATCGAAGTGAAAAAAATAAATATAAATTGGATAATTTTTGGTATTGCTTGTACTTTTATATTGATTGGAAATTTAATAGGAATTAGAAAAATAAGTAATACTGATTATACAAATTATGAAGTGAAAGGGAAAAATGGACATTATGAAGCAATTGATGGACATTATGTAAGGAATGAATTTATTGCTATAGATGATAAAATATTACAGATAAATATACCGATGCAATTCAATAAAACTGGGAATGTTAGTTTGAGTGTGAGTATTATTGATAGCAAAAATAAAACTATATTTTACAAAGATTATTCTTATGAAAAAATAGAAGACGGATCAGAATGGATGCATCAATGTGATGTCTCACAGGAAAAGTTCGTGAGAGGAAAAAAGTATACAATTATTGTTTATATTCCAGAAAATAAAAGTATTAGTTTATGTAAGTATGATGATATTCAAAACATTGCATTAACCCAAGTTTACAAATTTAAATATAAAGGAATATTATTTGGTATAATTTTTTTGATGGATGTGCTTTTTTTGTTGCTATATTATTTTTTGAAAAAAAGCAATGGTAATAATAAATGGTGGTTTTGCTTAGCTTTAGTAAGCGGAATTGGATTAAGTTTTTTAATGGTTCCATGTAGCCAGGCGGATGAATATAGACATTTTTTAAGAATTTATGATATAGCCAATGGAAATTTATCCGATAACTTAATTGAATATAATGATAATATAACTGGAAACGTAATTCCTACAACATCAGGTCAAGTTTGCGCAATAGAAATTCCTTCTTGGATTGAAAATATGAAATATATAGATACAAATTTTAATTATCTGGGCAATTCATATGAGAATGAGTGTAATTACCATGGTAATTTAGATAAACTTTTTACTTTATTTGAAAATAATAAGGAAGATGGAAGAAAATATTTTGCTGCATTAACAGCCGTAAGTGATATTTCTATTTTGGCATATTTACCTCAGGTGGTGTTTCTATATTTGGCAATGTTATTGGGATGCAAGGGGATAACATTATACTATATTGCAAGAATAGGTGGAGTAATTGCTTGCTCTATACTTTTTTACTTTTGTTTGCAGATCGGGAAACGTTATAAAAACATAATATGCACTTTGTATTTTATACCTAATATTATGTTGTTAAGAAGTTCGTGTTCCACAGATGGACTTTTAAATATTCTTGTTTTGTTAGCAATCACCTGGATTTTATATTATAAAGATGAAAAACACATGTTAAATATGAAATTTTGGCTTCCAATGTTGGCTATGATTTCGTATATATCGATTATTAAACTACCGTATACACTAATTATTTTTTTGATACTTATAATAGATAAAAAATATTTTTGTAAAACAGAAAATAAGTATGCTAAATTAGTTGCTAAATGGGGAACCATATTAGGAACACTATTTTGTTCGGCAGTGATATATAAATGTATGAATTATTTTGTAAAATATAACTATAATAAAAGTTATAAAGGAACGTTAGAGCCAGAAAATTTGGTGGGAAAAACCCACATAAACTATATGATAAGTCATCCAGTTGAAATATCCATATTGTTTGTAAAAGAATTATATAATCATTTGATAACGCAGTTCTCAGATATTATAGGACAAAATTATAATGGGTACTATAAATATGTATATGGCATATTTATTGTTTTTGCTGCAGTGCTTTCTGTAAAATGTCTGTCTAATTTGCATAAAACTATTTCAGGAATGATATTTATTGTTGGATGCTTGACTATTTTGTTGGTCGGATTTACTTGGACAGCACCGGATATAGGATATATTTATGGAATAAGTGGGAGATATTTTGTCCCGTTTTTATATTTTATAATGTTGGTGTTATCTTTTGGAAATGAACAAACTGATAAATATGTAAAAAAAATAGTACCAACATTTATTCTTGTAGGAGTTGGAATTATGAATATTAATTGTTTGATTAATTATTGGGGATGATATATTGACAATAACTAATTGTATATTGCTTTTTGATAACTGCGAATATTAAAACACATAAGGTGAAAGAAAATGAAACGATTATTAATTATTATTCCAGCTTATAATGAAGCTGAGAATATAGAGAGGGTTGTGGATGATTTAAAAAACAATTATTCACAGTATGATTATGTAGTCATAAATGATGGATCAAAAGATGATACTGCAAAAATATGCAAAAAGAAAGGGTATAATTTAGTTGATCTTCCAATTAATCTTGGACTTGCCGGGGCATTTCAGGCTGGAATGAAATATGCGTATAAATATAATTATGATTATGCAATCCAGTTTGATGGAGATGGACAGCATAACCCGAAATACATATCGGAAATGATTAAAAAGGCAGAAAAGGAAAAGTTTGATATAATCATTGGTTCAAGGTTTGTAAAAGAAAAAAGACCTCATAGTTTAAGAATGATGGGAAATACATTGTTGGATATTTGTATTTATTTAACAACCGGAAAAAGAATAAGTGACCCAACATCTGGAATGAGGTTATTTAACAAAAGCATGATAGAGAAGTTAGCGACACAGATGAATTATGGACCAGAGCCAGATACAATTGCATTTCTTTTGAGATGTAAAGCTAAAGTGGGAGAATGTCAAGTTTATATGAACGATAGAATTGCAGGGGAAAGTTATTTGAATTTGACAAATAGTATTAAATATATGTTTCATATGTGTGCTTCAATTCTTGTGGTGCAATGGTTTAGAAAGAAGGTGTAATTTATGTCGGGCTTTTTAAGAATTATTTTGATTGTTGTATCTGTTATGACATTTATATACATATCGCGAAAGTTAAAAAAATCACAGTTGCAAGTAATGGATGCTTTTTTTTGGATTGTATTTTCATTCGTATTAATGGTTATTGGTGTATTCCCGGGAATAGCAATGTTTTTTGCTAAAGTTGTGGGGGTACAATCACCAGTGAATTTTGTTTATTTAGTAGTTATATTTTTACTGTTACTAAGAACATTTATGCTTACAATACGAATTTCTTTCCTTGAAGAAAAAGTAAAGAATTTGATAGAAGAGATTGCAATTAGAGAAAATGAAAAATAAAATAAAAAAGAATGGAAATGTATGCAGTATGAGTAAGTATTTATTATGTGGTATATATATATTGTTTTCAGTTTCAGGTTTGACATTAATAAAATATGGTGGAAATCATGGGGAACTGGCAAAAGTAATTCTTCCTGTTATTGATATTCCAATATCGTGTTATGTAATTGCTGGATTATTCTGTTATGGAATTAGTTTCATATTGTATATGGGGGTAATTACAAAATTTGATTTGGGTGTAATAATTCCTATTGTGGGAGGGATTGTTAATATTTTAATTATGATTTCGGCAATTGTTGTTTTAAAAGAAAAATTAACTTTAAACGCGATAATTGGTGCAGTTATTATTATTTTTGGAATAATAATAATGAATATAAAATAATAATTTCGCACATCTGTAATTTTGTGGCGATTTTAAAGGAAAAGGAATGATAGTTTATGTATTATAGTAAAAAAGATCATACATTTGTTGTATGCGCCTATGGAGAGAGTATATATTTAGAAGAATGTATAAAGTCGGTTATGAATCAAACTGTTAAAAGTCAGGTTATTATGACGACATCAACAGTAAATTCATATATTCGCTTTTTAGCTGAAAAATATGGTATCCGGTTGATCGTAAATAAAAAGAGAAATGCTGGTATAGTTGAAGATTGGAATTTTGCATATGAGTGTGCAGAAACAAAGTTAGTAACTATATGCCATCAAGACGATATATATTGTGAAGAGTATGTAGAATGGCTTTTAAAGAAATGTAATAGGGGATCTGATATATTAATATTTTTCTCAAATTATTTTGAATTGAGAAATAAAGAACGTGTAGATAAAAATCAATTATTATTTGTAAAAAGGATTTTATTATGTCCTTTAAAAATACACATATTTTCGAAAATGAGATGGCTGAGAAGAAGAATATTATCAGTAGGTTCTCCAATTTGTTGTCCTGCTGTTACATTTAATAAAGAAAGAATCTCCAATCCAATATTTACAGATGAGTATAAGAGTATTTTAGATTGGGATGCATGGGAAAAAATCTCAAAAATGAAAGGAGAATTTATTTATTGTGATAAAATATTAATGGGTCATCGTATTCATGAGGAGTCTTTAACATCGGAAGTGATTCGAAATCATGTTCGTGATTCCGAAGAATTTGAAATGTTTCAAAAATTTTGGCCTAAGAAATTGGCCAAATTTATTTGGCAAATTTATAAAAGGAGTAGTGAAAGTAATAGTATAAAGTAGATGTTGAATAATATAGAAAAAGCGTAGATGGGGGATTGAAGGGAGTTGATGGATATATGGATATATTAATTGGATATACAGGTTTTGTGGGAAGTAACTTAATGGAAATGGGAAAATTTGACAGGGGGTTTAATTCTAAAAATGTTAAAGAAGCATATGGCATTAAACCAGATTTGATGATATATGCGGGTGTTACAGGAACAAAGTTTTTAGCAAATTACCAGCCGGATGAGGATAAAAAAGTTATAAATAGTGCAATAGAAAATATAAAAAAAATTGAAGCAAAAAAAACAGTGCTTATTTCATCTGTTGATGTGTATTCTGACTTGAATGGACAGGATGAAAATTATGAAATAGATAAAAAAAGATTACATGCATATGGGAGACATAGGTATGAATTAGAACAGTGGGTTATTAATAATGTTGATGATTATTTGATTGTTAGACTTCCAGCTTTATATGGAATAAATATGAAGAAAAATTTTATATATGATTTAATCTATCATATTCCACCAATGTTAGATAACGATGTAATTAAAAATATTGCTATAGAATTTCCGTTTATATATAATGCTTATATGAATGATGGAAATGGATATTACAAGTGTAAGAATTTGAACCAAGAAGAGAAAAGAAATGTAAAGAGGGCATTGGAAAATCTAAACATTGATTCAATTAATTATACTGATTCTCGAGCAGAATATCAGTTTTATAATTTGAAATTTTTATATCAACATATTTTATTAGCTTTAAGAAAAAACATAAAGATTCTAAATGTGGTTACGGAGCCTATTTCGGCCGCAGAATTATGTGAATTTGTAGATAATATAGTTTTTGAAAATTATATTTCGAATTATCCGATCATGTATAATTTAAAAACAAAACATGATCAGGTATTTAATGGTGCAAATGGGTATATATGTTCAAAAAAAGTAATAAAAAATGATTTAAAAAATTTTATTTTAAGGCAAAGAGGTGAATGCTGATATGAAATATGATCGTATAATAATAGGAGCTGGTCTGTATGGTCTTTATGCAGCTACATTTTGTGGAAAAAAAGATGAAAAAGTTTTGGTGTTAGAATATGATAAAAAGCCTTTTTCAAGAGCTACATATATAAATCAGGCTAGAGTTCATATGGGATATCACTATCCGCGTTCTTTTTCCACAGCTATAAAATCTGCCCACTATTTTGATAGATTTTGTGAAGAATATGGATTTAGTATACATGAACAATTTGAACAAATATATGCAACATCAAAAAAGTTTTCTTGGACGAACGCAGAACAATTTAAAAAGTTTTGTGATGCTGCAAATATAAAATGTCAGGAACTGAATCCTGATGCTTATTTTAAGAGCGGGATGTGTGATGGTGCTTTTTTAACTAAAGAGTATACATATGATGCGATGATATTAAAAAATCATTTTTTAAAGGAAATAGATAAAAGAAAAAATATTGATGTGATATATGGATTTAGAATAAAAAATATTGAGGAAAGAGAGGGAAAGTATATTGTTTCTTCAATTGATGAACAGGAATATGAGACACACTTTTTATTAAATGCAACCTATGCATCTGTTAATCAAATATTAGATAAGGTTGGCTATGAGAAATTTAAAATCAAGTATGAGTTATGTGAAATTATTTTGTGTTCTGTAAATGATAATTTAAAAAATAAAGGAATAACTGTAATGGATGGTCCCTTTTTTTCTATTATGCCATTTGGAAAAACTGGCTTTCATTCTTTAACTTCAGTTACTTTTACACCTCACGAAACAAGTTATGATGAACATCCTATATTTAAATGTCAAAATGGAATTGAAGAGTATTGTTCTTCTAAACAACTTGGAAATTGCAATTTGTGTTCTAATAAACCACAAACAGCGTGGACTTATATGTCAAGTATGGCGAAAAAATATATGAAGGATGAATTTAAATTCGAATATGAAAAGTCATTATTTTCGATGAAACCTATATTAAAAGCTTCTGAAATTGACGATTCTAGACCAACAGTGATAAAAAAATATAGTGAAAATCCTACTTTTATTAGCGTTTTATCAGGAAAAATTAATACGGTATATGATTTGGATGAAATATTGATATAAAAAATAATGTATAAGGAGAAAAGACGATTGAAGAATAAAGAAAGTAATTTTGTATCGGCTGTAGTATATATTCATAATGATGAAAAAAATATTGGAAAATTTATTAAGGGGTTATTAGGAGTTCTTAATGAAAATTTTAAAGAATTTGAGATAGTATGCGTTGATGATAATTCTACTGATAAAAGTGTTAATACAATTAAAGATATCCTAAAAAAGGAGAAAGTGGATAATACTGTGAATTTAATATCATTGAGTTTTTTTCACGGGGTTGAATTGGCAATGAATGCTGGAATTGATATGAGCATTGGAGATTTTGTATATGAATTTGATTGTATTAATATGGATTTCGAATGGAATATGATAATGCAAGTTTATAGAAAAGAATTAGAAGGCTTTGATATAACTAGTGCTGCACCTGATTTAAAAGGCAGATGGAGTTCTAAATTGTTTTATTGGCTGTTAAAACATGAAAATGAAAATGTTGCTAACATGAGGACAGAAAGTTTTCGATTAGTTTCTAGAAGGGCAATTAACCGTGTAAATGCAATGAATATTGATATTCCATTTAGACAGATTGCTTATGCTTCGTCGGGATTGAATATAACATCAATTTCATTTGTTCCCCATAATACAAATTACAATCTTAATATTTTTTATAGAAAAAATTTAGCTGTGAATGTGATTTTAATTTTTACTTCTATATGTGATAAAATTATTGTTGCTTTATCCGTATTTGCTGCAATATTGGGGTTGATACAAATGATCAAAAGAAAAGCAGGTGGAGAAAATAAGATTTTATTATCTGGTGTATTTTTAATGCTTGGTGTGATTATAAAATATTTAAAAGTAATTAATAATTTTATTTTTAAAAAACAACATTATATTGTTGGTGGAGTTGAAAAAATAAATAATAGCATATAAAATGAAAGAAATGCGAAAACAATTTTTGAGGATGATTTAGCGATCATTTGCTTTGTGTTTTTACGGAACAGGGGGACTATAAATCAGAAATCGCAACAGTTTTATGCCATGAAGTATAAGCAAAAATAAAAACCGGAATACTTCTTAGAAAGAAACACCACAGGATTTGATAATATTGGAATTACAAAGCAGTTTTGAAATCTGAAAGTTCCTTTAATGTATGAAAAATTGATTCTTGGTACAGTTATTTGTGCTCATTTGGTTTATAACGTCAACACTTTTCTTTTGATTTTTGTTGTTATGACTTCATTATACCCCAAGCAAGGTTTTTTATATTTCATTCAAGTTTTCCTTGAAAATCAAGGGTATAGAGCACAAAATCTAAAAATTTTATGGTGATTTTTAAGAGACACTGACGCAGTCGAAACAATATAGTCAGTAAAGTAAAATTAGAAAGAGAAAAATTTAAAAATGAATATTACTAAATATATTGCGATGGCAATTTTGCTTTGTCTATTTTTTAGTGAAGCAGGATGGATTTTAAATCAGAAATTTTCCAAGACAAAAATAAGCAGTATATCGGTTGGATTTATTGCAGTATTGGCTGTATTTCAGGTGATTGCTCTTTTATTTATGCGTTTTGAAGTTAAATTTACTTATTTATATGCCCTATGTTTAATATTAATAGGCACAATGACTATATATGTTTTGCTAAATATGAGGCAAAGTAAGATGTATGGCATTTCGTACATGTTTAATGGCAAAAAGGAGAAGTTTAAAAGAGAAATATTAATTTGGGTGATCGCGCTAGGAACAATTATGGTGCAAATTGTCGGTTATATTGTATTGCAACATTTAGATGCTGATGATTCCTTCTTTGTGGCTGAAATATCAACGATATTGCAAACAAATTATATTAATAAAATAGATTGTACTACTGGAATACAAAATTATATTTTTGACCCACAATATAAATTGGTTGGATGGGAAGTCTTTTTAAGTGTTTTTTGTAAATTTTTTGGAATAAATGCGGCAGCATTTTGTCATACCTGTTTACCATTAGTATTGGTGGTTATACATTATTTTATAATCTGGGATATTTCTAAGGAATTACATAATAATAAACCGTTTATACCATTTACGTTGATGAGTATATTGAATATATTCGGAAATTACTCGGTATATACAAGAGAGTCTTTTTTGCTTTTTAGAATTTGGCAAGGAAAAGCAGTATATGTGAATATCGTTTTGCCAATGATGTTGTTATTGATGTTAAAGATCTTTAAAGTTTCAAAAAATATTAAAAATGAATATATTGTTTTGTTGACATTTACTTTGTTTGCTGGCATAAATGCAACTACAGTTGGGATATATTTGGGCCCATTAGCATATGCAATATACGTTTTGACATATACACTTTATTCAAAAAATATAAGAAACTTTGTTAAATTATGTATCCCAGTTGTTTGCGTATTGCCAAATGTAATTATGAAATTGTTATACCTTTTGAGATTTTCAACTATTGAAGAAGCCTCCGTTGGAGCTGATTCGTTCAATTGGATGAGTTGGTTGTTATTAGTAACAGGGAATAAGTGGTACTTGACTGTTGTTTTTGCAAGTATGATATGTCTTATCTTGATTAAAGGAAATAAAATCGAAAAGTATTTGTTTGCTATATACCCTATTTTATGTATATTAACATTTTTAAATCCACTGTTTGCAAAATTTGTATCGGGACATATAACAGGTGTTTCGGTTTATTGGAGACTTTTTTGGAATTTGCAAATTTCTTTTATTGTAGTTGATGCAATTTTAATAGCATCAAAGGTGGTAAAATATAAGATTGTAATTTTGTTGGCACTTGTAAGTATTATAGTATGTCAGAATGGTTTTATATATACAAGAGAAAATTTTGAGTGGGCAAAAAATGTAGAAAATGTAAATGAAACTTCATATGATATTGTTATGAACATTAAAGAAATCACGGATGATAATATTGTTTTATTAGCACCAGAAGAATATACATATGATATTAGGCAAATGACCGGTAAAATAGAGTTGGCATGGTCAAGGTATGTTCATCCTGATAATTTATTGGAAATATATGCGCGTTTATATTCTGAGAAGTGTGTTACACAAGAGGATATTTATAAACTAAAAGAAATAGGGATAAATTATTTGGCATTATATGCATCAACAGATACTTCAAATATCTATCAAAAACAAAAAAACATTTTATGTGATGATGAAAATATTATTCTGATAAAACTATAGAAGATGTGCTCTGCCAAAATAAATTAAATGGATAAAGTATGGACACTATTGGTGGAAAGTAGTTTACAACGGAATAAAAGGGGTCTGACCCCATTAAATAAATATAAACTTTTTAAATGGGGTACTGTTTGCCAATATTACGGCATCCGGAGCAGATGCATTTTTGCTACATATTACCACTACGCCAAGTGTGGCATATGTAGTCCGTGATTTCTCTGGCTACCAGATCTTACGATGGGATTCTCGTATGGGGTTGGACTGTTCCAACGGAAGTACGTTTAACATTGTGTAAAAGTGGGCAGATCCCCTTTGCAAATAGTGAATAAAAAACAGACAAAGTGTGAACAGTGTTTGCAGAATTTGGTTTTACACGATAGGATATGCGAGAAAAGAGAATAACAATGGGAAAATATTTCGGAACAGACGGCTTTCGCGGTGAAGCCAACAAAGTATTAACCGCGGATCATGCATATAAAATTGGACGTTATCTGGGCTGGTATTACAACCAGAATCACAGGGGACGGATCATTATTGGAAAGGACACGCGTCGCAGCAGCTACATGTTTGAGTATGCGCTGGTTGCCGGTATTACGGCATCCGGAGCAGATGCATTCTTGCTGCATGTTACCACTACGCCAAGTGTGGCATATGTAGTTCGTACAGAAAATTTCGACTGTGGCATCATGGTTTCTGCCAGTCACAATCCATATTATGACAATGGAATCAAGGTCATGGATGGAAATGGACACAAGATTTCGGCAGAGGTGGAAGCTGCACTGGAGAAATACATAGATGGTGAGATGGGAGAACTGCCTTTTGCATTGCGTGACAAGGTTGGTGTGGCGCGGGATTATGCGATCGGACGGAACCGTTACATCGGCTATCTGATTTCTCTGGCTACCAGATCTTACGATGGGATGCGCGTGGGGCTGGATTGTTCCAACGGAAGTACGTTTAATATTGCAAAGAGTGTGTTTGATGCGCTTGGTGCCAAAACATATGTGGTTGGCAATGAGCCGGACGGTACTAACATCAATATGGGATGTGGATCGACACATATCGAGAATCTGCAGAGACTTGTCCGGGAGAAGAATCTGGATTGCGGATTTGCGTTTGACGGAGATGCTGACCGGTGTATTGCCGTGGATGAGAACGGCATGGAAGTGCACGGGGATTATATCCTGTATGTCTGCGGGAAGTATCTGAAGGAATGTGGCCGCCTGCAGAATAATACGGTGGTTGCCACGATCATGTCCAACATGGGATTGTTCAAAGCGATGAAGCGAGAGGGCATCGAGGTATGTGTGACCACGGTTGGCGATAAGTATGTCAATGAGGCGATGGTTGCCAACGGATATGTGCTCGGCGGAGAGCAGTCCGGACATATCATTTTCAGTAAGCATGCGACGACCGGAGATGGAATCCTTACGGCATTGATGCTGATGGAGGTGATCCTGGAGAAGAAGCAGAGCCTCGGCACGCTGTGCAAGGGGATGCAGATGTACCCGCAGCTTTTGAAGAATGTGAAGGTTGAGGACAAGGCTGCGGTTACCGGCAATGCGCGTGTGCAGGCGGAGAAGGATCGGATCAGCGTTGCTTTGGGCGAGGATGGAAGAATCCTTCTGCGTGAGAGCGGTACGGAGCCGGTGATCCGTGTGATGGTTGAGGCACAGAGTGATGAGTTGTGCTCGAAGTATGTGGATGAGATGGTGCAGGTGATCCGGGAAGAGGGGCTTGCAGTGGAGTAGAGATAGATGAGGAGAGAGAAGAAGCCGGTGTTAAGCCGGTTTTTTCAGATACATAAACTTTAATAAGTTAATTCAATGGTGTGCGCGAATTGTCATTTTAGAAAAATATGCTTGATAAACGATATTTATAAGAGTATGGTATAGATAACGCTACAAACAAATGATAGTGGAGGGGTATGGATGAAAGATGCTGTGTCTGAAGTTTACAAAAGCAACTTCCACGTACGCTTTGACAATGCTTATTATAGCGTAGATAAAGCGTTTTTGCATAAGAAAGTATCTATTAAGGCATCTTCAACTGTTGTTCGTATTTATTCTCTTACCGGAGAGTTCCTTTGCGAATGGCCAAGGGCAACCCGTAAAGGTCAGTGGTCAACAAATCCTGATCACCTGCCGGACAACTATAAAGGGTTTACCCAGTGGAATGCTCCTTACTTTATCCAGAAAGCCAAGCTCATTGGCAAGAATACAGAGACTGTTATTCGTACGATTCTCAAATCCAGACCATATGAAGTACAGACCTATCGTATGTGCCTGGGTATTCTGAACTTTACAAAGAAGTACAGTAATAAGGCTCTTGAAGAGTGCTGTAAGCAGGCGATTGCTCTGAATAAGCAGAAATACACCTTCATCAAGAATACGATATCTGTTGTAGCAGACGATCTCGGAGAGGCGGGATACCATCATTCCACATCGGTAAAGAAAGAACCGGTACGCGGCGGGTATGTAATGCCGCCGGAAGCTTCCAGTATAGACACCCTTTTATCTCGCAGCAGAGCCCTTGCTGATCAGATGCGCGAGGAGGTGGATGACTGATGCTTACAGGAACCGCTCTCATGAACGAGCTTGTCGATGAACTGAATGAGCTTAAACTTTCAACAATGGCAGCCACCTTAGATGATCTGTATCACAGACCCGGCTTTTTAGAGATGGATCGTCTCACGCTTATTGCAGAACTGATTGGTCCGCAGTTTCAGGAAAAAGTCAGTACGACACTGAAGAATCGGCTGACAGCAGCTCATCTGAAAGGATCTCCGGAGGAATTGGCGGATTGTGTGGACTCTGACAAGCGTGAGTATCTGCCTGCAGGTATAACCGAGGTGCTTTTTTCCCCTTGACTTTATCGAAAGAGGCTATAATCTCTGCATTCTAGGAGAATCAGATGCTGGAAAGTCTTATCTTGCCAAAGCTATCGGCATAAAGGCCTGCAACCGGTATAACGTCGGTTACTTCCACAGCGAGGAGCTTCTGGAAAGCATGGTAGCCCTTAAAGAACAGGATTATGATAAATATGCTCGCAAGATGAAGAAGTATCTCAAATGGGAACTGATCATCCTAGATGATTTTCTGCTTCACACGATCACTGACGAACGGGAAATAAAAATTCTGTTCGAGCTGCTCGAAAAGAGGAACGAACAGAGAAAAAGCACTATCGTATGCTCCCAGCGTGATCCGGATAACTGGAAAGCAATGATTCTCAACGATGAGGTATCTGCTAATTCCATTATGAAGAGAGCCACAAAGCACTACACTATCAAGATTAACACACGATAAGTGGTGATCTTTTAACTAAAAATGGGCGGCTGTTGGCTTCGGAAAACAGCCGTTCTAAAACAGAATGGAGACCGCTGGGCATCGTAAACTGCAGCGTATTAACGATTTCGTTTGAGAATATGGGAATAATAGGTGTTGATTTCCAAGGTTGGATATACTTGGCTTCTGTTTTGTTGATTTTAGTGGCCGCAACAAGTATTTGGATATATTCCTATAGTCTTTTTGGTTCATTAAAAGGAAAATACGAAATGATGATAAAAGATATAAGAGAGTTATTATTGATAAAATATTGATGACAATATAAGAATTCGCTACGTTTTGAAATGCATCAAACTATATGTTGCATTTAGTGCCTCATTTTAAAAACATGTTTCTATTGACAATGTGGAATTGTAAAAATCAAAATGCAAGAACTGTCGTACACAATTTCATGCTTAAATTTATAAGCCGATATACAGAAAAAAGTTTTGTATAAGTTTTAAGGCAAAAGCAAATGGCTCTTGAAAGAGTCTTGATGGAATTGCCTAGAAAATTTGTCCTTATCTAAGACGATCAAGAATTAGAAAGAGACTTTTGAGTGATATCGAATGTTCATGAGGGTAGAGAAATCTACATGCATCTTTTGTCTTGGGAAAAAATATTTTTTATAATACTACAAATCTGAATTATCCTATGCAATGATTAGATGATATTTCAGATGGATGGCGGAAGACTCGTTACTTATAACCGGAGCATTGATTTGATGGCCTGCGTATGATTTGAAATTTATAATTCGATAGATTACATCCGTGATTTAGGGAGTTGTTACAATGATAAATACGATAAAAAAATTTTATTACATATTTGCTATTTCATTTGTATATTTCTTTTTAGAAATCACTTTGTTTCGAATTGTTAAGCTTATAGGGTTACAACAATATTGGGTAATTATTCCGTTATTTATTTATATTGTTTCAAAATTGTGCAAAAAATTTGAAGAAAAAGTGGTTATTTATGATCTGCCAATTGAAATATTTAATATGTTGGCACTTCTGATGTTGTATATCTCTATTAGTGTTAAAAATATATGTGAACTGATTTGGAACAAGTATAGTTTTTTATCTTTTCTCGCATGTATACTCCTTTTATGTGCTTTGATAATAAAGCAAAATATTCTAGAAAAGACAAATGAGGAGGAAAAGCGGGAAAATAATTATTTATTCAATTTGTTTTATCTAAATACATCCAAAACACATGAGATAGCAATGTTGATTGACAATAAGATTATGAAGACGATAGAAAAGGAGCAAACTTCAGAAGAATTGTTGAAACGTAGTATTTCAGGATCTTATGGTAAAAAAGATGTTTTTGCAAATGAAATAGGATATTCCAATGAAGAAAGTTTTAAAAAGAGAGTATATGAGAATTTTGATGTCAAAACAACAAAATCTATTATGCTACGGAAAATATATGAAACTGCTTTGGAAAATTCAAATAAGAAACTTCAAGAAGGGGATTTGGTACTTTTTGAAAATATAGAATTACAACAACGAAATATTGATGATACGATAATAATTTTGAATGTTTTGCAAGATAGTAAATTTAAAAATCAAGGTAATGAAGATTTGGAAATTAACTTAAATAAGATGATGGAAAAGATGCTAGATGATTTTACTATAGACTATACATTTAAGTATAAATGGAAAAATGAAAGTGAGGAACAATACATTATTCAATTGCCGTATAAATCATCAGACAATTTCGAAAATGGATATCAACATAACGATTTGCAATTGGGAAGATTGAGCCTTATTGGCATATATCGCGGCAAAGTGAATTTCTCAGAAAGGGATAGCATATCATCAAAATTTTTGGACCTGATGCAAGACTCTTTTGTTGATGATAATTCTACGGACAGTAAAAATGAAATAATGAAGCTAAGTCATAACGAAAAAGATGCTAATACTTTTCCATTTGAATTTAAACATAATAAATTGAGAAATACAATTTCGTTGATTGATGTTATAGCAATTATTCAAGAGATTAATATTGGCAGTAAAACGGAGAATAAGTAATTATGTTATTTGTTTATGAAGATGCAGAAAAGAGAAGACAGTTTAAGAATAAATATTGTGATTATAAATTTGTAGGTCCCTCTTTTTTTATTCGTGATAGCGACAATGTGGATGATATTTTGAATTTAGTAGAAGTTGAACGCTTTGATCATCTTATAGTAGACATATCAAATTGGATAACAGATGGAAATTTTTATAAGGTATATTTAGAAAGAATTTTTTGGACATTGTTGAATTATGTGGATTATATACATTTTTGTATAAAAGAAAGCTACTTGGATGAATTTATGCAATGGTTCCCAGATCTTTTTGAAGAAATAGATATTGATAGATCCTATGGTAAAAATGAAGATGTTCAAGTAAATGCAAATAAAGAAGAAATAGATATTTGGGATTATATAATTCCAGACAAAGTATATGTATATGATAGAATTCAATCACTAGAAAATTTTGATGAAAAAAAGATAATGTCAATTAGTCAGCTGATTGATAAATATGAAGGAATATTTCTTCGGTATGATATAAGGAAAATAGGTGAAAAACTTACAGAAGAAGACATTGAATTTATTGACATATCATCCCTTGTGCAAATTATTCAATTGCGAAGTGATATACTGTTACAGGCGGAGCTTCTTTTTTTGCAGATTTCTTCTGTATATTGCAATAAATTTTGTATAAAAAGAGACTATATTAGTACTTTGGAAGAAAAATTTCCATACATGTTTACGGAACTTGTACCATTAAAAGAAGAGTTAGAGAAAGAGGTAATGGAAGTAAATGATTGTGAAAATGATTTGGATGCAGAAATAATATGTAGAATAGCTGATGAAATAAATGATACCTTGAAAGGGCACGATGCTTTTAAAACAGATTTTAAAAGAAATTTATTAAAATATTCATTTTTAAATAAGATGGGGGACCGAAAAATTTTTTCGATAATCATTTGTGGGGAGTCAGGAATTGGAAAAACTGAGTTTGCAAAAATTGTTTCTGAAAAAATGTTTCCTGAAGAAGATCTGATAAAGATTAATTTTGGAAACTATTCAACGGAGGGAGTACTTAATAGTCTTATCGGTTCTCCGTTGGGATATGTTGGTAGTGAAGAAGGAGGAGAACTAATTAAGAAAATAAGAAGATCTAAATCAAAAGTTATTTTAATTGATGAGTTTGAGAAAGCAACACCTAGTGTATATAATTTTTTTTATGAATTATTGGAGGATGGAATATTTACGGATCGTCATGGTGAAAAGCATGATTTGAATGGGTATATAATTGTTTTCACATCTAATATGTCTCAGGAAATGTATCAAAGCCATATACCGGATTCTTTAAAGTCTAGATTTGATATGGTGTATTATTTTGTTGATGTCCCTAAAAAGGAAAAGCAAGCATTTATATATGATAGTGCTATGAAATTGATTGAAAAATTGGAACTTTATTTTGGGAAAAAGATAAATTATGATTGTATAAAAGATGAGTTAGATAAGTTTGTAGCTTATAATAATTTACGAGATATAAAGAGGAAAGTAGAGGACATTGTGTTTATAGAGTTTTTTCGAGAAGATAGTTGATCAGATTAGGTGAATTTATAGATACATAGAAGCCATTCATCCAGAATCAGGACAACCGGATTGGCATACTTAGCCATGACTTTTTTGTAGCTGCCATCTGTCCGTGCCATCTCTAAATCAATAAGCAGATCAGGAAGGCGGACATACCTGGTATTGAAATACTGCTTACATGCCTCCATGCCAAAGGCACAGGACATTTAAGTTTTACCACAGCCTGTAGCACCGGTGATAAAGAGATTCCGGTGTTCAGATAGATATTCGCAAGTTGCAAGCCGGTTAATAAGGTTCTTGTTAAGCTTGCGCCCGGAAGTGTAATTGATATCCATGATATTTGCTTCCGGCTGGTCGAATCCAGCGTTACGAATCAGTCGTTTCTGACGATTATTTTTACGATTACGGTATTCGATGTCGACCAGCATACCGAAACGATCCTCGAATGGTACTTCTTTAAATTTAGGATCATCCATTTGGTTACGAAATGCATCTGCCATAGTGGTAAGGCGCATTTCAATTAATTTATCTATTGTACTCTGATTTGTCATATGTGTTTACCTCCGATAGTAATCGGCACCTCTTGTGATGCCGTGTGCTTTATGTGCGGTCTTGGATTCAGTAGTTTCTGATTCTGTTTTTACCGAACCTGTTATAAGTATGTTTTTGATACGCTTATAACTGGGTGAGGATGTATAGGATAAAGCCTTTTTACAGGCTGCTTCAAGCAAATGTATCTGAGTATTTTTCGGCAAGCTTCAGAAGTCCCATACAACTTCGGTAGGTTTGTTGTTCCACACGTTTGGAGGCCAACATTGCATTGACCACAGTGTACGTATTTATACCAATCCGCTCAGTCCATTGGCGGAACCTGTTGCCATTCCATTCCAGATATTTCTGGTGGTTTTCCGGCATATGTTCTGTGACCGTGCTGTACTGTCCAAGACGTCCTTTCAGACGATGGTGGGAAGCAATGCAGTTATGGTTATAGAAAATTTCAATGGTGGTATCTGTTACCTTTACATCAACTTTCTTTTTGATGTATTCATAAGGAAACTGATAAACAGTATACAACATGTTTTTCTCAAGTCTCTCCATTGGCTTCCCAGCATTTCGAGTATTGAATTGGACATAAAGTTCCTTTAAATCACGAAGAGAAAACGGGACGATATCAGGGAGTACCTGACTTGCGAGTTCTTCTTTGAGCAAATGTTTCCAATAGTTATAAGTATGGATGGATAGGTTATTTTGATCACACCATTGCTTAACGGTTAAGCCGCTGGCTTTTGGGGCAGAAAACTGGGAACTCCATTCATTTAGACGAAGTTGGTGTAGTTTTTGCTTTGTGTTCATGATAAATACCTTCAGTTTTTGCACGAATCGCGCGATTCGAGTTTAAGGATACAAGAGATATTTTTCGCAAAGAAGTGTTACAATGATAAGGTACTTGTGGTTGAGAATTTACAAATAGATTGTTGTTATAAGAGGAATAGGTGTAGTGAATATGGGAGAAATAGAATTTATTGAGGAAATCGAAGATTCGTTGAAAAAAGGAACATATGAAGATTTATTATGTGGGTCAGAATTAAAATTGAAAAATTTGTTTGAAAGATATATTCCAGAAGATGTATTGACCTTAATAAATGCAACAATTATATTTCATAATTATAATATGATTTGCAAGGAAATAGATTATTCTGAATATCAAGAAAATAAACATATGTCTCTGAGACTGATAATGTCATTACCGCAATTTTATTATGAGAACATTTCGTCTTATAAAAGCAATCGTATAGAAAATTATGATGTTGTTATGGATGAACTCATACAGATTGTAATTGAACTTCAAAGTATATATTACTACTATCCGTGTAGGAATCAAAGAGAATTTGTACTTGATAATGAAAATCAATTTTATATGAATTATTTTAAATCATATTACCTTGATTATCCGTATATGGATATGGAAAATTTTTTACAATTTTTTAAAACGAATAGCAAATTATGCGAAGAAGTTTTAGGAGATGATACGTTTAATGATTCACTGAAATTAATGTTATATCTACAGAATTTAGAAGAAAATGTGAAAAAAGACAAATTTTCACCTAATTTATTCCTTAGTAAAGATGCAAGAAAAATAATCAACGCCCAAAGCCTAATTTTACTTTATCCGATAAATGTGGTAAAGAAGATTTGTTATAATAGTAAAATAAATTTTGCAGATTTTATGAAAAAATATGCATATGATTTGGAAGATAGAAATGAAAATGACGTAAAGTTAATAGATATATTGATTAAGTCAAAAGATAAACGTTTTTTGTTTAAAACTCCTAAATTTGTTTTTTTCCCTAGAAATGTTTTCTGGATGCATAAATTATATGATTTAGTTTGGAAAAGCAAGAATTTAAAGAAAAATTTGCCAAATGGAAAAACAATTAAAAGTGCAATGCAAGAGAGAGCGCTTTTTGAAATTTTAAAGAAATATTTTGGAGAAAATAATGTTTATGCAAATGTTTTCTTAAAGCGAACAGGACGGGATTCTGCGGAAAAAGATTTTGTAGTATTGTATCAAAATAAAGTAGTGTCATTTGAGGCAAAATCAGATTTGCTGCCAGTACCAGAACCAGAGAAATTTGATAGTGTTGATTCAATAAAAAGTCAGTGTGAAGAATGTATCAATACGGCATATGGTCAGAGTTTAGAAGTGAAAAATAAAGTACTTGGAGGAACTGCTGTTTTTTATGACAATTCAAGTAAGAAGCGTAAAGTTGTACTTGATTTGAGAAATGTACATATTGAGGAATGCATGCAAATAGTTGTAATGTATGAAGAGTATCTAGGTATTGAAACAAACATTGAACATATTTGTCCACAATTTGATGCATGGATAATTGATGTAAGAACTTTAGAATATATATTAGCCGACACAGTTGGAAAAGGAAGATTTGATTATTTTGTCGATTATGTGCAAAAGAGAAAAAATGGTTATGGATTAGTGGAGGTTCAATCGGGTGAAGAAATACTCGTGTACAATCTTTATAAGCAATTTCCGGTTTTATTTGAGAAAAATTATGGTGATATAGGAATCAGTGTGCATATTTAAAGTGTATGATATAAAGTTTGGAGAAACATTTCGAATAGACATTCTTTAAGTGTGGTGCGTTGCTTTGATGAGGTTGTCAGAAACTTTTCTTGAAATATCAGAATCAAATATGATGCAGCGGTTATAATGAGTTTGACTTTATAGAGATGTGAAGGAATAACTATTTTGCTATATACATATATTGATATTTTACATAGAAAATGTTATTTTATTTGTAGACGTAAAAAAATTACGGATAAAGTAGACGAGGAATTCAGTATGCTCAGAAAATTTAAGGTTAGAAATTATAAAAATTTTAAAGAAACATTAGAATTTGATTTTACTAAGGTCAGTGGTTATGCATTTAATCGAGAGTGTGTGAATAGTGAAATAATATCAAAGTGTATTATTTATGGGCGGAACGCGACCGGAAAGACTAATTTAGGAAAAGCGTTTAGTGATCTCACAGAAATTGTTGAGGGTCGTATACATCTCGGACGGAATGAGAGAATTTTGAACGCTGATTCTGATGAGGATAAGGCGGTATTTTCCTATGAGTTTCAATTTGGAGCAGATTACCTTTCGTACGAATATAAAAAAAATGAGAGAAATGAATTGTGCGAAGAAAAATTAGAAGTAAATAATATATGTGTATTCAGTGTGGATTTTGAGACTGGTACTATCAATGATCTGAATTTGTCTATCATTAATGCGGAAACAATTCAAATAGAGAAATATATTGAAATAATGAGGAGCAATTTAAATAATATTGAGGATGAGGATAATGGCAGAATTCCTTTTATTCGGTATATATTAAGTAATGCATTATTACCAATAGGTTCGGCTTTGTTACAGTTTGACGAGTATGTGAGAAGAATGCGATTTTTTAGTGGCGCACAGCAGTATGCCATGAATGCACATTCGAGAATATTAGAAGCTTTTTCCGATTATCTTGGGGAAGAGGCACATCTAAGAGATTTTGAACAGTTTCTTAATGCGATGGGGATTGCGTGCAAATTAAAGACTGTTCAAACGATTGACGGACATTATGAATTATACTTCGATTACCAGAAACTGGTTCCATTTTATGATAATACATCGAGTGGAACGAAATCTTTGATGACGTTTTATAGACGATATATTATGTCAATGAAAAATCCGTCATTTATCTTCATGGATGAATTTGATGCTTTTTATCATTATGAGATGGCGGATAAATTAGTTCAATATTTGAAAACAAGATATACAGATTGTCAGGTTGTATTAACAACACATAATACAAATCTGATGACAAATCATTTGATGAGACCGGATTGCTTGTTTATTTTATCTCGTGATGGCAGGTTGACTGCATTATGTGATGCGACAGAGAGAGAACTTCGCGAGGGACATAATTTGGAAAAATTATATATTGGAGGAGAATTTGAAAGATACGAATGATTACGGAAGCTTTGCTGATATCCCGCGAAACCAGACGCTAGTAGTTGTTGAAGGAGATTTTGAAAAGAAAACGGTATTAAACTTATTATGTAATTGTTTTCCAAAATTAAATATTCAAAAAGAGAATATTCATGTGTACGGTGCAAAAATATATGATCTATATCATTTGATAGAAGTCGAGTATGGGGGGGATTGGTTTGAACAGGATGTGGATATAGATATTCCGCTGCTGATTAGTAGAAGAGAGGGAATTTCACCAGTTTTAGATCAGCGTAAATTTACAAATATATATTTGATCTTTGATTATGAGCATCATGATATTCTATATTCGGATGAAAAGATAGAACGAATGCAAAGACATTTTGGCAGCGCAAGTGATGATGGAATGCTTTATATAAACTATCCGATGATAGAATCATTTATTGATGTGAAATCCTTTGCAGAAGAGGAATATTTTCAAAAACACATATCGGTTTGTTGTCAACCTGGACGATGCTATAAACAATTAGCTCAAAATAACTCTATTATATATGAGTATATCAATGTGTATAAGAAAATAATTGAGGAATTGAAGCGACAGGTCTGTGATATTTCGATAGAAGATTTAACAAGAGAAGTGTGTACACTTCCCAATGCTGATCAACGAAGAGAACAAATATATAATCGCTTAATTGAGGCAGATTTTAACGAGAAAAGCGCGATGGAATTGAGTTATTCGCTTGATGCAAAACTGGGGAAGGTACTTTACACGGAACAGACATCATATTGGGATAAATTGACGGAGATGATGATGTGGGTGGCAAGACAAAATATTGCTAAGGCATGGATGATTCAGACGGGATATAAGTCGATTTCGAATCTGAAAGAGTGTTATGAAAAAATAAATTGGAGCCAGATTTTAGAAAAACAAAATACAGTTAGTAGAGATCCGAATGACGGGATTATATGGGTACTTTGTACGTGTATAACTTTTTTGGGAGAGTACAAGTTTTTTTGGAATATTGACTAAATTTGTTGGAGGATGTTGGATAAAGTGCAAAAGAATAGAGTATTAGTCACAGGAGCAGCAGGATTTATTGGTGCGAATCTGTGTTTAAAATTATTTGAAAAATATGAAAATGTACATATCATTGGTATTGATCATATGAATGCCTAAGGGAATGGATATTACTTTCCTTAAAAATAGAGTTAAGCAGAAAAGAATGGAAGCTTTGTTTTAGGCGAAACAGATAAAGAAACATGGGTTTATGAATTGGCAAGTGGAAAGGAAAGATGGTTCGCTGAACATTTTGTTTCGAGTCCATGCAAAAATGCGCGGCTGGCTTGCTTTATGTCGGATGGATCAATTGCTGCTGTTGGTAATAATGCCAGAAAAGTGGAATTTAAGAATATCCATATAGGAGAGTATTCTGAGGTAAATAGTCGGAAACTATATGATGGTTGTAAGTCCGGAAGATACTGTAGTTTCCTGCTCTAATGGACAGAAAACACTTCAGACTTTAAATTTTTATGAAAAAACTGTCCATGGTAAGAAAATGGGCTGGTGGTATCCGAATCCGTATTCATCACAGGATCCTGATATTATGGGAGATGTTTTGGATATGGCTTTCAATACAGAAAATAAGGAATTGGTGGTAATTCTCTCCAATGGACAGATTATGTTTTGCCATGAGAAATACTGCCGCTTTCACAGTGCGGTGGATATGATTACCAATTTTAATGTGGATGCATATGATTTTCGGGGCTGTATCTGTAGTGAATCGATAACGAATCAGATATGACAAAATGGTGGATTGATTGACAAGGTTTTTCATTGAGAGGATTACTTTTTACCAATAAATGCAGTACACTTAGTTACGTCTATTAAATTACAAATTGGAGAACATACAAATGGAAAATCAAGTTAGGGAAATTTCTCTTCGTCACTTATTCTGGAAGGTGATGTTGGGATGGAAATTGTGGATCGTGTGTGCTGTGCTTTTTGCAATCTTACTTCCGGGAGTGAAGTATGTTAAGGATGCGCGGGCGTATAAGGCGGCGCAGCAGCCACAAGATAATCAAGAAGTAATCTTTACCAAGGAAGAGCAACAGCAGATTGATGATGTGAAAAGTCTGCATGTGCTTATGGACAAGAATAGCACATATATGCAGGAGTCGCTTCTGATGAACATTGATCCGTATCAGGAGCATGTATTGGAACTCAAGTACTATATTGATTCGGATTATACGTAAACGCCTAGTTTCAGGGTGGATTTAAAATCATCACAAAATTTGCCATAATTATAGATGATAGATGCCAGCATTTTACTACAGTATCGGCGCTAGATACTATAAATGCGAGCGTTTTACTATAACTATGGAGGTTTCCTGTATGAAAACGCAAAGACGCACAGCAGACGAACAATATCAACTTATCATGGAATGCCGCAGCAGCGGTCTTAGTGACTACCAATGGTGTACAGAACATAACATCAATCCCGGCACCTTTTACAACTGGGTTAAAAGACTGAGAAAAAAAGCTTGTTATGATATCCCCTCTGCCACAGGACGCGGCGATTATAAGCCAGCCCTTAGTCGAGTAGACTAAGACCTCTCAATCTTAGCCCCTCACAGATCCGTACGTGCGGCTTTCCCGCATACGGCTCCTCATAGTAACATTCGCTTCAATATAAACAATAGTACGTTTTAGGTTTTGCTAATGGGTAATACTTTAGCATTTCCACAAATCCATTCCATGTGTATGCCCGTCTACAACCTCTCCGATTCATGGCTTTGAATAGAAACTGTTGTACTCTATGCAGGAATGTTGTTATCTTCCGAAAATTCCATGTAACACCATAATATCGATAGTGTCCAATTAGTTTTACGTTCAACTCTTTAATTATTTCTCGCATTGGTCGATTTCGATTATCGTAAATCCAGTTCTTGTATGCTCTAACCTTTTGCTCAAACTTCTTTCTTGAAGTCTGTACCTTTGGCACGAAACCTCCCTTTCGAGTTTTGCTACAGTAGAAGGTAAACCCCAGAAAATCAAATGTTTCAGGCTTACATTCTCCTCTTGCTCTACGATTCTGCTCTGCAAATCTCCCAAATTCAATTAGTCTGCTTTTACTACTTTCCAGCTCCAGTCCAAACTTTTCCATTCGTTCCTTTAACTCTTTATAGTATCTTTCAGCTTCTGACTTATATTGAAATCCTGCAACAAAATCATCCGCAAAGTTGACGAGAAAACACTCTCCCTGCATTTCCCTTTGCACCACCAGCTTAAACCACAGCGTCAGCACATGATGCATGTATATATTTGCAAGCATCGGACTCATTACTGAGCCTTGTGCCGAACCTTCCTCTGTTGGCTCGAATTTTCCTTGCTCCATTATTCCTGCTTTAAGGTATTTACGTATTAGCCACAATAAGTTCTTATCCTGTATATTCCATTCAAGGAACTTCATCATCCAATCATGGTCGATATGGTCAAAGAAACCTTTGATATCGGCATCTACGATATAGCTGATTTTTCCATAGCTTATCCGTTGGTATACTTCTTTTATTGCTTCGTGACACCCCCTATTCGGTCTGAATCCATACATGCAGTTTAGGAATCTCGGTTCATAAATAGCTCCCAGTATTTTCTTCACTGCCATTTGTACAATCTTATCTTCATAGGAAGCAATCCCTAATGGTCGTTTCTTTCCATTTCCTTTAGGTATATATACCCTCAGTGACGGAAGTGGCTTAAAGGATTTGTTTTTCAACCTCTGTACCAGTTCCTTGATATTTCTATCAAGGTTCTTCCCATACTCATCCTTAGTTACCTTGTCAATTCCGACTGCTTTGTTCCCATCTAATTCCTTATGGCATTGCTTTAGCATATCTTCATTTATCAAGTGGTACACTGATGTAAATATAGGATGTTTTGATGTTGCCGATATCTCAGCTATTCTTACTAATTTCGTTTCCATTATTTCCTCCGTCCCTGAGTACGGATAATGTGTCCTCAGTAAGACCTTTACTATGCAATCCCCTTCCCTCCATCGGCATTGCCCGATTTCTACAGTACTATGGGATTGTCCGACCACCTACCATTCATTTGAAATACTCCG